>ERZ838483.1087-NODE-1087-length-27136-cov-6.416750_pt1 | contig 27136 bp, 21 predicted proteins | sample MGYA00519939_ERZ838483 | MGnify/ENA primary metagenome ERZ838483 (study PRJEB31850, sample SAMEA3708836) | human gut metagenome | biome: human gut; feature: human-associated habitat; material: faeces | place: China | collected 2014 ... | reverse complement strand
TGGGAGTGAACGGATATCACCGGAAATGCTGAACGGGTATCCGCCGGAATATGCATACAGAGGCAAAGGTAGAGTGTGAATATCTAAAAGCATTGGATGACAGTATGATACCGGTTTGGTATCATATCAGTTATCATACTTTTGCTTTTCACATGGTTGACTTCTTAGCACTTCCTTTCATTCCTTCAGTTGGCTTACAAACTTTCTGATATTGTAAGCGGTTGAAGTCATTTTGTTCCTGACCAACGAAAGCGTGGTGGATATGCTCGTTGCGGATATGAAGTGCGAGCCGTCCTTGGATTGCAGGAAACGCCCTCTTTCGAGGACTGATTGCCAGTAAGGCTGAATGAATGAATTCTCAAGAAGGGCATCGAACAGGATAGCCACACGGCGCACGCTGTTCACCCGAAGACAGAAACCTATCTTGCAGGAGAAGAGAGATTCCATGTCGTCAATAGTTACGGGAGAACAGAACAGATGATAAGTATTGGCGCAAGAAACGATACCGGCCAGTTGTTTGCGCGAAAGACTGCAGTCAAAAGAAAGAAATGAAAACTTTGCCGGATTACAATCGGAAGATGCCAGTTCCGATGTGTCATACTTCCGCTTTAGTTCCATGCACTCCTCGAAAGAGAGGCTCGGGGCGGAAAAAAGCGGTTGGATAAGGTAGGGGCAGTCGGTCAGCAGTCCCTTGACGATGTGGATGTTCATTTCGTGGCAGTTCCGGCAGACCGCGTTATCGCAGTCAATATACCGGTGACTGTTCACAAAATCCTCCACATAACGGCGATACTGTTTGCCGTGGATTTTGACCTCCTGGAGATAAACTGTTTTTGCTTCGGTAAGCAGGGCGAAAAGTTCTTCCGCCACGTCCTGTGCCGATTCAATGTGATGCGGGTGTTTGCTCCCCTCAAAAAGAGAGAAGGCCTTTGTCAGCTCTTGTCATGTCGATTTACATTTTATTGGTTTATAATAATATATCATCATAAAGGTATCGTTTTTCGATTGTATCTGCAATCGATGACGCCCTTAAAATATCTACTTGTAAATTTGACATGATATGGTATATCATTGGTCACTCAAACAATCCGTTGACCAGGTTGACCGCATCATCCTTTTTCTGGTTGATGATTTTGGCGTACACCTGTGTCATTTTCACGTCAGCATGGCCGAGCAGCTTGGATGTCGTATATAAGTCTGCTCCGAGTGTCAGCATCATCGTCGCGAACGTGTGCCGCGCCGTATGGAATGTAAAACGCTTGTTTATTCCCGCCGCTTTTGCCCATGGTTTGATAAGAATATTGACCATTGCTGGGGACGGCAAGTCGAACACATTGTCATCAGGAGCTTTGTCCCCACGTGCAGGCATCCACTTCAACGCTTCCGGGGAAAGCGGGAGATAAATCGGTTCCTTGGTTTTCTGCATGGAAACCGACAGACGGTATTGTCCACGGTCAACGAATACATCTTTCCATTGCAGCTTGATTATATCACTGATTCGCAGACCGCAGAAACAAGAGAACAGATAGGCACCTTTCACGGATTCATTTTTCATCGGGGTTGCGATCAATGCACGCACCTCTTCAATGGTCATGTATGACCGTTTGCTTTCAGGCAGACGGATCTTTTCCGACTTGCTGATTTTCGTGAAAGGATTGGACTTGATGATCTCGGCCCTGACAGCCGCATTCAAAGCTCCGTTCAATACCCGGTAATAAGTATGCAGTGTGTAATTCGACACTCGTTTGCCTCTGGAACGGTATTCGGACTGAAGGTAGTCAAGATAATTCTGGCAGAATGTCTTGTCTATTTGATCCATCAACATACGTTCTCCCGCATAATCCTTCAAGATGCGTATAGTGATGTCAATTTGATAACCGTCCTTTTTGCCACGCTTGGCCTGGTTCTCCTTGTAGGTATTCATCCAGTCAAGCAGGTAAACTCTCTCTTTGGTTTCTATACCGGCCTCGCCGTTGGTCAACTCGATAATACGTTTGGACTTGATGGCATTGGCGGCATTCATGGTCGCCTGATTCTGCCGACGGGCATTGTTATCCGTTTCCGGAATGAGATACAACTTAAGATATTCGTATGTTCGTTTTCCGAAACGGTATATATCAAGATACAGACTTTGGCTTCCATCTGCCAGCTTCTTTGTCCGAAGGCGGACAGGCTCTTTTACTTTTGTAGGCTTCTTTACTCGTGGCATATCGATCCCTTCATAATTTTGTTTCTGTTGCAAAGATATGAATAAAGGTCGATATTGAGAAACAAACGAGAAACAAAATTGTACCGAAAAAGAACCAATCAACTGAAAAGAAAGAAAACAACTGAAAACATCAAGTACACTATAATCAATTGTAAATAAGCGGTTTTATTTGCACTTGTTTAGCTCTTGTTTTCATTTTAGGGCTTTACTTTATAAATCTGGTAAATCTTATGGATGTTTTGTTTTTCCGTATGTAGGTTCTGGTTCTGCTGCCATAAGATTATTGTCGCTTTCTGGTATTTCGTATGTTTTGACTTTACGGTCTTCAAGGTAAATGTGATTTAAGGTGTATGCCAATGATTCCAATGTCTGCATCCGGATTTTAGGTTTCAATTGACATTCCCATATAGTGATGCAATGCCAACCCATAGCTGCGAGTTGGCATTGCTCCTTTTTATCACGTTCCTTATTCCGTTCAATTTTCTTTTGCCAAAACTCAATGTTGGTCTTAGGCAGACGGAAGTATTTGCAATTCTCATGACCATGCCAGAAACAGCCGTTCACAAAGATGACCGTGCGGTATTTACGCAGCACCAAATCAGGATGACCGGGCAGACGTGGGTGATTGAGCCGATAGCGGAAGCCTCGGCTGAAAAGGAACTTCCGCACTAATATTTCCGGCTTTGTATCCTTTCCACGTATAGCAGCCATGTTACGATGGCGTTGTTCTTGGGTTAATCTATCCACGAGCCTAATCACGCAAAGAAACTGCAATATTTTTCATTTCATGAATAGAATCAGTTAATTCTTGAATACTGTAATTCGGATTAAAACTGTTCTCAGGATGGTGTATAAAATTTCGTATAAAAGTTTCAATAGTACATTGATAAGGTGATTGAGCCACCCCCTTAACTTCTCTTATCCAATTCTTGCTTTTTGTACATCCTTTCGATTCTAGCCAATTATCAAAATATTTTTCTTTTTCATTATTGGGGTTTTCATCAATGGCTTTTGCCTGTAAAAAGCCATATAATTCATTATGATATTCTTCATTTACATCACCAAATGCCAAATAATTAACTTCGTTTAATGAAGGATAAGGTAAACTGCTTTTCTCAACATTCCTTATTTTCTTGAATCCACTTTCTTCATAAACAACTTTCAATTGACTGAAATCCAATTGTTTTACAATATTGCCACTATGTGTGGTTATAATAACTTGAGTGTTTTTATTCTTCGATAATTTTTTTAAAGCATCAATTAATAACTTTTGATGATTCTTATGCTGAGATGTTTCTGGCTCCTCTATTGCATATATTATATGTTGGCTATTTGAATCCTTTTGCTTTCTTTCAGCTTCTGCTCTAAAAAAGTTTAAAAGTATGAGACGTTTTACACCACTACCACGTTTGTTAATTGGAATATCTTCATCGCCTGTAATAGATAAGTTCTTAAATACATCGCCCCATTTTAACTCTTGAGTGGTTGGCACTCTCGGATGAAGACTATCTGCAATATCCTCATTCATTTCCTTGATTTTTGCAAGAGTCAAGTCTGAAACTTCTTGTAACCTTTCTCTTACTTTATTTGCTACATAATCAAGTTTTTCTTGCAACTCGGAGTCATTTATAATTTGTTTTACAGCTTCTTTTAGCGGATCTTGAATTTCACTATCATTGTCAGTATTCTTCCTGTCTACTTGAAACAAACTATAACACGGCATATAATTTTGTAATTTATTCCAAAGAGCTTTCAAATCTCCGTCTTTTGAGTTAACATCAAGCTCTATTTCTTTTAAGTCTAATTCATCAGATGAAAAATTATTCCATACAGAAGTCCTTAGAAGAGCATTTTTACGTTTGTCTACACATTCGACATTTAGTTTTTCTACAATAGAAATAAGATCCGCTTGCTTTTTTAACAACAGGCCAGCACATTGTTTATTAGTTGGATGGAAAGCTTTGATGGCCACTTTAATACTTGTTGCTGTTGTAGCTCCTCCTTTAAAGGTTTTAATGACCTCCAACTCACCTTGTTTATTAAGAAGATATTCGTCTTTTAATGTGGTAGAGTTTGTTTCATCTATTATCACAGAAGTAGGAAGATCTGTAAAACAGATAGCTATCTTTATGTCATTATCTCCATTTTGTTTTCTTATTTTATTAATATCGTCTTTATCTAATTTGACAAGCCCTTTTCCATCATGAAAGAAAATATCCAATGCTTCTAAAATTGTAGACTTCCCTGCATCATTTTTACCAATAATGGCTGTCATATTATCAAAGTTGATACAGATTTCGTTCTGGTAACATCTAAAATTATCAATTTTGAGTGACTTTATTTTCATTTTTTTGTTATATTATATTGTTATTCCTTCTAGCATTTCAAATGTAGTATCAATAAATGTGCGATAAACCATTTTGTGAATATCTATCATTTTATAATCAGTATATAACCGCTTACTGAACCGCAATTCAAAGGCCAATCGCAAATCATCTATTGGTGCTTCGTCTCCTTCTGTCTGTTTGACTTCCTTGGCGGTTATAGTGCGTACTCTGACAATCTCATAGACATCCCGAATCCCTTGCCCTTTAATGTAAGGTATGAAGAAGTGTAAATTTTGTAATTCTATGGTTGTCGGGAATTGCTTGCCCGTATAATACAAGGTTGCTGTTCCGTCAAGGAAACTTTGTGTATAACCCCGGCGAACACTGTTGCCGACCAGTCCGATAAGTACACGGTTTCCTACATCTACAAAAGTACCCTTTTGCGGAATGACACGCGATATGGTTTCCTGTGATTTTGTATTTATCAGACCTTCAATGAAATGTTCCAATAACTTTCGGTTGCATTCATCTTTAGGGCGTAAAGGGAAGGCTCCGATATTTACTTCCGCAATGCTTTTGTAAAAATTGGAGACTTCCACCTCTGTTGGCTCTCCATCACCGGGAAAAAGAATATAGCCGCCAATCACTTCCTTTTTGAGCGCATCAGACGAATAGTCCTTGTAATATATGGCATCTCTGTAGCGGTGCATCTGGTTGATTGCATCGTCTGGCGGCACGTCTACACCCCTTACCTTTCCACCTATGCGGTATTTCGCATCGAAAAGGTATGTCAGCTTCATTCCTTCTTGCAAGTCGTTCTTGGTCAACCGTAAAACAATGTCCGGCTTCTGCGGAACAGTTTTGGTAACTAATTCCTTTATGCCTGTTGAGTCGTTGTCGTTTTCTGTACTTTTCGGATTATACACCAGCTCTGCCAGTTCCATGTTGTCTTTTTTGAACAAGATGCGTGAGTGCTCCCCCTTGCCCAACTCCCATGTAAACAGGCCGTTCATCTCCATGCGGTTGTGATGGTCTATGTCTTCATCGTTCAGATGCAGTTGCTCCTTTACGATGTGGCTCACTTCTATGAAGCACCATATCTCATACAGAGTAGCAATGTCCTTTGTCTGAAGTCTGTAAATGCCGTCATTGAGCGAATAGGCACGCCGTAGCATATTCCATGTGCGGTAAACTTGGCTGTAGCCCGAAGCTTTTTGCAAGACCAGACTTTCTTGGTTCAGCCCCTTAAAGCGTCCTATGGTTCGGAAAAACGGATTGCTTTGCAACCGTTTCAACGTGGTTGACACGGCCTGCATTTCTGATTTCATGGCCTCCGACACTCCCTTCACGCTTTCAATCTGTTTCTTCAGTGCTTCATATTTATCGGTTATTTGCGCGAGGGAGAATTTCAGGAAACGGTTTTCCGGTGTGTCGTTCGTGTGTATTTGTTCTTCCACACGATACAGATGCGCTGGTTCCAGTCGGTGTTCTGCCAGTTCGTTTTCGATGGATACAGGGATATGTCTCAGTTTATCCGCTTTTAGATAGGTCTGATGTCCATGCAACCTGCGCCGTGGGCGCTCAATGATATTCTTGCAAGCCTTGATAAATTTCTGTTGCTCTTCGGAGAATAAGCTCCACCATACGATTTCCGGTGTCTCACCATTCTTGTCAGGCGTAAATCCGTGGAATGTTCTTCGCATATAGTCGAGTGACAGCATACGGTATTCCCGTTCAATATCCTCAATGATGGCTTTCCAATGCTTGTGGTAATCGAGCTTGCTGCTGAGCACTTCAAACGAAAAGCTGAAACGGCGTGTTTCATTGCCGACTTTATATATCAACCGGATTTCACTGCGACCTATTTCATTGCCGTAGTTCAGGTAGCCTGCAAGGATGTGCCGATGAAAGGTAAACCGCTCGTTGTCGCCTTGCAGGATAGAGCCAAACTGCGCGTCTTTCACATAGTCCTTGAAGTCCACCCACACTGGGTAGTCCGTATTGTCGAAGAATATGGCTTTCGCCTGAACGCCTTGCTCTATTGGCATTTCTTTGTCAGAGCCTTTTAGAAAAACGACAGACTCCACGCCATCAGACCATGAATAGGAGGACAAAAGTGCTTCTTCGCCCACATTGTTCTTGGCTTTTTCCCAAGTGACATCGAATTTTGTACATTCAATGCTCAGCTCGAAATCCTTATGCCGTATAGTCAAAAGTTCCATCGTCAGCTCCAGAAACTTGTATAGCCGGATACCAGTCGTTGTTTCATCTCATCTAATTTCTTTAAGGACACTGATTTTTCAATGGGGAATCCGTCTGATAGGTTTGCCAGTGCTTCAGTAATGACCTGTTTTAAGTTGTCAAGCAAGCCATCTGTTACTTTGGTGTCATCACCTTCTATGCGCGACAGAATTTTCATGTTCGTCACTTCGTCCAACGCTCTTGCTATCACGTATCCTTCCGACAGTTCATTGCCCTCTTCATCATTGTTATAAGGCAAATTGTTTACCACATAAAGCAAGAACTCATTGCGTGTGCGGTAAGCCACTTTGAACGGAGTGCCCTCCAGCACGGCATTGACCGCTTTCAGATAATTCAAAGCCTTGTCACAAACTTCTTTTCTCTCGGAATAAACATCCACTCCTTCTACAGCAGTTCCTATAAGTTCTTCATAGCCCAGCTTCCCGATATGTTCATAACGCTCTGTCAGTCCTGCATCCAAATCCACTTCGTTCATTTCTATGGTCATTGCACGGTCAAGTACTTTGCGTGAGAATGAGAAGGTGGTTTCATCCATGTTTACGGTGCCGATGACTATCAGATTGGCTGGTAAAGACAGACGTTTCCCATTCTCTTCTGTCAAATATGCCTTTCGCTCTTCGTCATCAGTGAACAGTTGGTCTATAAGACTTTTGTAGGCGTCAGTCTGTTCAAAATCTACAATCGGGTCGGTTACGACCATTCCATCAGCATTTACCTTACGTGATTCTATCACGCTCAGGTATTCAGCAAAATATTGCTCTACAGGCGCAAGGTTCATCTCATCCAAACATAAGAAATGAGGAATTTCAGGATTTTGTATAGCCTTGACTAAAAACTTCAGAAATGGGCCAATTACATATCTTTCACCGTTTATCCGACTCACATAACCAATCAGTTCGCTGGAGTCATGCCAGTTTGGTTTCACTTGAATCATCTCGAAATTCTTAGGCTTCTGGGCCTTGAATTCTTCTGAGTCCTCATTCCAACAGGCACGAGCCAATTCACGTACAATACGGCTTTTGCCCGTTCCTGATATGCCGGCCAATAAAAGGAATGGCTTGGATTTAATGGCGGTGATGTAGGGACGGTATTTATTCAAATATGTAATGGTTGCTTGTTCCAGAAGATTTTTCTTTGCATGTTTTTGCAAGTATTCTTCTATGAAATTGTTTCCACCCATTAAATTGCCATACGAATCATACATTTGCCAGTTTCCACGTTTGTCCAATTCGATGATTAAAAATTGATTTTTATAATTTTTGCATAGTTCTGCCCATCCCTTAAGATAGTTGTCAATAGGTGTTTCTGTGGAATCATCGCAAAAAGCAATAATATAGTTTGCCATCTTCCAAATGGAATTAGCACGTGTTCCCAATCCATCCGCAAGCAGAGATGACCTTTTTTGCATTCTATATGTATGCAAATATGTTTGCGATGTAAGTTCTTCTACAAACTTATCTAACCCTTTCTGTATATCTGATTTTTCCATTTGTTGTAATTGTTAATGTTTATTGGAAAAGGAGAAGACGCCCCTATTGGAAACCCCATCAAGTATTCTGCATGTAAGGCAGTTGGCTTGCCAAATATTCTTACATATTTAGCACAAGATGGATGTTTCATCATTGACTTATAATGATAATTGCCCATTGTAGTTGGAGTATGAATATATATTGGGTCATTGGGGTTTTGTGATTGTATCCAAGTCTCTTGTTTTATAAAGACATTGTCTATTTCCTTTTCAGAAGGATTGACATCATCGTTTTGATTACTTAGATGCCTATTTACCAATATTCTAAAAGCAATAGCTGCCGCGATAGGAGCTTGGGCATTTCCAATTCCTCGCTTTTGTGGAGCCAATACTGGAACTTCTGCCGGATAGATTAAATCGTGAGGATTTTCTTGCCAAAATCCAGCATGAAATCTTTCTAATCCTGACAGATGGCTAACGATTTTATTAAATGTTAGTTTATTTTTGACAGCCAAAAGCCAAAACCGAGGCCTTTTATGATCAGCATGCAAATCCATACATGCTAATCGACATCTTTTTACCTTATATCCTATAGATTCTAAATCTTTCTTGGCTTTTTCAATGGCAATGATTGTCACATTCTCTGCGAAAACGATAGGAGCCTCAGAATTTTTTGCAAATTTAAACATATAAGGCCATAGATTCTTTTCTTTTTTGTTATTACCATGTGCCGCATAACTAAACGCTTGACATGGGAATCCACCACAAAGTATGTCAAAAGAATCTATGAAATCCTTACCATCTATCTGAGTGACATCATCATAAATAGGAAACTGTGGCATCCATCCATCCAGCTGTCTTTGTCTTAGTACCTTTTTGCAATAGTTGTCAATTTCAACACCAGCACAGCATTGATGTCCAAGCAATTCTCCGCCATAAATTCCTCCGCCAATTCCAGCAAACAAATGGAACTCCTTTATAATTTCATTAATTCCCATTAAATCAAATTGTTATTTAATAGACCATAATAAGTCTTTTACATCTACCTCTAAACATTCCGCTATTTTAATAAGCGTCTCTAAATTTGGTTGCATAGTGTTGGTACACCATTTAGATACAGTTCCTGGGTCTTTCCCGATCTGTTCTGCCAACCATTTATTGGTGCGTTTCTTTTCAGCTAAAACCACCTTCAAACGATTTATGTCTTTATTCATACTTTCTATGATATGCATTTGAATGCAAAGGTAAGCATTATAATTGAAATTCAGCTCCGATTATAATGCTTTTCTAACAACTACATGTTGAGGTGCAACTTTATATTGAAATATACTTCAATCTGTATTTTACTTGGACTTATTTTCTTTTTCCCTCCTTTCCTTAACCTTATCCATCCCCGGCATCTTCTTTGATACAGAACTCTCACCAGCAGGAAAGTATGCCTTGAAAACCTGGCATAAGAAACTCACAATGTCGCTGCGCTTCTTGCCCATGTTGGAGAAAGCGGAGTAAACGTAATACATGAGTTCTTGCTGACTGCACATTTCGTTTGGCTGGATTGTGATTGAGGGCGGAAGAATCAAGTCATGTTCTGTAAATGCGTAGGCACTGGCAAGAATGGCTTTTTGTTCCTCTTCGCTGAACATTTTGATTTTTCCGGCAAACCATTCAAGTTCCCCCTTTTGGAGTGCTTGTTGCTGCTTGCTTTGACGTTCCATTAGAATGGATACTTTCTCTTGCTCTTTTTCAGTAAGGGCTTCTTCAAGCACGCGGTTCTTACGCTTTAGGACATTGTACTTTTCCATACAAGCGATGGCAATGCAGAGATAACCTACGGTTACGGTAAGCACCAATACTGCATGAAATCGGAACTTGGACGGAAAATCCGGCAAAGCATCAATATAGTCGCAGACGACAAGAGCAACTACGAGCATAAGCGCAGCTCCGACATACATCGCCCAGACTTTGACTTTTTGGCTCGCAGGAGAAACGCCCATAAGCAAGGCTATCGCCAAAGCTGCGACCAATAAGATGGAGACCAAGATAAAGATTGTCATGTGTCACGTCCTCCCTGTCATGGTTTTACGATGATACGCCAATAGCCTGCCTTGTCAGAACCTTCATGAACGAGAATGCCTCTCTCACGCAACTCTTTGATGTTCTTTTCAACTGCCCGCTTGGACACGCCAATTTTTACAGACATTGCTTCTGCTGTTATAGAAGGGTCGGAAATAACTAAGTCTATTATTTTTTGCCCTGTCCTGCTAACTCTTTTAGATGCATCCTCTCCTTTTACGCCGAACCTTTTCTCCGAACCTTTTTCGTTTACACCGAACCTTTCAGCATTTACACCGAACCTTTTCTCCGAACTTTTTTCGTTTACACCGAACTTTCTCTCCGAAGCTCCTTCGTTTAGAGGGTACTGTTTGAGAGTACTGTTTACCCTATCGGCCACCTCTTCTACGGAGATTCTACCATTCTCACCCCAATTCAAGTTATAGAAGGTGGTGAAGAATGAGGATGCTTCGGTTTTATAGTGAGGCTCCTTGCCAGGCAGGAAGTTGGGCAGCTTCTCGGTCAGTTCGCGCATCTTGCGCAGACCGGAACCACGCTTCTCCATGTAGTCGAGTTGGGTAAACATATCGGCAATGACGGGGTTGCGACGTATGGACGGAACATTGTAAATATCGCGGTCTTGAATCTGTGTGCCGTCAGGCATCGCACCGGGCGATACTAATTCCACACGGTCATCGTAAATGTCAATATGTACTTCACCACCCATCACCGTATAATCCCGATGGATAAGGTGGTTTACCAACCCTTCAAAGATAGCACGGTCGGAATAGTCGGGCAGATTGAGGCGGTAATTGGGCATCTTCACCCATCCGCTCATGGTGTAGTTCTTGATGAAATCCATGCCATATTTCAGAAGCAACACAAGATTGGCACGATGCTCCACGGAGCTGATGGCATCATCTTTATAAAGTCCCGTCCAACGGGTACAGAATATGCGTGATTGAAACACGGTGCAATTATCCACAAATAACAGTCCGGCATTGGTAAGTTTTCCGTCAGAAGTCACCAGCCCGAACGATTCCAAATACTTGTCGTTCCATTCCTGGTGTGTCTGTTCACGGAACGTATTAGCAAGGATGATGAAAGAGTGTTTATTTGCATCCACTTGTGTAGGAAGCGAATCCCATGTCATGTGCGTACCTTTCAGCACCAACGAAAGGAGCTGCTGTGCATTGCACTCCACGCTTTCATTCCCGACCCTGACAAAAGCCGTGCGTGTTCCGTCTTGGTAATAATAATAAGGTGTCAGCACTCCGGCCTTTACTTTCACTTCAAGCAAAGAGCGTCCTTCGTGTTCAATCGGGATAAGTTGTACTTCCGGCACAGGGTCAAGCCGTGCCTTTATCATTTCGCTGATAAAGTCGGCATCCGCCTGTGCGTTTTCCAATCCCACAACTTCACCTTCATCGTTTACGCCATAGAACAAGCTGCCGCCATCCGTATTGGCAAAGGCCGACACGGATTTGAGCCACGACTTCACTTTCTTGCGTTCCAGCATCTCCTTGAAATCGTAAGACGTACATTCTGCTATAAGTCTGTTATCGTGTATCTGCATGATTTTCTCGTTGTTATAAGGGTGTAATACCCCAATATCGTTTACAAACATACGGAAAAAAGTCCGTTTTCCGTTCAATTAGAATGGGAAAAAACGGATTAGGGAGAAGAAATCTTCGTAAAATCCATTCCTAAATGTGATTATATGATAGATTTTCCTAAGATTTTCTATACCTTTGTATTTGTGATAATTAATAACCAAAGGAGTCGTGGCAAAGAATTTTGAAATACGGAACAGTACGGCAGAGTTTCTTACCTTTATTGCCGAGGGTAAGGAGAATGGTGTTCAAGTGTTGTATAAGGATGAAACAATTTGGGCAACACAAAAAGCAATGGCGACATTATTTGATGTAGGTGTTCCGGCCATCAGCAAACATTTGAAAAATATCTTTGAGAGTGGAGAGCTTGATAAGAATACGACTATTTCCAAAATGGAAACAGTCGTGAATAGGGGCTTCCGTGGAGAATCAAAAGAAGAAGTTGAGTTCTACAATCTTGATGCCATTATATCCGTAGGCTATCGTGTCAATTCTGTTCGTGCCACGCAATTCCGCCAATGGTGTACATACGTTCTACGTCAGTTTGCCATCCGTGGATATGTCATAGATAAAAAGCGGATGGAAAACGGCTCATTTATCGGAGAGGATTATTTTGAGCATCTGCTTGCCGAAATTCGTGAGATACGACTGAGTGAACGGCGTTTTTACCAGAAACTTACAGATATATATGCCACGGCCATAGATTATAACAAAAGTGCGCCCACAACACGGCTGTTTTACAAAAAGGTGCAGAACAAAATGCACTATGCGGTACATGGGCATACCGCTGCGGAATTGATAGTTGACCGTGCGGATGCACAGAAAGAGCACATGGGCTTGACCACATGGGAGAAGGCTCCGGACGGAAAAATAGTAAAACCGGATGTAAGTGTTGCCAAGAATTACCTTAAAGAAAATGAACTGGAGGCAATGGGACGTATCGTCAACAGTTTTCTTGATATAGCGGAAGATATGGCGAAACGCCATATTCCGATGACGATGGAGGATTGGGCGAAACGTATTGACAAATTTCTGGATATAACGGACAGACCTATTCTTTCCGATGCAGGAAAGGTCACGGCTGAATACGCCAAAGAGTTTGCCGAAACGGAGTTTGAAAAGTATCGTGTCATTCAAGACCGCCTGTTTAAGTCCGACTTTGATAAATTGGATGACAAAGATTTGCCTTCACTTGATTTTACACCAGAAAATTCTTAATCAAAACTGCAAGATGAAACACTTAGATACATTTGTTCAATATAAACCAAGACATACCATAATTTTTATGGAAGTCCTTGAAGTGACCGATACTATCGATACCAAGGAAATTTGTAACGTGAGTTGGTATATGGTTTGCAAGGATGAGATTATCATACAATCCGATTTTCCGATGTGTGCAACCGATGGTGAGTTTGTGAACTTCGTACCAATACCTCGACATTCATTTTTGGAAGCGAGACGTCTTATTAAAAAGATAAGGAAAGAGCAAATGTTCGTTCCAAAAAATGACAAAACGGCTCCAAGTGAATTCAAACAAGCATACCGAAAAGCAAGAAGAAAAATAATCCAAATCATAAAGAAAGCGCAATAGCTTTTGTAGAAACCCTTAGTGATGCAGTTTTAGGTTATCTTTCAATATTGATATTTTCCTCATTTTTCTTTCGTTATTTTCGGCGGAAAATCGTACTTTTGCGGCATAGAGCTGTGGTTGCTTATGGATGCTTATTTTCGGGTTTGCATTATATTTGCAACACGTTCACGCAAGTCGCTGAGAGATATAACGTATTGATTTTGAGGAAGTGAAGTATATCACTAGATATAAATAGTAAAAAGGTGTGTAGCTTATCAAGTTACACACCTTTTCTTTTGTTGTATTTGGGTGGTTTTATCGACTGGTTGTCTGAATAGTTTCTGTATCATATTGGGCTTTGTAATAAAGAAATGAAAGATTAGTGACAGACATATACTTATGTGAATCTGTATTTAGTGAATGTCGGTAAAGAATTTCTTTGGAACATAAATTGAATAGCGGCCTGTCAAAATATAAATAATTCAGAAAATAGCTGTCCTTTCACGGAAAATTGCTATATTTGCACCCCGAAGTATAAGTGGGATTCAATGTATAGTTTAGAGAAACAGATAGAAGTTAAAAGAGCTTATCCGGATTCGGGTTGGCTGAACACATATTTTTTTGTATTTTTCTATCTTGCATTGCAGTCCTTTTCATATTTAGGCTGTGATATTTGTGAAAATTTAATAGTGAGAAAATACCTGAAATTGCTTGTTGGCAAGTTCAGGTATTTTTTTGATGTTGTATAAGGACTAACTAACGATTCGGAACAATATGGAACCATTAAAACATGAATGCGGAGTTGCGTTGATTCGCCTGTTAAAACCGCTGGAATATTATCAGGAAAAGTATGGGACCTGGATGTACGGACTGAACAAGCTTTATCTGTTGATGGAAAAACAGCATAACCGCGGTCAGGAAGCGGCTGGTCTGGCTTGTGTCAAGTTACAGGCAAACCCAGGTGAAGAATATATGTTTCGCGAGCGCGGACTAGGCTCGGGAGCGATTACCGAAATATTCAGTACGGTTCACAGTTGTTTCAAGGATTTGACACCCGAACAGATGGCCGATGCAGAATATGCCAAACAGTGTCTGCCTTTTGCCGGTGAGTTGTATATGGGACATTTACGCTATTCAACGACGGGTAAAAGTGGTATTTCATACGTGCATCCGTTTTTGCGGCGCAACAACTGGCGCGCAAAGAATCTGGCACTTTGCGGAAACTTCAACCTGACCAATGTGGATGAAATCTTTGCTGACATTACAGCCGACGGCCAGCATCCCCGCAAATATGCCGATACTTATATTATGCTGGAACAGGTGGGACATCGTCTTGACCGTGAAGTGGAACGGCTTTACCAGCAATGCAAAGAAGAAGGTCTGGAAGGAATGGATATAACACATGCCATTGAAGACCGGATTGATCTGACCAATGTATTGAAAACTTCAAGTCCGAAATGGGATGGGGGATACGTCATCTGCGGTCTGACCGGTAGCGGTGAAAGTTTTGCCGTTCGTGATCCCTGGGGAATTCGTCCGGGATTCTGGTATATGGATGATGAAATCATGGTACTGGCTTCTGAGCGTCCTGTTATACAGACTGCTTTGAACGTACCGGCCGACAGCGTACATGAACTTCTTCCGGGACAGGCTATTCTGGTCAATAAGAAAGGAGAGATGCGTCTGGCACAGATCAATGAGCCGAAACAAAAGAAGGCCTGCTCGTTTGAACGCATCTATTTCAGCCGCGGAAGTGATATGGATATTTACCGCGAGCGCAAGCAGCTGGGTGAAAAACTGGTTGATCCGATTCTGAAAGCCATTGACCACGACGTGGTACATACGGTCTTTTCATTTATTCCCAATACGGCCGAAGTTGCCTTCTATGGTATGCTGGAAGGTTTTGACAATTATTTGAACCAGCTGAAGGTACAACGGATCGAAGCATTGGGACATAAGCCCAGTCACAGCGAACTGGAACAGATTCTTTCCCAGCGTATCCGCAGTGAAAAGGTGGCTATTAAAGATATCAAGTTGCGTACGTTCATTGCCGAAGGTAACACCCGCAATGATCTGGCAGCACACGTATACGACATTACTTACGGAAGTCTTATTCCGTACGAAGATAATCTGGTGATTATTGATGACAGTATCGTGCGTGGTACGACGCTGAAACAGAGTATCATCAGTATTCTGGACCGGTTGCATCCGAAAAAGATTGTCATTGTTTCTTCTTCGCCGCAGGTCCGTTACCCGGATTATTATGGTATTGACATGGCGAGCATGGAGCAGTTCATCGCCTTCAAGGCAGCCATTGCCTTGCTGGAAGAACGGGGCATGCAGCGTGTCATTGAGGATGTTTACCTCAAGTCGAAGGCACAGCTGTCGCTTCCGAAAGAAGAAATGGTGAACTATGTGAAGGAAATCTATGCTCCGTTTACCGATGAAGAGATTTCTGCCAAGATGGTGGAACTGCTGACACCGGCCGGAACTCAGGCTAAAGTAGAAATCGTATACCAGACTCTTGAAGGACTGCATGAAGCTTGTCCGGATCATGAAGGAGACTGGTACTTTAGCGGTGACTATCCGACACCGGGCGGAGTGAAACTGGTGAACCAGGCCTTTATTGATTATGTAGAACAGATCTATCAGTTCTGAGAAAAGTAGAGAAATATTAACAGTAAACAATAGATACAGAATATTTAAGGTAATGAGAAATGTAACATTGATCCTCGACGACGGGAGCCGCTTTCATGGCAAGTCGTTCGGCTATGAGAAACCGGTAGCCGGTGAAGTGGTGTTCAACACAGCGATGACCGGATACCCTGAGAGCCTGACCGACCCTTCGTATGCAGGTCAGCTGATGACGCTGACTTATCCGTTGGTTGGTAACTATGGCGTGCCTCCGTTCACGTTTGAAGCAAACGGACTGCCCACCTTTATGGAGAGCGAAAAAATTCATGCCGAAGCGATTATCGTGAGCGATTACAGCGAGAAGTATTCTCACTGGAATGCAGTGGAAAGCTTGGGCGACTGGCTGAAGCGTGAACAGATTCCGGGTATTACAGGTATTGACACACGCGAACTGACCAAAGTTTTGCGTGAGCATGGTGTGATGATGGGAAAGATCGTTTTCGACGATGAACCGGACAACATTCCCGAAGCTGCCTATGCCGGTGTGAATTATGTTGATAAGGTTTCCTGCAAGGAGATCATCCGTTACAATGAAGGCGAAGGCAAGAAGAAAGTGGTACTGGTTGACTGCGGTGTGAAGTCAAACATCATCCGTTGTCTGCTCAAGCGTGATGTGGAAATCATCCGTGTACCCTGGGATTACGATTTCAACTCTCTGCAGTTCGACGGCCTGTTTATTTCCAATGGTCCGGGCGACCCCGATACATGTGATGCTGCCGTGCAGAACATTCGCAAGGCCATGCAGAACGAGAAACTGCCTATCTTCGGTATCTGTATGGGTAACCAGCTGTTGTCAAAGGCAGGTGGAGCCAAGATCTACAAGCTGAAATACGGTCACCGCAGCCACAATCAGCCGGTGCGTATGGTAGGAACTGAAAAATGTTTCATTACCTCACAGAACCACGGTTATGCAGTGGACAACAACACCCTGGGAGCAGACTGGGAACCTCTTTTCATCAATATGAACGATGGTTCCAATGAAGGAATCCGTCACAAGAAAAACCCCTGGTTCTCGGCACAGTTCCATCCTGAAGCTGCCAGTGGCCCGACAGATACGGAATTCCTGTTCGACGAGTTTGTAAAGTTGCTGTAATCCATTAAAATCAAAAGAAAACAATGAAAGAAGATATAAAGAAAGTATTATTGTTAGGTTCCGGAGCCTTGAAGATCGGTGAAGCAGGCGAATTCGACTATTCCGGCTCACAAGCTCTGAAGGCGTTGAAGGAAGAAGGCATCGAAACCATTCTGATCAACCCGAACATCGCTACCGTACAGACATCTGAAGGCGTGGCAGACAAGATTTACTTCCTGCCTGTGACTCCTTACTTTGTAGAGAAGGTGATTGCCAAAGAACGTCCCGACGGCGTGTTGCTGTCGTTCGGTGGTCAGACTGCCTTGAACTGCGGTGTAGCTCTGTATAAGGCCGGTGTGTTTGAAAAATACAATGCACGCGTGCTCGGTACTCCCGTACAGGCTATCATGGATACGGAAGACCGTGAGCTGTTCGTACAGAAGCTGGATGAAATCAATGTAAAGACCATCAAGAGTGAAGCGGTTGAAAACATTGAAGATGCCCGCCGTGCTGCCAAGGAACTGGGTTATCCGGTGATCATCCGTGCTGCATACGCACTGGGAGGTCTGGGCTCAGGTTTCTGCGACAATGAAGAAGAACTGAACGTACTGGCTGAAAAAGCTTTCTCTTTCTCTCCGCAGGTACTGGTTGAAAAGAGCCTGAAAGGCTGGAAAGAAGTGGAATACGAAGTGGTACGCGACCGTTTCGACAACTGTATCACCGTATGTAACATGGAAAACTTCGACCCTCTGGGTATCCATACCGGTGAGTCTATCGTTATCGCTCCTTCACAGACTCTGACCAACAGCGAATATCACAAACTGCGTGAACTGGCTATCCGCATCATCCGTCACATCGGAATCGTGGGTGAATGTAACGTTCAGTATGCGTTCGACCCCGAATCAGAAGACTACCGGGTAATCGAAGTAAATGCCCGTCTGAGCCGTTCATCTGCACTGGCTTCCAAGGCAACCGGTTATCCTCTGGCATTCGTTGCTGCTAAGTTAGGTCTGGGTTATGGACTGTTCGACCTGAAGAACTCGGTAACAAAGACTACTTCTGCTTTCTTTGAACCGGCACTGGACTACTGCGTATGTAAGATCCCCCGCTGGGACTTGGGCAAGTTCCACGGTGTAGACCGTGAGCTGGGTTCCAGCATGAAGTCTGTCGGTGAAGTCATGGCCATCGGACGTACTTTCGAAGAAGCTATTCAGAAAGGTCTGCGTATGATCGGTCAGGGTATGCACGGTTTCGTAGAAAACAAGGAACTGGTGATCGAAGACATCGACAAGGCCTTGCGCGAACCGACCGACAAGCGTATCTTCGTTATCTCGAAGGCAATGCGTGCCGGTTACACTGTTGACCAGATCCACGACCTCACCAAGATTGACAAATGGTTCCTTGACAAGCTGATGAACATCATGCAGACATCCAAGGAACTCCATGAATGGGGCAACAACCATAAGCTGCTTTCACAGCTTCCGAACGAACTGCTTTATAAAGCCAAGCGTCAGGGATTCTCTGACTTCCAGGTGGCACGTGCCATCGGATACGAAGGTGAAATGGAAGATGCCATCGTCGACATCCGCAACCATCGTAAGAAAGTAGGTATCGTTCCGGTTGTAAAACAGATCGATACGCTGGCAGCTGAATATCCTGCACAGACCAACTATCTGTATCTGACTTATAGCGGTGTTGCCAATGATGTACATTATCTGGGCGACCATAAGAGTATCGTGGTACTCGGTTCGGGAGCTTACCGTATCGGTTCTTCCGTAGAGTTCGACTGGTGCGGCGTTCAGGCACTGAACACCATCCGCAAGGAAGGCTACCGTTCCGTTATGATTAACTACAACCCCGAAACCGTTTCTACCGACTACGATATGTGCGATCGTCTGTACTTCGACGAGCTGACCTTCGAACGTGTCATGGATATTCTTGATCTGGAGAACCCGCACGGCGTGATCGTTTCTACCGGCGGACAGATTCCGAACAACCTGGCACTGCGTCTGGATGCACAGAAAGTAAATATCCTGGGAACATCGGCCAAGAGCATTGACAATGCTGAAGACCGCGACAAGTTCTCAGCCATGCTTGACCGCATCGGCGTTGACCAGCCGGAATGGAGCGCACTGACTTCAATGGAAGACATCAATGCATTTATCCAGAAAGTAGGATTCCCGGTACTGGTTCGTCCGTCATACGTGCTGTCTGGAGCTGCCATGAACGTATGTTCCAACCAGGAAGAGCTGGAACGCTTCCTGCAGCTGGCTGCCAATGTATCGAAGAAACATCCGGTTGTAGTCAGCCAGTTCATCGAACATGCCAAGGAAGTGGAAATGGATGCCGTTGCACAGAACGGTGAAATCGTTGCATACGCCATTAGTGAACACATCGAATTTGCCGGCGTTCACTCGGGAGATGCTACCATCCAGTTCCCGCCGCAGAAGCTGTATGTTGAAACCGTTCGCCGCATCAAGCGCATCAGCCGCCAGATTGCGAAGGAACTGAACATTTCCGGTCCGTTCAACATCCAGTTCCTGGCCCGCGAAAACGACATCAAGGTTATCGAATGTAACCTGCGTGCCAGCCGTTCGTTCCCGTTTGTCAGCAAGGTTCTGAAGATCAATTTCATCGAACTGGCTACAAAAGTTATGTTGGGATTGCCGGTTGAAAAGCCTGAAAAGAACTTGTTTGAACTCGACTATGTAGGTATCAAAGCCAGCCAGTTCTCATTCAACCGTCTGCAGAAGGCCGACCCTGTACTGGGTGTCGACATGGCTTCTACCGGTGAGGTGGGCTGTATCGGTGAAGACACTTCATGTGCCGTACTGAAAGCCATGCTGTCTGTCGGTTACCGCATTCCGGAAAAGAACATTCTGATGTCTACCGGAACACCGAAGCAGAAGGTGGAAATGCTGAAGGCTGCTCAGGAATTGAAGAAGAAAGGCTACAATATCTTTGCAACAGGTGGTTCTTCGAAGTTCCTTACAGAAAATGGAATTGAAAACACCCGTGTATACTGGCCGAGCGAGGAAGGACATCCTCAGGCTTTGGAAATGCTTCATAAGAAGGAAATCGACATGGTAGTGAATATTCCGCGTGACCTGTCGGCAGGTGAGCTGGATAACGGTTACAAGATCCGCCGTGCAGCTGTCGATCTGAATATTCCTCTGGTTACGAATGCACGTCTGGCCAGTGCCTTCATTCATGCATTCTGTACGATGACCATCGATGATATCGCTATCAAGAGCTGGGATGAATATAAATAATCCGGCTGACAGATAATCTGATTTTTACTGGCGCCACTCTGAAAGGACTGTTCCTTTGGAGTGGCGTTTTTTTTCGTACTTTGGGGCTTGTGGCAACGGCCGCACAATCCCTCCACAACGACCGCACGATTGGCCCTCAACGACCGCACGATTGAGCTCCAACGACCGCATAATTTGCCTCGATCGACCGCACGATTCCGGAGGCCTGACAGAATGAGTTTTCAGAGGCTGGAAATACCTTTGGGAGAGGTGAAATAAAGCCCGCGGGCTTTTTAAAAAACGTTTCGGGCTTTGAAGGAAAAGACTTCGGGCTTTTGAGTAAAACGTTTCGGCGTTTTTCTGTGCTTATGCTGAAGCTTTTCTGTTAAGAATCTTCTTGAGAATATTTTTTCTTGCAATGGCAAGTCCGGAGGACAACGGCTCATTGTCCAACAGGCTCAGAATGTTTTCAAGTTCTGACAATAAGTCAGTATGAAACTTGCACTGTTCGTATGAAAGCTTTATGCATAAGGCTCTGACTCCACATGAGTTTTCACAGGACGTAATTCCGGACAGGCAGTAATCTATGAAGTCGGTTCTGAGTTCATCTTCCCGGAAAGGCAGTCTGAGGATGAGGGTCAGCAGGAGTCGTTTCTTGCCTTCGTGTGTTTCCTGCAATGCCAGACTGATCAGTTCGTCCTGTCTGGGGGCAAGCCATTGGAAGTTATACGGGTCAAAATGCGTGAATACCCATAAGGCATTGTACGACACTTTTTCGTCACCGTCTTTTATGCAGGCATACAGTTCTTCTTTATAAGAGTTATTTCTTTCCCCTTGAGTGTAGAAACAGATTTCATGAATATCGTCTGCACTCAGCCTTTGAGCCAGTTTGTTGCGTATCACAGAACGGATGTTTCCATGTGTCATGGTGATCATGCTCATGCCGTGGTTTATCCTTGCTGCCGGGTAGAAGCGGAGAGAGTGTCGCTGTTGCATTTATGCGGTGAGCGGCAGGCGTACAACAGGCGTTTGCTGTAATAGTCTTCTGTGGAAGAAGAGACGGTTACTCCCTGGCGTGCAGCGTGAATGAATGAAAATTCTCCGGTTTCGTTGTTGACTGATACGACGATTCCCACGTGACCGATCTTGTTGGATATGCGGCTTCCGCTGAAAAATACCAGGTCGCCCAGGTGCAAGTCTTTGTAGTCTGAAACTTGTTTGTCCTTACAAAAAAGGCTGGCCGAGGAGCGGGGAACGGAGATATCCAGTTTCCGGAAGACATAGGACACGAAGCCCGAACAGTCGAATCCGCGTTTGGGATTACTTCCTCCCGGGGTATAGCGAATGCCGGAGTATTGGGTGGCTTTCTGAACGATATCTTCACCGCTGACCTTATTGTTGGCCATGGCGGGCAGGGTAATTATAAGCAGCAAAAAGAGGTACACGTATTTCATTGCGGGTTCAGTTTTTGTGGTTATCGTGGGTTAAAGTTAACTTTTTATTCCGAGAAAAGAGAATTTTCTCCGTTTCGCAGCGGAAAGTTTAGGCTTTTTTCAGGGAGCTGTTAAAAGGCTGTTAAGAAAGCGGGGAGGGGTGAATGAGGAATATGGAATACAGGTTTTGTGTTAAAATGTCATATTCTTGGGGATTTATGGAAAAATAATCACTTTGGCTCAACTTTTGATAGGGAATAGTTGTTATGTTTATGTGTCAAAAAGACAGATACGGGCTTTTTGATTTATTCTGATCACTAATATAAGAAGAAAAAACTATGGAGGATGTAAAAAAGACTCGGGTGGAGAGCGATTTGATCGGCTCTCGTGAAATTTCAGATGAATGCCTGTATGGTGTACAGACACTGAGAGGAATTGAAAATTTTTCGATCAGCAAATATCACCTGAATGAGTATCCTTTATTTATCAATGGGCTGGCCATGACCAAGATGGCAGCTGCCCGCGCCAATCATGAGCTCGGCTTGCTGACGGATGAACAGTTTCAGGCCATTACGCAGGCTTGCCGTGAAATTCTGGAAGGACGTTTTCACGATCAGTTCCCTGTAGACATGATTCAGGGAGGAGCTGGTACGTCGACAAATATGAATGCCAATGAGGTAATAGCCAACCGTGCACTGGAAATCATGGGGCATGCACACGGAGATTATGCTTTTTGTTCGCCCAATGACCATGTGAACTGTTCCCAGTCAACCAACGATGCATATCCGACGGCTATCCATCTGGGGATGTATGCCACTCATCTGAAGCTGTTGCCTTATCTGGAGGATCTGATTGCTGCCTTCCGCCGGAAAGGAGAAGAATTTGCCCATATCATCAAGATGGGACGTACACAACTGGAAGATGCGGTGCCGATGACACTGGGACAGACGTTTAACGGGTTTGCAAGCATCCTGACGGATGAAATCAAACATTTGAACGAGGCTGCGGCCGATTTCCTGACTGTCAACATGGGTGCGACGGCTATCGGTACGGGAATCTGTGCCGAACCGGGATATGCTGAAAAGTGTATTGCCGCTTTGCGCGACATCACGGGCTGGGATATCCGTTTGTCGGATGATCTGGTAGGTGCCACTTCCGATACATCCTGCCTGGTTGGATATGCTTCGGCAATGAAGCGTCTGGCCGTGAAGGTAAACAAGATCTGTAATGACTTGCGTCTGCTGGCCAGTGGTCCCCGTTGCGGACTGGGCGAAATAAACCTGCCGGCCATGCAGCCGGGATCATCCATTATGCCGGGCAAGGTGAATCCGGTGATTCCGGAAGTGATGAACCAGATCTGCTTCAAGGTGATCGGTAATGAACTTTGTGTCACAATGGCAGGTGAGGCTGCTCAGATGGAACTGAATGTGATGGAACCTGTAATGGTGCAGTGTTGCTTTGAGTCTGCCGAACTGATGATGAATGGTTTCCGTACGTTGCGGACGCTTTGTGTGGAAGGCATCACGGCCAATGAAGAGCATTGTATCAACGAAGTGCATCACAGCATCGGAGTAGTGACGGCTCTGAATCCGGTAATCGGTTACAAGAACTCCACCAAGATAGCCAAGGAAGCGCTTGAAACGGGAAAGAGTGTTTATCAGCTGATACTGGATCACGGTATTTTGACGAAAGAGGAAATTGATCAGATTCTGAGTCCGGAGAACATGATTCATCCGGTGAAACTGAATATCAAGCATCGCTGATCAGGTGGTGAAAGGATTGGCCCGACCGGAGACTGAGGTTTCGGTCGGGTTGATTTTATTCCGGGAGAGAAGTGTCGCAAAGGCATTTTTCTCCCGGTTCTTCAAATTCAATGGTCGTATGTATGATGTGATACTGGCGCGCCACGGCTTGTATTTCCTCCTTCAGCTGATGGAAGTTTGTTCCGGAAGTGATCGCGTGGAGGGTCATTACGTGCGACTCTCCGTCCAGACTCCAGAGGTGCATGTCGTGGATTGAACGGATGCCTTCGATTTCGGTCAGTTTCCGTGTCAGTTCATCCACCGGGATATCTTCGGGAACGGACTGTAGCATGATCCTGAACACTGCATGCAGATTTTTCCAGACGTTGGTCAGCACCCAGATGGAAATTCCCATGGAAAGCAGGGTGTCGAGCATCGGAAGGTCGATGAAAAGCATGACAATGCTGACAATCAGTACGGAAACCCATCCCAGCACGTCTTCCATGATATGGAGAAAGGCGGCGCGCTCGTTCAGGGACGAGCCTTTCTTCAGGTTGAAAGCTGCTCCTCCGTTGATAAGAATACCGATGACGGCCACCCAAAGCATGCCCTGGGCATTGACGGGCTGAGGGTTCAGCAGTCGCTGTCCGGCTTCAAGGAGGACGATGGTAGAACTGATGGCGAGCACTCCCGAAAGAAAGACACTGCCCAGCAGGGAGAATCGCTTGTAGCCGTAAGTATAGGTAGATGTACGTCCCTGGGTAGATTTTTTTTGCAGCATCCAGGCTATGGCCAGCGACAGGCAGTCGCCGAAGTCGTGAAGGGCATCGGTCAGGATGGCGATACTGTTGGTGAGCAGTCCTCCCACCAGTTCAATGACAACAAAGGCGGCATTGAGAAAGAATGCGACCGAAATGTTCTTCGCTGCATTGCCTGTGGAATGATGATGGTGATGATGTGACATGGTTACAGATGTTTTCGTTTGGCGCAGTTTGCGCAGATTCCTTTGACGATATAGTTGATCTTGCGGGGAATAAAGCCTTCCGGCAGGTCTACGTGAGGGATCAGATCCTGGTCCAGACAATAGGTCTTCCGGCATTCCTCACAATAGAAATGGCAGTGTTCTTCTTCTTTGCGGCAGTTTCCGTGATTGTGACAGAAACAGTATTTCAGCGAGCCGCTTCCGTCGTCTACGCTGTGAATGAGCCGGTGATCGTGGAAGAGAGTCAGTGTACGGAAAAGGCCTGACTTGTCGATACTGGGCAGACGTTCTTCCAGATCGCCCAGAGAGAAGGTGTTTTTTTCTTCCGCAATGGCTTCATACACCAGGATCCGGGTTGATGTAGGACGGATTCCGGCTTGTGTCAGTATGTCGCAGCAGTCTTTGGCATTCATGTTTTTCTTGTTTTATCTGTCTGCAAAGTTAAGCATCTGTTTTTGCAACCGGGTTGCAAACTGGCGGAAAAAATTAAAGCCAACCCATCCGTCACGGATTTGTCGGCCAGTCATCTTAAGGAATATATCTATGTTTAACAGTATGTGTCCCTTTTCACGCTGCAAAGGTAGCGGAGGGGTGTTTCCCGGGAGTGACATCCGTGTTACGTTCGTATGAAAAAAAGACACGAACCGCGCAGGGCCGGTTGTCGGCTGTCTGTGCGGTTCGTGCTGGTTTGTCCGGAAGCGGTTTGAAACCGATTATTTGATTTCGAATTCTTCCTTCATGTCCAGTTCCTCGCCTTTGGTGTCATAGAATTTATATTCCAGGAAGGCCAGGTTCTGATTGGGAATGACTTTGATACCGAATCCAAACTTCATTTGCCATTTCCGTTTCAGGGAAACAAGTCCCTGATTGACGTATGCTGCTACATAAGGATGGATGTGCAGCGTAAATTTCTTCACTTTCAGCTTATTGACCAGATAGTCGATCTTGCTTTCCAGGGTGTCGGTAAACAAGATGGACGGCTTGATTTTTCCTTTTCCGAAACAGGTCGGACAATCTTCGTCTGTATTCACGTCCATGGCCGGGCGGACGCGCTGACGGGTGATTTGCATCAGACCGAACTTGCTGAGCGGCAAAATATTATGTTTTGCACGGTCTTTCTGCATGTTCTGACACATGCGTTCGTAGAGTTTCTGCCGGTTTTCAGCAAGATTCATATCAATGAAGTCGACAACGATGATTCCTCCCATGTCTCTTAACCGGAGCTGACGCGCCAACTCATCGGCTGCGCCCAGGTTCACATCCAGTGCATTGGCTTCCTGTCCGTTTCCAGACTTGGAACGGTTGCCGCTGTTCACGTCTACCACGTGCAATGCCTCGGTGTGTTCAATGATCAGATAAGCTCCGCTTTTGTAGGAAATAGTTTTTCCAAACGAGGATTTGATCTGTTTGGTAATGGCGAAGTTGTCAAAGATGGGAAGCTGGCCTTTGTATAGCTTGACAATGTTTACCCGTTCAGGGGCGATAAGCGCTACATAATCTTTCACTTCGTTGTACACGGCTTCGTCGTTGACATAAATGTTTTCATACGACGGGTTGAACAGATCGCGCAGCATGGCTACGGTACGGCTTGTTTCTTCGTACACGAGTGAAGGCAGCTTGGTGGCCTTTTGTACTTTGGTGATGGTTTCTTCCCAATGTTTCAGCAAGACTTTCAGCTCGGCATCGAGTTCGGCAACGCGCTTTCCTTCGGCAACAGTTCGTACGATCACGCCAAAATTTTTAGGCTTGATGCTTTGTAACAGCTGTTTGAGGCGGGCACGTTCTTCATTCGATTTAATTTTTTGTGATACGGAAACCTTATCATTGAAAGGTATAAGTACCAGATAACGGCCTGCGAATGAGAGTTCGCACGTCAGGCGCGGACCTTTGGTTGAGATAGGTTCCTTGACGATCTGTACAATAACTTCCTGACCTTGCTGCAGGACATTCGAAATGGATCCGTCCTTTTCGATGTCGGGGAGCATGGAAGCTTTCGTAATGGGGTACAGTTTTTTTCTGTCGCTTACGACTTGCTTGAGATACTTCTGATACGAATGGAATTGTGGTCCTAAGTCTAAGTAGTGAAGGAAAGCGTCTTTCTCGAAACCGACATCTACGAAGCAGGCGTTCAGTCCGGGCATGATTTTTTTAACTTTGCCCACGTACATGTTACCCACTGAAAAAGAAAGATTGCGTTCTTCTTTTTGGAGTTCCACCAGGTTCTTGTCTTCAAGAAGTGCGATAGAAATCTCTTTGGGCTGTACGTCTACTACTAATTCGCTTGTCACTTGTTACTTAGTTTTAAAAGTTATAACTGAGATTCTAGAATTACGCGGATTATGCAAGGAGCAGAATCCGCGTTTTTTCTTGACTAATACGCAAAGAACAAACCTGAAAGACTAGTAGGAGCTTTGCAAGTTTGTTCTTTATTGAAGTCGGACAGACTAACAATTATTTTTTG
>ERZ838483.1081-NODE-1081-length-27268-cov-26.604270_pt1 | contig 27268 bp, 23 predicted proteins | sample MGYA00519939_ERZ838483 | MGnify/ENA primary metagenome ERZ838483 (study PRJEB31850, sample SAMEA3708836) | human gut metagenome | biome: human gut; feature: human-associated habitat; material: faeces | place: China | collected 2014 ... | reverse complement strand
TCGGGGACGCCGCCCCCTACATCCTTGGCCGCGAACTTTCCGCCAACCGTAGGGGAATTCATCTCTCCCGTTTCCTCGCCCGCATTTCCTTAACTTTCTTCTTTACATTCCCCGCAAAATACGCTACAATATAAATGTATATTTATAAAAACAAAGAGAAGGAGAGATCGCTTTGTTTACTATCATCAAACGGCGGGAGCTGAACCCCACCGTAACCGAACTTTGCATCCATGCGCCGCTCATTGCCAAGAAGGCAAAGGCCGGCCAGTTTATCATTGTCCGCGCAAAGGAGGACTCCGAGCGCATCCCCCTGACCATCGCCGGGTTTGACCGCGAAGCCGGCACCGTTTCTATCATTTTCCAGGTTGTCGGCGCAGGTACCATGCAGCTGAACTCCCTCAAAGAGGGCGAGGCTGTGCACGATTTTGTAGGCCCTTTAGGCAAGGCCACCGAGATCGAGGGTCTGAAAAACGTCTGCGTCGTCGGCGGCGGCGTGGGCTGCGCCATTGCGCTGCCCATTGCTCAGGCACTGCACGAGCAGGGCACCAAGGTCACCGGCATTGTCGGTTTCCGAAACAAGGATCTCGTCATTCTGGAGGACGAGTTCCGCGCCTGCTGTGATGAGTTTATCATTATGACCGATGACGGCTCCTACGGCGAGAAGGGCGTTGTCACCGCCCCGCTGGAGCAGCGCATTGTGGACGGTGCGAACTTTGATGAGGTCATCACGATTGGACCCCTGATCATGATGAAATTTGTCGTAAAGACGACCAAGCCCCACAACGTCAAGACCGTTGTGTCGATGAACCCCATCATGGTCGACGGCACCGGTATGTGCGGCGGCTGCCGCCTGACCGTCGGCGGCCAGACCAAGTTTGCCTGCGTCGACGGCCCCGATTTTGACGGCTTTGAGGTCGATTTTGACGAGGCTATGCACCGCGGCACGATGTACAAGCCCTTTGAGGCACACGCCCGCGAGGCCGAGTGCAATTTGCTGAAGCAGGAGGTGCAGTAATTATGCCGAACATGGACCCGAAAAAGTGCCCCATGCCCAGCCAGGAGCCGAACGTCCGCAACAAAAACTTTAAAGAGGTCGCCCTTGGCTACACCGAGGAGATGGCCGTGAACGAGGCCAAGCGCTGCCTGCAGTGCAAGAACCACCCCTGCCGCTCCGGCTGCCCCGTTGAAATTGATATTCCCGGCTTCATCAAGCACGTCGCCGAGGGCGACTTTGAGGCCGCCTACAACGTGATTGCCCAGTCCAGCGCGCTGCCCGCCGTCTGTGGCCGTGTCTGCCCGCAGGAACACCAGTGCGAGGGCAAGTGCGTCCGCGGCATCAAGGGCGAGGCCGTCGGCATTGGCCGCTTGGAGCGCTTTGTTGCCGACTGGTACCGCAACAACGTACATACCAAGCCCACCGCCCCCGCGCCCAACGGCCACAAGGTCGCTGTCATCGGCGCTGGCCCGTCCGGCCTGACCGTCGCGGGCGACCTGGCCAAGCTGGGCTACAAGGTCACCGTCTACGAGGCCCTGCACGTTGCGGGCGGCGTGTTGATGTACGGCATCCCCGAGTTCCGTCTGCCCAAGGACATCGTCCAGCACGAGGTCGAGGGTCTGAAGGAGCTGGGCGTGGACATCGAGACGAACATGGTCATCGGTAAAGTCCTGACCATCGACGAGCTGATGAGCGACTACGGCTTTGAGGCCGTCTATGTCGCGTCCGGTGCCGGTCTGCCCCGCTTTATGGGCATCCCCGGCGAGAGCCTGAACGGCGTTTACTCCGCCAACGAGTACCTGACCCGCGTCAATTTGATGAAGGCGTACAAGGAGGATTCCCGCACGCCCATCATGAAGAGCAAGTCCGTCGCCGTTGTCGGCGGCGGCAATGTCGCCATGGACGCTGCCCGCTGCGCCAAGCGTCTGGGTGCCGAGAATGTCTACATCGTCTACCGCCGCGGCATGGCCGAGCTGCCTGCCCGTAAGGAGGAGGTCGAGCACGCCGAGGAGGAGGGCATCGTCTTTAAGACGCTGACGAACCCGACGGAAGTGCTGGGCGACGAGAACGACTGGGTCAAGGGTATGACCTGCGTCGAAATGGAACTGGGTGAGCCGGATGCGTCCGGACGCCGCCGCCCCATCGTCAAGGAGGGCAGCGAGTTCGAGCTGGAGGTTGACACCATGATTATGGCGCTGGGCACCAGCCCCAACCCGCTGATCCGCTCGACCACCCCCGGTCTGGACGCCGACAAGCACGGCTGCCTGATTACCAACGGCCCTGACGGCCTGACCACCCGCCCGATGGTCTACGCCGGCGGCGACGCTGTCACCGGTGCTGCCACGGTCATTCTGGCCATGGGTGCCGGTAAAGAGGCTGCCCGCGCGATTGACGCGGCCATCAAGGCGAAGGAGCAGTAAAAATTAAATTTCAGCCCCCGTGCCGCGAGGTGCGGGGGTGTTTTTGTTAAAAAGCATTCCCCTCATCCGTCTGCGGGCAGGGCCGCAGACAACTTCCCCCAGGGGGGAGGCACTCTTACCGAACAAAGGCGTCAACCATGTATCATCCTTTCTTCCAATTCGTTCTTCCGCGCCTTGGGCAGGTGGCGCTGGATGCTTTGCTGTACCTGAACTTTTTGCAGCTGCCGCCCTTACAGCTGGTGGCCCGGTGGCCGGTGCTGTATTACGGACTGCCGCTTGTGCTGATGGGCGTGCTGGCGTATATCAGCCGCGACCCGCTCGGGCTGGGCATTGTGTTTGCCGGACATCTTGTGACATTCTACTGCATCGGTACCGCCATCGGGCTGGCGCTGCGGCGCATCGGCGGTACACCGCTGACTGTTTGGCGTATTGTCTGGCTGGACGGCATAACGCCGTGGCTGTTGACGGGCCTTATCATGTGGTGGGGGCGGCGGCGTGCGCTGCGGCTCTGTACGACAAAATACAGCCTGACAACGCGGAAAAACATGCCGAACGGCAGGCTGACCATCGTGCAGGTCAGTGATGTCCACCCGCGCGCCTGTGCGGCGATGGATCACACCCGTATCCCGGAGCTGAAAGCAAAAATCGAGGCGTGCCGCCCCGACCTGCTTGTGCTGACCGGCGATATTTTCGACGAGTTCACCGAGCCGGAGGAGCTGGACGCCTTCTGCAAGCTGTTTGGCGAGCTGGACGCGCCGCTGGGCAAGTATTACGTCCTCGGCAACCACGACCTGTTCCACCACTGGCGGGAGCCGAGCTTTGGCCGCGCGGATCTGGAGCGCGGGTTCGCCGCCGCGGGCGTGCGCATCCTGGAGGACACGTCCGTCCTGCTGCCCTGCGGTGTGCGCGTCGTGGGCCGCAAGGATTATCTGTACACGAACGGCAGCCGCTTTACGGCGGCGCAGCTTATGCCCGGCGGCCCCGACGACCACTACACGGTCTGGCTCGACCATGAGCCGCGGGACTTTAAGAACGCCGCCGCGGCGGGGGCGGACCTGATTTTGAGCGGCCACACCCACGGCGGGCAGGTCTGGCCTGCGGGTGCGGTGGGCATGGTTGCCAAAAATGAGCGCAACTACGGCAGAAAGAACATTGCAGAACATTGCGATGCCATCGTCAGCGGTGGCACGGGCACCTGGGGCTACAAGTTCCGCACCCAGGGCCGCACGGAAATTGTCTGCGCGGAAATCACTACCGAAAGGGAAAACTGATTTATGAACGAACGCGAACGCCTGAGCAGCCGCCTGGGCTTTATCATGCTGTCGGCGGGGTGCGCCATCGGCTGCGGCAACGTCTGGAAATTCCCCTGGATGTGCGGCCAGAATGGCGGCGGCAGCTTTATGCTGCTCTACATCCTCTGCCTGCTGGTGCTGGGCCTGCCCGTCATGATCATGGAGTTTGCCGTGGGCCGCGCCGCCCAGGCCAGCCCCGTTACCATGTACCAGCGCCTGGAAAAGCCCGGCCATAAGTGGGGCGTATTCGGCGTCGTCAGCCTCATCGGCAACATTGCCATCATGGCGTTCTACACGGTGGTCACGGGCTGGATCTTGTACTATTTTGTCAAGTTCCTGACCGGGCAGAATGCGGATTTCGGCTTTGCGCAGATGATCGCCGACCCCGGGCTGAACGTGACCTACCTGCTTGTGGTCGTTATAGCGGCGTTTGTGCTGCTGAGCTTTAATTTGCAGGGCGGGCTGGAGCGCGTGACCAAATACATGATGAGCGCGCTGCTGGTGCTGATGCTGGTGCTGGCCGTGCACAGCCTGACGTTTGCCGGTGCGGCGGAGGGGCTGCGGTTCTACCTTGTGCCGGATTTCTCGGCCATTGACGGCGGGGTCATCGTGGCGGCCATGAACCAGGCGTTTTTCTCGCTGTCCGTCGGCATGGGCGGCATGGCGATCTTCGGCAGCTACATCGGCAAGGATCACGCGCTCATGGGCGAGTCGCTGCGGGTCATTTTTCTCGACACGTTCGTGGCCGTGCTGGCGGGCATCATCATCTTCCCGGCGTGCTTTACCTACGGGCTGGAGGTCACGGCAGGCCCCAGTCTGCTGTTTGACACGATGGCGGGGGTGTTTGGCAATATGGCCGGGGGCCGCTGGTGGGGCGCGCTGTTCTTCCTGTTCATGGTGTTTGCGGCGCTGTCCACCGTGCTGGGCGTCTGCGAGAATATCCTTGCCATGGTGCGTGAGCTGACCGGGTGGAGCCGCCCGAAGGGCTGCGTGGTCTGCGGCGTCGGCATCTTTCTGCTGGCGCTGACGACGGCGCTGGGCTACAGCGTGCTGCACTTCCAGCCGTTTGCGCCGGGCAGCGCGTGGCTGGACTTCTGGGACTTCATCGTCAGCAACAATGTGCTGCCGCTGGGGTCGCTGGTGCTGGCGCTGTTCTGCTGCAACCGCTTTGGCTGGGGCTGGGACAATTTTGTAGCCGAAGCCAACACCGGCAGGGGCCTGAAGGTCCGCCCCTGGATGAAGCCGATTTTTAAGTATTTTGTGCCGGGTGCGATTTTGTTTATTTATATTTACGGCATGGTTACGTTTCACTGGCGGTAAAAAGGAAAAAGTCCTGTCTCCGGGAAAGGGAGGCAGGACTTTTCGGTTTTACGCCGGGATGCGCGGGCTCTGCCCGTTTGCGGGTGCTACGACACCTTGCGGAAGTAATTTATCAAAATACTCTTGATATAATTATACCGCCGCGCGTAGCTGTTCTCGACGCGGATCAGCTCAAAGCCGTGCTCGCGGCAGATCTGGTCCTTCTTGCGGTCACGGCGCCGGACGGCGGGGTCGTCGCGGTGCTCGCGGCCATCCAGTTCGATGGCTAAAATCGGCATCAGGCGGCGGCCCTCCCGTTGGTAGACGACGAAGTCGAACCGCCCTGTGTAGAACAGGTCGGCGCAGCCGGGGTTATCCTCAAACACCTGGGCGATGGGTACCTCCTTGCGGACCGTGCAGCGGCTGCCGTCGAGGAAGGCGTTGTCCAGCGCGTGGTTCAGATTTTCCAAAAAGGCATCCTCGGTCTTGGTGCTGTAGGGCTTGATGCCCAGCGCACGGCTGGCGGCGGGCTTTTCGGTCACCTCGGACTGGCCGTTTTTGCGCACGTACTGCACCAGCTCGTAAATATCGTCGTCGGTGCTGTCGGCGTGCAGGCGGTCCAGCGCGGCCTGGTTCGAGAGGATGACCAGCTGCTCCCGCGCGCGGGAGGTCGCCACGTTGATGAGCTCCTTGTTCGTTTTCAGCCAGTCGTAGGTGCGCGGGCGGGTCTGGTCGGTCAGCGCCAGGGAGAAGATGACCACGTCTTTCTCGTCGCCCTGAAAGGCGTGCACCGTGCCGCAGGCGGCGTTCTCAAAGTGCTTCGCGCGCAGCATGGCCTCGATGGCGGCGCGCTGCTTCGCAAACGGCGTGATGATGCCCACCTGCTTGTCCGGGTGCGCGGTCAGGTATGCCTCGATGCGGCGCACCTCCTGCGGGGCGGTGTTTTTCTCGTCGGTGGTGTCGTTGGGCACGTCCACATAGACGAGCGGCGTGGGGTCGGTCTCGCGGCTGGCAATGTGCAGCTTGTGGTTGTAGTATTTGCGATTGTTGAACTCGATGATCTTGGGGCTGCACCGGTAGTGGTAGCTCAACAGCGTCTCGTCGCTGACGGCGTCGCAGGCCAGAAAGCATTTGTAGATCGAGTTTTCGATGTAATCGTACTCCTGCGTGACACCGTAGCGGCGGCGCAGCGTGCGGTTGTCGGCGGGGTCCAGCAGAATGACAGGCGAGAGCTGCTGCGGGTCGCCCACAAGCATCAGCGACGCCCCGCGCAGGATGGGCACAAGAGACATGGCCGTACTGCACTGGCTGGCCTCGTCCATGATGACCATGTCAAAGCTCGGCTCCGGGTCGCCCAGACGGTGGGCGGAGATGCAGGTCGTGGCCACAATGGGAAAGACGCGCAGCAGCTTTTTCAGGTTCTCCGGCTCCGAGATGTACTTGTTGAACTGCGTGACCCGCTCCTTGTCGGTGTCGGGGCTGTGGACGATGCTCATTAAATCGTTGTATTTCGGCTCCTCCAACCGGCGGATGCAGCGGGCCGAGGTGTAGTAGAGGTAGCGCAGCAGCTCGTCCTCGTTGCGGTCCAGCAGAGCCAGCGCGTCGGCAGAGTCGATGCTGCCGTAGGCGGCCAGCTCACGGTCTACCTGCGGCAGCTGCCCGGCCTGCAGCTCGTACTGGAAGTTCATCTGGCCGCGGGCGTCCAGCAGGCGCCGGATGGTCTCCCGCCGCTCCCGCAAATCCAGGATGCGCTCATACCGTTCCAGCAGGGCGGTCAGCTGTTTGGCGCGGGCTGTGCGGTCCGCGTGGTTTTTGTCCAGCAGCCGCTCCGGTACGGGGATTTTTTTGCACTGCTCAAACAGTTGGTCGATGGTGCGCAGGGCCTCGGCGGTTTTCTCGTTGTTGCCAAGGCGCAGGATCGGGAACGGCACGGTCTGGCCGTGGTAGGTGACGGCCTGCAGCTTTTCCACAACGCCGTCAATGGGATGGTTGTTGTAGCTGGAAAAAAGCACCGTGCGCTCGTTGAAAAACGCCGTCGTCAGCGTGTTTACGATGGTGTTGGTCTTGCCGGTGCCCGGCGGGCCCTGCACGTAGGCCAGCGGGTAGCGCATGGCGTTGTTGATGGCCAGCAGCTGGTCCAGATTGACCTTGTTGTTCAGCAGCGCCAGCGGGTAGGACTTGCGGCGGCGCGGCTTGGCGGTCATCTCGCCGAAGAAGGCCCGCAGCGGGGCGGTGGCCGTCTCGCCGGAGGGGTCCTCGAACATAGTAAGGATGCCGCGGTACTCATGCTCCAAGTCCACGGGGCAGTCGCGGCTGATGGCGACGAGGTAGGGCAGGTCATCGACCCGCACCCGCGGGTTGCTGCGGGTGATGCGGTCCTTGATGGTCTCGGCGTGCTTCGTGAACTCGTCCAGCAGCGTATAGTCGTCGGCATCCAGAAATTGATGGATGCTCAGCTTGCTGCCGTTGACGGTGAACTCCCGGCAGATGACCGGCTCCGCCTCGGCCCGCAGGGCGCGCTTTTTCACGTCGAGCCGCAGCGGGCGGTAGGCCAGCACGTACAGCCCCTGCCGGGTGTCAATACTGATAAGGTTCAGCCCCAGCGTGGGCAGGCTGGGGCGGGCGGTGTTCCGGCGGCGGTCCTCGACCCGGCGCTGGAACCGGCCCACCAGCTCACGGAACTGGTCGTCGGTCAGCTCCAGCGTGTCCTCCTTATAATCGGCAAAGCAGTCGGCGTCAATTTGATGGATCAGGCTGTAGTTGGACTGGTAGGGCGTGGCGTCCAGCCGGTTGCAGGCGGCCAGATAGTCCAGCACCCGCAGGTTGGCGGCGTTGTCAAACAGCGCCGCGTACCGCCCGGGGTTGTCGCGGATGTCGTCGATGAGCGTCTGGTTGACGGGGCACCACGAGCCGTCCACGACCTCGGCGGTCTGGATGCGGTCAATGCTGATATGGTCGAGCGCCTGCACGCTTAATTTGCCCAGATGCAGCCCGTCAACGTTCAGGGTGCGGGTCCTGGGGTTCAGTCCGCGGATAGCGACCCAATATTTGGTCTGCTGGGTCTGTTGGTTTTTGTATTCAATGCTCAACCACCGCCCCTCATGAATGGCACGGAAAATCGAGCGCGTGATGTTGTTCAATTTTCCGCTCCTTTCGGGTCGTGGCTTTCTTGCCTCCCTCTGCGAGGGAGGTGTTTACTTCGACAAGCGCCGGTATTCCAGCGGGGTCAGGCGGAACTGGTCGTAGAACGCCTGGGCAAAGCGGCCCTGGCTCTCATAGCCGACCCGGGCGGCGATGTCCTGCACCCGCTGGGGGGTCGTGCGCAGCAGCTCGGCGGCTCTTTCGAGCCGGCGGCGGCGGAAGTAGGCGAGATACCCCTCGCCCAGCACATTCTGGCAGTACAGCTTGAAGCCGCTCTCGCTCAAACCAAAATGGTCGGCCAGCTCCCGGGCCGGGCGGCGGACCGAGAGGTCCTGCAGGACCAGCGTCTCGGCCTCGCGCACGCATTCGACCTGCCGCGCGGGGCAGCGGGCCGTGTCGGCCTCGTCGGGCAGGCGCAGCAGCTCATACAGCAGCCGCACGGCGGCATAGCGCAGCTCGCCGGGAGCGGCGTAGGCGGCGTCGTCCCAGACCTCGTCCACAATGGCCGTGATGGCGTCGCTCATCGGGCAGCAGTGGACGCCGCCGCGGCAGAAATAATCCGCGATGCCGCCTATTTCCAGCCCCATCAGCGTCAAAAAGCTGTCCGCCTGCACGGCGTCGGGGTCAATGAAAAGCTGCAGCGCCTCGTACTGGCTGCCGGGCAGGTAGAAGTCCGCACCGGGCACAGCAAAGCTGACGGCGGCATGACCCTCCGTCACGATGGCATATTGTGCGCCGTCCGGGATGGCGCGCCGTCCGCTGCGGCAGAAGTCAAAGACGAGCAGCCGCGGCCAGTCCAGCGGGGGCGGGCAGAGCGGTGCGTCCAGCCGGGTGAAGCAGAGCTGCACGCCGGGTGCAAGCTCCCGCTGGTCAAGCGGGGCTGCGGGGATGAGGTTGTCTGTTTTCATGTTTGGTTATACAGTAACTAAATGTTTTGAATCTTCGAAAAACTGTGCGCAAAATTCCGATACTGAAATGCACCGAAACGGCCATGCTTGCCGAAAATGTGCGGATAGAAAACTGCTAAAAAGGCAAAATGTGCGAAATCGGAAAATTGGCAAAATAAGGGAAATGTGTGCCAAAAAACAGAAAAAATCAGTCTGTGACCGGCACATCGAGCCCGAACTCCTGCGGGCGGAACCGCGGGCAGACATTCTCCGAGATGCAGATGACCGACGCGGCCAGGCGGCTGCCGATCTCGCAGGCCTCGGCCAGCGTCTTGCCGTAGGTCAGGCCGATGACCGTCCCGGCGAAGAAAGCATCCCCCGCGCCGGTGGTGTCGATGACATCGACCTTCTTGGCGGGCACCATGCCGCTCTCACCGTCGGCGCGGGCGTAGACGGCGCCCTGCTCGCCCATCGTCACGACCATGCAGGGAATGTTGGCGCTGCGCACATTGGAGGCCAGCGTGGCGCGCATCTCGTCCGGCGTCAGGTGGTCGTAATCGTCGGAGAACATCAGCCCGGCCTCCTGCTGGTTGCAGACAAAGCAGTCGACCTCCTGCAGGAGGCTGCGGCGCTCCATGGCAATGCTCATGTTGGAGACCGCGGCGTAGACCTTTTTGCGGTACTTTTTGGCGTAGTGCAAAATTTGCTTGACGGTCTCCTTCTCCAGATCAAACTCGATGGCGACGCCGTCGCAGTCGGCAAAGATATCGTCGCCCTTTTCCTTTAATAATGCGGTCAGCGGCGTCGTGTCGGGCCGCTTCGAGATGGCGGCGCAGACATCGCCGTCGTTGTTGAACACGGCCAGCCAGGTGCCCATGCCGTCCGGCATGCGCTGAATGTAGCGGGTGTTGACCTTGTGCCGGGCCAGCTTGTCAATGACGTCCTGGCCGGAGCCGGTGTCATCCACCAGACTGACGAAGGTGGGGCGCAGCTCGACATTGGCAATGTCCTCCGCCACGTTGCGGCAGACGCCGCCGTGTACCTGCTCGACCCGGCCCGCGTTGCGCCCGCCCGGGATATAGGTGGACAGCGGATACCCCTTGATGTCCACAAAAACCGCACCGATGACTACAATGCCCATAAGATGACCCCCAAAAAGCTGATTTTACCTGTATTTTACCATACATTCGACATTTGCGCAAACCCCGCCCGAACGGGCAAAATGCGTACAAAAATCCGCCCCGGATGCTGAAAGATTCGACATCCGGGGCGGGGGGTATTTTGGTGCTTTTTAGGGCAATACCGCATAATTCTAAGTGCCGATACGGCGAGCGAGGTGCGGCAGCTGCTAAGCCAAAAGCGCAGATAATACTTTGTGTATTATCGAGCATTTTGGCAACGCAGATGCCGTGCCGCAGCCGCCGGAGCGGTGCTTAAGCCGTAAGGCGGGAATTATGCGGTGTTGCCTTAGGGCAGCGGGAGGATCGTATCATCCTTCTCGGTGTAGTTGCCTCCGCCCATGCGGGCGCGCACGAAGGGCACGCCGTCACGCAGATAGAACGTGTTGTGCTCCAGCAGGATCATTCCTTACTTTAGAAATCTCGGCGTTACGCTGGGCAACCTGAAAGCGGTTCATATCCAAGCATTTTATCAGGAACAGTTGGAGCGTGTGAAGCCCAATACGGTCATTCACTATCATGCGGTTATCCACCGCGCCTTGAAATACGCAGTGAAAACGGACCTGATCGATGTGAACCCTGCCGACAAGGTAGACCGCCCGAAGAAAAACGAATTTACCGGGAACTTTTACAGCAAGGACGAAATGAACGCGCTGTTCGACGCTGTGCGCGGCAGTAAAATTGAGGTGGCAGTTATGTTGACTGCCTTTTATGGTCTGCGCCGCAGCGAGGTTGTAGGGCTGAAATGGGCTGCTGTAGACTTTGAGCAGAACACCATTGAAATCTGCCACACGGTCACAACGGTTCGGCTGGACGGAAAAGAAGTTCTTGTAGAATCCAATGGCACAAAAACCAAATCCAGCAAGCGCACCTTGCCACTTGTACCGGTTTTCCGGGAACGGCTGCTGGCCTTGCAGGAGGAACAGAAAGAAAACCGCAAGCTGTGCGGTAGGTGCTACAACAAAAAATACGCAGACTACATCTGCGTAGACGCAATGGGCAATCTGTTTAAGCCGGATTATCTCTCCAATTCGTTCCAGATTATCTTGCAAAATTATCATCTGCGGCGCATCCGCTTTCACGATTTGCGCCACCCGTATGTCAAGCACACGACAAAAAAATATAATTCTGAAAAGCAGAAAACCCAAACTACCAATCTTAGTGCTGATAGTCTGGGTTTTCTGTTTTTGCTTTTTATTCTACGACTTTGCTCGTAGTATAGGTGGGATTATCTCCATCATTTCCTTCAAAGACTACTTCTGTTGTAGCACCGCATTCTTCACAATGGAGATATAGTTTTTTCACCATTCCATCTTCATCTGAATCATCACCATCAATGCTTAATTTCTTACTTTGGCAAACTGAGCAATGGTATTGAGAAAGTGGATCGAAAACTTTCTGAAGGATGTTTTCATAAACGCCAACAAGAGAAATACAAAGCGTAACACAGGTTGAGGCTTCGTAGTATGTAGCACTACGCGAATGTGTAATCTTATTGGCGTAATCCCAGGTGGATTCTGTTAGTTTCTTAATAATACTTCTGTAATCTGCGTTTTCCGATCCTTTCAAATAGAACTGAATAAATAGTTCACATTTTCTCTTGAAATTCGATGCTTGGGGCTGCTCCCCATCACCAGCCATTGCAGGGTCATAAATGTGGTTGCCGAGTTCAATCAATGTTTCTCTGCACTGAACACCTATCGCTTGAAAATCTTCAATCTCCTTAGCGGTATCAATTAGCGCAGCGACACTTTTGAGCTTTCGGAAAAGTTGAGGAGCAATTTCTGCATCGAGCGTCACACCATTTACAAAATCCTCTGGACTATATTCACCCTGGGCTGCGCTCATTCTCTGCATTAAGCCCATGTGGAAAGAATACACTTCATCTGCTCCAAAATAATATGCACTTTGGGGATAGAGATTCATCGGAATCCCGTCGCCCTCCACTACCCACCAATCTCCATCAGTATCGGTTTTGACATTCCAGACGCGCACATCAACACCCAAATCATTGAAGTGTTGCTCTGTTTTTGCGCTCAATACTGTGCATTTTCCTTGAGATTGCCATTCTACATAGCTTTTCACATCTTCAAATGTTCGATTTCCCATTTTTGTTCCCCCTGGTACAGCTTTCATAGTAAATAGAATTTAACTATATTGTACCACTTGTCGTTTGACTATAAAAGCGCCAAAGAGCAGAAAACCCAAGCCACTAAGATGGATTTGATAGCCTGGGTTTTCCGTTTTTGTATCTTCAATTATTCAAAGAGGTCATGGACCTTGTAAACAATCTCAATGCGGTTGTCGGGGAATACATACACCTTTTCGATCAGCAGATCGGTCAGCTCCGAGGTTAGCACATTCGCTTCCGTAACCGAGTGAGCAATCTCCTGTCGGCTGCTTTGGCGGGCCTGTTCTTCCCGCTTCAGCTTTGCCTGGGCGGTGACAGCAGCATAAGCCCTGCCCCAAAAGCCGGATAATAGTGCGGTCTTGCGGACACGAATGAGAAAAAATGCAGGAAACAGAAAAATGAAGTAGTGATTTTTCGGGTTCCACTTTACAAACAAGGAGAACCCGAAATGAAGAAAAAAACTGTAAGCAAGGACCCTTTGGCAGAAAAGATTGAAGAAATCCTAACGCCCTATCCGGACCCGATGAGCCGCAACGACTTCCGCATCGTTTGCCATATCGGAACACGAACCTCGCTTTATCTCCTGCAAAGCGGACTTGTTCCCTGCAAAAACAACGGAAAGAAAACGCGCTGCTATAAAATCGCCAAGAAAGATGTTGCCGAGTATCTCTACCGCCGAGAGTCCGACCCGATGCACTACACTCCGCCCAGCGGGTGGTATTACAACTACCCCAAACACAAGAAACCTGCCGCATCGTTGGAGCGCAAGCTGAACTATACGGGCGAAGAACGGTTGCTGGCCAAGGAATGGTACGAGCAGAAGTTAGCAAATTACCCGGATGTACTGACCGTTGCGCAAGTCTGCGAGGTGACAGGCTACCAACGCCACACAATTCTGAAATGGTGCAGCAAGGGCTTGCTGAAAACCATCTTGCAGACACCCAAGTATATGATTCCCAAAGTATGGCTGCTGGAATTTGTGACGTCCGATTTTTTCAACGAGATCAGCCGAAAATGTGGAAAACACTATGCCGCCATCAAGGAAATCGGTAATTCAAGCAAAAGCAGATGATATACTCATTCATCATAATGTGTTCCGTTCAATTTTCCAGTCGCTGACTGGAAAATTGGGTGGTTGAGATATACAAGACATTTTTCCATTAAAGAATATAGTCGGAAAAATCGCTGCACCGTCCTTTATCCGTGCAGAGGATAGATGATAACCCATAGTAGTGCGGTCAACTCAATTTGCCAGACAGCGTCTGGTAAATTTAAGAATCCCAATATAGCGGGTACAATATTTTTCGGATTAGCATTCAAGATCCAATGCAAAAGTGACTGTGGTGCAAAGTGGATCTCTGCGCCACAGTCACTTTTGCATTAAGCAAATCAACATAAGCCATAAATCAATGATTTAGTTCAACCCGGACAATGATCGCATAACAAGGTCAATATCCTTGTTTTCCAACTCCTGAATGATATGGAGATAGGTCTTTTGGGTGGTTGTCATACTGGAGTGTCCCAGTCGCCGGGCAACACTCGCAATAGATACGCCGGTAAAAAGTAGCAGGGATGCGTGGGTGTGGCGCAGACCGTGGATAGAAATGACCGGAATATTGCACCTCTCACAATGGCGGCTCAAAACATCATTGACGGTGGAGTTGTAGACCTTGCCATCCACAAAAATAGGTTGATCGTCCGGCAGACCTTTTACAAGCTCGGAAAAACGAATAACAGACTGCCAATCAATTTGAATTTTACGAACCGATGATTTGTTCTTTGTCGGCTGAAACCCACCGGCGCCCTTGTAATCCCATGTCTTACTGATGGAAAGGGTCTGATGATAGAAATCAAAGTCCTTGGGGGTCAGTGCCAGTGCCTCCGAAAAGCGCATTCCGGTCTTGGCCACCAAAAGAATGAAATAATCCCAGTTCACTTCGTCTTTTAATTCAAGCGAGGCAAGGAGCGTGTGCAGTTCAAATTGGTTGAGGTACTTTATTTTCTTTGTAGATGGTGCCTTGCCTTTAATAATCGCTTTCCGCGTGGGGTCACGATCAATCAGCCCCTCGTCCACTGCGTCTAAAACAGCTCCTTTGAGTTGGTGGTGAAAGTCCATTGTCGTCTGCCGCTCATGGTATTCGGCATAATCATTCAGCAACTGCTGATACGCAATGCGATTCAAATCGCAAATTTTCAAATCCGGGATAAGTTTTTCAAGCCATTTTTGCGTCATCAGGTACTTGTCCATTGTAACCTGTCTTATCGCCCCTTTCTTGTATACAGTAATCCACTTTGCATAATATTCACAGAACTTATCTGTGCGTTGTGCTTCGTTAAGCATATTGCACCTCCGTTGTATGTGTGAATATGGCTTACGCTGATGAAGGGTGATAAGGTGGTCGAGATTCGCGAAATAAGCTGCTATTTTTGCTTGTTCCTGCTCGTAAGGGGATACATAAATCTCGATTTCGCTTAATGCGGGAAATTTCAAATTCCAGTTATCAGATGTTATACCCTGTGAATTGATTTTGAAAGTGTGGATGGTCGCAGGTAACTTGAACTGGTAAGCCATACACTTGGAGTTTATACCTGAATTTGGCGTAAGTACGGTATAAGCGGGGCTGACAATTCCCTCATACGGTGAACATCCACTTGCTCCTTGCCACATACGCATTGAGTTGTACGCAATATCGCCAGCGCAGACTTTCTTATATTTTGACTTATCATCATTGGAATTGTCGTGCCGTCCGAGTTCCGAAAACTTCTTGATACCGTCATTTATAGTAACTGAAATCAACTCACCATCGGGCATACTTTCACAGCGTTCGGTAAAGCAGTCCCCCAACTTCCGCTGTTCCCAAGCGTATGTATTTTATGGCATAAGCCACAATTTTTTGTGGAAACCTTAGCTATCTGTGTTATAATAGAAATAACTACTTACGCTTTTCCCGAGAAAGGGTATTTTCTAAAGCAAAAGGAGCTTGACCGATGAACAAACAACAGCTTGCGCAGAAGATTTGGGCTTCTGCTAACCAGATGCGCTCCAAAATCGAGGCCAGTGAGTACAAAGACTTTATCCTTGGTTTCATTTTTTATAAATATCTGTCCGATAAAGAAATCGAATTTCTGAAAGACAACGATTATGACGATGAGCTGCTGAAAACCGTAACCGAGGACGACCCCGAAACCGTCAAATGGGTGCAGGAAAACATCGGCTATTTTATCTCCTACAAAGATTTCTTCTCCACCTGGCTCGGCATGAGCAAGGATTTTGATGTTTCCAATGTGCGTGATGCGCTGTCGGCGTTCAGCCGGCTGATCTCCCCCACGCACAAGCGTGTGTTTGAGAAAATCTTCAACACACTGGAAACCGGTCTTTCCAAACTGGGCGACAGCTCCGGCACCCAGACCAAAGCCATCAGCGGCTTGCTGAACCTGATTAAGGATATTCCGATGGACGGCAAGCAGGGCTATGATGTGCTGGGCTTCATCTATGAATATCTTATCAGTATGTTTGCCGCCAATGCCGGCAAAAAGGCGGGCGAGTTCTATACGCCCCACGAGGTTTCGCTGCTGATGTCTGAAATCGTGGCAAGCCACCTGCAGGGCAAGAACGAAATCAAAATCTATGACCCGACCAGCGGTTCCGGCTCGCTGCTGATCAATATCGGCAAAAGCGTTTCCAAGTATATGGCTGACGCAAACAATGTAAAATACTACGCGCAGGAGCTGAAAGAGAACACCTACAACCTGACCCGTATGAATCTGGTAATGCGCGGCATCAAGCCGGACAACATCGTTACCCGCAACGGCGATACGCTGGAGGAGGACTGGCCCTACTTTGACGATGCCGACCCCATCAACTCCTATGACCCGCTGTATGTAGATGCCGTAGTATCGAACCCGCCGTATTCGCAGGCATGGGATCCCACCAACAAGGAGGGCGACGCCCGTTATGCCCGCTTTGGTCTGGCACCCAAGGGTAAGGCGGACTATGCCTTTTTGCTGCACGACCTTTACCATATCAAGCCCGACGGCATTATGACCATCGTTTTGCCCCACGGTGTTCTGTTCCGCGGCGGTGAGGAAGGCACGATCCGCAAAAATCTGATTGAGAACAACCACATTGACGCCATCATCGGTCTGCCCGCCAACATTTTCTTTGGCACGGGCATTCCCACCATCATTATGGTGTTGCGCCAAAAGCGCGAGCGCGAGGATGTACTTATCATTGACGCCTCCAAGGGGTACACCAAGGAGGGCAAAAATAACAAGCTCCGCGCCTCCGACATCAAGCGCATTGCCGATACCTTTGTAAAGCGTGAGAGCATCCCCAAATTTTCCCGCACGGTCAGCCGTGAGGAAATCCGCGCCAACGACTACAACTTAAACATTCCCCGCTATGTGGACTCCTCTGAGGCAGCGGAGCATTGGGATGTATACGCCTCTATGTTCGGCGGCATCCCCGCAGCAGAGCTGGACGAGCTTTCCGCGTACTGGGCGGCGTTCCCTGCGCTGCGCGGTGAATTGTTTGCTGAAAACGGAACGCCCTATGCGGCGCTGACCGTTGAGGACATCAAGTCGGCTATCAAAAACAGCCGCGATGTAACCGCCTTTGAGGACGCCTATCGCTCCGCCTTTGCTGCGCTGCCCGCTTATATGAAGGCTGTCCTGTTGGACGGCATGGACAAAATTGAGATTGCCAAGACGGAAACCACCCTCAGCGAGGATATTTTTGCGCGCCTTGCCGACATTCCGCTGATTGACAAGTACGAGGCCTATCAGCTGCTGGACGACCACTGGAACACGATTGCCGTTGACCTTGAAATGATCCAGACCGAGGGGTTCGGTGCAGCCAAAAAGGTAGACCCCCATCTTGTCACCAAGAAGAAGGGCAACGAGGAGCAGGAAGTGCAGGACGGCTGGGTCGGGCACATTCTGCCCTTTGATCTGCTGCAAAAAACGCTGTTGAAAGATAAAGCTGGCGCGCTCCACGCGCTGGAAAATCAGCTTGCCGAGCTTCCCGCCGAATATGAAGCCCTACTGGATGAATTTACCGAGGACGACAAGGACGCTTATAAAGAGTGCTTTACCGAAGAAGGCGATGCTTTTGTGCCGAAGGAGATTGCCAAAAAGGTCAAAGAACTGCGGCGCGACCGCACCCCCGAGGCACAAAATGCCTGCCGCATTTTCAGCCGTGTAGAGGAACTGACCAGGCAGGAAAAGGCACTGAAAGCCGAAATCAAATCTGACGCAGCAGCACTGGAAGCCCTGACCAAAAAGACCATTGAGGGGCTGACCGATGCGCAGGTGTTGGAGCTGCTGGAGCAAAAATGGATTGCGCCCTTTACGAACGAGCTTGCCAAGCTGCCCGATGCCATGGTGGACAGCCTTGTCAGCAAGATTCAGACCCTGCAAAATAAATATAGCACAACCTTCTTTGATGTGGAAAGCGAAATCCGCGCCACCGAAAAGCAACTGGCCGCGATGATGGACGACCTTACCGGCAGTGAGTACGACCTGAAAGGCCTGAGCGAGTTCAAGACGCTCTTGTTGGGTGACTGATATGGCAAAAAAGAACAAACCTGCCATCCGATTCAAGGAATTTACTGACGCTTGGGAACAGCGGAAGGTTTCAGAAGTTGCAGAAATTTGTGCGGGTGGAACACCAAGTACCGGAATTGAAAAGTATTGGCATCCAAAAGAAATTCCTTGGTTGTCGTCTGGTGAAGTACACAAAAAATACATCACATATACAGATAATAAAATTTCTGTTGAAGGACTGAATAACTCAAGTGCAAGGATGATTCCTGCAAATTCTGTTTTAATTGCGTTAGCCGGACAAGGAAAAACCAGAGGAACAGTAGCAATAAACCGCATTTCGCTTACTACAAACCAGTCAATAGCAGCAATGATATTCTCTAAAGAAATTGTCCCAGAATTTGTTTTTTGCAATCTCGAAAACCGATATGAGGAAATCCGTAGGATGTCTTCTGGAGATGGTTCAAGAGGAGGACTAAACAAGCAGATAGTCGGTGAAATAGAAATACCGTATACTTCAAAAGAGGAACAAGCTAAAATCGGAGCATACTTTTCCAAGCTCGATTACCTTATCACCCTTCATCAGCGTAAGTATGACAAGCTGCAAGTTTTGAAGAAAGCAATGCTTGAAAAAATGTTTCCGAAAAATGGCAGCAGCGTCCCCGAAATCCGATTCAAGGGATTTACTGACGCTTGGGAACAGCGGAAGCTGGGGGAAGTTGTCGAACGCATCACACGCAAAAACGAAAATCTCGAATCAACTTTGCCACTGACAATCTCCGCGCAGCATGGTCTAATTAACCAGAATGAGTTCTTCGATAAGCGCATAGCAAGCAAGGATGTAAGCGGTTATTTTCTTGTTAGGAATGGTGAATTTGCTTACAATAAAAGTACATCTTCCGATGCTCCTTGGGGTGCAATTAAGCGTCTTGACCGTTACGAAAGTGGCGTATTATCAACGCTTTACATTGTTTTCAAAATTTCGGATGAGAGAAAGACCAGTTCTGATTATATAGTCACCTATTATAACACCGACTTGTGGCACAAGGGTATTCAGGCCATTGCAGCCGAAGGTGCGCGGAACCACGGCTTATTGAATGTTGCGCCAGCGGACTTCTTCGAAACAAACCTAACGATGCCGAAGGATTATGCCGAACAGCAGCAAATTGGCTCTTTTTTTCAGCAGCTCGACCACCTTATCACCCTTCATCAGCGTGAGTTAGAAAAGCTGCAAAATATCAAAAAATCCATGCTCGAAAAGATGTTTGTCTAAGGAGAATCGTGAAAAAATGGGAAAAATTATTTTATATCACGGCACTCCCGACAAAATCGTTGTGCCGAAATTTGGCGGCGGTGATGATAAACACGACTATGGCAGGGGCTTTTACCTTACCGAGAACATCGAACTTGCCAAAGAATGGGCGGTCTGCCGCCCGAACGACACAAACGGCTGGGTTCACAAGTACGAGCTGGAAACCGCCGGGCTGAAAATTCTGGATTTTCAGCAGCACAGTGTTCTTGCGTGGCTGGCAGAGCTGATGAAGCACCGGGACGCCGCCGACTCTAAGCGATACCGTATGCTGGCAAAGAAATTTATCGAAAAATACGGCATGGATACCCGCGATTATGATGTGATTTGCGGCTGGCGCGCAAACGCCTCCTACTTTTACATCGCCAAAGAGTTTGTGCGCGATAATATTGATGTGGATATTCTGGAAGATCTGCTATCGCTGGGCGGTTTGGGCATCCAGTATTGCATCAAGTCCGAGGCCGCGTATGCAAATCTGAAAGAAATAACCGACGAGCTGCTTGCCGTGGACTACACTGAATTTAACGACAGATACAATCAGCGCGACATAACGGCAAGAAAACGGATGCGCGAACTGGTGGATTCCGACGCGAACACGGTCACAAAGGTGTTCAGCACACTGTTTGAGAGGTGAGGGACAATGCGCGCGTATGCAAAGGAATATGTAAGCGATGTGGTCGAAAATCAGGGCAAGCTCTTTGACCTTGTGGCACAGAAATACCCTGACAAGGATACTGCGGCTTTTATCAATTCCTATATGGCAAGCAAAACCAGAAAAAGCATTGACGAAGCCAAAGCCTATGTAAACACGATGAGCGCCTCCGAATTGTGGGATTACTTTTGCAAAACCGAGGACTTTACGCTGAAGGACGGCAAAGCCATCGAGGGGTTTATGCCGGACTGGATCGGCGAATTTTATGCGTATTATCAATGGTATTATAATCTGCCCAGCAGCGAGGTCGTAAAAAAAGTGCCGGTTGCTTTTCTGGAAAAAGCATACGGCGGGCTGCATGATCTGGAACTGGATTTGGCGGTACAAAAAGTCGGTGAAGTATAATGACGGTTGTTTGCTTTCATAACCCCAGTGAGGAAAACGGATATTTGAGCAACTGGTACCCCTGCCGCTTTACGGTGGAGGGGGTGGACTTTTCCTCCATGGAACAATATATGATGTACAAAAAGGCTGTCTACTTTGGTGACAAGGCTGTGGCGGCCAAAATTCTTGCAACCGATGATGTTGCCGAAATCAAGGCGTTTGGCAGGCTGGTTGCCCATTACAGCGAGCGCTATTGGAATGGTATTCGGCAAATCGTTGTTTTTACAGGGCTGCTTGCCAAATTCACCCAAAATGACGACCTGAAAGCGCAGCTTGCCGCCACCAAAGGTTCCGTTTTGGCTGAATGTGCGGTCAGGGATACCATTTGGGGCATCGGCTTGTCGATGAAGGACCCGGACAGGCTGGATATTGGCAAGTGGAAGGGGCAAAACCTGCTGGGCTATGCCCTGATGATGGTGCGCGAACGGCTGTAAAAGCGCACACAAATACCCGGAAAGGGGCAAAACAAATGACCTTTCAAAAGGAATCGGACTTTGAAGAAGCGCTTATAAAAATCCTGACGACCAAAGGCTGGGAGAGCACAATTCTGAAATATCCCACCGAGCAGGATCTGATCCGCAACTGGGCAAACATTCTCTTTGACAATAACCGCGGCATAGATCGCCTTGGCGATTACCCCTTGACCGATGGCGAGATGCAGCAAATTGTGGAGCAGATTCGGGAACTGCGCACACCGCTGAAGCTGAACGGTTTTATCAACGGCAAAACAGTTTCGGTCAAGCGCGATAACCCCGATGACAAGGCACATTTCGGCAAGGAAGTCAGCCTGAAAATCTACGACCGCATGGAGATTGCCGCCGGGCAAAGCCGCTACCAGATCGTGCAGCAGCCGATTTTTCCCGGTAAATCCAAAATGCTGAACGACCGCCGCGGCGATTTGATGCTGCTGATCAACGGTATGCCGGTGTTCCATCTGGAATTAAAGCGCAACGGTGTGCCGGTGAGTCAGGCATATAACCAAATCGAAAAATACGCCCACGAGGGTGTGTTTACTGGGCTGTTCTCGCTTGTGCAGATTTTTGTGGCAATGAACCCGGAAGAAACCGTCTACTTCGCCAACCCCGGTCCCGATGGCAAATTTAACACCGATTATTACTTCCACTGGGCGGACTTCAACAACGAGCCAATCAACGATTGGAAAGAGATTGCCTCCAAGCTGCTGTCCATCCCCATGGCGCATCAGCTGATCGGCTTTTACACCGTGGCCGACGATGCGGACGGCGTGTTGAAAGTTATGCGCAGCTATCAGTATTATGCTGCCAGTGCGATTTCGGATGTGGTTTCCAAAACGAAATGGGACAGCGGCAAGCAGCGCGGCGGGTATATCTGGCACACCACCGGCAGCGGCAAGACGATGACTTCTTTCAAGTCCGCACAGCTGATTGCCAATTCCAACGATGCGGACAAGGTGGTTTTCCTCACGGATCGCATCGAGCTGGGAACGCAGTCGCTGAAAGAATACCGCGCCTTTGCCGATGAAAACGAGACCGTGCAGGCAACGGAGAACACCTATGTATTGATTTCCAAGCTGAAAAGCATTGCCACCGCAGACACGCTGATTGTGACATCTATTCAGAAGATGAGCAATATCCGTGACGAGGAGGGCGGAAAAAATGCCCGCGATATTGAGCTGATCGGCAAAAAGCGGCTGGTGTTTATCGTGGACGAGGCGCATCGCTCCACTTTTGGCGATATGCTGGCAATTATAAAAGAAACCTTTCCCCGTGCGATTTTCTTCGGCTTTACCGGCACGCCTGTGTTTGAGGAAAACGCCAAAAAGAACAACGCGCAAACCGATGTGTTTGGCAATGAACTGCACCGTTACAGCATAGCGGACGGCATCCGCGATAAAAATGTGCTGGGCTTTGACCCGTACAAGGTACTTACTTTCCGCGACAAAGATGTGCGGCAGGCTGTTGCACTGGAAAAGGCGAAGGCAACTACGGTTGCAGACGCCCTGAATGACCCCGCAAAAGCCGCTGTGTACTATAAGTACATGGACAACACGCAGGTGAAAATGTACGGCGAGCCGGGTCCAGACGGGAAGTGGATCAAGGGGATTGAGGATTATCTGCCCAATACACAATATCTGACGGCAGAGCATAAGCAGACCGTTATCGAGGATATTAAGGGAAACTGGCTGACTTTGAGCCATAACGGTAAGTTCCACGCCATTTTTGCCACAAGCAGTATCCCGGAGGCAATCGAATATTACCGCATGATGAAGATCACCATGCCGGAATTGAAAACAAGCTGCCTTTTTGACCCGAACATTGATAATAACGGCGGCGCCATTTACAAAGAAGATGGGCTTGTTGAAATTATCGAGGATTACAATAAGCGCTATGGGCAGGATTTTACAATACCCACCCACGCACGGTTTAAGAAGGATCTGTCGCTGCGTCTGGCGCACAAGGAGCAGTATAAGCGCATTGAACGCACCCCCGACCAACAGCTTGATTTGCTGATCGTTGTTGACCAGATGCTGACCGGCTTTGACTCCAAGTGGGTTAATACCCTCTATATGGATAAGATGCTGGAATACGAGAACATTATACAGGCGTTTTCCCGCACAAACCGACTGTTTGGACCGGATAAACCGTTCGGCGTGATTCGCTATTACCGCAAGCCGCACACGATGGAGCAAAATGTGCTGAAAGCGGTGAAGCTGTACTCCGGCGACCGTCCGATTGGATTGTTTGTTGACCGCCTTGCCCACAACCTTGAAAAAATGAACGAGGTGTACGGCGACATTGCGGAGTTGTTTACGAGCGCGGGTGTGCCGGATTTTGAAAAGCTGCCGCAGGACAGAAGCGTCTGCGCCAAGTTTGCCAAGCTGTTCCGCGAGCTTAACGACTACATGGAGGCAGCACGTGTGCAGGGCTTCACATGGAATCAAAGCGTATATCATTGCCCGGACGACGCTGCCGATGAAACCATTGATGTCGAAATGCTGTTTGATGAGTCTGCCTATCTGATTTTGGCACAGCGCTATAAGGAACTGTCCGCCGAGCCGTCGGACCCTTCCGATGACGGCGATGCGCCGTATGATTTGGTGGGCTATTTGACGGAAATCGACACCGGTGTGATTGATTCCAACTATATGAACAGCCGCTTTGATAAGTACCTGAAGCTGCTGAATCAGGCGGGTGCATCGGGAGAATCCATAGAACAGGCAAAAGCCGAACTGCATAAGTCCTTTGCCAGCTTGACACAGGAAGAACAGAAGTTTGCCAATATCTTCCTGCACGATATTGAACGCGGCGATGCCACACCCGAACCCGGCAAGACGCTGCGGGATTACATTACCGAGTACCAGTGCCGTGCGAAGAATGACCAAATCCACCGTTTTGCCGTTGTGTTTGGCTTGGATGAAGAAAAGCTCCGCAATATGATGGGGCTGGGGCTTACGAAAACCAATATCAACGAGTTTGGCCGCCTTGACGAACTGAAGAAAAGCGTAGACAAAGCAAAGGCAAAAGCCTATTTTGAGAAAAAAGAGGGCGTAAAGCTGATACCGCCCAAGGTAAACCAGAAAGTGGACAGTTTGCTGCGGGAATTTATTGTAACCGGCGGCTTCGAGGTGTAAGGCTGCATATTTATAAGCGATAAGTCGAACAAAAGGGCCAAGGAAAATCCGAGGCCCTTTTACTTTTGCTTGGGAACAGCGGAAGTTCTCGGATATTACTTTTCCAGCGGGTGAAAAGAACAAAGAGAATCTGCCATTAGAGAGTTATTCCATTACAAATGAAAGTGGATTCGTACCGCAAGATGAAAAGTTTGAAAACGGTGGTACAATGCGAGAAGCCGACAAAAGAATGTACTATATTGTTTCTCCAAATTCATTTGCGTACAACCCTGCAAGAATAAATGTGGGTTCCATTGGATACCAAGACACGGGAAAAAGTGTGATAGTAAGTTCACTTTATGAGGTCTTTAAGACTTCTGACGATGTGGATGATAGACTCCTCTGGCATTGGTTCAAATCGCCTGATTTTCAAAAGCTGATTATGCAGTTGCAAGAGGGTGGTGTTCGTCTCTACTTCTATTACGACAAACTCTGTATGGGACAAGTACCCCTCCCTTCACTTGAGGAACAGCGCAAAATTGGAAAGTTATTTGATACCCTCGACCACCTTATCACCCTTCATCAGCGTAAGTCTTATATTTATGGGATGTCCAATTTTATATGATTTCCAAAGTATGGTTACTGGAATTTGTGACGTCCGACTTTCTCAACGAAAGCGGCTGGGAATGTGGAAAGCACTATGCCGAACTTCTAAAGAACCTGTTTACAGGCAGCAAGTAACCAGTCCTTACGCGAGTGTCAGACCATACCAACGCGATGTGACGCGTGCGCTAGTAGCAAAGGGCTTCACCCATCTATGCCTCCGCCTGTGCCCTGCCGGGGTGGGGTTGTTAAATGATACCGGCTTTTACAGCTTTTTGCTGCAGATAGTTACAGAAGGCGCTGCAAGACACAAGCATAAACAGCGCATCCTCCGGCTCTACGGTTTTGCTCTCGTTCAGGATGGCATGACGGATGCCGTCCTGGTCGCTGGTATAACCGTAGATTTTTTCAAACCCCGCTGCGAGGGCGGAATGGATGTCAATGCCGCTATTATTAAGTACCTTTAATGCTGCGCCTAGGGTAGCTTTCGGATTGTCGGCAAGGATCTGGCACATGGATTCTACTGCGGAAATGGATTCCTTCACACAGTTGCGGTAGTCGGGATCGGTTTTGTCGGAGTATTTCTCAAGGGCGGTCTGAATATGGATTCTGGCCCCGGAAAACGGCCTGCCTAATGCAAGCGCAGATTCGATGGATTGAATTTCCGTTTCGTTTGTGATGGGAGAAATCTGCTTGCCGATGATGCGATAGCCGACGTTATCTTTTTCAAATACATCATTGAGCATTTTGGAAAAGTATTTTACCTGCGCATAGGGGTCATTTATAATTTGTTCGCAAAAATCTAAAATATCGTACCATGCGGTTGTGGATGACAAAATTAAACGCTTGACTTCGCCTGTCAGATTTTGGCCATAGGAAAGATGTGATAGATCTCTCCTTAAATACCGACTCCAAACCCGAATGCAAAGTTCTCTTTCACTTCCGTTTATATAGTCTATAAGGTCAGAGTCTGATACAACATAGCTACTAAACCATTGATAAAAACTATTCCAAATGTCCATCCGTGTATCTTCATTCAGACAATCTGTCTGAATCGGCACTTCTATCGGCTTAATCCCCATTCTTTGAGAAAAAGACAAATATGGCATAAGAACGCATCCTTTCATACATATATTTTATTATTCTACTGTTTTATGGAGCAAAAATAAACGATAATATTAAATTGACGTTTACTCCATTTCTAGACCGCAGATTAAGTTTCCGGCCACATAATCTTCCACTCAAAATACTCAGCCTGCGTGATCTCTCCTGCATACAACTTCTTCTGAACCGCAGCCCAATCCTTCAGAAAATCATCCAGAATCGTATCATCAAACCACATGGCCACCGGGGAACGCGGCGGCCAGTTATCGTTGTCATCATAGTGCAGCGCAAGGTTTGGGTTGGCATTATACCGCGCTGTGCCGCGCTCGGTGGGAACCAGCTTGATAACGCCGGGTTGCTCCTCGTCCAGCCAGAAAAGCTGCTCCAGAATATCATTTGCCGGACCGTTTCCGCCATCGGAAAGTGCCAACGGGGAAACACGCAAAGCCTCTGCTATTTGATTTAGCAGGGGCTTTTTTGGTACGCGGTAACCCATTTCGTATTGTGCAATGCGGTTTGCACTGAGGTCGACCAACTCGCCCAACTCTTTCTGGGTCATGCGGCGGTGCTGGCGGATGCGCTTGATTTTCTCTCCGATGTTCATTTCAGTTCACTCTCTTTGCAGGATTTTCCTTATTGTACCACACCATAACATAAAAGCGCAAGAAAAAAGTAACAATTTTGCGAAAACTATTGACATTCGCATAAAAGCGCAGTATCCTATATTTACATCGCAAATATGCGAAAGCTAGCTATAAGGATGGTGATCGAATGGATTGTAAAGAAATCAGAGAAATGTACAAGCTCATGTTTGCGGAGTACCCGGACATTGTAACGGTCAAGGATCTGCAAGCCATGCTGGGCATCAGCCGCCACGCGGCCTATGACCTGCTGGGGGAGGGCGAAATCAGCTGCATCCGGCTGGGAAACGCCTACAAAATCCCCAAAATCAATGTGATCAATTATGTTCTGAAAAGTCCGTGCGGTCAGACCCGCGTGAGCGCGTAGGAGCTGCCTTGATTTTGGCAAGAGCACCTCCCCGTCTCAAATAGATTCGGCACCTTGAAAACTGCATATCCGACAAGCAAGGTACATTCACCACATTGCCGTCAACTTACGAGTACGGCAGCGCAGACAGAGTACGCGCCATGACTGCCACCGGGCACGAGCGATTCAGTCTCTGGTAAACACCCCGTGGCGGAGTGGAGCGCAATGACAGATGTGGTCGTAAAGATACTTCCGTCCAGTCACAGTTCACACAATGAGGGCGGCAGGCAGAGAACCTGGCTGGGGTAAAAATACCCATGATGCCGTTGCAGCCGAACGGCAGCCTTGCGAATCGTCCCCACAGCTGGGGCAAGGTGGGCAAATGCAGCTGTAAGTCGAAAAGTTATCCCGAAAATATGCGGAACCGATTCACGTTTTCCAGTCTAATAAAAGTAGGGAATCAGAACCGTATACTTTCGGGAAATTTATTGGAAGTGAATCAGATTTGATTCACTTTCAAGAGGGTAAGGCGCAAAAGTGAATCAGTTCTGATTCACTCGCAGTAACTACCCAAATCTGCCCTGTGTGGGGCAGATGCCACACGCAGCACACGGATACGAAACAGCCGAAGCGCCCGCCGTTTGGCGCGTTTGTGGGGCTGTGGGGCGGCGTGAGCCGTACAACTTAACACTGGAG
>ERZ838483.1075-NODE-1075-length-27431-cov-17.129493_pt1 | contig 27431 bp, 26 predicted proteins | sample MGYA00519939_ERZ838483 | MGnify/ENA primary metagenome ERZ838483 (study PRJEB31850, sample SAMEA3708836) | human gut metagenome | biome: human gut; feature: human-associated habitat; material: faeces | place: China | collected 2014 ... | reverse complement strand
CTGACGTTTCTTGCACAGGAATTAGAAAAGATTACGGCGGACCTCCCGGTATGGGGATAGGAAAAAGCAGAATCCTCTTTTTCAATGCCCAAAAGCGTGGTAGAATAGGTAAAAGATTCAGTATCTGAAAAACGGAGCGCGCAACAATGAAGATTCTGGTCAGCGCCTGCCTGCTGGGCGAAAACTGCAAATACAGCGGCGGAAACAATTACAATCAGGCGGTCTGTGATTTTGCGCGGGGGCATCAGGTGGTTCCGGTCTGCCCGGAGGTGCTGGGCGGCCTGCCCACACCGCGGTGCCCGGCGGAAATCGTGCAGGGTGTTGTCACGAACAAAGAGGGCATCAATGTGGACCGGGAGTTCCGAGCGGGCGCAGCCAAGGCCCTTGCCATCGCAAAAGAAAATGGGGTGGAGCTTGCCATCCTGCAATCCCGCAGTCCCAGCTGCGGCGTGAAGGAAATCTACGACGGAACGTTTTCCGGGACAAAGATTCCCGGACAGGGCGTTTTTGCCAAGATGCTGATGGACGAAGGCGTCCGTGTTCTGGATGCCGGGGAATTGCCTAAAATTATCTTGAAAAATGAGGACGGAAAATGTCAATCAGACTGATTTGCAGCGATATTGACGGTACGCTGCTGCAATACGGAAAAAAGGAACTGGAGAGCGAGATTTTTGAACAGATACGGGAGCTACACCGGCGTGACATTCTGTTTTGCCCGGCATCCGGTCGGCAGTATACCAGCCTGTGCAAGCTTTTTGCACCGGTGGCAGACTGCTGTGTGTTTCTCTGCGAAAACGGCGGCGTGATCTATAAGGACGAACAGTGCATCGCCAAGAATCCGATGCCGCGTGCATTGGCCGAAGAAATCGCCAACGACCTGTGGACCCGCAGCGACGGGCAGGGCGAAGTGATGCTTTCCGGCCAGAATACTGCATACCTGATGGAGCGGGGTCTGGGAATGCTCAAGCGTATTCAGTTCATCGGGAACAATTATCAAATCATCCATGACCCTTCCGAGGTGCCGGAGGAGATCACAAAAGTATCGGTGTATCTGCACGAAGGCGTAGAATCTTACACGGAACGGTTTGTCCCACGATGGAAAGAGGCGAACTGCGCTGTGGCAGGGCCGTACTGGATCGACACCACCTTTGCCAACAAGGGCATTGGTGTGCGCAGCATCTGCAAGACTCTGGACATCGCCCTTGCCGATGTGATGGCTTTTGGCGACAATTATAACGATGTGTCGATGCTGGACATTGTGGGTGTGCCCTACATTATGGATGGTGCCGCCGCACCGCTGCGGGAAAAGTACCCGAACCATACACCCCGCCCAGAGGATGTGTTGCGGGAGTTCTTGAAGCAGAACTGAATTTTGCACGCATGTGTGCAAAAATCAAAATGATACGATATAAGGAAATATTTTGACATGACGAAAGTGCTTTTCATCTGCCATGGGAATATCTTTGAAAATGCGAAATAATAACGATACTAAATTGAAAACTTGCGTTTTGAGTGGCTTACTACACCACAATTACACCATTTTGTAAGAGCCTTGAATGACAATAAAACCGCTGATAGTCTTGCAGATTGCAGGCTGTCAGCGGTTTTTATTTATTGTAGTTCCTGATCTAAGTCATCAAAAAGCGTGCAGGAGAAAAATTGGCCAAGTGTGATCTCAAGACCGTCACATAACTTCTTAATAGTAGCAATGGAAATCCGCTGGCGAGCAGGGTCAAGCATACTGTAGACTGTGGACGGCGTGACCCCGGAAAGATTGGCCAGTTCGTTGGGCCGAATTCCTCGTTGATCGCAAAGCTGTTCGAAACGTTTGACAACAGCATCCTTTACTGTCATGCAGCATCACCTCTAATAAAATTGTATAGAGATGTGCGCACCCACGTATACGCAATTGCGTATAAAACTGAAATGTTCTATACTTTTGACAGTACGCAATCGCGTAATGAATCTGGAAGTGAGCGTTTCAAAAATAAAAAAGGTATCTTCCATAGTAATAATGGAGGATACCTGCATTTCGACGTAATTGTATTAAATCGCCTTATATTTTATCATGAGAGTATAGAAGTTGCAATAGATACAGGCAAAGTAAAGCTGTAAGTCTGACAAAAAAACATCGTTTAAACTAATACTTTCTCTTAAAATTGGCTATTTTATCCCAAAATCATTTGTGAAAGAAATATCTTATCGAATAAGTGGTCAGTTGGGAGTCGAGTACAGGAGGGTTTGCAATGGCAAGGCGTGGCGAAAACATCCACAAACGGAAGGATGGTCGGTGGGAAGGACGGTACATCAAGGCACGCACGCCAGACAGAAGAATTTGCTGGGGCTATATCTATGGCACAACATACGCGGAGGTCAAACAGCGGCTCATTCATAAGAAGTCAGAGTATGGGGGATTTCAACTCATAGATGCCCACTTGACTTTCACAGAGCTTGCCGAGGCTTGGCTGCAGTCTGTCAAATGTGGGCTGAAAGAATCCACTTGTGCCCATTATCAGTACACACTGTACAAATATGTTCTCCCCATCTTGGGCACAGTGCCAATCTCAAGACTGGAAGAAAATATTTTGGAACAGGCCTTGCAGAAAATAATCGCGCCACCTGATGGACAGCACAAGGAACTTGGCTTCTCCTCTGCCAGAGAATGCCTATCTATGGTACGTCGTATTTGTAAGTACGCTGTGCATCTAAGGCTGATTCGACCGATGGAGTTATCTGTCCGTCTGCCGCAAGAGAAGAGCCATTCAATGACACCGCTCTCTGTAGTAGAGCAAAATCGGCTTCGCACCTATGTTTTATCCAATCCGACGCCCCGAAAGCTCGGCCTGCTACTTGGCATAGAATCCGGTTTGCGAATTGGAGAGGTCTGTGGACTGAAGTGGGACGATTTTGATCTGAAAACCGGAACAGTGCAAATCAAACGGGCGGTAAGCCGAATTCCCTGTGGTGACGGACATACCAAAATTGTGATCCAGACACCCAAAACTCGTACATCCCGACGGGAGATCCCACTCTCAAAGCACATGGTCCAGGCACTCAAGATTCTTCAAAAAAGTTACCCATCGGATGCGTGGTTCTTATCAGGCAACACGATTAAACCTGTAGAGCCGCGCTGTTATCGGAAGAGTATCAAAACCTATCTGAAACAGGCGGCAGTACATCAGGTACGCCCTCATGTTCTCCGTCATACTTTTGCCACTACCTGTCTACAGTCGGGATGTGACATCAAGACTCTCAGTGAGCTATTGGGTCACGCAAATGCCAATATCACCCTGCAGCGGTATGTGCATTCTGATTTATCACGAAAACGGCGGGAGATTCAACGCATCTTTTTAAGAAGATAGAGCGTCCATCCGCAGTCAGGCCAATCAAAAATCAGCGGGATATCACTGTATCTTGGCAGTATTCTTCCATTATTACTATGGAAGATACCCCGGAGTTGCGGCTGGGGGTGAGATGCGTGCTGTTGCAGCTGTTTGAACATAATGAGAAAGCCTACCGTGCAGCAGTGCAGATGATGGAGGAGTGCGGCAAAGCGGCCATTGTGCATCCTACTGGAACAGGCAAGAGCTATATTGCGTTCAAGCTCATCGAGGAGCATCCTGCTGATACCATTTTCTGGCTGTCACCCAGCGAGTATATCTTTAAGACTCAGATTGAAAACCTGAAGCGGCAGAACCCGGATTTCCCTTTGGCAAATGTACACTTTTATACCTATGCCAAGCTGATGTGCTGCGCAACCGAAGAACTAGAGGCCATTGCAGGGGTGAATCCAGCCTATATCATTCTGGATGAGTTTCACCGTGTAGGTGCCGAATGCTGGGGTGCAAGCACACTGGAACTGCTGAAGCTCTGCCCTGACGCGAAAATACTGGGTCTGAGTGCTACCAATATCCGCTACCTTGATAACAACCGCGATATGGCAGAGGAACTATTTGACGGCCACATTGCATCGGAAATGACCCTGGGCGAAGCCATCGTCCGGGGGATTTTGCCTGCCCCGAAATATGTAACGACAGTCTATCAGTACCAGAAAGAGCTGACAAGATATCAGAACAGAATTGATAATCTGCGCTCTGCCGGAATTCAGGATGTGAACCAAAAGTATCTGGATGCACTCCGCCGGGCATTGGAAAAAGCAGATGGACTGGATGAGGTATTTGCACGGCATATCACGAACAAGTCTGGTAAATATATCGTGTTTTGCGCCAATAAGGAGCACATGGATGAGATGATCTCCCATGTGCCGGAGTGGTTCGCCGGGGTCAATCCGGATGTGGCAGTGTACGAAACTTATTCAGACGATCCCGGTACGGATCGGGCATTCGCAGATTTCAAGGCAGACCAAAGCAAACGTTTAAAGCTGCTGTTCTGCATTGATATGCTCAACGAGGGCGTTCATGTGGATGGTATCTCGGGTGTGATCCTGTTCCGGCCGACGATTTCACCCATCATCTATAAGCAGCAGATCGGCCGAGCTTTAACAGCGGGAGACAGCAAGACACCACTGATTCTGGATGTGGTGAACAATTTTGAGGGTCTGAGCAGCATCTCGGGAATTCGGTCAGAACTCAACGAAGCGGTTCATCGACTGTTTGCCAATGGCGAAGGCAGCAAGATTGTGACCGAACATTTTGAGGTCGTCGAGCAGGTGCAGGACTGCCGGGTGCTGTTTGAGCGGCTGCAGGCCAGCTTGTCATCCACTTGGGATCACTACTTTTCCGAGGCCAGCATCTACTACGCAGAGCACGGGAATCTGCGGGTGCCGGTGGACTATGCGACATTGGCGGGTTTGCATCTCGGCACGTGGGTGCAGCTGCAGCGGCTGATCCGGAATGGAAAACGGATGGGCAGTCTGACCGAGGCACAAATCCGGCGATTGGACAACATCGGAATGATTTGGGATGACCGTGCAGAATTTGCGTGGAAACGTGGATTAGAACACGCTAAGGCGTATTTTGAAGAGCAGGGGAATTTGCTGGTACCCGCAAAATACAAGGCGAAAGATGATTTTGCGCTGGGGCATTGGATCATGACAAAGCGGAAAGATCGTTCCAATGGCCGGATGACCGAAGAAGAAATTCGCCAGCTGGATGCCCTTGGAATGGCGTGGAATGCAGTCAGTGCCAAGTGGGAGCGCGGTTATGCAGAAGCGGCGGCCTACTATGAGCAGTATGCCGATTTGGAAGTGCCGACGAAATATATCACCGAGAGTGGCTTAAAGCTTGGCGTGTGGATCTCCTATCAGAAAGACGCTTACCAGAAAGGGCTGCTGAGTACGGAGCAGATCCGCCGTTTGGAGCAGATCGGCATGAACTGGGGCGAGCGGAATTACCGCCGCTGGATGGAGCAATATCACGCGGCAGAACGCTATTATCAGGTGCATGGCGATTTGGATGTTCCAGCAAATTATGTGACTGAGGATGGCATCAAGCTTGGAAAATGGATCGCAACCTTGCGTCATGCCCGAAAGAAACAGACAGATGTCCGCACAAAACTGACTCCGGAACGCATTACAATGCTGGATACCATCGGGATGCAGTGGGTAAAGCCGACTGCAAAAGCGAAAACGGTTCGATTGTCCCGGGGAGAGCAGTGGGAGGCTCGCTTGGAATGCGTGAAAGCATATCAAAAAAAGTATGGCGATTTGAACATTCCAGCGAAGTATAAAACGGATGAGGGCTTCTGGCTGGGCAGATGGTGGTATCTGCAGAAAAAACTGCTGCGGGAGGAACCGGGAAAGCTGAAGCCGGAACAGGTTGAGAAATTGAAAGAGGTACTGATAGGGGGAGCTGGAAAAGTAGTTCTGCCGGAGAGTGCGTGAAAATGTGGTTGAGGATGGAATAAAGGAATGAATTTGAAGAAAGAAGTGCAACACGTATATCTTGTAGGTGCAAAATCACTGGGTGCATATGGAGGATACGAGACATTTGTTTATAAGCTCACGGAGTATCACCAGAATAAAGAAAACATCAAATATCATGTTGCCTGCAAAGCCAATGGCGATGGCTGCATGGATGAGAGCAAGTTTGAGGGCGTGACAAAGATCAATGACCACGAGTTTGAATTCCACAATGCCCATTGCTTCAAAATTGATGTTCCTCAGATTGGGCCTGCGCAGGCAATTTATTATGATGTTGCTGCACTAAAGGCTTGTTGCGAACATATCAAGAAAAACCATATCCCTCATCCGATAGTTTACATCATGGCTTGCCGCATTGGGCCTTTTGCTGGTTATTTTTACATAGAAATCCATAAACTGGGTGGCACTGTGTTCTTGAATCCAGATGGACATGAGTGGATGCGAGCTAAATGGTCTGCACCAATTCGGAAGTATTGGAAGATTTCTGAGCAGATGATGGTCAAGTATTGCGACCTTGCAATCTGTGATTCTGTGAATATCGAAAAGTACATCCATGAATGCTATGACGGTAAGGGCATCAAAGGAAGTAGTCCGAAAACAACCTTCATTGCGTACGGTGCGGATCTTACCCTTAGTAAGCTGGCTGACGATGATGAAAAACTGGTGAGCTGGTATAAGGAAAAAGGATTGACTAAAAAGGGCTATTATCTTGTTGTAGGTCGCTTTGTGCCAGAAAACTCTTTTGAAGTTATGATTCGAGAGTTCATGAAAAGCAAGAGCAAAAAGGATTTTGCCATTATTACAAATGTGAATGAGAAATTCCTGAATGAGCTTGAGGAAAAACTTCATTTCAAGAGCGATAAGAGAATTAAATTTGTGGGCACTGTTTACGACCAGGAACTGTTGAAGAAGATTCGTGAGAACGCCTATGCTTATTTCCACGGCCATACGGTTGGCGGTACGAATCCGTCGCTGATTGAGGCTCTTGGCAGCACGGATCTGAATCTGTTGGTTGATGTTGGTTTCAACAAGGAAGTGGCAGAGGATTGCGCTTTGTATTGGAGCCGCAAACCGGGTAGCCTTGCAAAGTTGATTGATAAGGCGGACCAAATGAGTGCAGAAGAAATTGCAGAGATGGGCCGGAGGGCTAAGAAGCGTGTGGCAGAAGAGTATACATGGGATAAAATCTGCGGACAGTATGAAGATGTGTTTTTAAATTGTTGAGTGGAGCTAAGAGATGGGACTAAGAGAGATATTAAAAAAACAAGGCGGTGCGAATCTCCTTAAGCAGTATTGGCGTGGAGGAGCCTTTTTCACAGCAGCTGGTGAATTTTTACTTTTGGGGAAAAGTCGAACTTCATTGGAAATATTACGCAACGCAGCTTCCCTGAAAATCAAGCAAAATCTCGAAAAAGAGTATTCAGATAAAATTTCGGAAATTGAAAAGAAATATAAAGAAGAAAAACATCCCAAAGAAGTGAGAAAAGTATGGATTTGCTGGTTTCAAGGGATGGATAGTGCGCCGGAAATTGTGAAAAAATGTTATGCATCTTTGAAAAAGAATGTAACGGACAGAGAAATCGTCTTGTTGACTGAAAAGAATTATCGCAAGTATGTTTCTTTCCCGAAAGAGATACAAAATAAGATCGACTGTGGGAAAATCAAAGGAGCCCACATGAGCGACCTGTTACGTTTGGAGTTGTTACAAAGATATGGTGGGACATGGATTGATGCAACCGTATTTTGTACTTCAAAAATGATTCCGACCTATATGCTGGATAGTGATCTTTTCCTTTTCCAATGCCTAAAGCCGGGTAGGGACGGCCAACCAAGTACAATTTCTAACTGGTTTATGACTGCAAAGCCAAATCAAAAATTTATTTTTATGATGAGAGAGCTTCTGTACGACTATTGGAGGAATAACGATGAAGTGGTGGATTATTTTATATTCCATGACTTTTTCCAAATGCTCATAGATCGGTATCCGGCAGAGTGGAATAAAGTTGTGCCATTTAGCAATTCAGTGCCACATATTTTACTTTTAAGATTGTTTGATGAATATAACGATGAGATATGGAATGCGGTAGTACAGATGACTCCGTTTCATAAATTGACATATAAATTTGACGATTCTGAAACGTGGAAAACAAACACTTACTATCAAAGGATTATGGAGAAGTTATGACAGAGATTGAAAAACCGTTAATATCGGTTATCGTTCCGGTATACAATGTTGAAAATTACATGAGACAATGTGTCGATTCGTTGTTGAATCAGACGGTATCCAATATTGAAATTATTTTGGTAGATGATGGCGCAACAGATACATCTCCGAAAATTTGTGATGAATATGCAAAAAAATATTCCCGTGTCAAAGTTATCCATAAATTAAATGGCGGATTGGGTAGTGCAAGAAATGCTGGAATGAAAGAGGCGCAAGGAAAATATATTGGGTTCGTTGATTCTGATGATTATGTGTCGGTGAAAATGTACGAAACACTGCTTGATTTGGCAGAAACCAATAAGGCGGACTGTGCATATTGCGAATTTACAAGATTCTGGAATGATACGGTTGATGCCGCTGAGCAACCTAAAAAGTCAATAAAGGTTTATTCTGATAAGGAAATTCTGAATTCGTACCTATTAGATAGGGTTGGCTGCAACCCATCGGAAAAGGAAGATTGCTCATATGGAGCGAGTGTGTGTCTTGGACTATTTAGAAATGATATGATTCAAAGAAATAAGGTTGAGTTTGTATCTGAACGTGAATTTATAGCTGAAGACATGATTTTTGACATTGATTGCATCCCATGTTGTAAAAAAATTGTTCATACGAATGAGGCACTGTACTTTTACAGGTTTAATCCAGACTCATTGACTACGCATTACGTTCCAAATAGATTTGAAAGAAATGTAATGCTATGTAGTGAAATGAATTCAAGACTTGATAAAACATATAATTCGGATATTTACAAAATCAGATTGGATAGATATTTCTTAAAGATAACAAGAATTGCACTGATTGAGGAAATAGCACATCTCAATGAAAATGGTTGGAAGTCCGCACGAGCGAATATAAATAGAATAGCGAATAATCAAGAACTGAATCAAATATTGAAAACATATCCGCTTGCTTCTTTGCCTAAAGCACAAAAGATCTTCTTCTGCGCATTGAAACAGAAACTGTATCTGTTAGTGGCTGTTCTTATAAAAATTAATATGATTTTGAAAATGAAGTAGGAGTGGTTGCATGGCAGAAGTAAGAGTTAAGAAGAAATCGTTTTTTGCATACATAGCAATGACATTTTCTTTTATGGGAAGTTGCTCTATCTTTCAAGGAACGGGAGGTTCATTGCAATGGACATTGTTCTATTATGGTGGGCCTTTGATTCTGGCAGTATTGTCACTTTACTATGTGTCGCTAAATAAGGATATTAGAGTACGGAAAGAAAGAAAATTCTTTGTTCGATTGTTTTGCGCACCACGTGTGATTATGCTGTTATACTCGTGTGTTGTATGGGTCGTATCTAATACAGCACTTCCATATGTATCAAGAGGAATATCAAATACCTTGTTTCAATGTACGGCCTATATTTGTGGAGTATGCATTGCTTGTGGCGAAAAAGACGATATCCTTGAAATTTCACTTGCATCGGCAATAACTGTATTTGGATTGGCGTATCTTGATGGATTTGTCCAAAACGGAATATCTTTTATTTATGCATTAAACCCATTTAGTGCGTCAGCGGATAACTTTAGAAAATACACAGAATTACATGAGGTGGCCTATATAGTTGGCTTATGTATTTTAATAAATTTAATTATGGGAAAACACACAAGCCTAAAAAAGAAAAATGCGTTATTCTGGATTTCTGTTGTTGTATTTATAGTGGCATGGAAACGAATTGGTATATTTGCTGTAGCGATGGCCTATTTGTACTTCGTGTTGTTTTCTAACAGTAAACGAAGCAACAAATCTTTCTTTGTAAGAGTAACGGGGATTGTTGGAACATTTATTTGTCTTATTTATGTTTCATTAGTTGTATCAGGAGAATTTGTCACACTGCTTAAATCGCTCGGAATTGATATGATGGGAAGAGACATCATCTATACATACTTTAGACAGTTTACTACTTTTTCTCCAACATTTATGGGAAAGGGAGTTGGCTTTGTAGGAAGGCAGTTCGATTATGCTACCCGTGCAGATTTATATAATATGGTTTCCATAAGGGCACTGCATAATGATTTCTTTAAAATATATATTGAAATAGGCTTTATAGGCTTTATTGGCTGGGTGATTTGGTGGCTTATAAGGCTGCCGCAGATTATTCAGAAGAGATATGGAGTAAAAAAAGCATTTATCTGTCTTTTATTTGTTTTGTTTGCATTTATTTTATACACAACAGACAACACGGAAAGTTACATAAACTTTCAAATGGAACTATCAGCAATTATAACATATATTTCTTGCTTTTACGTTGATCCAAGCATAAAAAAGTAAAGAGGTAGAATAAGTGGAAGTAGTTTGACAAGAGCTGAAAATGTGAAAGGAGCATAAATGAGCAGAGAAAAAAAGTTGGTAAAAAACACTGCGATTTTAGCCATCGGACAACTAAGCTCAAAAATCTTTACTTTTTTGCTTCTTCCGGTGTATACATCGTTGCTGACCCCGGATGACTATGGAACAATTGATGCGCTCCAAACGGTTATAAGTTTGGCGTTGTACTTTGTTACACTTCAAATTGAGAATGCTGTTTTTAGATTTGTAATTGAGAATAGAACTAAAGAGGATGACCAAATCAGCTATGTGACAAGTGCAAGTGTTGTTTTGCTTGTGATGGCAGGTGCGTCAACGCTGATAATTATAGCTATAAATTCATTATATGCGATTCCATACGTTACTTTGGTCACAACGGCTCTTTGGGCACAGTCGCTGTATTTGTTTGTCTCAAATTTGGCCAGAGGTTTAGGAAGAAATGCTGATTATTCAATTGCGAGTTTTATTGTCACCGTATCGTCATTAGTGATTAATATTATATTAATTGTTGGTTTTAAGAGCGGAGCAGTATCTATTCTTGTTGCGTTAGCTTTCTCTAATTTAATAGGATTTGTCTATTTTGTATACAGACTTCATGTATGGAAGTTTATTAGGGTTGGCGCAGTTAATAGCAAGAAAATACAGGAAATGCTTCAATATTCGTTGCCGCTAATTCCAAATGCGATCTCATGGTGGATTGCAAATACGTCGGACAGATTAATTATTATTTATTTTTTGGGGACAGCGTTTAATGGAATATATGCGGCAGCAAATAAAATACCGACCATTTATACAACAATTTTTACGGTATTTAATACTGCATGGACAGAGTCCGTGTCGTTAGCTATAAATGATTCTGACCGAGATGAATATATTAACTCTATGATGAATAACGGTTTCAAACTGTTCTCTTTTGTTAATATGGGAATTATTGTATGCGTGAGCCTATCTTTCCGATGGCTTATTGGAAAACAATATGAGGAGGCTTATAATCATATATTTATTTTGTTGGTGGCAATCTTTATAAATTCTATGTGTTCGCTATTGGGGGGTGTGCTAGGTGGCCTCAAGGATACTAAGGTGATTGGTTGGACAACGGTTGTGGGAGCTATCGCAAATGCATTAATTAACTTCGCACTTATCCAAAGTATAGGATTGTATGCTGCCTCGATTTCGACGTTAGTATCGTATTTGATTATTTATATCTTTAGATTAAAAGCGGTAAAAAAGGTTGTTTATATTAAAGTTTCTGGGGAGTATCTAGTACAGTGTTTGGCGATGCTCTTGATTGTTTTTTGGGGGTATTTCTATAGGAAATCGATTATTAATGTTGTGATTTTGATTGCTTTAACAGTATGGGGGATTTTTCAAAATAGAAATATATTATTCCCATTGATAAATTCGATAAAAAATAAATTGGCACAGAATAAGGAGGAGTAAATTATCATGAGCGTAAAAAGTATATGGCATAAAGTAAAAGCAATCCCACTGATTGGGAATACATATGAAAAGTATATTGGATCGAAAAAAGTTGCATATATCGAAAATAAATGCCGTGAGGAATTAACCAAGGATGGTGATAAATATATTGAACTTGTTGAGAATACGTTAAAAAACAGTGATGCTTTATACTATGTATATGCCGGAACGCTGTTGGGACTGACTCGCGATGGAAAGTTTATTAACTGGGATTTTGATATTGACTATGCAATTGTTATTACACAAAATTTTACATGGAATGACCTTGAAAATTTAATGAAGAAATCTGGATTTAAAAAGACACGAGAATTTGTTTTTGACGGATCAGTTAAGGAACAATCATATGCAGTTGGAAAATTGAATATTGATTTCTTTGGACAGTTTTATGAAGATACCCACATGATACAGTATTCTTTTGAGTACATCCCAGATTGCAAATATAACAATGAAAATGAGAGAAGCGTATATTTGGTAACACTGCCAAAAGTTGTAGAAACAAAAAAAATACGAATGGAAAATGTGGATGTATCTGTTCCAGTCAATAGCGAAGAGATTCTGGCGGCAATCTATAATGAAGATTGGCGTGTTCCTAATCCGAACTGGAAATCAAATAGTGGAAAATGTAGCGTGTTGTTAAAAAACAAAGTCGCTTATCAGGTGGTACTTTGAATAATGTGGAGATATGAGAGGGAGAAAAAACGATTATGAACATTGCAGTTTTAACAGCTGGTGGGATTGGTAGCAGAACACATCAAGACCTTCCGAAGCAGTTTCTAACAGTTGAAAATAAGCCAATTATTATTTATACCTTGGAAGCGTTTCAGCGACATCCAAGCATTGATGAAATATATGTGTCTTGCTTAGATGGGTGGAGTGCCGTGCTGGAAGCATATGCAAAGCAATTTAATATCACGAAACTCAAGAGAATCGTTACTGGTGGTGCAACGGGGCAGGAATCAATTTACAATGGATTAAAGGCCATTAAAGAGGATCATGAATCAACAGGTGATATTGTTGTGATAATTCATGATGGCAATCGGCCAATGTTGTCGCAGGACATAATTACAGACAATCTTGTTAAACAAAAAAAGTATGGTTCGGCTGTTACTGTAATTCCAACAACGGAGGTGGTGTTTGTCTCAAAGGATGGAGTGGAGTCAAACGCAGCATTGAATAGAGACGAGTTGTGGAGAACACAAACTCCACATTCGTATAAGTTTGACGAACTGTGGAAGGTTCACAATATTGCGATTAAAGATGGCGTGACAAATATGGCCGCATCTTGTTCGTTGATGCAAAAGTATGGATACACAACTTATTTTTCAAAAGGGTCTGAAAAGAATATAAAAATTACCACTGTCGAAGATATTGAAATTTTTAAAGCTTTGTTAAATGCTAAGAATGATGAATGGATAAAAAAGTAAGGAACGAATATGAGATTGCTGGACTCTCCTTTATATAACGCAGATTTAAAAAAAGCTGTTGGTAGTATGGATTTTAGTCTTTTAGATGGAAAATCTTTTTTTGTTACAGGAGGCCTCGGACTAATTGCATCAACAATCGTGGACGTGCTGCTTACCTATGGAAAAACAGGAACAATATATATTGGAGCAAGAAATAAGGCACGATTTGAAAAAAGATATGGGAATCTTGAAAGAGTGCGTTTTGTTTCTTATGATGCTCTGAAACCGTTAAAGTTGGAGATTGTGCCAGATTATATTATTCATGGTGCAGGATTGGCAAGCCCAGAACTATATACATTAATGCCTGTAGAAACAATCTTATCTAATATTGATGGCATTCATGAATTACTTCATTTTGCGAAAAACAATCCAGTTGAGCGGGTGCTTTATATTTCTTCGAGTGAGGTTTACGGAAAAAAATCCACGGAGAAACCGTTTGTTGAAGATCAATATGGTGAAGTGGATATAGATAATATTAGATCATCGTATGCAGTTGCGAAAAGGGCATCAGAGATGATATGTAAGGCATATGCTTCTGAATATGAAGTGGATATAGTGATTGTAAGACCAGGACACATATTTGGTCCGTCGGCTAAAAAAGACGATAAGCGAATTTCATCTGATTTTGTTTTTAAGGCGGCAATGGGTAAAAAACTGGAAATGAAAAGTGCTGGTTTACAGAAGAGATCCTACTGCTACTCGATAGATTGCGCTGTTCAAATTTTGATAGTTTTGCTAAAAGGAAAAGGTGGACAAGCATACAATATCGGACATGATGAGATTACCACAATAAGAGAAATGGCTGAAATTTGTGCAAGAGCTGGAAATGTTGGGTTGACAATGACAAACCCAACAGAAGCGGAATTGAAGGCATTTAATCCCATGAACAATGCTGCACTTGATAATACTAGGGTGAAAAATTTAGGATATAGTGATGTGTTCTCTACAAAAAATGGAATAATGCATACAGTTGATATACTGAAAGAAATAAATAGCTAAATACTGCAGATGCTCATGCAGTATGGGGAGAAAAAGCATATAAATTGAAAATTGAGAGAATTATTTGAGGTGTAAAATGAAGATGTATCTGAAATGGGGGGCAGCTATTTAGCCCAACCAAACCATTATAATTCAATCGATGGTTTGAGAGCATTGTCGTGTCTTGGCATTATCATGATGCATATACAAGCAAATACTGATTATAATTTGGCTGGAACGTTTGTTTTTGATAAATTCATTCCATCGTTAACGACATTAGTGTACTTATTTCTAATGATTAGTGGCTTTGGAATGTGTGCAGGATATTTGGATAAATTTCAAAGTGGGGTCATAGATTTAGATGCTTTTTATAGAAAAAGATATCAGAAGATCTTGCCTTTTTTTGGAACTTTATTGTTTATTTCACTGCTGATAGAACACAATCGATCAACTGTATATGAAATTTCTATTGAAGTCTTATTGCTCCATGGGTTGCTCCCCAATAATGCAGTATCCGTTATAGGAGTTTGTTGGACTCTTGGCGTGATTTTCCTTTTTTATCTATTATTTCCGGCTTTTTCAGTACTGATGAAATCAAAAAAACGTGCATGGGTGAGTCTGGCAATTTCATTGTGGGTTGTATTTGTTTGTGACAAGTATTTTTTCTCTGATTATTTTGTTGCAGAATCTTTTTCGCCGCGTCATAACTTTCTCTATTGTTTGCCGCTATTTATTGCAGGAAGCCTCGTATATTTATATCGTAGTGAAATCATGAGAGGGTGTGAACAAATTGGCATAGTATCACTTCTTATTTGTATAGCTGTGTCGGGTTTATGGTATTTGAAACCTACTGGAATGAAAATGATTTCATATATTGGAAGCCTTTTGATGTTTTCTATGTGGCTTTCTTATGCAGTTGGGTCAAATAGTAAATTCTTATCGTCGAAACCGATGAGATTTCTATCAGGTATTTCAATGGAAATGTATCTTGCCCAGATGGTCATTTTTAGAGTGGTTGAAAAATTGCATCTGCTGTATTTGTTTGGTGATACGGGTATTGGGGGGTGGATGAGCTTTATTTTTGCATTTGCGTTAACTGTTTTAGGACTGATTGCTTTTATTGAGTGCTATAAAATCATAGTAAAGTTGTGGGAACAATGGAAAGGAGCAAAATGTGGAAAGGCGTGAATTAACCATAAAAGAAACTCAAGCGATATCGCTTGAAATATTACATACGATTTCAGAGATATGTGAAGAGCAGCATCTTCGGTATGCACTTATATATGGAACACTTATTGGAGCGGTGCGTCATCATGGCTACATCCCATGGGATGATGATGTGGACATTATGATGCCGCGACCGGATTATGATAAATTGCTGACTTATTTAAAAAGTCATATCCAAGAATATTCTCATTTGCAAGTTTTCAATCGAGAGGAATGCCCAGAATATCCATATATGATTACGCGAATTAGTGATGATCGTTATGTAATTGAAATGGCCAATGAGAAGCCATTTGGTATGGGGGTCTTTATTGATATTTATCCATATGACGGTCTAGGAAAGACTAAAGATGAAGCGGTTAAGTACGGATTAAAAGGCGATAGACTATCATCGCTTTGTTATCAGGCTACTCGTGAGCATTTTGCAATCGAAACTACAACATCTCTAATTAGAAAAATTGCAAAATTGCCAGTATATCTTTATGCAAAGTTGCGAGGAAAAGATTGCTTCCAGGACAAGTTAGAAAAACTAGCTAGAGTTAAGGAGTATGACAGCAGCGAATATGTTGGATGCGTTATTTGGCTGTCTTGGGGAGAAAAGGATATTTTCCCAAGAAAATGGTTTGATGAAACAATTATGATGCCATTTGACAAATATAAGTTTAGAGTGCCGAAGGAATATGATAAAGTTCTCCGACACGAATACGGAGATTATATGCAACTCCCTCCAGAAAAAGACAGAGTGGGACATCATTTCTTTAAGGTTTATAAAATAGCAGAGTAATTTGGAAACGGCTCTCCCATAGAAAATGTTTTGGAGAGAGCCGTATTTTATTAAATGGATGTTCACAAAAACGAAAAGGGAAAAGTATATGAACAAACAAGAAAGTGACATTTTGAACACACTTCTGCTAGAGCCTTTTATCAATCAGCGAATTTTAGCAGAAGTATCCGGTCACTCATTGGGAGTGGTAAATCGTTCGCTCAAGGAACTCATTAAAGCTGAGTATCTGGATGATTCTATTCGCCCCACAATGAAAGCCATAACTGAGTTTAAGCAGAAAACCCCACAGCGAGCTATTATCTTGGCAGCGGGGTTTGGTATGCGTATGGTTCCAATCAACACAGAAATGCCGAAAGGACTACTAGAAGTTAATGGTGAACCTCTTGTCGAACGTATTATTAGGCAACTTCATGAGGTTGGAATCAAAGAAATCTATGTCGTAGTTGGTTTCATGAAGGAAAAGTATGAATATCTAATTGATGATTATGGGGTAGAATTGGTTGTAAATACAGAGTATGCAGCTAAGAATAATCTTCATTCTTTGAAACTAGTTAAGGAGCATTTGGAAAATTCGTATATCATTCCGTGCGATATATGGTGTGATCGAAATCCGTTCCACCGCCATGAACTGTATTCATGGTATATGGTCAGCGATCTCGTTGATAACGAGAGTAATGTTCGCGTTAACCGAAAAATGGAACTGGTAACTGTACCGGAAAGTTCTGGTGGCAATGCAATGATCGGTATCTGCTACCTAGTAAAAGAGGATGCCGACATAATTGCGGAACGTATTGATGAGCTATGCAAAAATCAGCGGTATGATGGATCGTTCTGGGAAGAAGTTCTGTATAACAAAGATCGGATGATCGTTACCGCTCGTGTAGTCCATTCAGCGGATGTAGTGGAAATCAATACTTATGAGCAACTCCGGGAAATTGACAGCGATTCTAACCAGCTGAAAACAGATGCAATTCAGGTGATTTGTGAAGCCTTGGAAGCAAAGCCAGACGCGGTTACGGATATTAATGTTTTGAAAAAAGGCATGACAAATCGGTCTTTCCTGTTTACCTGCAAAGCAAAGAAATATATCATGCGTATTCCGGGAGAGGGAACTGACCAGCTTATTAACCGTCGTCAGGAGGCGGCAGTTTATCAGGCCATTGACGGAAAACATATTTGTGATGATATTGCGTATATCAACCCGGAAAATGGCTACAAGATCACGGAATTTCTGGAAGGCGCAAGAGTATGCGATCCATTGAACTACGAAGATGTTAAGAAGTGTATGAAGCGGCTGCATGCGTTCCATGACTTGAAATTGAAAGTAAACCACGAGTTTGATATTTTCGGACAGATGGAGTTCTATGAAACGCTGTGGGAGGGAACACCTTCTGCTTATAAGGATTATGAAATAACAAAAGCAAATGTTCTGTCGCTGAAGTCTTATATTGATGCACATACAGGAGAAAAGGTTCTGACCCATATTGATGCAGTGCCGGATAATTTCCTTTTTGTGGAGAAAGATGGCAAGGAAGAAATCCGATTGATTGACTGGGAGTATGCAGGAATGCAAGATCCTCATGTGGATGTGGCGATGTTCTGTATTTATTCTCTTTATAATAAACGTCAGGTCGATCGCCTGATTTCTGCTTACTTTACAGAAGGTTGTGATGATGCGACCAGAATCAAAATTTACTGCTATATTGCAGCCTGTGGTTTGTTGTGGAGTAACTGGTGTGAATATAAGCGCAATCTTGGAGTAGAGTTTGGTGAGTATTCGCTTCGGCAGTATCGATATGCAAAAGACTATTATCGAATTGTTCAAGAGGAATTGAAAAAGCAAGGGGAGAAAAAGTAAATGCCAAAAGTAGAAAGAGCCATTATTATGGCGGCAGGCTTAGGAAATCGAATGCACCCGGTGACGCTGACAACACCGAAACCGCTGGTTAAAGTGAATGGGGTACGGATGATTGACACAGTCATTGATGGTCTGCATAAAAACGGAATTAATGAAATTTATGTTGTTGTCGGCTATCTGAAAGAACAGTTTGTGACACTTGAAGAGGAGTATCCTGGGGTTAAGCTGATTGAAAATCCATATTATGATACTTGCAACAACATCTCTTCACTTTATGTGGCACGAGAGTATATTGAGAATGCTATCATTCTTGATGGAGATCAGATCATTTATAATCCGGAAATTTTAGCACCAGAATTTGAACGCTCTGGTTATAACAGTGTTTGGACAGATGATGAAACGGATGAGTGGCTTCAGACTGTTGAAAATGGCATTGTTACAGCATGTAGCCGGACAGGTGGAAAAGGCGGATGGCAGCTGTACAGTGTTTCCCGCTGGACTGCAGAGGATGGGAAAAAACTGAAACGGCATCTCGAAATTGAGTTTGAACAAAAGAAGAATCGGCAAATCTACTGGGATGATGTGGCGATGTTCTGTTACCCGGAGGAGTATCAATTGGGTATCCGTCCTATGAATAAGGACGATATTATAGAGGTGGATAATCTGAGCGAGCTAATTGCTCTGGATGCCAGCTACAAAAAATATGAGGAGGGAAAGTAAATGAATACGAAAAAAGAACGTGGGAAAATTGACTGGATGATAACACTGGTGCCGTTGGCAATCGTAATTGCATTATGTGTTCTATTCTTTTTTGCACCGGAACAATCGAACACTGTACTGAGCCAGATCCGTTTTTTCTTTGGTGATACCTTTGGTACCTATTACTTAGTAATTGGATTGGGGATTTTCATTCTTTCCCTATATATTGCTGGTTCTAAGTACGGTAATATCGTCCTTGGCGAGCAGAATGAGAAGCCGAAGTATTCCTTCTTCGCATGGGGCTCCATGATGTTTACCTGTGGCCTTGCCGCAGATATACTGTTCTACTCGTTCTCGGAATGGGTACTGTATGCAACCGATCCGCATCTGGCAGAGATGGGAAGTATTCAGGATTGGGCAGGTGTATATCCGCTGTTTCACTGGAGCTTTATTCCATGGGGATTTTATCTGGTGCTGGCTGTTGCCTTTGGCTTTATGCTTCATGTAAGAAAAAGAAACCGTCAGAAGTATTCAGAGGCTTGCCGACCGATTCTTGGAAAGCATACCGATGGCTGGGCAGGTCGCATTATTGACCTGTTAGCTGTATTTGCACTTCTTGCTGGTACTGCTACCACATTTAGCGTGGCAACACCGCTGATGGCAACCATTATTAGTGAGCTGTTCCATGTTGTTGTTAGCCGTACTGTAATCAACATTATTATTCTTCTGATTACCTGCGCGGTATATACATATTCCTTGCTGCATGGATTTAAGGGAATCAGAAAGCTGGCAAATATTTGTATTTATATGTTCTTTGGTCTGATTGCTTTTGTGCTGCTGTTTGGTGGAGAAACACGGTATATTATTGAAACTGGTTTTTCTTCTCTTGGCCGGATGATACAGAACTTTGTTGATCTGTCTACGTTCACTGACCCGCTTCGCACATCGAATTTCCCGCAGAATTGGACGATCTACTATTGGGCTTACTGGATGGTTTGGTGTGTGGCTGCGCCGTTCTTTATCGGCAGCATTTCTCGCGGTAGAACCGTACGTCAGACAATTCTTGGTGGTTACATATTTGGTGTTGGTTCTACATTGACAAGTTTTATTGTACTTGGGAACTATTCTATGGGAATGCAGGTCACTGGAAAGGCTGACTTTATTGCGCAGTATCTGGAGAACGGAGATCTGTATGGCATGATTGTGTCTATCATCAAGACAATGCCCGGCGCACCTGTTATTATGGTAGTTGTCCTGCTGACAATGATTGCTTTCTATGCAACATCCTTTGATTCCATTGCTCTTACGGCTTCCTGCTACAGTTATCATACTCTAAATGATGGAGAACAACCGAATAAGGGAATTCAGCTGATGTGGTGTATTCTGTTGATTCTGCTTCCGATTGCTTTGCTGTTTGCAGAAAGCTCCATGAATAATCTTCAGTCAGTGAGTATTGTGGCGGCATTCCCGATTGGGGCTGTAATTGTGATGATTGCTATCAGCTTTATGAAGGATGCTAAAAAATACATGGAAAATTTGGAAGAATCGGCGAAGGAAAAAAGTGAGAAATAACTGGAGGAATACCTGAAGCCGTGATATAATTGAACAAAAGCCGTGTGAAAAAATCACACGGTAGCTGCTCTAATAATCACACACCTCTCCGCAGTGGGCAGCAGGCAACGATCTTATGGTCGGCGAAGATGTGAGAAAAATTTGGATTGGGGGACAATAATATGTTTAGAATTAATCACAATGATGCAATTGAGTTGGAATATCAGGTTAGAAGACTTTACGGCTGTGATCGAGGTGGTGTCTCTGGTATGGCTGATGCAGATTATTTTGAGGGCCATCCAATTCAGGCAGCAGTTTTGGTTGTTTCTTATATTCATGCTAATCATCGTGAAAGTGGTCCGTACCAGTTTGATGAGTTCCGCAGTAAATATGAGACTATTTTTGAATATCCGGACGAAAATAATGCAGTCGATGAGGTAAGAAATTATATTGATGAACTCAGCTCAATTGTCGAGCGGTATATTTAATGCTCAATGGAAAATGAGTGTGTGTAGAAGAAAGGCTGAATGAATATGCCCAGAACGAAAGGCAGCAAAAACCGTCCCAAAACCAATACAACCAAAGACTACACAACTCAGATCGCGGAGAAGCAGGAGATCATTGCGTCTTTGAATACTGAGATCGCATCCATCACCGCAAACATTGACACTTTGAAAGCTGACCTGAAAGAGAAGAAGACTGCTCTGAAGAAGACCGAAAAAGAAGTGGCAACGCTCGAAGCGAAGAAGGCAAAGGTAGATGCTAAGGCCGCTGAAGAAGCGAAGAAAGTAGAAGCCGAAGCAGTGCTGAAGAAGCTGCTGGCAAGCGGCATGAGTGCGGATGAAATCCTCGAGAAACTGAAATAAAACAAGAACCCCCCAAATGCCGTGTGTGGAACACAGACTCCTCCGGGAGCTGAAGCGCACATGGTATTTTTTGAAGGCTACCATATAGTTTGTAGCGAAAATAAAAGAAATGGAACGTGAAAAAATGAATTTATCAAAAATACACCACATCGCAATCATCGTATCTGACTACGAAGTCGCAAAGAGTTTTTATGTGAACAAGCTAGGCTTCTCTGTCATCAGGGAAAACTATCGTCCGGAGCGTAAGGACTGGAAGCTGGATCTGTGTGTCAATGAATACACAGAGCTGGAGATTTTTGCAGAAGAAAACCCGCCGAAGCGTGTGAACCGCCCGGAAGCATGTGGCCTGCGTCACCTTGCGTTCTGCGTTGATAGCATGGAACAGACAGTGAAAGAACTGGCAGTGGTCGGAATTGAATGTGAGCCGATTCGTGTGGATGATTATACCGGCAAGAAGATGACATTCTTCCACGATCCGGACGGCCTGCCGTTGGAACTGCACGAATAAAAGATGGATAAAATGATGTTTCGTAAGGCAGAAAAAGAGGATTTCGACAGAATAAGATCTCTGTACTGGAACTTGATCGACCAAGATCAGGATGACCCGTCATTCCCGCATTGGAAGAAAGGCGTCCACCCATCTGATGAGATGATACAGGACAGCATCGATAAGGAAAACCTGTATGTGTTGGTAGATGGTTGTGAAATCGTAGCGTGTGTCATAGCAAACGATGAAAAGGTCGAAGGGTATGCAGATGCTCCGTGGCAGATTGATTCGGACGAGGTGATTGTTCTTCATGTTCTGGCGGTTCACCCGGATTATCGTGGAAAAGGACTGGCGCGGAGATTGGTAGAGAATGTAATTGAACAGGAAAGAAAATCTGGCAAGAAAGCATTGCGACTTGATGTGATCGAGAACAACACAACGGCCGAAAAGCTGTATCAGAAACTGGACTTTCGATATATCCAGACCAAGACACTTTATTATGATGTGGTTGGAGAGATGATGTTCAAATTGTATGAATTGGTGCTGTGAGCTATGGGAGAGAAAAGAAAGTATAAGCCCCGGAAACCAGGCGGCGGACGGAAAAAGTTAAAACCTGAATACGATGCCGGGAAGAATCTGAAAGAGCAGATGGATGCTGCTGTGACACTTTATAATTCTGAGATGTCCTTGCAGGCCATCGCCGATGCTCTGAACCTAAATCCCATCAAGGTACGGAAGCTCCTCATCACAGCTGGTGTGTATGAATCGGATGCGGCGAAGAAAGTGAAAAACACTTTTGAAGAGTATAGAAAAACACAAGACCACAAAACTGCCATACTATCAACTGCAGCAGTTCTTAAACTTTCCAACGCCTCCGTCACCTCGTATCTGCCTTATGAAAAAGGCGTGTACTTCCCAAGCGCAGCAGATAAAGAGAAAATCAGCGTAGGAGCAGAGCGGCAGCGGAGATACAGAGCGGTAAGAAAACTGAGAACCGAGCCGACAGAAGAGCATCTGTGGGAGGTGGTTCTTCTTTATGCTGGTGTGCGTTTCAAAACGTACTCAGGTTTACCCTTTACCTATGAAATACGAAAGGGCCGGAATGTGCAATACACAAAGGAACTGTGGATCGATCGCAGAGAGAATAGTAAAAGCCTGGCGTGGAGTTCCGTGCTGCTGGCTCTGGGCCATATTAAAAAGGTAGGAGAAATAGTTGAACGACCGAAAGCGCTGGGCAATATCCGGGGTGTGACCTATATATACGGAATGTTCTATCGGTTCGGACTGATTAACGTGCCGGATGAAGCAAAAGAAAAGATGAAGAAAGCATTCGGCAAATCGTTCTGATACGGATGCCGCAGAGGGGGCGGGAAAGAAGCATCACCCAATGTTTGAGGTCATTGCGTGACCCGGAGATTACACAAAAAATCCGCCTGTGGAATGAACCACAGGCGGCTGAAATTACATTATAGCTTATTTAAAAAGTTTTCCAGAATACGGTTCCACTTTTCGGGGTACTCATAGAACATCAGGTGACCACCCATGACGTAGGTGTCGTAACCGGGAAGCTGTGCTTCGACAAAGGGCTTTGCAATGTCCTGCCAGTGTTCTGCAATGAACATCAGGCTGGGCATCGTTGCACCGACATCTTTTGCGATTTCAAGATAGTTGGAGAACACAGCGTCGCAGAACAGCTGACGGCAGATCCAGTATGGTGTGCGGCCGGAAATATCCAGAAGATACTCCAGCTCATCAGGCTCCATCTTATGCTGGATCATGACGCCAGTCGCATACTCGCTAAAGAACTCACGGCATCCCTGAGAAGAGGTCAGCACCTGCGTGGCGACCTGAGACAGCTCTTCAATCGTGCCCTCAGTCCACCACTTCGGGTCAGGGGAGAGCGGGAGCGGAGACATATCGATAGTCACAACGCCGCGCAGCTTGTCTTTGCCGAACTGCTGCACGTAGCTCCATGTGTCAAGGTTGCCCGTGCTCCAGCCAATCAGGACAATATCTTTGAGACCCAATGCATCAATCAGACCTGCTACATCGCGGCCGTGAGTCAGGTAGTCGTTGCCATCCACGGTTTTGGCAGAATAGCCTTGGCCGCGAGGATCGATAGCAATGACACGATATTCAGAGGAGAAATACTCCAGTTGGTTCTTGAAAATCTCACCAGAGAAGGTCAAGCCGGGAATGAAGACCAACGGTTTACCTTCGCCTTTTTCCAAGATATGTAACTCCACACCGGGGGCTACAGTGACATACTTGCTTTCAATACGATCTTTTGCCATGAGAAAACCTCCCAACAAAACCTACAAATCGAATTGGCTTGTCTGAATTATATATCTGAAAAAAGAGAAAAGCAATAGCTTGATAGAAACTGCACTGCTGTAATCTGCAAAAATTTTCAGTGCATGAATATCAGTAACAGTTACACAACGTTAAAATAGCAATATGCCCACGATGAACAGGCACGCCACCTGCTTATCGTGGGCGTTTCGTTTTATACAGTGTCTTTATGAATGACGGTAAGGGTCGATTTTGAACTTTGCCGTTTTTCTTTTTGTCCCCAATTGTGAAATTTTCAAAACTGTATTCCAAAACGGCCCTGCGGAGTCCTATTAGTGTAGGGGTTTTCAAAATCTTTTGTAAAACAGCTTTCCTCTGGTTCTATAAGTGGGAATCGAACAAAATCTATATTCTAAAATTAGACAGTTCAACAAAATTTGAAAATCTGGTTGCCAAACACCCATTTTAGAATGTTATAGGTAGAGGGGTACGTTGGAAAAATGAATTTTCTTTGAACTTTCAAAAGACCCGGTTTAAAAACACCCCTTTAAGTTTGTATAGGGTATAGGGCCTACTTTCAAAGTTTGCGCTATTCACAGTGGCTTCACTTCTGAAAATTCCTAATTCCTTACAAAGCTACATCGTACCTTGAAAATCACATGAGCCACCCCAGCAGGATACCTCTGGTACTGAATGTGCATTCTGCGCGTCTTACCGGAAAATACGTCGGAGAAAATCGGACAGGAACGGGCTGGGACAGAGTGGACGGTAGATAAGAGCAAGATTCGCCTTTGTATACGAAATCGCTCCTGCAGACGATTTCTCCATAGCGGCATCTTGATGGGAATTGTGCTCCCCATACCTTCACATCGTGCAAAATCACATGATTTAGCCCATTGGTGGCCTGCCGCAGCAGGTCACAGCCGGAGTGCAGATGCACTGCCGGGAAAATCAAATTCTTGATTTTGGAAAGGAGACCCCATGCCACGAACAAAGAGAAAAGTGAAATCTATCGTAAAGACAAAAGTAATCTCCGCACGAGTTACAGAAACAGTACATGAACTTTTACACCGGCAGGCAGAAGATGCCGGGATGACCCTCTCTCAATTTGCAGCGCAGATGCTGATGAAAGGCCGTGTGAATACCTCGTATGTGTTCTATGTCCACCCGGACGAGATCGAAGCCATCACACGGGAGTTTGCCGCCATCGGGAACAACCTGAACCAGATCGCAGCGTTCTTCAACAGCGGCGGTATCCAGTCGCGCGCTATGCTCGAAAACATCAACCATGCGATTTCCTGCATTTTTGAAATGCGGGAGCAGGTCGCAGAAATGGCAGGGAAGAACTATGGCAATCTTAAAGCACATCGCAAGTAAGAGTTCCAGCTATGGTGCTGCACTGGAGTATCTGATTTTCAAGCATGACGAGCTTCGGAAAACTCCGATCCTTGACCAGAACGGAAATCGTATCATGCGAGATGAGTTTTATCTGGACGGTCTGAACTGTGAACCCTATTCCTTCGATGCGGCCTGCCGACAGTTGAACCGCGAATATCAGAAGAACAAAAATAAGAATGAAATCAAAAGCCACCATTACATCATCAGCTTTGATCCACGGGACAGCACAGAAAATTGTTTGACGGGGAAACGGGCACAGGAGCTTGGGCTGGAATACGCAAAAGCAAATTTTCCGGGGCATCAGGCATTGGTCTGTACGCACATGGACGGTCACAATGGCAGCGGCAACATTCATGTACATATCGTAATCAACAGCTTGCGAAAACTGGATGTGCCTCAGCAACCCTTTATGGAACGGCCCATTGATAGCAAGGCTGGCTACAAGCACCATGTGACGAACGAGTACCTGAAACACCTGCAGAAATCCCTCATGGATTTGTGCCGCCGCGAATTTCTGCATCAGATCGATTTACTGTCACCATCCAGAACGGGTGTGACCGAAGCAGAGTATTGGGCACAGCGGCGGCTGGATGAGAAAAAGCAAGAAATCGAAACGGAAGGATTTACGCCCAATCCGACAAAGTTTCAAACACAGGAGCAGCTTATCCGGGATGCCGTTGCCGCTGCTCGTGAGAAAGCAATCTCGTATGAAGATTTTCAAGACATCCAGCAGGATGAATACAACATTTTCGTCAAAACCCAACGTGGGCGTTATAGCTATCTGCCGCCGGAACGGAACAAGTTCATATCGGAGTGTTCTCTGGGAGAAAGCTGCAAAAGAGAATGTCTGAAAGGATTCTTTGTTCAGAACGTCGAGAAGAATCTGCGGTACAAGGAAGAACCCATACTGATCTTTACAACCAGAACCAGGCTACGGCTCGTTGTGGACCTGCAGGAGAATGTTAAGGCACAGGAAAATCTGGCCTATGCGCTAAAGGTCAAAATCAGCAATTTGCAGAAGATGGCCGAAACGCTGGTATGGGTACAGGAGAATAACATCAACGACCTGACAGAACTGAACGATCTGTGTAAGACAGCACGGGCTAATGCGCAGGCTGCGTATGAACGACTGTCACAGGCAGAGGATGAACTGTACAAAATCAATGAACAGATTCATTATGCGGGGCAGTACCTTTCTACAAAAGAGGTTCAGCAGCAATTTACGAAAGCAATTTTCAAGAAGAAATTCCGTGCAGAGCATTCCAAGAAATTGGATGTTTATGCAGAATCTGTGAAATACTTCCGGGAAGAAAACGATGGAAAGCTGCCATCGCTGAAATCTTTAAAAAAACGGAAAGAAGAACTGACCAAAGAAATCGCGGAGAGGAAAAAGGCATATGCTCCCCTGAGGGAAGAATCCAGGCGTCTGGAAATTGCATCGGATAATGTGTACAGCATCTTCCGAAAAACCAATGAGATGAAATCCGACCTTGCATGGAAACGCGAGTGGGAGGCCAAAGTCCGCGAAAAGGCAAGGCAGGAGCAGGCTCGACAGGAACAGTGCGAGCGTCAACCGAAACGCAAGAAGCGCAGCTATGATATGAGCCTGTAATCAGCAGGGTCTTCCACCCCGCACCCCGGAACTCTGCCGGATGTGTAAGCCTGTGCAGGACTTTCCCATTCGGCAAGGACTTTTGAAAACGATTAGGAGGAAGTTTGAGTAAAGAGTACATCAAGGCACAAACCCCACTACCCGCTTATTTCCCTTATCCGAAATTTCTGCTGCAGATGAGCCTTTCCCATACAGCACGGCTGACGTATGTTTTGCTGCTGGACCGCATGACCCTTTCGCAGAAGAACGGCTGGGTGGATGTGCAGGGCCGGGCATATGTGCTCTATCCGTTGGCAGGGCTGGCGGAAGATCTTCAGAGCAG
>ERZ838483.1051-NODE-1051-length-27986-cov-17.088540_pt1 | contig 27986 bp, 20 predicted proteins | sample MGYA00519939_ERZ838483 | MGnify/ENA primary metagenome ERZ838483 (study PRJEB31850, sample SAMEA3708836) | human gut metagenome | biome: human gut; feature: human-associated habitat; material: faeces | place: China | collected 2014 ... | reverse complement strand
CGGCCCTGGTTCCAGAACTGGGTGCCGATGTAGCCGCAGGTGCGGCGGGCGACGTTCAGCTTGTTCTGGTCGCGGTTGTGGCACTTGGGGCATTCCCAGACCAGCTTGCCGTCCTCGGGCACGATCTGAATCTCGCCGTCGTAGCCGCAGACCTGGCAGTAGTCACTCTTGGTGTTCAGCTCGGCGTACATGATGTTCTCGTAGATGAACTGCATGACCTTGATAACGGCCTCGAGGTTGTCCTGCATGTTGGGCACCTCCACATAGCTGATGGCACCGCCCGGGGAGAGCTTTTGGAAGTCGCTCTCGAACTTCAACTTCGTGAAGGCGTCGATCTGCTCGGTCACGTGGACATGGTAGGAGTTCGTGATATAATTGCGGTCCGTGATGCCCGGCACAAGCCCAAAACGCTTCTGCAGGCACTTGGCAAACTTGTAGGTCGTGGACTCCAACGGCGTGCCGTACAGGCTGAAATCAATGTTATGCTGGTTCTTCCACTTAGTACAGGCGTCGTTCATGTGCTGCATAACGTTCAGCGCAAACGGCTTGGCGGCAGGGTCGGTGTGGCTTTTGCCGGTCATATACTTGCAGCACTCATACAGGCCCGCGTAGCCCAGACTGATGGTGGAATAGCCGCCGTAGAGCAGCTTGTCGATGGGTTCGCCCTTCTTCAGGCGGGCCAGCGCGCCGTACTGCCACAGGATGGGCGCGGCGTCGCTCAGCGTGCCCTTCAGGCGGTTGTGGCGGCACATCAGGGCCTTGTGGCACAGCTCGAGGCGCTCGTCAAAAATCTGCCAGAACTTATCAAAATCGCCGCCGCTGGACAGGGCCACGTCCACCAGATTGATGGTGACAACACCCTGGTTAAAGCGGCCATAGTACTTCGGCTTGCCGTTCTCGTCGATATAGGGGGTCAGGAAGCTGCGGCAGCCCATGCAGGTGAAGCAGTGGCCCTCGCCGTTCTTGTCGACCTTGTATTCCAGCATCTTCTTCTCGCTGATGTAGTCGGGAACCATCCGCTTGGCGGTGCACTTGGCGGCGAGCTTGGTCAGGTAATAGTAGGGCTGACCCTCATAGATGTTGTCGTTTTCCAGCACGTAGATGAGCTTGGGGAAGGCGGGGGTGATCCAGACACCGGCCTCGTTCTTGACGCCCTGGTAGCGCTGGCGCAGCATCTCCTCAATGACGATGGCCAGGTCGGACTTCAGGCGCTGGTTGTCACCGGCCTCGTTCAGGTACATAAAGACCGTGATGAACGGGGCCTGGCCGTTGGTGGTCATCAGGGTGACGACCTGATACTGGATGGTCTGCACACCGCGCTTGATCTCCTCGCGCAGGCGCTTCTCCACGATCTCGGAAATCTTCTCCTCGCCGGGGTCAATGCCCAGATCCTTCATCTCGGCCTCGACATCGCGGCGGATCTTCTTGCGGCTGACATCGACAAAGGGGGCCAGATGGGTCAGGCTGATACTCTGGCCGCCGTACTGGCTGGATGCGACCTGCGCGATGATCTGTGTGGCAATGTTGCAGGCCGTGGAGAAGGAGTGCGGCTTTTCAATCAAAGTGCCGCTGATGACCGTGCCGTTCTGCAGCATATCGTCCAGATTGACGAGGTCGCAGTTGTGCATGTGCTGGGCGTAGTAGTCGGCATCGTGGAAGTGGATGATGCCCTCCTCATGCGCCTTGACGATCTCCGGGGGGAGCAGCATGCGCATGGTCAGATCCTTGCTGACCTCGCCGGCCATATAGTCACGCTGTACGCTGTTGACGGTAGGGTTCTTGTTGGAGTTCTCCTGCTTGACTTCCTCGTTGTTGCACTCGATGAGGGAGAGGATCTTGTCGTCCGTCGTGTTGTGGGTGCGCTTGAGGCTCTGCACGTAGCGATAGGTGATGTACCTGCGGGCAACCTCATACGCGCCGGTGGCCATGATGGCATCCTCGACGATGTCCTGAATCTCCTCGACGTTCATCGCGTGGCCGCGGGCATAGCAGACCTCCTGCACATGATCGCTGATCTCGATGATCTGCTGCTTCGTCAGGCGCTGGGCATCGGGTACGACCTTGTTAGCCTTCGTGATGGCCGCAATAATTTTGGTAATGTCAAAGACAGCCTCGCTGCCGTTGCGCTTGATGATCTTCATGGTGACTCCTCTTTACAAAAAAATAAATACAGTGCGTTCAATACGAACTGTATAGAATGCAGATGAAATGCCGATTCGTAAATTGCCCGTTTTGCGAGCAAGACTATAATACCGCACCGGGGGCAAAAAGTCAATCCACAAAACCACAAGATATAGTGTCCAGTGAGCAAGCGGAAACAAAATGTTCTGTTTTCGTCGCCTCAACGTGCAAAAAAGCCCTGCCAAAAATAAGACTGAAATTTTGGTGATTTTGAGTGGTTCTACACAGTTTGTCGATGCAGCGTGCAAATATCTTCTTCGAAAATCATGCTCCCCCTTGCAGTATGCCCCCAAAGCTGGTATACTATGTCAGGGTTTGGGGGCGGAACGCCCGCCCGACACAAGATATGGGGATGTCCCCGCAGGAGAACACCATGAATTACGCAACCATTAAATATTGTGATATTGCCAACGGGGAGGGCGTGCGCACGAGCCTGTTCGTTTCCGGCTGCCGCCGCCACTGCCCGAACTGCTTCAATGCCGTGGCATGGGATTTCGGCTACGGTGCGCCGTTTACCAAGGAAGTTCGCAATGAAATACTGGAGAGTCTGGCCCCCGGTTACATCAATGGTCTTTCGCTGCTGGGCGGCGAGCCGTTTGAGCCGGAGAACCAGCGGGAGCTGCTGCCCTTTATTAAAAATGTAAAGGTGCTGTACCCCACCAAGACGATCTGGTGCTACACCGGCAACAATCTGGAGCACGAGATCTGGCAGCCCGGTCCCGGGCGATGCGAGGTCACCGACGAGTTTTTACAATATATAGATGTGCTTGTGGACGGCGACTTTGTGCAGGACCAGTACGACATCAGTCTGCGCTTCCGCGGGTCGAGCAACCAGCGCATCATTGACATGAACAAGACCCGCGCAGCGGGCCGGGTCGTTTTGTGGCAGGACGACCCGATTTTTGCGGATCACAAGATGTAATGGAAAATTGCAAGGGCGGATCGCATATCCGCCCGCGGGGCGTCGAGGACGCCGCCCTCTACAAACCGAAAGGCAGAACTGTAGGGTCCGCAGATGTGCGGCCCGCGGCTTTCCCGCAAGAACCCATCTGCCTTACGCGCGAGGGCCGGGTATGCCCGGTCCCTACTGTGCAGTCACAATTAAAACAGGAGCAAAAACCATCCATCATGAGCACCACCTCAAAATCCAAAAGCATGATCGAAGGGCCGCTGGCCAAACAAATTCTGCTGGTCAGCCTGCCGCTGGCCTTATCCAACCTTTTACAAATTCTGTTCAACATGTCCGACGTTGCCGTTGTGGGCCGGTTCGCCGGCTCCACGGCACTCGGCTCCGTGGGCTCGACGGCGACGTTTGTCACACTGTTCACCGGCTTTCTGATCGGCTTGAGCAATGGCGTCAATGTGCTGGTCGCCCGCTTTTACGGTGCCGGGCACCCCAAGGACGTCAGCAAGACCGTCCATTCGGCGCTGCTGGTCAGCCTGGCCGCCGGTGTGCTGCTGCTGTTCGTCGGCCTGTTCGGCTCGCCTGCGCTGCTGGAGCTGTTGAACACCAAGGAGGACCTGCTGCCCGGTGCGATTTTGTACCTGCGGGTCTACTTTCTCGGTATGCCGGCGCTGGCGCTCTACAACTTCGGCAACGCAGTGTTCAGCGCTATCGGTGAGACAAAAAAGCCGCTGGCCTACCTGTCGTTTGCGGGCGTGCTGAACATCCTGCTCAACCTGTTTTTCGTCATCGTCTGCAAGCTCGATGTCGCCGGTGTCGCGCTGGCCAGCACGATTGCCCAGTGCGTCTCGGCAGGGCTGATCCTGCACGCGCTGACAAAGGTCAGCGACTGCTACGCGCTGGATTTCCGCAAGGTAAGGCTGGACCTCAACATGACAAAGCGCATCCTGATGCTGGGCGTGCCCGCGGGCCTGCAAAACGCGATCTTTGCGATTGCCAACCTCTTTATTCAGGCGGGCGTCAACTCCTTCGACTCGCTGATGGTCAAGGGCAACTCCGCCGCAGCTAACGCCGACGCGATGGTTTATGACGCTATGGCGGCGTTTTACATGGCCTGCGCCAGCTTTATGAGCCAGAACTACGGCGCGGGCAAGCTGGACCGCGTCAAGAAAAGCTACTTCATCGCGCTGGCCTACTCGTTTGGCCTGGGCGCGGTGCTGGGCGGCGGACTGCTCGTCTTTGGGCGGCAGTTCCTGGCGCTGTTCACGACAGAGAGCGCTGTCATCGACGCGGGCATGAAGCGCATTATGGTCATGGGCTGGGCCTACTGCACCTCGGCGTTCATGGACTGCACGATTGCCGCATCCCGCGGCCTTGGCAAGACGGTAGGGCCGACGATCATCGTAATTCTGGGGTCCTGCGTATTCCGCGTTGCGTGGGTCTACACGATCTTTGCCCACTTCCACACGATCCCGGCGCTCTACCTGCTGTATCCCTGCTCCTGGGCGCTGACCGCCGCCGCAGAGATCGTCTATTTTGTGTTCAGCTACCGCCACGCCGCCCTCCGTCTGCAGGAGCGCGATGCGCTGGCGCAGCTGTGAGAGCAGGGGAGAGGGCTGCTGTCATTTGCTGCATATCCAAAAAAATTGCTAAAACAGTCTGTCATGTATATTTTATATATCAGACATACAGAAAATACTTTTTACATACACCACTCCCACGTGTATAATAGTCGATGCAAGTAAAAGAGGAGTGGAAAGGTATGCAGTATACGGATCTGACAAGGAAGGAATTGCAGCGCGAGTATAGCCGCCTGACACGGAAGTACACGGACTTTATCCGCCAGCCGGTGGAGCTGGACCTGACAACGGAGGATCCGCTGCCGGGCTGCGCGAACCGCCGTGCGGTGAAGCATTTTGGCACTGTGCTGGGCAAGGAGCTGCGCGATACCGGCGCAGCCCGCCCCGCCCAAGCACCGGACGCTGTGGCGGCCCTGGCCACGATGCCCGGCTGTGCTCATCGCACGGTGGAGCTGTGCCGCAAAGCAGGTGTCCGCTTTGACGCCATCGACCACTGCACGGTGTTGGCGCGCACGATCCCGGAGGATATCCGCTCCGACGAGCTGACCCACGTTGCCAGCGTCTTTGCTGTCAGCGCCCGCATGGCTGCATTGGAGAGCCTGCAGGGAACGCTGATGAGAGCGTAAAGCCGTCTGCCGCCCCGTAAACCCAAAACCCGCATTGGCTTTCAAAACCAATGCGGGTTTTTTATTGGTGCGCCCGGCCTTGCCCGTGGTGGGGATGACGGGCGGCTTGTAGGGGAACCGGTAGCGGATGTTGACATAGAACAGGTGGTCGTAGCCGCGGAACTGCCAGCAGGACGGCACGTCGAGCTTGTCAAACGCGACGGCGTCGCTGTCCAAGACTGAGGCCCTCTGCGCGGCTCTTTGCAAATTCTCGGCTGCGGAAAACCGATAAAATGGAAATCCGCGGCTTTCCTTGCAATTTTCCGGCGAACATGCTACATTTAGTATAAAAACAAAAGGGGGCGTGCCGGGTATGATTCGTTTGGCCCTTGTCGAAGACGACGAGCTCTACCGCAGCCAGCTGCGCGAATATATTAACAAATACAGCGCGGCGTCGGGCGAAAAATTTACCGTGACAGAATTTTCCGACGGCGACGAGATCGCACTTGGCTATAAGGCTGTCTATGACATCATCCTGATGGACATCGAGATGAAGTTTATGGATGGCATGATGGCTGCCGAGGAGATCCGCAAGGTCGACACCGAGGTTATCATTATCTTCATCACAAATTCGCCGCAGTATGCCATCAAGGGCTATGCCGTCGATGCGCTGGACTATGTGCTGAAGCCGGTCAGCTACTATGCGTTTTCGCAGAGACTTGGCCGCGCCGTGGAGCGCGTGGCGCGCCGCGCACGGCACTTTTTGCAGATCAACGCCCACGGCACGGCACATAAGCTGGACACCTCGGCCATTTATTGGATCGAGAACTGCGGGCATGACTTGGTCTTTCACACGGCGGAAGGGGAGGTGACCGCCCCGGGCTCCATGACGGAGACTGAGGAAAAATTGGCGCAGGACAGTTATTTCCGCGTAAACAAGGGCTGCCTTGTGAATCTGGAACACGTTGACCGAATGGACGGTGAGGATGCCATCGTCCACGGAGACCGTGTGCCGCTGGCCCGAGCGCGGCGCAAGGCATTTCTGGATGCACTGAACGACTATATCAATGGGGCAGGGTGACGATATGCCGCTGAAAATTCCTTATTATGAGATGGATATTCCGCGCCTTGTCACGGCGCTGGCAGACTGGCTGGCCTGCCTTTTGTACCTGCGGTTTCTGCCTCCGCGCTACGGCGGGGTCAAGCGTGCGGCGCTGTACGGCGGTGCATTGGCGGCATTGGCACTCTACCTTGTGGCCACTGACGGCTTTAACGGCTGGCGGTTCAATGTGCTGTACGCGGTTTCTGTCGCACTTATGCTGCTTTTTATGGCGGCGGCCACCCGTGCAGACCGCTGGCAGGTGGGGTATTTCTGCACGCGGGCGTTTATTCTGGCGGGTTTTGCCGCGGCGCTGACATGGCAGATGTATGTATATTTTGCGCGTTACATCGCAGCATTGCAAAGCCTGCCTGCGTTGGTGCTCTTTATTGCGGCGGGGTTCGGCATCATCTTCGGCCTGATGTGGCTTCTGGAGGATGGCGGCAGCACGGGCAGCATTCAGTTTGACATTCGGCCCCGCACGACCTGCATCGCGGCGGTCATGGCGGCGGCCATCTACATTTTGTCCAGCATCAGCTATACGCAGCTGAACACGCCGTTTTCGGCCCGCGGCACGATGGAAATTTACACAATGCGCACGGTTGTCTACTTCGGCGGCATGGCGCTGCTGTTTGCATATCAATCGCAGCTGCGAGATTTATTGACACAGCGCGAGGCGGATGCCTTGCGGAACATGCTACACATCCAGTATGAAAACTACAAAATCCGGCAGGAGAGCATTGACCTCATCAACCAAAAATATCATGACTTGAAGCACCAAATCGCGGTGCTTCGCGCCGAGAGCGGCGAGAAACGCAATGCCGTGCTGGACAATATGGAGCAGGAAATCAAAGCCTACGAGGCGCAGAACGACACCGGCAATAAGGTGCTGGACACGGTGCTGACAGGCAAAAGTCTGACCTGCCGCACCAAAAACATTCAATTGACCTGCGTGGCTGACGGCACAGCGCTGGACTTTATGGACGTGATGGACATCAGCAACCTGTTCGGCAATGCGCTGGACAACGCAATCGAGAGCACCGACAAAATCACAGACCCCGAGCGCAGGCTCATCCACCTGAGCGTGGCGAGGCAAAAAGGCTTTGCGGCCATCCGCATTGAAAACTGCTTTGACGGTGAGCTGAAATTTGAGAAGGGCCTGCCCGTCACGACGAAAAAGGATGTCTTGTACCATGGCTTCGGTGTAAAAAGCATACAAAACGCCGCCGAAAAATACGGCGGTACCGCGACAATTACGACCCGCGAGGGTTGGTTTGAGCTGCGCGTGCTGATTCCGCTGGGGCAGCCGCAGCAAGAATAAAAAATGAAGTTTTACGCCCCCTGCATCGGCAAACGCCGTGCAGGGGGCGTTGTTTGTGCGGAAAAAGTCTATGCTTAGATGCCGCATTGAGCAATATGCACAAAAAGAAAGTGTAAAACCTTGTGAAACCTGACGGAACCAAAAACCGTTTGTGCGAAAAAGAGCGCATTTCGTGCAAATTATGCGCCGCCGCACGATTCTTGTGGTATGGTAGGCTTACAGAAAAAAGAAGAATCTCCGGACGGGCTGCCCGTCCGACGAAGGAGGAGAACACATGTTTGAAATCACACGCCTGACGGTGGAGCATCTGGCCGCCGGCTGCGTGACCGACTGCTCCACACCCCGCATCGGGTTTTCCCTGAGCAGTGACCGTCAGGGCGCACAGTTGGCTGACGCCGAGTTGACCGTCGGTGACTGGTCCGCCCATGTAACCAGCGGCCAGAGCGCTGCCTACGTCGGCCCTGCGCTGCTGCCATTTACCACCTACAGCGTGCGCCTGAACGCCACCGACGACGCAGGCGAGACCGCCACCGCCACCACTGCCTTTGAGACAGGCCGCATGGAGACGCCCTGGAAGGGCCGGTGGATCAGCGACCCGAGTTACCACTTCACCGAGGCAAAGGTCAGCCCCGTGCCGATGGTTTTCCGCAAGGAAATCACAACGAACAAACCAATTGCCCGCGCGCGCCTCTACGCCACAGCCATGGGCATCTACGAGGCCGAGCTGAACGGCCAAAAGCTGGGCGAGCAATACTTCGCCCCCGGCTTCACGAGCTACAAGTCCTATTTGCAGTATCAAACCTACGATGTAACGACGCTTTTGACAGGCGACGACACGCTGACCTTCACGGTTGCAGGCGGCTGGGCGGTGGGCAGCTTTGTGTTTACCCGCAAAAACCGCGTGACTGCCGACCGTCAGGCCCTGCTGGCCGAGCTGCGCATTGAGTACATGGACGGCACGACGGAGACCATCGGCACCGACGCTACATGGCAGGTCAGCGAGAGCGGCCCCGTGCGGATGGCAGATCTATATGACGGTGAGACCTACGATGCCACGCAGGAAATCAGCGATTGGCACAACGCCGCGCCCGAGACTCTGAAAGTCACCCCCGCCATCACGGCGGACTACGGTGCCCCGGTCAAGGCCCACGAGGTGCGCAAGCCTGTGGTCGTGATGACCGCCCCCGACGGCGAGACGATTTACGACTTCGGCCAGAACCTTGCGGGTGTTGTCCGCATCAAATTCAACGGCAAGGCCGGGCAGGTCGTGACCGTGCGCCACGCCGAGATCCTGAACCCCGACGGCAGCTTAAACACGACCTTCCTGCGCACGGCCAAGGCCACGGCGACCTACACCTGCCGCGACGGCGAGCAGACCTACAGCCCGCGGTTCAGCTATATGGGCTTCCGCTATGCGGGGGTCAAGGGCGTCGATGCGAAGGATCTGGAAATCGAGGCCGTGGCGCTCTACTCCGATGTGGAGCACAGCGGTTCCTTCCGCTGCTCCAATGAGATGCTGAACAAACTGCAGTCCAACATTACATGGGGCGCCAAGTCGAATTTCGTTGATATACCGACGGACTGTCCCCAGCGCGACGAGCGCATGGGCTGGACTGGAGACATTGCCGTGTTCTCGCCCACCGCGCTGTACAACTTTGAACTGAGCCGCTTTTTGGAGAAGTGGCTGCGCGACGTCAAGGCCGAGCAGCTGCCCACCGGCGGCATCCCCAACACCGTGCCTGTGCAGGGCTACGGTTTCCCCGCCACAATGCCCGAGATGGCCGTGGACTGGTGGGGCGACGCCTGCGTGCTGGTGCCATGGGCTCTATACGAGGCCACGGGCAGCCTGGACGTGCTGCGTATGATGTACCCCACCATGCAGAAGTACGTCAAGGCGTGTTGCTTCTGGGCCGGGTTCGGCATCGGCAAGCACCGTTACATCTGGCACACGCCGTCGGTGCTGCATTTTGGCGACTGGGTCGCCCCCGATGTGCCGAAGATGAGTCAGTGGCAGGCCCGCAGCAAGTACACTGCCACGGCGTCCCTGTGCAACACCAGCGGCACACTGGCGAAAATTGCACGCATCCTTGGCAAGACCGAGGACGCCGCCAAGTACAAGAAGCTGAGCCGTAAGGTGGCCGATACCTATTGCAGTGTGCTGACCGACGGCAGCGGCAAGACGAAGGAAGAATTCCAGACCGCCTATGTGCTGCCTCTGTACTTGAATATGTTCCCTGAAAACGTCAAGGCGAAGGCTGCCGAGAATCTGGTCAAGCTGGTTGAGAAGAACGACTACAAGATCGGCACAGGCTTCCCGGGCACGCCGTACATCCTGTTTGCGTTGGCCGACAACGGTCACGCCGACACTGCCTACAAGATGCTGCTGAACACACAGTGTCCCAGCTGGCTGTATGAGGTCCGCGTGGGCGCAACCACGGTTTGGGAGCGTTGGGACGGTCTGGACGAGAACGGCGAGTGCCCAATCGGCGACGACGGGACCGACATGATGATCTCGTACAACCACTACGCCAGCGGCGCGGTGGGCGCGTTCCTCTACCGCCGCGTGCTGGGTGTGGAGCCTACCGAGGCCGGGTACCGCAAGTTCAAGTTTGCGCCGGTGGTCGGCGGCGGCATCACCGAGGCTGAAGGCACGGTGGGCACGCCCTACGGCGTGATCAAGGCTGCATGGAAGATCGCGGACGGCGAGATGACGATGACCGTGGCGGTGCCCGTCGGCACCGAATGCACCGTCGTGCTGCCGAGCGGGGAAGAAAAAGTGCTTGGCAGCGGGGAATATACCGTTACGTCAAAGGCGTAAAAGCATACTGTAAGCAAATTGCTTATATACACAAAGAAGGAGTGACTCTCTATCATGTCAACCTCGAAATCCAACTTCTGGTCCTCGCCGCTGACGAAGTCCCGTATCACCAGCGACGACGTCAAGATGCCGGAAATGCTGCTGGGCTATTTTATCGGCCCCTTCGGCGCACTGCTTTCCTCGGGCATCTTCACCAGCATCCTGCAGAACTACTTCACCGATGTCCTCAAGCTTGATCTTGGCTTTTTGACGACCTTGCAGCTGGTCTCCACGGTGCTCATCGTGGCGTCCAACCTCATCGTCGGTCAGCTGATTGAGCACACCAAGGCTCTGGCCGGCAAGGCACGCCCGTGGATCCTGCTCTCCGCGCTGACCCTTTCCGTCGCCAGTGTGCTGATGTTTATCGTGCCGTTTGAGGGCATGGCCAAGATGGTCTGGATCGCCATCGCGTACAACCTGTACTACGCAGTCGCTTACCCCATCTACAACACCGCCAACTCCACCATGATCCCCGTTTCCACCCGTGACAGCAAGCAGCGCGGTGCGCTGGCTTCCTTCACCAACGTGGCGGGTCTGGGCGTTATGGGCTGCGGCTCGATGGTATTCCCGATGCTCGTTTCCTTCGCGCTGAAGGAGAACCAGCACCTGTGGTTCCTCACCATGCTGGCCGTCGCCATCTTCAGCGCACTGACCATCTACCTGCAGTTCCTCTTCACCCGTGAGCGCGTCACCGAGGAAGGCCGCGCCGACACCGAGACCCCTGCCAAGTCCGCCACGCTGGGCGAGCAGCTCAAGGCCGTTACCGGTGACCGCATGTGGTGGATCGTCATGGCGTTCTATATGCTGTTCCAGTGGAGCGGCGCGATGAAGAACGGCTCCATGAGCTACTTCTGCAAATGGGTTCTAGACAACACTTTCTTCGGCACGGCGGACGCATGGGGTGCCTCCCAGGGCCTGCTCAGCATCATGGGCGCTATCCCGATGGCCGTGGCTGCGGTCTTTGTGGTGCCCCTGGCCAACAAGTTCGGTAAGCGTCTGGTCTGCGGCGGCTTCATGCTGCTGGGTGCCGTGGGCGGCATCATCGCAGGTCTGGGCGGCGGCAACATCGTGCCGGTCGCCATCGGCGTGGCCCTCAAGTGTCTGGGTTCTTCCCCGGCCTGCTATCTGATCCTGGCCATGATTGCCGACGTTATCGACCACATTGAGTACCGCACCGGCATCCGCACCGACGGTCTGACCATGAGCATCTACAGCTCCCTTATGGTCGCCGCCACGCCGATCTGCAACTCCATTTTCAGCGCCATGCTGAACGGCAGCGGCTATAACCAAGCCGCCGACGTCGCTCTGGGCACCGCCGCCCAGACCGCCAGTGTACAGACCGCGATTTCTGTCAGCTATATCTGGGTCGAGACCGTCTGCTATATCATCGGCGCCGTCATCCTGATCCTGTTCTGGACGGTTGAGAAAAACCTGCCCGAGGAGCAGAAGGCTATCAAGGAACGCAGCAAGAAGTAACGCGCCCTACACGCGATTACGATATACACAAGGATACACAAGGAGGAAAAACATGAGTAAGAAAAAATCCGGCCGCCGCGTCTGGCGCGGCGTGACCACAGCCACGGCGTCGCTGCTGGCGCTCAGTGTCTGCGCCTCAACCGTCGTGGACGGATTCCGCACTGACATTGACAAGTTCCTGGGCACCAAGAGCACCAAGCTCGTGACCGAGAACTCCGACGGCACTGACCTGTATACTTTCAAATCCGACTACACCTCCACTACCGAGCTGCTGCACGGCATCCAGGACGTGGGCGAGCGTATGAGTGAGGAAGGCAGCGTCCTGCTGAAGAACAACGGTGCACTGCCGCTGACGCAGGATGAGACCCAGAAAATCACACTGCTTGGCTTCTCCAGCTACTATCCCGTACAGGGCGGCGATATGGGTTCCAGCTATATTGCAAACACCGGCACGGATGCCGATACAGTCGATATGGTCGGTGCCTTCAAGGCAAAGGGCTTCGGTCTGAACCAGACTGTGGCCGACATGTACGAGGCCCTCAAGCCGATGTACAAATCCGAGGTCCAGAGCTGGGGCGGCACTGTGGAGTACAACCACATCACCGCACCTTCCACCACCGGCGTTTTCTCCAGCAAGGAGCCGAGCCAGGCCGCGATGGATAGTCAGGATGCAGGCTGGAAGGACAGCATGAATGACAACAATGTCATGATCGTCACGATTGCCCGCTCCGCCTCTGAAAACGGCAGCTACAACCCCGGCACCGCCGGTGTTGATCCCACCCAGAACCTAAACCAGACCGACCCGCTGGGCCTGTCCGACGACGAGCGCGACCTCATCAATGCAGCCGTCACCGCCAAGGCGGCCAACGGCGGCAAGGTCATTGTCCTTTTGAACAATGTCAGCGCCATGGAGGTGCAGGAGATCGAGGACAACGTCGGTGTTGACGCTATCCTGCAGGTCGGCCTGCCGGGCGGCTACGGCTTCTACGGTGTGGCCGACATTCTCTCCGGTGCGGTCAGCCCCTCCGGTCATCTGACCGATACCTATGCCGTCAAGAACGCCAGCGCCCCCAGCGCCCAGAATTTCGGCGATCTGCAGTGGGCCAACGCCAACCCCGACATCAGCATGAACGATGCCATTGTCGAGGCCGAGAACATCTACATCGGCTACAAGTACTACGAGACCCGCTATTTTGACACCGTCATGGGGCAGGGTAATGCCGCCTCCACCGTCGGCTCCTCCACCGGCAGCGCGTGGAACTACGACGACGAGGTTACTTACCCGTTCGGTTACGGTCTGTCCTACACCACGTTTGAGCAGACCCTCGACAACCTGAATGTTGACCTTGAAAACGAGACCGTCACCGCGAACGTGACCGTCAAGAACACCGGCAGCGTCGCCGGTAAGGATGTTGTGCAGCTCTATGTCAGCCTGCCCTACACCGATTATGACAAGGAGCACGGTGTTGAGAAGGCTGCCATCCAGCTGCTGGACTACGGCAAGACCGCCGAGCTTGCGCCCGGTGCCTCCGAGACCGTGACCATCACCGCTGACATGCAGAATATGGCCAGCTGGGATTCCACCGCTGACAACGTGGTCGGTACCAAGGGCTGCTACATTCTCGATTCCGGTGACTACTGGTTCACCATCGGCAACGGCGCACACGAGGCCGTGAACAATGTACTGGCCGCAGAGGGTCAGAGTGTACACGGCAGCGCCGACAAGGCCAAGAGCTGGACGCTCGATTCCTTTGACAGCACGACCTTTGCCACGACCAAAAACGGCACCGCCGTTGAGAACCAACTGGCCGACATGGACATCAACAGCTGGCTGCCCGGCACTGCCACCTACATGACCCGCTCTGACTGGGAGGGCACCTTCCCCAAGACCTATAAGAATCTGACCGCCTCCGATGAGATGCTCGACATTCTGGACAATGACATCTACGAGATCAACGCAAACGGCGATCCGTCCACCGTCACCTTCGGTGCCGACAACGGCCTGACTCTGGCTGACCTGAAGGGCGTCACTGACCTTGATGATGAGCGCTGGAGTCTGCTGATGGATCAGCTCACCCTGGAGGAGGGCATGATTCGTCTGGGTCTGGGCGGCACCTCCACCAAGGCCATCGAGTCTATCATGAGCCCCGAGACCATCCAGAACGATGGCCCCAACGGCATCTACAGCTATCCTCTCGGCCAGTATGCCAACACTGATAAATCTTCCGGCGACCCCTGCGCCGTGGATGCCAACGACCCCAACCTCGCATACAAGTTCGGCACAATGGTCAACGAGACCGTCATTGCCCAGACCTTCAACAAAGACCTTGCCAACGAGTACGGCAAGATCTGCGGCAACTACAGCCTGTGGAGCAACCTGACCATCTTCTGGGGCTGCGGCACCAACCTGCACCGCTCCCCCTATAACGCCCGCAACCACGAGTATTATTCCGAAGATGCCGTCCTTACCTCCGGGCAGGCCGTTGCCTTTATCAGCGGCGGCAAGGAGTACGGCGTTATCATTGCCCCCAAGCATCTTGCTTTCAACGATACCGAGATCAACCGTACCGGCGTTTCCGTCTTTATGACTGAGCAGCAGGCTCGTGAAAACGAACTGCGCGGCACCCAGGCTGCCATCGAGGATGCCGGCGCTCTGGGCGTCATGACCGCCTTCAACCGTGTCGGCATCACCGCCACCAACGCCCACACCGGTCTGCTCAAGAACATTCTGCGCGGTGAGTGGGGCTTCAAGGGTCTGGAGAGCCAGGACTTCATCATGAACCCCAACTACGCCGTGCTGAAGGAGTATGCCCTCAACGGCGGCACGATGACCACCTTCACCGGTGAGAACACGATGGCCGCTGTCAGCGAAAAGTTTGCCTACTGGACCACCGAGAATGTTGGTCAGGACACCGAGCTGATGACCGCCATCAAGCAGGCAATGACATGGCAGGCCTACGCGCTGGCCAACTCCAACGCGCTGGACGGCATGGCCAGCAGCACCCGCCTTGTCAGCGTGCGCACCTGGTATGACAACGCCCTCGTTGCCGTGCAGGTCGTCTTTGCCGCCCTGACCGTACTGGCCGCCGCCATGTATGTGCTGAATGACCGCAAATCCAAGAAGCAGTAAAGGAGTGCAAACCATGAGTTCTACGAATAAAAAGGGCGCAGGTCTGATCCTGTCGCTTCTGACCGCCGTTGCCGGTGCTGTCGGCCTTGGCTTCTGCATTGTCAACGCCGGGACTGATTCCTTCCGCAAGATCGGCACCAGCCCGGTTGTCATCGGCTGCGCCGTCATCGCCATCCTTGCACTGGTGCTGCGCGTCGTGCTGGACAAGAAGTTGGCCATTGCCGCCGATGCGATGAGTGTAGTTGCCGGTATCACGCTGGTCGTGGCTGCCGTACAGTTCATCAGCCCCCGCGTCAACACCATCGCCTCGATCATGACCTTTACGAACAACGCCCAGACGATGGCTGACCTGTCCAGCGCCATCTACGGCACGGCCGCGCTGCTGATTGCCGTGGTGCTGAACATCATTGCCGCGTTCACCAATGTGAACGAGCAGTAATTATGCGCCATTCCCGCGTCACTTCATCGTGACAGCTTTTTCCTCATCCACACCCCGGGGGGCTTTCTCTCCGGGGTATTTTGTATTATGATATAAAAAACAGATTTTTTCTGAAAGGATGTGTTCCACCTGCGCCGCCTGATGCTTATCCTTGCCATGCTGGTTCTGCTGGCAGGCTGTGCCGCCGCCCCGGCAGCCCCGGCGGTGCAGTGCCGCATCGTTTTGGAATCCTCGCCTGCGTTTACAGCGCAGACCCAGACCGCAGCCGTTACCCCGGGACAGAGTGTGACCTTCACCCTGACCCCGGCCGACGGCTATACGCTGACGGGCGCAGATTATCCCGGTGCGTCGCTTACCCGCACCGGCGCGGCGTACATCCTGACGCTGCCCGATGTCCGCTACTCCGTTGCCGTGGCAGTGACCGCGGAAAAGAGCGATACTGTGCTGTATTATAATGACAACTGCGGCGGCGGCTGGGTCGCTATGCCCGTCACCCCCAGCCATCTGCGGCTGAACACCGCCATCGGCGATGCGTTGTTCACCCGCCCCGGGTACACGCTGACGGGGTGGAACACCGCCCCGGACGGCAGTGGTCAGGCCGTTGGGCTGGGCAGCCGGACCGAACCCGGTGCGCGGCTTTACGCGCAGTGGGCTGCTCAAAACGACGCCGCGGAGTTCACCTACACGGTTGAAAACGACGCCGCAGCCATAACGGGCTGGCAGGGCGGGGGAAAAGTGCTTGTCATCCCCGATACGCTGGGCGGCGCACCCGTCGTGGAAATTGCGGCGGGGGCCTTTGCCGATGCGCCCTGTAAAACAGTCATCTTCCCCGATACCCTGCGCCGCGTGCAGCCCGGGGCCTTCAGCGGCAGCGCCGCGGAGAGCGTGACCCTGTTTGACAACCTGCAGCAGATCAGCGATTACGCATTTGAAGATTGCACAAGCCTGCAAACATTGTACATCAATGCCGCGACTGCGCCCGTCTACAGCGGCAGCTACTACGCTACGTTCGCCGATAAGTACGACCGCCTGCTCTCATTGGCCGATACGCAGAAGCTTGTGCTGTTCTCTGGTTCCTCGGCGCGGTTCGGGTATGACAGCGCCGCGCTGGATGCTGCCCTGCCCCATTATGAGGTCGTGAACATGGGTGTGTTCGCCTACACCAATGCGCTGCCGCAGCTCGAGCTGATTCGCGCACAGATGCGCCCCGGCGACCTGCTGCTGCTCTCGCCCGAATTTGACGCCGCCAAGCGCCAGTTCTGCACGACAAACGCCTTTGACGACGCCTTCTTCTGTATGGCCGAGGCTGACTACGACATTGTCGCGAGGCTCAATTTGCAACAGTACAGCGGCGTTTTTTCGGCGCTTGGCTCCTATTTGCAGACCCGCGCAGACATGGCGGCGCGCAGCTATGCCGTCTCGCCGTCCGATTTGGATGAGGACGGAAATGCCGTTGACACGCCGAGCTACAACGAGTACGGTGACTATGTTCTGTACCGCCCCGATGCCGTCGATGACACGCCGATTTACGGACTGCCTGTGGATTACACAACAGCGTCCTTCCCGTACGACACGTATATAGCCCCCGCCAACGCCGAGTTTGACCGTTTTGCGGCAGACGGCGTGCGGGTGTACCTGACGTACAGCCCGCGCAACAGCCGCGCCGTTTCGGCGGATTCCACGCCGGAGGCTGTGGCCGCGCTGGATGCGTATTTCCGAGAAAATCTCGATGTTGTGTTCTTGACGCCGCTGCAGGATTCCCTGATGCCCGGGCGGTATTTCTACGGCACCGACAACCATCTGTCCACAAACGGGGTGACTATGCGCACGGCACAGGTCATCGATGCACTGACAAAACAACTGCAAGGGGAGGGGATTGCGCCGTGATTCTTGTCTGCGCTCTGGCTGCACTGACCACTGTGCTGGCACTGGCGGCCCATCGCCGGGCATGGGCCGCAGCGCTCGGCATGGTTTCGGGTGCTGCCGTGGTTTTGGCAGCGCTGGTACTGGATGTGTCCACCCGCACAATGCTGCTCTGCCTGTTGATTCCCTGCGCCGCCGCAATGTGGCCGATAGGAGGGCGCTTATGAATTTCACCGCACCCGCTTTTGTGCTGCTTTTTCCTATCGTACTGGCCCTGCATTGGATGCTGCCGCCGAGCCGGCGCTGGGTATTGCTGCTGGCCGCCAGCCTCGGATTTTACGCTGTGGGCAGCCCGCAGGCACTTCCGCTGCTGGCGGGTATCACGCTGGGAACCTATGCAGCGGCACTGGGCATCGCAAAAAGCAAAACACAGACGGCCAAAAAGCTCTGGCTGACCTGTGCTGCAGTTTTGTGCATCGGGTGTCTGTGCCTCTTCAAATATGCCGGGATTTTCCGCACAGATGTGCCGCTTCTGCTGCCCGCGGGCATCTCGTTTTACACATTTCAGACCCTCAGCTATGTCATTGATATTTACCGCGGGCGGCTCATGCCGGAGAGGCATCCGGGGTATTACGCCTTATTCGTCAGCTTTTTCCCGCAGCTGGTAGCGGGGCCGATTGAACGCAGCACGGCGCTTCTGCCTCAGCTGCACGCGCAGGAGCGCCGTATGGACAGCAGCGGCTGGCTTTGGATGGTGCGCGGCTTTGCAAAGAAGCTGCTGCTGGCAGACACCGCTGCCGTATTTGTGGATTCCGTCTACGCCTCCCCGGCGGACGCCTCCGGCCCGGCTGTTCTGCTGGCAACACTGCTTTTTGCCGGGCAGATCTACTGGGACTTTTCCGGCTATTCCGACATTGCCGTTGGGGCCGCTGCCTTGCTGGGTGTGCGATTGAGCCGCAATTTCGACCACCCCTATCGCGCAGACTCCCTGCGTGATTTCTGGCGCCGCTGGCACATCAGCCTGACGCGGTGGTTTACGGACTACGTCTATATCCCGCTCGGCGGCTCGCGCCGCGGCACGGCACGGCTGGCCGTAAATACCATGGTCGTGTTTCTGTTAAGCGGTCTCTGGCATGGCGCCGCATACCATTTCGTGGTGTGGGGCGGTGTGCATGGTGCGCTGCTGCTTTTGGAAAAGGCCCTGACCCCCTGCGGCGGAAAGCACAAGGCCCGCACCTGGACCGCCGTGTGCCTACGCCACGCCTATACATTTTCTCTGGTCTGCATCGCTTGGGTCTTTTTCCGGGCAGCCTCTGTCTCGGATGCCCTTCTGCTGCTGTCCCGTCTGCCTGTCGACTGGTCGCTGAGCACACTGCACACAACGCTGCTGAGCATCGGTATACAGCCGGTGGCAGAGCTTGTTTTGGGGGCGCTCTGCCTGCATCTGCTGCCCGAGACGTCGTCCGCAGCACCGTCCCCGCGCAGCGTATTGGCCTTCTGTCTTTTGGCATTGACTGTGGTCGCAGCGTGGTTTTCCACACTGCACACGGGCACGACCAATGCCTTTATCTACTTCCAATTCTGACCCTGCCATGAAAAAACTGTTTACAAGTATGCTCTGTGTTTTTATCGCCATACCGTTGCTCCTGACGGTGTGGGGCTTTGCCCTGCCCGCGCAGTACAGCAATACGTTTGTGGGGGAACTGCCCGCCAAGCGTGCCCTGCTGGCCGCGGAAAGCGATAAACCGCGTCTTATTCTTGTCGGCGGCAGTGCAGCCGCTTTCGGCGTTGACAGCGCTCTGCTGGCCCGGGAGCTGCCTGACTATCAGCCCGTAAATTTTGGCCTGTACGCAGCACTCGGCACACGGGTCATGCTGGATTTGTCCATAAAGGAATTGCGCCCCGGCGATCTTGTCGTCATCATGCCGGAGCAGCAGCGTCAGGCGCTTTCCGATACCGTCGGCGCGGATACTTTTTGGCAGGCTGCTGACGGAGACTTTTCGGCACTTGCCTGCCTGCACGCGCGGGATTTTGGGCCTTTGTTGGGGGCGTTTCCGCGCTTTGCAGGTGCGAAGTTCCGCTATTTTCTCACCGGTGCGCCTTCCCCGGACGGCGTCTATCGCCGCGGCTCCTTCAATGCGGTGGGCGATGTGGTAAATCCGCTCTGCAGCGCCAATATTATGCCGGATGGTTATGACACGACAATGCTGGTACGCTTTGATCCCTCGATGCTGGACACCGACTTCCGTGATGCGCTCAACGCCTACACTGCACAGGCCGAGTCTGTCGGGGCAGTTGTCTTGTATCATTTCCCGCCGATGAATGTGCTTGCCGTAGCGAATGCAGAAGATATTGACACGTATGCTGACTATCTGCAGTCGCAGCTGACTGCACCTCTGGCAGGTGATCCGCATGCCTGCGTGATGGACGCCGGGTGGTTTTATGACACAAATTTCCATCTGAACGTGAGCGGCAAGACCGTCTTTACGCGGCAGCTTATCCGTGATCTCAAAGCTGTACTGGGAGACACCTCGTCTACCGAAATCGCGCTGCCCGCCATGCCCGCCCGCCGGATACAGACCGACACAGAAGCCGCGAATAACAGCGATGCTGCCTATTTTACATGGGAAAGTGACCGTCTTGTCGTCAATGCGGCGGGACGCGGCCGCCGCACCTTGACAGTTCCGGGCGAGGTGGACGGCCGACCCGTGACGGCGCTGGCCTCCGACACGTTTGCGGGATGCAGCACGCTGGAAAAACTGACGATACAGCAAAATATCACGGCGCTTCCGGATGGGCTTTTTGCCAAATGCTCCGCTCTGCAGGAAATCACGCTGACCCAGCCGGACCCCGCGCGGCTTTCCGTGGGGCAGGCCCTGCTCGACGGTGCGCCCGCGTTCTGCCGCATCCGCGTGCCCGCCGCAAGCTACACCTCCTACTGCCTGAGCTACGCATGGTCGCCCTACGCGGAGACCTTCGCCCATTAAAAAAAGTCGCCGAGGAGCTTTCCCAGTTGGGAGGCATCCTCGGCGGATTTTTTAGTTTATATAGCAGCTTTGCGGAGTGTTACCCGTATATTTTTCCCACGATCTTTCCGCGTGCTGCGGCGGGCAGAAGTTTGCACAAAAGGCTCAGGAATTTATACTGTGCACCGGCAACATAAACGACTGCCGGGTCCTTTTTCTCCACAATACCGGCGATGTATCGTCCAATGCGTGCGGAGTCCATGCCGTTTTGTTCGTCATGCTCCATCTGACTGACGCTCCGGGAAATACGCCCACCGTATTCATCATCGCCGAGAATGCTTTTCTGACGTGCTTTTGTAAATCCGGTGCAGATGTCACCCAATTCTACGACGGTAACTCTTGTGTTACCAATCCAACTCGTCCATAGCGTCATCTACGCCTGCTGCGTAGTCCGGGTCGCTGTCGTAGCGATCCTCATCGTAGTCGTCATCATCATAGATGGCATCGTAGCCATCGTCATAGGAATCATACGTCTTGTAGGATTTTTTGCTGCTGGAGTAAGAGCTGCTGTACGAAGATTTGGAGCTGTAAGAAGTGTTGCTCTTGGTGGAAGATTTGGAAGGGCGATGTACCCAGCAGTAGGCAGAGTCCTTATCCGCTTCTCGCGTGCAGCCGTCCTTGATGCAGGTGTATTTATGCTTTATGCTGGAGCTGCTGCCGGACGGTCTTGAGCCGCTGCCGGAGACGCTGGAATTGCTCTTCGGGGGTTTATGTACCCAGCAATAGGCAGAGCCCTTAGCCGCCTCTCTGGTGCAGCCACTCTTGATGCAGGTACACTTGGCAGCGAATGCGCCGATACACAAAATGCAGGCTGTCAGCGTAACGAGCATTGCGCAAAGAATGGTTTTCCAAATCGTCTTTTTCATGGTAAAGTCCTTTCTGTCATGTACGATATTTTACCGGTGACGTTTTCCGTCAGAAATCATCACCGCCGAAATCATCCGAACCAAAGTCATCAGAATCAAGGTCGTCCGAATCGAAGTTGTCCTCATCGTTATCAAGTTCATCCATTTCGTCCACATCATTATCGAACTCATCCATCAGCGCTTTACGGCTTTCCTTTTCCTCTTGGATACGATCCATTGCCAGAGAATAGTGAATATATCCGTCAACGCCCTTACCGTAGACCCCGAAATCCATATCCTTCAGCATAGTAGTTACCTCCGCTTTGTATGGGGGGAAGGGAACCGCTCCCTTCGATACTTCTATTATAAATCATGGCCTGTCCTATAATTTGGACTTTAAACACATTGTACGAAATTATACAATTCTCTGCTTTGATACAAACAAGCGCTCTCTGCAAATTCACCTCATCTTGAGGATTTGCAGAGAGCGCCTGTTAAATCTACTGTTTCATCACCCGACAATTTTCCTCTTTGGGTCTTCAAGTATTATGAATAAGGGATACAAAGGCAAACTGGGAGTTATCAATTTCCCATATCGATAATTTCTTAGTTTGATGTAAATCGCTGTTTTTTTAAGTTTTTTATCAAATGAAGTACGTCCCGTCTATTTGGTGAAACGGTACATCTTTAGTTTTTTGATAAATGCTTGACTAAATCCAAAGATGATGGTCCATCAGAGAGACTGTTATATATCTTCAAGTTTAAAAAGATAATTTTCAATAATTTTTCAAAAATCAGAATCGACAATTCATGACAAATCAACCCTGAATCGGGGAACGTTTCTCATAGAAAAGAACTACAAAAAATAAGAAAATAAAAACGGAAAACCATTGTCTGTAGTATAAGTATTTGTTATTATGAAGTAAATAGAGGATATTTTACAAAGTAAAGCTTAATCTAGAGAATCTGCCAGTGGCAGGCCTCTGTAGATACCAAGGTATACAAAAGGAGAATGAAAAAATGTTATCTTTAGTAGTTAATGTATAGTAAGTTAAATAATAAATATATCCTAATAAACTCAGTAAATATAAGGGGTTGTTAGGATATATCATTGTAAAGTATGTGTACCTTAAAAATTGAATATTAAATAATTATTATACAGTAGAATAATGCTTGAACATATGTTTTGTTAATGGTAAAATATAAAGTAATAATAGGTGTTTTAACATTATAGACATATCATAAATGTATTGGAGGTATTTAATACATGGAACTACATGTTATAGAACGTGAAGGAAGGAAGACAGTTGTTCTGCTGGATAATGAGATGAGAATTGTAAAGCCAGTATACGACTATCTGAAATTCCAAAGACAAAAGGATAAGGCTCTCAATACCTTAAAGGCAAGTGGAAGTGACTTACGAACCTATTGGGAGTTCTTAAATGATAACGGGTATGAGTATGACAAGGTTACACCTAAGATGATTGCTGAGTTTATAGACTATCTCAGAGCATCAGATGATGATGTCATAGCACTCAACAAGGAAAGCAAGAGGACTACTAAAACAATCAATCGTATTTTAAGTACAATCCATATGTTTTATCAGTTTGAAGCAGATATGCAGGAAATAGATAATCCTATCCTAATGCATGATATAAACAGACCTTTTAATGCTTTTAAAGGCATCTTGGAACACGCAAAGTCTGATAATAAAACAAAGCAGTCAATCTTCAAGGTAAAGGAAAGTGATTATAAGATAAATCTTGTTACTGATGATGAAATGGAACTGTTTTTAAGCCGTTTAGACAAGCGTAGAGACATCCTTTTATACAAGATGCTCTATCTTACAGGGGCAAGAATACAAGAGGTTTTAGACCTTGAAATTGACTCTGTACCATTGCCGGATATGTCACAGTTAGTAGGCTGTTTTCGGCAGATAAAGTCAAAGGGTAAGACCAGAGATTTGTATGTGCCTATGTCACTAATAAAGGAACTTGACGATTTCATCATGGAAGAAAGAAACCTTATTGATACAGACCACAGTTACATCTTTGTATCAGAACAGAAAAGACAGCTTGGCAAACAGCTTACCTATCGTGCAGCCTATGACAAGCTTAAAAAGGTACAGGAAGAAATCGGTGTGGATTTTAACTTCCACGATTTAAGACATACCTTCTGTTCTAACCTTGTGCAGTCTGGAATGGATGTAAGTGTTGTAAGAATGATTATGGGACATGAACATTTATCTACTACTCAGAAGTACACACATCTCTCTAATCCGTACATTGAGGACAGCCTTTCAAGGTATTGGAATCAGAGTACATTGATTGGAGGTGGCTCTGGTGGCAAGTAGACCAGATGGTGATGTATGGAACATCGTTGACAATGACAAGGACTCACAGCACTATGGAAGGAACTTTAAGTTTGATTTTTCTTATATTTCAAGCGAAGAAATCAAGGACGTTGTAAAGGACTATGTTTGGCAGAATTACAGGATTGGAAATAAGTCTTTAAGTACCTTATACAATGAGGTTAAAGCCTACTTCTTTCAGTTTATTAGGTTTGCTGATGCAAGAAATATCACATCATTAAAAAGATTAACTAATACTGATGTAGACCACTTTATTTCTTATCTGCATACAACCATTTCAGAAAGAACAAAAAAGCCTTTTGGAACAAATACGCAGAGAATCAGTTTAAATACATTGAAATCTATCATTCGTTGGTGTCAGCTTCACAGACCTAATGATGTACCTACAACAGAAATCTTTACAGGAAATGAGTATATCGGTGTTAATCGTAAGCTTAAAATCGACTTTATTCCAGATGATGTTATAGCACAGATAAATGAGGCTCTTAAAAAAGAAGAAAATCCATATCTAAAGTATGGCATTATCATTCTTCAATCGACAGGAATGCGTATTGGAGACCTCTTAAAACTTCGTATTGACTGCATTAAGCCACATTTGATTAGTGGGTATACAATCGAGTGGACTCAGCACAAAAGTCGCAAAAATAAGGTTCCTATGCCTGTCAGAAGTGAATGTGTGGCTGCGATAGAGAAGCTTATTGAGATTACAGCAGATCTTCGTGATAAATGCGTAGAAAAAGATAAAGACATTCTACTAATTAACACGATAAAAAGCGGTAATCAGTATGGTAGTGAAGCTGGCAAAATATGTGCTATTTCGCAAGGTACTTTCCAGTGGTGGTTAGAAACTTTTATTAGAGATAATAACATCAAAGATGCCAATGGCGATTACTACAACCTTACAAGCCATCAGTTCAGACGCACTCTTGGAACAGATATGCTCTCCAAAGGAACTAACATAAATGTCATTCAGCAGGTGTTAGGTCATTCAGACCCATCCGTTACAAAGCGTTTCTATGCAGATGTAAAGGATAAGGAACGAGCAGAGGTATTTCAGAGTGTAGGTGTTATCGGTAACATCAATCAGATACAAAGCAGTGTTTTTGATAATGTATCAGAGTTTGAATGGTTCAAGGCTAATAAGGATAAGTGTGTTGCAGGTTTGTGTGATGGTTATTGTACAAAACCTGTTACAGATGGAAATATCTGTCCGAGACTTCTTAAAAGACAGAAATGCTATACTTGCAGTCGTTATATCACAACACCAGAGTATTTAGAGGCTCATAAACAGCACTTGGCTAACCTTGAAAAACAGCTTGAAGAAGGTGCTATCTATGGTGAGCATTACGCAGAACACTTTATACCGACCATAGAGGTATTGAAATTCATCATTGAAAGATTGGAGGGATTGCAAAATGGCAACTAACTTGGCTTTACAGCTACAGGTCATAGAGCCTGATACAGACTTAAACAGCATAATGATAGGCAACTCCCGATACAGTGATGATATATGGGATTTAAAACCTTTTATTACTGCTAAATCAACAAAGGAATCACAGAAATATATCCGTTTTGAGTACATATCTGATGCAGATATGAAGAAAACTGTGAAACAGTATGCCTACTATAAACTTGGTAAAATGAAACCACAGACAGTACAAGGTTATATCAATGGTAAGTTTCCAATGTTTATAGAATACTGTTCTATAAACGGCATTCACAGCTTTGCAGATGTTACTTTAGAGGATTATCTTAACTTCAATCTTTGGATGAAGGACGAAAAGAAGGTGGCAACAGGTACAGGATTTAGTACTTGTCATGCAGTAGAAGAAATCATCCGTATCGGTCAGATAAAAGGATGGAATGTACCACAGTTCCATCTTCCAAAGACAGAGACAGCTAACCAGTTATGGAATACGAAAAAGTCTATGAGAACTAACAAAACAAAACCTATTCCAGAGGATGTGTTTGACAAGATTTTGTATCATGCAGTACACGATGAAAAGGATGCGCTTACAAAGGCAGGTATTATCATTCAGAGTCAGACAGGACTTCGTATCAACGAGGTTTTATCTATACAGGAAGGATGCGTAAAACGCACATCAGATGGCTATGATTACATGGAAGTAACACTTGGTAAGACTGAAAAAGGTGAGCCTATCATTCATAAGGTGTTTATCAATGGCCTTGTGAAAAATGCTATCGCAGAGCTTACAGAACACACAGCAGAGCTTCGTAAGGAAAGTGGATTAAAGGAACTGTTTCTTTGTAGAATTAAATCCCAGAATAATAAGATAGCTCCTTATACTGAAACGCATTGGAATGATAAAAAACTACGATACTTCATTGAAAGACATGATATTCGAGACAATAAAGGTGATTTATATCCCCTTACATCACATCAGTTTAGATCAACATTTGTAAGGGAACTTATCAAAAGAAAAGTACCTATTGCAATGATTATGAAACAGTATTCTCATGTTTCTATTGAAATGACGGCACACTATCTTACCTTACAGGAAGAAGAAGTCAAAGAAATCTATTCTGATATGATTTTGAGTCCAGAGTCAAAGATTGCAGGACTTCGTGCGAAAGAAATCAAAGGTAAGCTAGATGATTTATTTCATGGAAAAACTGAGGATGAGATTGATGATGTAATCTCTGGTTTGGCAAAAACAATGAGTTTCAATCCATTGCCTACAGGAGTATGCTTGTACGATTTTAGACGAGGTAATTGTACCGATGGAGATGGCTGCTTCTTTTACAACTGCCCGAACTACATCACGGAGGTTCAGTTCTATCCGATTTTGAAGGATGAACTGGATTTACTTGAAAAGGAAATGGCAAGACTAAAGGAACTTGGTCAAGAGCCAGCATATCAAGTGCAGGCAGTTAAGTACAAGTATCTAAAACCATTGGTAGAAAGTCTGGAGGTGCAGTTAAATGGCAAAGAAAGTGTCGGATAGTCAGGTTGCAGGTATTAAGGCTCATGCAGAGGCAAAGAATAAAGAAACTATTGATAAGGTCAGCAAGGCTATTGATAAACTTAAAAGAAAGAACAAGCCTATTAACTTTGAAACTGTAAGCAAAGAGGCAGGCGTATCAAGGGCAACCCTTTATAACAATGCACAAGTTAAGGAGCGTATTTTAAGCCTTAGAGCTATCTCAAAGGCAAGCCCTTTAGATGATTTGGTTGCTGTTAAAAAGGATAAGATACAGCTCAAGGACGAAAAGATTGCTACTCTTAGGGAACAGGTTAAAAAGTTAGAGGATGACAAAAAGAAACTGATTATTCAGTTAGTCGATTATGAGGAACTAAAATCCGAGAATGAACGACTGAAGAAACAATTAGCTAAGAAATAGAGGTACGCTTATGAATGATGAACATAAAGAAAAGATTTATTATATACAGCAACAGGCAGATGAATTGAGTACAGAAATATCAAAACTTATGAAAAAAGATGCTGACCTTTCAGAAAAACATCTTAATGAATTGATTGAGTTAGGCGTATTCATCTCAATGACCTGCCAAGAGCTATTGGATGAAGAATAATTTTAGGAAAGGAGAACGTAGTAGACAGTATTTTATGTAAAAGAAGTAATAAATGCTTATTTTACAATACTTTCATACATACGATACAGTCTGCTACTAAAAATAAAAAATGAAAAAAGAAGACATGTCCTGTATCGACTGCGCAGTAAAAAACTGCAACAAAATGGATAAAACCTATCCGGATTTCTGTCTGACAACACACATGGATGAAGAAGTTCTAAATGAAGCTATGGAATGCTACAATGAAGACGAGAACCGCAAAGTAACAATCGCTGCAGCTGAAGTAGAGTATGAGAATTACTGCAAACATACCCGTGTCGAAGAAATCATGGATTTTGCAAAGAAGATTAATGCGAAAAAGATCGGGATCGCAACCTGTGTCGGATTGTTGAAAGAAAGCCGTATCCTGGCAGATATCCTGCGCAGACATGGCTTTGAGGTGTATGGTGTCGGCTGTAAAGCCGGAACACAGAAGAAGACATCGGTCGGCATCCCGGAATGCTGCGAAGGTGTCGGTGTGAATATGTGTAATCCGGTCCTGCAGGCAAAGCTTCTGAACAAGGCGAAGACGGACCTGAATGTTGTGGTCGGACTTTGTGTGGGGCATGACAGTCTGTTTTACAAATATTCCGAGGCACTGACTACGACAGCAGTGACGAAAGACCGTGTATTGGGGCATAATCCGGTGGCGGCGCTTTATACTGCGGATAGTTATTATTCGAAGTTGAAGAAGAGT
>ERZ838483.1031-NODE-1031-length-28379-cov-20.581309_pt1 | contig 28379 bp, 23 predicted proteins | sample MGYA00519939_ERZ838483 | MGnify/ENA primary metagenome ERZ838483 (study PRJEB31850, sample SAMEA3708836) | human gut metagenome | biome: human gut; feature: human-associated habitat; material: faeces | place: China | collected 2014 ... | reverse complement strand
TCCAGCGCCAGAGCATCGTCCACTCGGCGGTGCAGTACAGCGACAACTCCATCATTGCACAGCTGGGCGTGCCCGATATGCGCATCCCCATCCAGTACGCCCTGACCTACCCGGCTCGTGTGCCGGGCGTGGTGCCGGAGCTGGATTTCACCACCCTCAAACTGCTGACCTTTGATGTGGCTGACGAAGAGACGTTCCGCTGCCTGGCGGCCTGCAAAAAGGCCATCAAGAAAGGCGGCCTCGGCCCCTGCGCCGCCAACGGTGCCAACGAGGAGGCCGTCAAGCTCTTCCTCGAAGACAAGATCGGCTTCCTGGACATTGGCCGTCTGGTGGAGGCTGTGGTGGACAGCGACAGCTTTGGCGGCGACTATACCCTCGCTGATGTGTACGAGTGCGACAAGATGGCTCGCGCGTTCGTGCGGGCACACCTGTAAACCGGAGAAGCTATGTCTTTTATTATCACGTTTCTGGCAGCCCTCTTTGTCTTTGGCGCGGTGATTGCCATTCACGAGTTTGGCCACTTTGCGGTGGCAAAGCTCTGCGGCGTGCAGGTCAACGAATTTTCCATCGGTATGGGGCCGGCACTGTGGCACAAAGAGCATCACGGCACTCAGTACAGCCTGCGGCTGCTCCCGGTGGGCGGCTATGTGGCGCTGGAGGGCGAGGAAAGCCCCGAAAGCCAGCAGGCAGAGCCCCTCCGCGACACGCCAGAGCCTCCCTTGACAGGGGAGATGGCTGCGCGGCAGCCGGAGAGGTTTGGCAAGCCCCTGAACGAGGCGGCCGTCTGGCAGCGGATGCTGGTGATGGCGGCCGGCGCGTTCATGAACTTTGTGCTGGGCTTTGTGGTGCTGGTGCTGCTGATCTCCGCCCGGAACGAGCCCATCACCAGCCGGGTCATTTATAAAATCAACGAGGGGGCGCTCTGCGGCCAGACAGGTCTGGAAGCAGGGGACAAGGTGCTGGCCGTCAACGGACGGCGGTGCTTTGTGGCCAACGATATGATCTATGAGCTGGTGCGCGCCGAGCAGTACCGCGCGGATTTTACCGTCCTGCGGGATGGCAAGACTGTGGAACTGCCGGATGTCCAGTTTGATACCTGGGTGGATGACTCCGGCGAGACCCATATGAGCCTCGGCTTTACGGTCTACGGCATCCAGAAAACGCCCCTCAATGTCCTGAAAGAGGCGGGCAACAGCGTGCTCTATTACGGGCGGATCATCTACACCTCGCTGGCGGACCTTGTGCGCGGGCGGGAGAGCATCAACGATCTTTCCGGCCCGGTGGGCATCGTAACAGCCATCGGGCAGGCGGCCAGCTATGGCTGGCAGGATCTGCTGGAACTGCTGGTGCTCATTACCATCAACCTGGGCATCTTCAATCTGTTGCCGTTCCCGGCGCTGGATGGCGGCAAGATCGTTTTCCTCCTGATCGAGGGGATCACGGGCTATGCCGTGCCGGAAAAGATCCAGGGCAGCCTGACCGTGGCGGCTTTTGCGCTGTTGTTCGGTCTGATGATTTTTGCAACGTACAACGATATTCTCCGGCTCATTACCGGGGCGATTTGACGAAAGGAAGTAAACCATGCGGCAGCTGAAACGAGAAGTAAAGATCGGCAATGTGACCATCGGCGGCAAAAACCCCATTGCCGTGCAGACCATGCTGAATGTTCCGGTGGAGGATATTGAGGGCAACGTGGCCCAGGCCAAGCGGTGTGAGGCAGCAGGCTGCCAGATCCTGCGGGTGACCTGCCCCAGTGCCGCCGATGCCAAGTGCATCGAGGCTGTCAAAAATGCCGTCAATATCCCCATCGTGGCGGACATCCATTTTGATTACAAGGCCGCGCTGGCCTGTGCAGACGTGGGCGTGGATAAAATTCGCATCAACCCGGGCAACATCGGCGACGATGACCGCGTGAAAGCCGTCGTGCAGGCCTGCCAGCAGAAGAATATCCCCATCCGCATCGGCGTCAACGGTGGCAGCCTGGAAAAGCACATCCTGGCCAAGTACGGCGCTCCCGTGCCGGAGGCCATGGTGGAGAGCGCCCTGTATCACGTCCGTCTACTGGAAAAGTTTGATTTCAACAACATCGTCATCTCCATCAAGAACTCCAACGTACCCCGCATGATGGAGGCATACCGCCAGCTGAGTGCCGTGACGGACTACCCGCTGCATGTGGGCGTCACCGAGGCTGGCACCTACCAGATGGGCCTGCTCAAGAGCGGCATGGGCATTGGCGGAATGCTGCTGGAGGGCATCGGCGATACCATCCGTGTCTCGCTGGCTGCCGAGCCGGAAAAAGAAGTGGAAGCAGGCTACAACATCCTGCGTGCCGTCGGCTTCCCGGTGGCGGGCCCGGAGGTCATCACCTGCCCCACCTGCGGCCGCACCCAGTACCCCTGCACCGAGATCGCCAACGAGGTGGAAAAGCGTCTGCAGGGCTATAAGAAATCCATCAAGGTCGCCGTCATGGGCTGTGTGGTCAATGGCCCCGGTGAGGCCCGCGAGGCCGACATCGGCATCGCCGGCGGCAAGGGCGAGGCGGTGCTGTTCATCCACGGCCAGCCCATCAAGAAGCTGACGGGTGACAACATCCTCGATCAGTTCATGGATGAGATTTATAAGCTGTAAGCAATCATGATAAAGCAATACTGCCACGCCTGAAAACCGGGCGCGGCAGTTTGTGCTGTTTATTCCCCAACACAAAGGAGTATCACTGTGACACCACTCGTTTCCCAGCTCTGGCCGCAGTTTATGGTAGACCCGGCGTTTGCATCCTGCTTTGGACAGGTCATTGTGGAGCGCGCCCGGATGCTGCGGCAGGAAAGGCAGGTGATCTTTACCTTGCGCAGCGCCGCCCCGCTGGACAAAGGCCTGTGCGCGCGGCTGCTGGCCTCGCTGCAGCCGGGCTATGAGGGCTTTGAACTGAAAATTGAGAACCTCTTTGGTTACGCGTCCATGGACGAAGCTGCCCTGCGGGAGCTGATGGAGGAAATGAAGCGGGACGGCGTGCCCATCAACGGCTTTCTGGACCGGTGCAAGATCAGCATTACGGGCCAGAATATCCGCATCGGTGTCTGCCACGGCACCAAGTTTTTGCAGGAGATGGGTTTTGAGGACCTGCTGGCCCAGCGGGTAGCCACCCATACGGGGGTCAAGCCCAAAGTGACCCTGCAGAGCGCGGTGGATGAGGCGGAACAGCGCCAGATGGAAGAAAAGCTGGAGCGCAAGATCGCGCCGCCGGTGGTCAAATTTGAGAAGAAGAACACGGCTCCCTCCATCAAGGTGGAGGGCCTGGACCTGACGGACAAGCCCGTGACCATTTTCCACGGCAAGATGTTCCCCCCAAAGAACCTCACCCCCCTCAAAGATTTGGGCGGCGAGGGCGGCAAGTGCATGATCTGGGGCGATGTCTTCTTTACCGAGGTCAAGGGCAATTTCCGCAAGATCTATACCGTCTCCATCACGGACTACACGGGCTCCATCAATCTGAAAGTCCGTGCACAGGAGGGGGAGGACTGCTCCAAATGGGAGAGCATCCCCAAGGGGACGACGGTCATCGTCAAGGGCGACTGCACTTACGACAAATACGAGCACGACTACATCGTGTATCCCTACGATGTGCTGTTTGTGGAGCGGAAAAAGCGGGAGGACACCGCCCCAGTCAAGCGGGTGGAGCTCCACCTGCATACCAAGCTGTCCAGTATGGACGCTTTCTGTGACCCGGGCGGCATCGTCCGGCTGGCCCACCGGATGGGACACCCCGCCATCGCGATTACCGACCACGGTGTCTGTCAGGGCTACCCGGAGGCCATGCTGGCCGCTGATGACATCCACAAGAAAGACCCTGACTTCAAGCTCATCTACGGCTGTGAGGCCTACTTTGTGGACGATATGATCCCCTGCGTCTACGGTGTGAAAGATGAGCCGCTGACCGGGGAGTTCTGCGTCTTCGATACCGAGACGACGGGCCTGGACCCCGGGGTGGAGTACCTGACCGAGATCGGCGGCGTCATCGTCCGGAACGGGGAAGTGGTGGAGGAGTTTGACACCTTTGTCAAGCCCGGCAAGCCCATCACTCCCAAGATCACCGAGCTGACGGGCATCACCAACGAGATGGTGGCAGATGCCCCCAGCGAGGCCGAGGCGCTGAAAGCCTTTTTGGAGTTTGCAGATGGTCGCATTCTGGTGGCCCACAACGCCCATTCCTTTGATATCCGCTTTTTGCGGGCAGCGGCCAAGCGGAGCGGCATCGAGTTTGAACCGACCTATATCGACACCTTGACCATGGCACAGGCCATGTACCCGGGCCTGCACAACTACAAGCAGGGCACCATCAACAAGCATCTGGAGCTGCCTGCCTACGAGGCGCACCGTGCCTGCGAGGATGCCGGGGCCCTGGGCCGCATCTTCTGCGTGATGCTCAAAGACCTGGAAGAAAAGCAGGTGGCCAAGGCCAGCGAGATCAACACGGGCCTGGGCGGCAACCGTGAGGTGCTGAAGAAAAAATACTACCACCTCATTATTCTGGTGCGCAACCAGATGGGCCTGAAAAATCTGTATAAGATCGTCAGCGAGGCCCACGTCAACTACTTCTTCAAAAAGCCCCGTGTGCCTCGCAGCCTGCTGAATAAGTACCGGGACGGCCTGATTTTGACCTCGGCCTGCGAGGCAGGCGAGCTCTACCGCGCCATCGTGGAGGGCCGCTCCTATGAGGAACTGAAAAAGATCGCCTCCTATTACGACATCCTGGAAGTGCAGCCGCTGGGCAACAATGCCTATATGGTGCGGGATGGCAAGGTGGAGAGCGAGGAAGTCATCAAGGACTTCAACCGCACGGTCATCCAGCTGGGCGAGGACCTCCACAAGCCCGTCATTGCCACGGGCGATGTCCATTTTACCGAGCCGGAGGATGCCATTTACCGCTCGGTGCTGCAGGCGGGCAACGGTTTCAAGGATGCAGACAACCAGCCGCCGCTGTTCTACCGCACCACGGAGGACATGCTCAAGCAGTTCTACTATCTGCCCAAAGAGAAAGCTTACGAGATCGTGGTCACCAACCCCCGCAAGGTGGCGGCCAGCATCGACAATACCGTCCGGGCCATCCCGCGGGGCACCTATCCGCCCAGCATCGAGGGCGCGGAGCAGCAACTGCGCGACGCCACCTGGAAGCGGGCCAAGGAGGATTACGGTGACCCGCTGCCGGAGATCGTGGAAAAGCGGCTCCAAAAGGAGCTGGACTCCATCTGCGGCCACGGCTACGCGGTGCTGTACGTCATCGCGGTCAAGTTGGTGGCCTACTCCAACGCAGGCGGCTATCAGGTGGGCAGCCGTGGTTCCGTCGGCTCCTCGGCTGTGGCCCACTTCTCCGGCATTTCGGAGGTCAACAGCCTTCCGCCCCACTACCGCTGCCCCAAGTGCAAGCACAGTGAGTTCATCACCGACGGCAGCGTGGACGACGGCTTTGACCTGCCGGACAAGAACTGCCCCCACTGCGGTACCCGGATGCTGGTGGACGGCCATGATATCCCGTTTGAGACGTTCCTGGGCTTCTACGGCGATAAAGAGCCCGATATCGACCTGAACTTCTCGGGCGAATACCAGTCCAATGTCCACCGCTACACGGAAGAGCTGTTCGGCAAGGCCAACGTGTTCAAGGCGGGCACCGTGTCCGGTATCCAGGATAAAACCGCTTACGGCTATGTCCGCAAGTATCTGGAAGAGCGGGGAAAGACCGTGAACCACGCCGAGGAAAACCGCCTCACGCTGGGCTGCACGGGCGTCAAGCGCACCACGGGCCAGCACCCCGGCGGCATGGTCGTTGTGCCGGACACCTACGAGATCTACGATTTCTGTCCCATCCAGCACCCGGCAGACGACGTGGCGGGCGGCCTGCTGACCACCCATTTCGAATTCAAATACCTCCACGATACCCTGCTCAAGCTGGACGAGCTGGGCCATGATATGCCCACGTTCTACAAGTATTTTGAGGAGTACACGGGCATCCCGGTGGATTCCATCCCCATGAACGACCCCAAAGTCTACAGCCTGCTGACCAGCCCGGAGGCCCTGGGCGTGACGCCGGAGCAGATCGACAGCCAGACGGGCACGTTCGGCATCCCGGAGATGGGCACCAACTTTGTCCGCGGAATGCTGGTGGAGGCCCGGCCCAAGAACTTCTCCGAGCTGATCCAGATCTCCGGCCTGTCCCATGGCACGGACGTCTGGACGAACAACGCGGATGAGCTGATCCGCAGCGGCACCTGCACCATCGCCGAGGTCATCGGCTGTCGTGACAGCATCATGCTCTACCTGCTCCGCAAGGGGCTGGAACCGAAAATGGCCTTCGATATCATGGAGGCTGTCCGTAAGGGCAAGGTGGCCAAGGGCGGCTTCAAGCCCGGCTGGGAAGAAGCCATGCGGGAACACGAAGTCCCGGACTGGTACATCGAGTCCTGCCGGAAGATCAAGTATATGTTCCCGAAAGCCCATGCGGTGGCCTATCTGATGTCGGCCATCCGGCTGATGTGGTTCAAGATTTATCGTCCCCAGGCGTTTTATGCGGTCTACTTCACGGTGCGCGGCGACGACATCGACTACGAAGCCGCTGTAGGCGGTGCCGCAGTGGCCCGCGCCCACATGAACGAGGTCAAGCGCCGCCTGAAGGAAGAGAAAAACGCCAAGGACGAAGACGTCCTCGTTTCGCTGCAGCTCGTCAACGAGATGCTGGTGCGCGGCTATGAGTTCCTGCCCATCGAACTGGGCAAGAGCCGCGGTTCCAGCTACATCGTGGAGGACGGCAAAGTCCGTCTGCCGTTTTCGTCGCTGAAGGGTTTGGGCGGTGCCGCCGCCGACGCACTGGAAAAAGCGACCATCCAGGGGCAGGAGTATCTGTCCATCGAGGAATTGCAGCAGGCGTCCGGTGTCAGCAACGCCATTCTGGACCGCCTGCGCCAGGTGGGGGCCCTCGGCGACCTGCCGGAGAGCAGCCAGGTGAGCTTTTTCTAAACTAAAAAAATCTGTAGTCTACTTCGTTGAAGAGAAGCACTTGAAGTGCACCATATCAAGCAGACAGAAAAATATTATAAGATTTATGTTCGCCATTTCCACAAGGAGATGGCGAATTTCTTTGTACAAATCGGTGTCAGACCGCTCGATTCATGGCACTGACATGAGACTGCATCGGAGTCTGGATGAACAAGCGGTGCTGGTAATGGCGATGGTTCTAGTAGTTCATGCAGTTCTCAATAGTCAAAACCAACGGATGCGGCGGGGCGGTCGTGCTCAGGGCAGGCTCAGCGCTTTGAGACAGCTCTGCGGTAGACGACGAAGGCGATGGTGGCAGAGCAGGCCTCCGTGATCCAGAAGGCGTGCCAGACGCCGGTGGGGCCAAGGGTGCGGCAAAGCACCCAGGCCAGCGGCATGATGAAGATCACATAGCGGCAGAGGGAGATGACCAGTGAGGGCACCCCCTTGCCCAGACCCTCCAGCGCACCGGAAGAGGTGGTGGAGACTGCCGAGACAACGAAGCCCAGGCAGATGATGCGCAGGGCCGTGGTGCCGATGGCGATGGTCTCCGGGTTGGAGCTGAACAGGCCGATGAGGGAGCCGGAGATGGTCAGGCAGAGGACGGTGCCAACGGCCATGATGGCGGCGCTCAGTCCCAGCGTCAGGTTGTAGAGCCTGGCGACGCGGCCATGCTCCCTTGCACCGTAGTTATAGCCGACCAGTGGACGCATTCCCTGCACGATGCCGTTGGCGGGCAGGTACAGAAAGGTCTGGAGTTTGTAGTAGATGCCCAGAACCGTGACGTAGCTCTGTGAGAAGGCTGCCAGCAGGCCGTTGAGGAAGGTAACCAGCAGGGAGGGCAGGGCCAGATTCAGAATGGCCGGGATGCCAATGGCGTAGAGCTTGCCGTCCAGTGCGGGCTCGAAGTGCAGATGCCTGCGGCGCAGCCGGACCGGGAGGTCGGAGGTGGCGTAGCAGTAGAGGTAGATGCAGAGGGTGACGAGCTGGCCGAGGTTTGTGGCCAGCGCTGCACCGGCAATGCCCAGGGCAGGCACCGGGCCAAGGCCAAAGATGAGCACCGGGTCCAGTGCAATGTTGCAGACGCAGCCTGCGATCAGCGCGATCATCGTGGTGTTCATCCGACCTACGGCCTGGAACATCTTCTCGAAGGCAAGGTCGGCCATGTTGACGATGGAGAACAGGAAGACGATGGTGGCGTAGAGGACGCCCATTGAGACCAGCGACTCATCCGAGGTGAACCGGCGCAGAAAACCCGGCATGATGGCGATGCCCGCCACGGTGCACAGCAGGCCGTGCAGGATCGAGAGGGCCATGCCGTGGGTGGCGGAAATGTCCGCCTTTTCGCGGTCGCCTGCACCGAGGTGGAGTGCGATCTGCGCGTTGATGCCAATGCCGAAGCCGATGGAGATGGCGTTGACGAGGTTCTGCACCGGGAACACCAGCGACAGGGCCGTCATGGCCTGCTCGCTGATGCGGGCGACGAAGAGGCTGTCCACGATGTTGTACAACGAGTTCACCAGCATCGAGATGACGTTGGGCAGGGCCATAGAGACCAGCAGCGGGAGCACCGGTCTGGTTTTCATAAAGGTATCGTTCATTTTCTGCTTCCTTTCTGAGGAAATCAAACGGACACGGCCCGCGGTGCCCCCAAAAAGGCGCAAAAAAACGCCACACAATGGGGCGCTTCCGCGAACCACTGTGTGGCGAAAAGTAGCTCTGAAATGAATGCTGTAAAAATCCACACGATATTTTAGGAACCCTAGAATATCACGTTGGAAGGCGATTGTCAAGAGGGTCAGCCGAAGAGTTTGCTCTTGAGAGAATTGTAAGTGCTGCTCTTCTGGGACTCGTAGGAGGCGAGGGCCTGATCAGCAAGTGCGGTGCTCTGGCCGTTCTCCCGCAGCAGCTTGCGCATCTTGTTCAAGATTGTATTGACCTCGCTGTCGCAAGAGGACTGCAGATTCTTCAGCTCAGAAGACTTGCTCATGACGATGGACAGTTTGCGGGACTGGGTCTGCTCATTGGAAGGCAGAGCGTAGTATTCGCTCTTGGCGGACTGGATGGCGCTGTTCAGTCCGCTCTCGGCGCGGGCCTTGACAGCGTAGAGCTGGTTGATGAGATCCTGCAGCTCAACATCGTAAGAGGACGGCGCAGCAGTCTGCTCGGTAGAAGCGGCAGTTGTGGTGGAGCTGGAAACAGCCTCTGCAGTGGAAGCAACAGAAGATGCAGTGCCCTCCGAGGAAGCGGCCGGAGTGGTTTCGGGCAGGTTAAAACGTTTCTTCTCCATCTCAGCCAGCGTGGTGTTGCCGGAGATCAGCTCCTCCATCTCCTGATGGGTCAGGGAAGAGAGAAGCTCAGACGTCTGCTCAGCCGTTGCGCCGGTGGCAGTCTTCGTGATGGCAGGCTGAGTGGGAGCGGTAGCAACCGTGGTAGTACTCTGCTGGGTGGAAGTGGCTTCGGTGGTGCTGCTGGCCGTTTCTTCTGCACAGCCGGTGAGGAGCACGGTTGCACCGAGGGCCAATGCGGTCAGGGAAATCAGGGCATTTCGGGTACGTTTCTTCATATCAAAACCTCGTGGTAAAATCGTTTTTTGCAAAATACAACATCTATACTGTACCACGATTTCCCCATTTTGGCAAGAGACGATTTTTCGTGGCTGCGGCAAATGCTTGACAGCCCGCAGCGCAGACCCTATAATGGGGCCAACTGAACTGCAAAGGAAGATGGAACGATGAAATGGATGATCGCATCCGACCTGCACGGGTCGGCCAAATACTGCCGCCAGATGGTCGAGGCGTTCGAGCGGGAGGGCGCAGACCGCCTGCTGCTGCTCGGCGACCTGCTCTACCACGGCCCTCGCAACGACCTGCCCGACGGCTACGCGCCGAAGGAGGTCATCCCACTGCTGAACGGCCTGAAGCCGAAGCTGTGCTGTGTGCGGGGCAACTGCGAGGCTGAGGTGGACCAGATGGTGCTGAGTTTCCCGGTGATGGCGGATTACTGCATCCTGCCGGTGGGGGAAAAGCTGGTCTACGCCACACACGGCCACATTTATAATAAGAAAAACCTGCCGCCGCTGGCACCGGGGGATGTGCTGTTGCACGGCCACACCCACGTCCCGGCGTGGGAGAGCTTTGGAGACGGGAACCTCTACCTGAACCCCGGCTCGCTGAGCATCCCGAAGGAGAACAGCCCCCACAGTTATATGACGCTGGAAGACAGCATATTCCAGTGGAAGGAGCTGGCGAGCGGGGAAGTGTATCACGAAATCATATGATAAACGGAAAAAGCCAGGCATTGCCTGGCTTTTTCCGTTTGTTTACTCTTCGTCCTTCGGGTTATCAAGTTCCTTGCGGCGCTTCTTGGCGGTGTACATACAGACTTGCAGGAGCACGAAGCTGAGAACGCCGGAAATGACACCGGGAAGGAGCGCGATCAGCCAATGGCCGTAGGCAAGGCCGGTGACGACAGTGACTGCGACGCATGCAAACAAGGAACCTACCACGTTGGTGGTGGTATTTGCGCAGATGTGGCTGTCCCACAGGCCGTTGCGCAGGCACTCGATGATAGAGTAGCAGCACCCGGCCATGAAGACAACGAACTCGCCGACCCACTGACTGCTTGGTGTGCGGAGAACGATCTGCACGAGGATGGCGAGGAGCAGCCCTGCCCACAGCAGCCAGAAGCCCCGTGCTTCGATGCGGAGCATGGTTTGCTCCTGCATCTCGTCAAACAGATTATTCTTGCTGTACAGTGAAAATTTCATCGTTTATTCCTCCCAGAATAATTCGTCCAGTGTTTTGCCCAGGATCTTGCAGATGCTGCGGCAAAGGTTGATGGTGGGGTTGTACTCGCCCTTTTCGATGGCGTTGATGGTCTGGCGGGAGACGCCCGCCGCTTCGGCCAGTGCGCTCTGGGTCAGATCCTTTTCGGCGCGGGCCGCTTTCAGTTTCAGATTTTTCGGCATGTTGTCACCTCATACAATGGGATGGGAGGGGGAGCTCGTACCCTCTGACCAGAGCATATCACCTGCGCGACAAAATGTCAAGTATAATTTACAAAATGTCGGCGATACTGGGTTGCGTTTCGCAGGAAATCGTGGTATGATAACACTGAAAAAAGAAGGAGGCGCTTCTTACCGGCGGCATTCTGTGCGGGCGGAAGGAGCCAAAGCCTTTTTTATTTCTGTGAAAGTTAGTAACAACTAACAAAAATGACAAAAACCGGACAGAATGGTCCGGTCTTGATGCGATCCAGAGAGGAGAACCGAAATGGTGGAAACGATCTTGAAAGTCCAAGGGATGATGTGCGGCATGTGCGAGAGCCACATCAACGAGGTGGTGCGCAAGACGGCGCAGGTGAGCAAGGTGTCGTCTTCCCACACCAGAGGTGAGACGGTTATCGTCTCGGAGCAGGCGCTGGATATTGAAACGCTGAAACAGGCCATCGCCGCCACCGGCTATACCGTGACCGGTGCCGAGACCAGACCCTACGAGAAGAAGGGCTTCTTCGCATTCTGGAAGAAATAAAGGCCCGCGGGCAGTTCCGGTCAACGGCGGCTTCCCTGCCCCCAGAAGCGGTCCAGCTCCTCTTTGAGGGCCTCGGTGCCGTTCAGGTACTTGAGGTGCTGCCAGTGGCGGGGGAACAGGCGGGTGTACTCGCTACGGGCGAAGCGGTCGTCCAGAAGGAGGACGACGCCCCGGTCTCCGGCGGTGCGGATGACTCGCCCGGCGGCCTGCAGCACCTTGTTCATGCCGGGATACCGGTAGGCGTAGTCGAAGCCGGTGCCGGACTGCTCGTCGTAGTAGCGGCGCAGGATCTCCTGCCGGGGGTTCACCTGCGGCAGGCCGACCCCCACGATGGCACACCCGATGAGCCGGTCGCCGACCAGATCGACGCCCTCCCCGAAGATGCCGCCCATCACCCCGAACCCCAGCAGTGTCTGCGCAGGGTCCGGGGTGAATTTTTGCAAAAATGCCGCCCGTGCCGCGTCGTCCAGGCCGCTCTCCTGCGCCAGCGTGGCGGTGCCCGGATACCGGGCTGTGAAGTCTTCGTAGACCCGGCGGAGGTAGGCGTAGCTGGGGAAAAAGGCCAGATAGTTGCCCACTTTTCCTCCGGCCAGCGCCGCCAGTGCGTCCGACACAGCGGGGATGCTGGCTTCCCGGTCCCGGTAGCGGGTGGAGATGCCGGGCAGGCAGTACAGCCCCAGATGGTCGGGCGGGAAGGGGCTTTCCAGGGCGACGGCGCGGGCATCCGGACAGCCCAGAACGCCCCGGTAGTAGCCTGGCGGGGTGAGGGTGGCGCTGAACAGCGCCGCCGCCCGCCCGCAGCCAAGGCTCGCGTCCACAAAGGCCGAGGGGTCGAGGCAGAGCAGTTCCAGCTCCAGCTCGCTGCCGCGGACCGTGAGCTGGGTGACGAAGTGGGTGTCGTACCGGTCGGCTGCGCGGGTGATGTCCTGCACGGCAAAATAAAGTTCCAGCAGCCGGGCGTGGGCGTCGGCATCGGGGTTTTGCTCCAGCCAGTCCTGCAAAGGGGCCTGCAAGGCGTGGAGCGGCTTGAGCAGGGCGTCGGGCAGCTCCCGGAAGAAGACCGTGCCCTCCTGCGCCAGCAGCGGTTCGGGCAGGGCGATGCCCGGCGCAGGGGTCTCCTCCAAAAGGCTGGTCTGCCCGGCGGCGTCCGCTGCGGGCGGGGAAACGCCCCGGCGGGGAGCCAGCACGGCCACCTGCTTCTGCGCTTCGAGAAAGGCCCGGTCGGCGCGGGAAAGGGCCGTTTTCAGGCTGCTTTTGCCCCGGCCGAGGGCACGTTTGGCGTCGGTGAGGGCAGACTTTGCAAACCCTGCCGAGTACATCGCGCGGGCCCGGTCGGGCAGATTGTGCGCCTCGTCGATGAGAAAGAGCCAGTCGCCCGCCGCATCAAAGAAGCGGTGGAGCCGGACCACAGGGTCAAAGAGATAGTTGTAGTCGCCGATGACGACGTCGGCCCACGCGCTCAGGTCAAGCCCCAGTTCGAATGGGCAGACCGTGAACTGACGGGCGGCGGCTTCCAGCGCAGCGCGGTCGAACTGCGGGGCACCGTCCAGCAGGGCGGCAAGGGCATCTTTGATCCGCTTGTAGTAGCCGTTGGCGTAGGGGCAGGCTTCGGGCAGGCAGGCGGGATGGCCCTCGGCGTCCTTGCAGAGGCAGACCTTCTCCTTGGCCGTCAGGGTCACGCTGCGCAGGGCCAGCCCCGGTGTGCTGGCGTGGAGCCGCGCGAGGGCATCCTCGGCAGCGGCCTGGGTCGTGCTGCGGGCCGTGAGGTAGAACAGCTTTTCGCCGCTGCCCGCGCCGATGGCCTTGAGGGCCGGGAAGAGGGCGCTCATGGTCTTGCCGATGCCGGTGGGGGCCTGACAGAACAGCCGGGTGCCGTTTTTCTGCCCGCTCCGGCCCGCGATGCAGGCGCGGTAGATCTCGCCCGCCAGTGCCCGCTGGCCGGGGCGGTAGGACGGGAAGGGGAATGTCAGAGCCGTCAGGCTGGCGGTGCGGGCCTCGGCCCAGGTCATCTGCCGCCGTGCCCAGGGGGCGTACTGCCGCAGCAGGCCGGTGAGGAAGGTGTCCAGCTCCCCGGCGGCGAAGTGCCGGGTGTAGCGGGTGATCTCGTCGGTGTCGATCTGGTAATAGGTCAGCCGGACGCTGAGCCGCTCCAGCTGGTTCTGCGCAGCGTAGATGGCCCCATACACCATGCCCTGCGCCCAGTGGCAGGGGTTCCGGTCTTCGGTCAGTTCCTCAGTGGGGAGGGCCGTGGTCTTGATCTCGTCGATGACGACGGTGCCGTCTTCGTTCTGGAAAATGCCGTCGGCGCGGCCTTCCACCACAAACAAAAGGCCCTCCACCTCGCGCTGCGCCGTCAGATAGACCTCGGCAGCGTAGCCTTCACCCGCTGCTTTTTGCAGCCTGCGGTGGATGCGTGCTCCCTCGTTGGCGCGGTCGAAGCCGGTGAAGCGGCTGTCGATGCTGCCGGTGCGGAGCAGAAATTCCACCAGCTGCCGGATGGGCAGACGAATCGGTTGAGGGGAGGGCATGAACAGTACCTCGCTTTTACAACATTGCGTTGATCGTTTCCTCCGTCACCTTCTCGACTTCGGCGAAATCGACGGCGGCGCGGTAGTAGGTCTCCAGCTCGTCGTGGCAGCTCTTGGCCTGCGCCATGAGGGCGACGGCCTGATCCAGCAGCTCGGTGGCGGCCCGCTCGTTGAAGCGCAGGCGGGCGCGGAACCCGGCCATGTGCTCGCGGTCAAGGAAGCGGGTGCAGCGCACGGCCTGCACACCGGAGATGTGCACCGGGTGCCAGGGGTTATCCGTTAAAAAGGCCAGCCGCAGCGATGGGATGAAGAGATGGTCGATCTGGTCTTCGGGGTGCATGGCGCAGGGGCAGGTGATGATCTGGTAGCCCCGCGCCAGCGCCTCGGCACGGATGAGTTCCAGCAGCAGGCGGGAGATGGCTCCGTAGTCATCGCGGAAGACGATATACCGGTCGGCCAGTGCCTGCACGGTGCCGTGATAGAAGACCGGTCCTTTGGGCGTGATGGCCGACAGCAGCCGCAGCTCCTCGCCGGGGCGGGCCGTGTCGGGCAGGCGGGGGAGCATCCGGGTGCAGAGACGTTTGGCGTAGCGGCGCACCTTTTCAAAGTTGGCGCAGCAGGCTTCGGCGCGGCGGCTGTCCAGCAGGAGGCTCCCGGCTGAGGCAATATACCGCGCCGCCCGGCTGCGCAGGGAAGCGTTCCGGGCAAAGAGCGCCTTGACTTCCTCACGGTGGAGGGAGAGCTTCCCAGCATCGATGGTGTGGTACAGGCTCACCACGACCTCGTCGGCACCGGGGGCGTCCGGCTCCATCGTGTGGGGTGCGGTGGCGTCCAGAATGGCCTGCCGCTTTTCCGGGAAGATGACGCCGTCGAGGCTGTCGGGGTCGCTGGCGCAGTGGATCTTCTCGATGCGTTCACCCTTCTGTTCGGCAGCCTGTGCGATGTGCTTCATCAAGGTGGATTTGCCGCAGCCTGGCCCGCTTTTGATGAGATAGAGCTGCATCCCCGGTTCGTGCCGCAGCGGCTCAAAATAGCCCTTGAACCCGGCGGGCGTGGTGGCTCCGAGGAAAAAATCAACCGAATCGGTCCGGATGTTTGTCATAAGGAACACCTCACTTTTGTTCTAGAATATGCAAAACAAAAGGAAAGTGTCACGGAGAGGGGCCGCTCAGTAGGTGTGCACGCAGACCTCCTGGATCTTCTCCCGCAGGGCCAGAAAGTCGGCGAAGGCGTCCGGCTTGCTGCGGGGCTGGCGGAGAAGGGCGGCGGGGTGGTAGGTGGCCATGAAGAGGATGCCGTTCTTATTATAGAATTGGCCGTGCTCCCGGACCACCGAAAAGTCCTCCCGGATCATCCGCTGGGCCGCCACACGCCCCAGACAGACCACGATCTTCGGCTTGAGCAGACGGAACTGCTCCCGCAGCCAGGGCATACAGGCTTCGCTCTCGGCGGGCAGGGGGTCGCGGTTCTGCGGCGGGCGGCACTTGACGATGTTGGCGATATAGCAGTTCTTTTTGCGGTCCAGATCGATGGCAAAGAGGTATTTGTCCAGCAGCTGGCCGCTGCGGCCCACAAAGGGCAGGCCCTGCTCATCCTCGCTCTGGCCGGGGCCTTCGCCCACGAACAGCACCTCGGCGTCCTCGGCACCCTGACCGAACACCACGTTCGTCCGCGTTTCGCACAGCCCACAGCTGCGGCAGGCAAGGCACTGGGCCTTGAGTGTTTCCCATTCCATATTTCGTTAAACCTCTCACAAACTAAATGACATTTTCTTAACGATTGAACGTTTTATCTTCTGCTACAAAATATACCACAAAATTGCGGTTTTGTCTTGAAGTTTCCAGAGGTTGTGCTAAAATAAAAAAGAAGGGCAGGTCTGTGCTGCCCAGGAATAATTGCAAAGTAATTTCGGAGGTAATCACAATGGCTGATATGTTTGCACCGCTGGTGGCCCAGCTGAAGGCAAACCCCAAGACGATCGTTTTTACCGAGGGCAATGACCCCCGCATCCTGGAGGCCGCAAGCAAGCTGCTGGCTGAGGGCGTGCTGAAGGTCGTGATGGTCGGCAACGAGGCTGAGTGCAAGGCTGCTGCCGCTGCCGGTGGTTTCGATATTTCTGCTGCTGAGATCATTGACCCGGAGAACTACGCCGGTTTTGATGAGATGGTCCATACCATGGTCGAGCTGCGCAAGGGCAAGCAGACCGCTGAGGAGTGCACCGCACTGCTGAAGAAGTCCAACTACTTCGGCACCATGCTGGTCAAGATGGGCAAGGCCGACTGCCTGCTGGGCGGTGCCACCTACTCCACCGCCGATACCATCCGCCCTGCTCTGCAGCTGGTCAAGACCAAGAAGGGTGCTCATCTGGTGAGCTCCTGCTTCATTCTGGACCGCGACTGCGGCGAAGAGGGCCTGAAGCGCATCGCCATGGGCGACTGCGCTGTCAACATCGACTACACCGATACCATCGACAAGGCAACCGGCGAGGTCAAGGTCTCTGCTGCTTCCAAGCTGGCTGAGGTCGCTGTCGAGACTGCCAAGACCGCAAAGCTGTTCGGCATCGACCCGAAGGTCGCTGTCCTGAGCTTCTCCACCAAGGGCTCCGGCAAGGGCGGCACTGTCGCTCTGAGCCACGACGCCGTCATCAAGGCCCAGGAGATGGACCCCGAACTGGCTGTCGATGGCGAGCTGCAGTTTGACGCAGCCGTTGCTCCGGAAGTCGCACAGGTCAAGTGCAAGGGCAGCAAGGTCGCTGGCCAGGCCAACACCTTCGTCTTCCCCTGCATTGAGGCTGGCAACATCGGCTATAAGATCGCACAGCGTCTGGGCGGCTATGCTGCTTACGGCCCCATCCTGCAGGGCCTGAACGCTCCCATCAACGACCTGTCCCGCGGCTGCAACGCCGACGAGGTCTACAAGATGAGCCTCATCACTGCCTGCCAGTCCTGAGCTTTTCTGAAGTAAGCATCCCAAGCCCCCGCCGGCCCGCCCGGCGGGGGCTTTTGCGGTTTGTGGGGGGGAGCCTCTCAGAGCGCGAGGTATTGAAAACAAACCTCTCAGTCATTGCTTCGCAATGCCAGCTCCCCTGGTAGGGGAGCCTCTGGCGAAGAGGCAAAGTCTGTGGAATGCCAAAGCCTCTCCTACAAGGAGAGGTGTCACCGAAGGTGACGGAGAGGTTGTACCGGGGAAACCTGTCCTTCGAGCACCGGCAGTCTTCGACGCAGCCTGAGAGGTTTGTGGCAGTCCAGCGTTCACAACAGAGAAGGGCTTGCAATCTCCCGCCCGATATGTTATAATAATCAAGCACAAATTGTGCCTTGTCGGACAGCGCCTGCTGCGCGGTTCGACATACGGATGCGGGCCCTGTACGATGGGGCCGCTGTGAACCAGGTCAGGTGGGGAACCAAGCAGCCTTAAGCGGTGTGCCCTGTGCGTTTCAGTCAGCCTGCATTCGTATGTCGAGCTACGCAAGGCGGGGGTCAAACCCCGTCAGCGCTGTCCGTTTTTTATTGCAGAAAGGGGAGAAGCGGATGTATCGCGCGTTATACCGCAAGTGGAGGCCCCAGCGCTTTGAGGACGTGGTGGCGCAGCGCGGCATCGTGACGGCACTGCGCAACCAGATCGCCGCCGGCCGCGTTGGCCACGCCTATCTGTTCACGGGGGTGCGCGGTACGGGCAAGACCACCTGCGCCAAGATCTTCGCCAAGGCGGTCAACTGCCTGCACCCAAACAACGGCGACCCCTGCGGTACGTGCGAGATCTGCCGCGGCATCGACAACGGCAGCATTCTGGACGTGGTGGAGATGGACGCGGCCTCCAACAACGGCGTGGACGATATCCGCGACCTGCGCGACGAGACCGCCTACACCCCCAGCGCCTGCCATTATAAGGTCTATATCATCGACGAGGTGCACATGCTCTCAACAGCGGCGTTCAACGCGCTGCTGAAAACGCTGGAAGAGCCGCCCGCCCATGTCATCTTCATCCTGGCAACGACCGAGATCCAGAAAGTCCCGGCCACCATCCTGTCCCGCTGCCAGCGGTATGATTTCACCCGCATCGGGCCGGAGGATATCGCCCAGAGGGTGGAGTATATCGCCGGGCAGGAGGGACTGGAGCTGACCACCGAGGGCGCGGAGCTGATCGCCCGGCTGGCCGATGGTGCCATGCGCGATGCGCTGTCCATTCTGGACACCTGTGCAGGCGTGACCGCCAAAGTGGACGCCGACGTGGTCCGCCGGATGGCAGGCGTCACCGACCGGAGCTATCTGTTCCGCATCTCGGACGCCATTGCGGCGCAGGACGCTCCCACCGCGCTGGCTCAGCTGGCCCAATTGCGGCAGCAGTCGGTGGATGTGAAGCGCCTGACCGAAGAACTCATCGCCCATTACCGCGCCCTCATGCTGGCGGCGCTGCCCGGCGGGCAGACGCTGCTCTCCGGTGTGTCGCCGGAGGAAGAGGCCCGTTACCTCGAAAAAGGGCCGCAGCTGGGCCAGAAGGAGGCCATCCGGGCCATCCGCACCTTGGGCAACGCCCTCGAACACATGACCCGCGGCAGCGACCAGCGCATCGAGCTGGAGCTTGCCCTCTTTAGCTTGTCCGAGCCGCCCCAGATGATGCAGCGGGCAGCGGTGGAAGCCGCACCCCGCCCGGCGGCCCCGCAGGAAACGTCCCGCCCCTTTGCAGCAGCGGCCCCGCCGCAGCCCTTTGTGAGCGTTCTGGTGGCCCCGGCGGCACCCGCTGTGGAGCCTGCCGCACCGGTAACACAGACCGCGCCGGAGACGGCCGCGCCTGCCTCCATGGCAGACCCGGAACCGCAGCCGGAACCTTCGGTCAAAGCGGCCCCCGCTGAGGACGACCTGCCGCCGCTTCCGGAGGAACCGCCGGTGCAAGACACTGCCCCGCTGCCCTGGGATGAACCGGCCCGGCCTGCGCTTCCGGCCCAGCCCGAAGCGGCTCCGTCCACGTCGGTAGAAAAACCGGCTCCGGCCCCGGTGCAGCCCAGCGCCGAGCATCCGGCAGACCCCGCCCTCAACAAGCCCCGCAGGGTGGCAGCAGAGGGGATCAACCCCTTCCCCCAGTGGGACGAGGTGGTCCGGCTGCTGCAGGAAAAAGACCCCATGCTCTACACCTACCTCAAAAAGTCGAAGGGCTACTTCGACGGGACCCGCGTCCTCATCGACGGCGGAAAGACCTTCCGGGACTTCATCCGCGCCAACAAGGACAGCCAGCGCCTCATCAAGAAGCTCATCGCGCAGGTGTCCGGCGTAGCCGTGCCCATCGGCCCCTACGAGCCGAAAGCCGTCCACCGCTCTGCCACCAACGCCGAGGAATCCCTCCGCCGTCTGGAACAGCTGGGCGTGGACGTGAGCATTGAGGAGAGTGCGAAAAAGAAAAGGTAAGATGACCCTCTCCGTCAGCGCTGGCGCGCTGCCAGCTCCTCCAGAGAGGTTGTACCAAGGAAAGCGTATTCTTTCAGAACAGGCTGTTATAGTAAGCCCAACGAAGAGATTTCAATATCCAAAAAATTCTATAGGATGATAAAGGAGAACTACGAACGATGAAAGCAAGAATGCCCGCAGGTTTTGGCCGCCCCGATATGAACGCCCTGATGCGTCAGGCACAGAAGATACAGGATGACATGAAGGCCAAGCAGGCCGAGCTGGAAGCCGCCGAGTACACCGGCAGCGCCTCCGGCGAGATGGTCACGGTGAAGATGAACGGCAAGCACGAGGTGCTCAGCATTTCCATCAAGCCCGAAGCCGTGGACCCCGATGACATCGAGATGCTGGAAGATCTGGTGGCTGCGGCCATCAACGCCACCGTCAAGCAGGTGGATGAGACCGCCGAGGCCGAGATGGGCAAGCTGACCGGCGGCCTGAATATCCCCGGCCTCTGAGCCGCAGGGAGGCGTCGCCATGAGTTATAATGCAGCCCCGCTGGACAAGCTGATCGAGGAGTTCAGCAAGTTTCCGGGCATTGGCACCAAAGGCGCGACCCGGATGGCCTATCAGGTGCTGAGCATGTCGGATGACGAGGCCGCCGCGCTGGCGGGTGCCATCCAGGCGGCCCACACCCGGCTCCACCGCTGCCGCGTCTGCCAGAACTATACCGAAGCCGAGCTGTGCCCCATCTGCGCCAGCGCCAAGCGGGACCGCTCGGTCATCTGCGTGGTGGAAAAGCCACGCGACGTGCAGGCGTTTGAGCGCACCCGCGAATACCGGGGCCTATATCATGTGCTCCACGGCCTGATGAACCCGCTGGACGGCATCACGGCCGAGCAGCTCACCGTCAAGGAACTGCTGGCCCGCCTGAGCACCGACGAGGTGAAAGAGGTCATCATGGCCATGAACCCCACCGTGGAGGGCGAGGCCACTGCGATGTATCTGGCTAAGCTCATCAAGCCGCTGGGCATCAAAGTCACCCGTCTGGCCTACGGCCTGCCCGTGGGCGGCAATCTGGAGTACACCGACGAGAACACCCTGTACAAGGCACTGGAAGGCCGCGGGGAACTGTAAACCTGGCAAAAGTTTACAATTCCTTCAAAAACGGGCCTTGCAAAACCGCAAAAATGTGATATACTAACAAAACGAGACCAGAACAGAAAGGAGGCGTGCCCCATGGCACCTGCAAAAGAGCGTCCGGCCACAAAGACCATCGCCACCAACCGGGAAGCACGCCACGAATACTTCGTTCTGGAAGCGCTGGAAACAGGTCTGGAGCTGAAAGGCACCGAGGTGAAGAGCCTGCGGGCCGGCGGCGTCAACCTGAAAGACAGCTGGGTCGATATCGAGGACGGCGAACTTCTGGTCAAGGGAATGCACATCACCCCCTACGACCACGGCAACATCTTCAACCAGGACCCCATGCGGGTGCGGCGTCTGCTGGCCCACAAGAACGAGATCCGGCGGCTGCACCAGCAGTGCAAGCTGCAGGGGTATACGCTGGTTCCGCTCTCACTCTATTTTAAGCATGGCCGCGTGAAGATGGAGCTGGGCTTGTGCAAGGGCAAAAAGCTCTACGACAAGCGCGCCGATGCCGCCAAGCGCGACGCAAAGCGCTCCATCGACCGGGCCGTCAAGTCCAACGGCACGTATTACTAAGATCTCCGGGCTGTTCCAGCCGGACGAAACTCTGCTTCACCGCACACCTTCACCGGTGTGCGTTTCATGGGGGCGTAAAGGTTTCGACGGGGGGAGCGAGGCCTGGGCAGCGGGTAGCAGTGGGGGACCTGCTCTAAACTCCTCCAAAAAATTAACTGACAACAATAATTATCAGTTGCTCGCAGCCTGAGTGCTGCGCGTTCCGCCCACTCTTGTGTCGTGTGGGGCCGGGGCGTCCTTTAGACACAGCACCTGAACGGACCTAAGCTTTGCGGACCGGCAGGAACTCATGAAGCTACCAATGCGTTAGCCTGGCGACCGGCGTGACGCGGAGGGAATGTTGTTGATCGCCTGCACCCGGAGACACCTACGCTGAACTCTTTTCGGACATGGGTTCGACTCCCATCGCCTCCACCAACTGAAAGGGCGAGGGTATTTGGTACTGTTATTTTCGGACAGTATCGGATACTCTCGCCTTTATTTTTGTTGCTGATATGATTCTTCAAATTGATTTGGGGTTTGCTGTTTAAGACATTCATGCGGTCGGTAATCGTTATAAAAATCAATATATTCTGATAGACTTTCCTCTAATTCGGAGACAGTTTCATAAAAATGAAATTTGAACTGTTCTTTTTTAAGCGAAGCAAAGAAAGATTCCGCCACAGCATTATCAAGTGGATTGCCTATATTGGAAAAGGATTGGTGTATATTAAAGTCAAGAAGTAGTTGACGAAAGCTGAATGCGGTATACTGTGCGCCTTGGTCACTATGAAATGTTAACCCTTGCGGATGGTTCCGATTTTGATAGGCCAATTTGAATGTGTGGATCGTGAGTTCTGCATCGGCGAATTCGGCAACGGCATGTGAAACGACTTTTCGAGAAAATAGGTCGATGATAACACAGACATATGCGATAGAAGTGTTTACCTTAACATAGGTGATGTCACTGACCCAAATGCTGTTTGGCTTTTCAACGGTAAAATTTTGCTTTACGAGATTGGGACGATAAGTATAGTGCCGCTGAAAAGTAGCATTCTCTGGAAGTGCTTGTTTACGTTTTAATCCGTGCTCTTTCATGAGCCGCACAATACGTTTTGTGCTAACAGTATAGCCTTGCTCCATCAATTTTGCGCGAATCTTTTTTGCACCGAAACGGTAATCGCTTTTCTGGAAGATGATAGTGATTTTTTCTTTCAAAAGCGTATCTTCTACATCTAGTTGCTTTTCAATCAGTGCACTTTTCTGTCTATTTATGTAAGTGGATTTTGGAAGATTCAGCAAACGGCAAAGTGTGTAGAAGCTGTATTCTGACTTTAAGGCATCAATAATTTGCACCTTGTTGTCTATGGACAAATCAAGAGCAGCTAGAGATTTTTGATAGATGGAATTTTCATTTTCCAAGGTTGCAACATGGCGTTGAAGCGTTGCAAGATCGCGTTTAGAAATGTTTGAAACTTTTGCTTCTTCGCTCCATTGGTATAAGATACTGCGAGAAATATGGAACTGGGCACAGAGATCAGCGGTACTTGTGCCACTGTTGTATAGCTGGACAACCTTATTCCGAAAATCGGCAGAGTAGGTCATAATATTCTCCTTTATAGTCTAAAATGCCATTATTATCCCATAAAGGAGATAAGATGTAAAGAGATGGTCTTGACAATAGAGGATATATCCGCTATACTGTATATGAGATAAATCCACTATTCAAAGGGAGTGCAGCCGTGCAGGAATATGAAATTGAATTCTACGATAAAGCCGATGGCTCCGAGCCAGTCAAAGAGTTTATCCTAAGTCTGGATAAGAAAATGCAAGCCAAAGTTTTGCGTACCGTTGCGTTACTCCGTGAAGAGGGGCCATGTTTAAGGGAACCGTATTCCAAAGCACTGGATGATGGAATTTTTGAAATTCGTACCAAGTTTGGGTCGGATATTACCCGCGTGCTGTATTTCTTCGTGGTTGGTAAAAAGGTGATCCTCACAAATGGATTTATCAAGAAGACCCAGAAAACACCTGCTTCAGAGATCACACTGGCAAAACAATATCGCGCAGATTATCTTGCCCGAAAGGAGAATTCCAAATGACAAACTTCAACGATTTTTTGAATGAGCAGATGAAAGACCCTGAATTCAAGGCCGAATGGGACGCACTTGACCCGGAATTTTCCGTGATTGAAGCCATGCTCAAGGCCCGCAAAGAAAGCGGTTTGACCCAGAAGCAACTTTCGGAGCGCACGGGTATTGCACAGACCGACATCAGCAAACTGGAACGCGGCAATGCAAACCCATCTCTTCGTACCTTGCAGCGGCTTGCTGCTGGGATGGGAATGAAGGTTAAAATTGAATTTGTTCCTGCATCTGCAAAATGATTTAGTGATGGACGCGTTTCGGTAAAATAGAAAGCACAATAGTGACGCTATGCAGCGATATTTTCAAGCACGCGTTCGTCCGGCGTTGCAGTCCGTCCACCAGTAAAAAGCACCTGGATTCGTTAAAATCCAGGTGCTTTTTCTTTGTTTATACCACACTGTTTCACGCACTTTGCAATGACAGAGCCTCCCGCGCTGACGGAGAGGGATAAGCGGCTTGCAAAATGAGAGCCCTTGTGTTACAATAGGAAAAGTTCCTAGTAGATATTTCCGGTTCGCCGGAACAGCGATACAACAGAAAAGAGGATGTCTGTTATGAGCGTGAAAAAGATCAGCGAGGCCATTCTGGGCGTAGGTGTGGATGATACCACCATCGACCTGTTCGAGAGCCAGTACCCGGTGCCCACCGGTGTGAGCTACAATTCCTATGTCATCCGGGATGAGAAGACCGCCGTTCTGGATACGGTAGACGCCCGCGCCACCGACCCGTGGCTGGAAAATCTGGCCGAGGCCCTGAACGGCACCCAGCCCGACTACCTCATCGTCTCCCACATGGAGCCGGACCACGGTGCCAACATCGCAAAGCTGGCCGCACGTTACCCGGCCATGCAGGTGGTGGGCAACGCCAAGACCTTCCAGTATATGGAGCAGTTCTTCGGTGCGGACGCCATCGCAAAGGAACGCCGCGTGGTGGTCAAGGACGGCGAGAGCCTGAGCCTGGGCAGCCACACGCTGACCTTCGTTTTTGCACCCATGGTGCACTGGCCGGAAGTCATGGTGAGCTATGAGTCCACCGAGAAGGTGCTCTTCTCCGCCGATGGCTTTGGCCGTTTTGGCGCAGTGGCAAAGTTTGACGAACATGCCGACTGGGCCAGCGAAGCCCGCCGCTACTTCCTGAACATCGTGGGCAAGTATGGCCCGCAGGTGCAGGCTCTGCTGAAGAAGGCGGCTGCACTGGACATTCAGACCATCTGCCCGCTGCACGGCCCTGTGCTGACCGGCGACCTGAGCAAATACTTGGCCTACTATGACACCTGGTCCAGCTACAAGTCCGAAGAGCCGGAGAAGATTCTGGTCGCCAGTGCGTCCATCCATGGCCACACCCGCGCAGCAGCGCACCAGATGGCCGAAAAGCTCCGCGCCAGAGGAGCCAAAGTCGTGGAGATGGACCTGACCCGCACCGATGTCTCCTACGCCGTGACCGAAGCCTTCCGCTGCGGGAAGATCGTGCTGGCCTGCGCCACCTATGACGGCTTCCTCTTCCCGCCGATGGAAAACCTGCTGGCCCACCTGAAGACCAAGAACTTCCAGAGCCGTACCATCGGCCTGATGGAGAACGGCACCTGGGCCCCCATGGCCGCCAAGCTCATGCGCGCCGAACTGGAGGGCATGAAGAACATTACCGTCTGTGAGAACGTCGTCACCATCCGTTCGGCAGTCAGTGCCGCATCGGAGGCACAGATGGAGCAGCTGGCGGAAGAGCTGATCGCAAAATAAGAATACACAGCAAAAACAAGGACCCGGCACCGGAAGTGTCGGGTCCTTGTTCTTTCTCTCGTTCTCTTATCGCTTTTTCTGCCCCAGAAGCACCAGTCCGCTCACGGCGACAAGGCCGCCGAGGAGGGCGAGACCGGCACCCGCCTGACCGAAGGCGTCACCGACCGCACCGACGAGGGGGCTGGCGGGGATCATGAGCAGGCTGTAGGCCATGCTGTCCACGCTGATGAGGGTGGCGCGCTGGTCGCTGGGGATGGCGTCGTTGAGCTGCTGGCTTTCATGCAGGAGGTAGACCTCCAAAACGCCTTGCACCAGCATCATGCCGAAGATGCCGCCCCAGGCAGGCGCGGTGCCCACCAGAAGGGTGCCCACACCGCAGAGCAGGGCACAGACGGCGTAGAACCGTCGCATGGAGCAGAACCGGACCCGGCGTCCGGCCTCGGTGCCGAGGACGCAGGCGATGCCACCCAGCAGCAGGGGAAGGAACAGCACTTCGGTGGGCCAGCCCAGCTCAATGAGACGCTGCTGCAAAAACATCTTGGTCAGGTAGCTGGGCACCGAGATGATCGCACTGGATACGATGAGCTTCGCGGCCAGCGGGCAGGTGCGAAGAACATGCAGACTGTCCTGCACGAGCTGGGTGAACTGACCGGGCAGGTCGTGCAGGGACTGCCGGACCCGATTGGCCTGCGCCGCCGTGACGATGGGTTCGTTCATCCATCGGCAGGCGAGGGTGGAGACGCCCTCGAACAGGGCGCTGAGCAGATAAAAGCCTGCAAAGCCGAGGAACCGCTGGACCGTGCTGGCCAGCGAACCCAGCGCACTGGCCAGCATGGAGATCTGGGAACTGTTGGCGGAGATCTGAAGGTACTCGTCCTCGCGGTCTTCCGTCTTGAGGCTGTCGTAGACAAGGGCCGTGAAGGTGCCGGAGAATAGGGTGCCGTACAGCGCGTTCAGCGCCATTGCGAAGCAGATGGCAAACAGGTTCGGTGCAAACGCCATCAGCAGGTTGGAGGTGACGGCCAGCACACCGCCGGACACAAGGGCTTTTTTGCGGCCCAGAAGATCTGCCGCCATGCCGCTGGGCACTTCGCACAGCAGGCTGACGATATGGAAAACACTTTCGGCCAGGCCGATCTCCCACAGGGAGAACCCCCGCGCGGCCAGCAGCGCGACCCACACGGCGTCGGTGATTCGCAGGCCGGAGAAGAAGTCGGCCGTATACACACAGCCAAGCTGCCGCTTGATGTTGAGCGTTGATTGTTTATTTGATTTCATGGAAAGCACCTTTCTATTGATACAGTCGATTTCGGAATAGAAAGTGCGCACATTCACCCTCTCAGTCACCTTCGGTGACAGCCGATCCCCTTCTGGCGCTATCGCGCCACCTCCCCCGGCCGGGGGAGTCTTTCCCAAAGTGGGAGCCACTGGCGGGCCGGAAAACTCAAATCGGACTGAAAAAGTTTCTCAGGCCAGAAACAGGAGGGCTCCGCGGTCACGGCAGACAAAAAAGAAAACCGCATAGCAAAGCTACGCGGCGTAAAAACAAATCCGCGCTTTGCTGGAAGAAGCATCTGCCAATGAGAGCAGGGCCCGCGCGTTTACGCAAGATAAGACCGATGCGTTCCGCAGGGCCTGCCCGACATGCCAAGGGCTCCCCCTCCGGGGGAACTGGCTGCGCAGCAGACTGAGAGGGTGATTCCTAAAAATGGGCACACTTCGAGCCGGAAATGCTTAAGGGTTTCCTTTTTTGAAGAAAACGCAGCCGTTCCAACTCATGTGGGTGCACCCTCCTTCCAGTAAAACGTTGCGCTCAGTATACCATATCCCGGCGGAAAACACAAGCAAAAACGGAAAATTGCCATAAAATCCGCTTCTGCGCTTGCAAACCGCGCCGAAATGTGGTAAGATAATTTCTGGTTATAAAAACCTGATATGCAAAAACGCAGCGACGGAGAAAGTACGTGCAGTGTGTCCGGCAAAGAGAGGAGCTTCACCGGCTGAAAGGGCTTCCGAGAGAGACGTGCACCGAAGTTCGCTCCTGAGCGGCCCGCGTGAACGGCTGAAGACAGCCTGCTAGTGCGGGACGGTGCGCCCCGTTACGGCGTTTGAGCGCCGCTCCTTATAAAAAAGAGCGGAAACCGGGTGGTACCGCGGAGTAAAGTTTACAGCTTCGTCCCCTTTGCCGAAAGGCAGAGCGGGGCGGAGCTTTTTTGTTACCCGCTGAACAAGAAGAAAACCGAGAAGGAGAGAATTTCCATGCAAGCAATGATCGACGAGCTGGCCAAACAGGCCGAAGAAAGCCTCGGTCAGGTCTCTTCCAAGGAGACGCTGGCCACGTTCTGGCAGGAATATCTGAGCAAAAACGGCAAGATCCCCGCGCTGATGAAGAATCTGCGCTCCGTCGCGCCGGAAGAGCGCCCCGCCATGGGCAAGATCATCAACGAACTGAAGACCAAGGTGCAGGCGGACTACGATGCTGCCGCTGCCAAGGTGAAGGAAGCCGAGCTGGCTGCCCGCAACGCCGCCGAGACCGTGGACATCACCCTGCCCGCCAAGACTCGCGCGGTCGGCGGCCTGCATCCGCTGACGCTGGTCACCAACCAGATCATCGACGTCTTCTCCGGCATGGGCTTTGCTGTGGCGGACGCCCCGGAGATCGAGGACGACGACCACAACTTCACCCGCCTGAACGTCCCGAAGGACCACCCCGCCCGCGATATGCAGGATACCTTCTACCTGTCCGATGAGTTCCTGCTCCGCACCCAGACTTCCGGCGGCCAGATCCGCACCATGGATTCTCAGAAGCCACCCATCAAGGTGCTCATCCCCGGCCGCGTCTTCCGTTCCGACTCCGACGCGACCCACAGCCCCATGTTCCACCAGATGGAAGGTCTGGTCGTGGACAAGGGCATCACCCTGGGCGATTTGCAGGGTGCCCTGAACACCTTCGTGCAGAAGCTGTTCGGTGCCGACACCCGCACCCGCCTGCGCCCGTCCTACTTCCCGTTCACCGAGCCCAGCGTCGAGGTCGATGTCAGCTGCTTCGAGTGCCACGGCAAGGGCTGCCCCCTGTGCAAGCACACCGGCTGGATCGAAGTTCTGGGCGGCGGCGTCGTCAACCGCAAGGTTTTGGAGAACTGCAACATCGACCCGGATGAGTACTCCGGCTTCGCCTTTGGCATCGGCATCGAGCGCATCGCCATGCTGAAATACGGCATCAACAACATCGGCCTGATGTTCGAGAACAACCTGGAGTTCCTCAAGCAGTTCCATGAATAAGAGGGGAGAGAGCAAACAATGAAAGTACCTTTCAGTTGGTTAAAAGAAC
>ERZ838483.1029-NODE-1029-length-28472-cov-5.958722_pt1 | contig 28472 bp, 38 predicted proteins | sample MGYA00519939_ERZ838483 | MGnify/ENA primary metagenome ERZ838483 (study PRJEB31850, sample SAMEA3708836) | human gut metagenome | biome: human gut; feature: human-associated habitat; material: faeces | place: China | collected 2014 ... | reverse complement strand
CCGCTTTGCATTGCTCTGAACGATACTTTTTATGTTGTCCTTGTGCGTGGGCGCCCTTGCGCCGTAAGGATTTCTGGCTTGACGGCCAGATAAGGTTGCACAAATGAACCGGGTCGCACCCGTGTTCAGAAGTCATTGAGAAGGCTGAAAGAAACTGCCATAAAAATCGCTTTTATTTTTGAGAATTTCATGTTATACTGCAAATAGAGAATTGGCTGTGAGGAGGCGATACAGTGGAAAAGCTAAATGCGATTCGAGAACAGGTTATCCAGCTCTGTGATCCGCAGAAGATTCTGCTGTTTGGCTCGCAGGCGAAGGGAACCGCGACAGCAAAGAGTGATATTGACCTTTGCATCATTGCGTCAACCCATGATAAGCGTTCACTGCTGACAGATTTGTATTGTGATACGGAATCTGATACGCCGATTGACTTCCTTTTGTATACGCCGGAGGAGTGGGAACGCAGTGTGGCAGATAGCCAGAGCTTTGCCCACAAGCTGAACAGGGAGGGGGTTGTACTCTATGGGTGACAGCCTTCGATATAAGGACTGGTTTGAAAAAGCGGCACATGACCTGCGAGGTGCGGAAATCTTAATGGAGCATGACGGTGGTAACGATTTAGTCGCGTTTCATTGCCAACAGGCGATGGAGAAGATGCTGAAGGGTTGGCTGCTCAAAATGACAGGCGAATTGTTGGATGGACATAGCCTTGTATTTCTGTGCAGAAAGGCAACTGCGGCAGGGGCACCGTTGAAAGGTAACCTCAGAGACTGTGCGTATGTAAACCAGTTTTATATTGAAACCCGCTATCCATCTGACTCTTATATGCCTGTGTCCGAAGAGGAAGCACAGGATTGTATGGATGCCGCAAGGAAATTGATGGAGTTGCTTGTATAACGCGCAGACTACTATTTGACTACTACCGCGAAAAACTTCGGAAGCCCTGCCCTGTAAGGCCTCCGAGGTTTTTTCTCAAAATGCCAAAAATTTGTGCGATACCAACCAAACCGTTGTCCTGCAGAGCTTTCCAGTTTGCCGGCCTGATAACTCCGACTCTAAAGGCCGCTGGTTCGAATCCAGTCGGGCGTACCAAAAGCATTCCAGACTTATTGTTTGGAATGCTTTTTCTTATAAAAAATATATCTCTATCTCTTGGTGAAAGCTGAAGTCCCTGCTATACTATAATGTAAAAATTATTTAAGTATTTAATTTAAGAGAAATAAGGAGAAAGCAGGACGCATGGCTATCAATTCGCACATTCAACTTCCTAATAGTATCTTAAAATATTTTCGAGACGAGTCGGATTCGGAGAAAAAGGTATGGTACTTAGATATTTCATCAGGAAGCATTATGAAAGCGGCATCCAATAAGATTGGAACGTCAAAAGGATACTATTCTGATTTTGGCGAAAATTTTTGGAATAGAACTGTTGAAGACACGTTGGCGAAGTTAAATCATAAGTTCTATAAAACTTATATGCAAAAAGAAAATGCGGAAATAGGAAGCCTTCCAATGTCACAGGATGATAAAGACATCATCAAGAAATACATTAAGGCGGCGATGGTTAGGAGCAGTTTGGCGTATAAGACTATGAAACAGAATTCTTTTACTGCGGAACTATTTTCTGAGCAAGAGAACCATGATGCACTTTCATATTTCGGAATGATTAGCACAGGAGAAGTCGACTGTATACTGGATAAGTTGGACGTTGCATTTTTAATAAATCAAACAGATAGAGATTTGGTCGTTCCACGCAACTGCTACTACGAAATTAATAAATCGTCAGGTATCAATATAATAGTTCCTGTCTTTCCAAAAGGAGCGTGGCTGCTGTTTGAGAAGGAAAAACAGCCTGAGTGGATAGGGTGTATTGGTGCAATTGCAAATCCAGAGGTTATTGAGGTAATGAACGTATGCGCATTACAATATGAGTGTACATTCAATCAGGCGTTTGTGGCGTCAAATAGTTACTTTGAGATAGAAAGACTGCAATTTTTCCAAGAAGAGCATCAATCTGATTTATTTGGTGTAAGAGAGTAAACGAAGCAAAACAAATGATCATGACAGCAGTGGAGCCGATAGGGCTAATCGATTGTGACCATGATTAGGAGACTATGTTTCGGATGGCGGCGATGGCATTAGGCTACCGGACGCTGTTTTGCGTCCGGCAGTTAGGTGACGATGTGTTCTCCGTCAACTGCGGCGGTGATCCCGCCGTGGCCTATGACCGCCTGATGCGCCGGACGCTGCTGATGCAGCGGATAGGGGAGGTGCTGACGCCCAGAGAGCTGAATCTGGTGTGCAGTTACCACGGCATCGGTCAATCAGATGATAAGGGAATGACCTTTCAGAAGTTGGCCATTCGGCTCAACTACAACGGCCCCAGCGGAGCGGAGAAAGCGTACAAGGCCGCGCTGCGGAAACTGAAAAAGGACTTGTATGGCGGGGCTTACGGCCGGTGGCTCTCCGCACAGAAAGCCATCCGCACTGCCAAAGCGGAGGCGGAGCAGGCCGCGGGGCAGGACGCAACGCGGCAGAGAACATGGTGGGAGGAGCAGACGCTGGCAGATCGGTTTATCTGTGAGACAGCAGCGCTTGTCCGCGTTTACAAGGTGCTCAGCGGATCTTGATCAAAAATTTTTTCATTCCAAATGCAATAAATCGTCCTTTCCGTGCATTACACGGATGACAGGAGATGAAAGCCTATGCTCAGTATGCTGATGACAACCGAATATGCTCCGGCAGAGGATCGGCACAAGCTGCAGCAGTTGCTGATTCACATTGCCGGCGGTGAGCGCGAAGCGCTGGCGGAACTGTATCAGCGCACGAGATCGGCGGTGTACGGCTTAGCGCTGTCCTACCTCAAAAACGCGCACGACGCGCAGGACCTGACGCAGGACGTCTATGTACAGGTATGGGACTGCGCGGAACAGTACCGACTCACCGGATCGCCTATGGGCTGGCTGCTGGCCGTGTGCCGAAACCTGTGCCTGATGCGCCTGCGGCGGGAGGAACGCCATGCCGCCCTCAGCGAGGAGGAATGGGACGCCATTCCCGCGCGAGAGTGCGGACTGGACGCCGACGAGCGCGCGCTGCTGCAAGGCGCATTGGCAAGCCTCACTGACGAGGAGCGTCGCATCGTGCTGCTCCACGCCGTTACGGGTCTGAAGCACCGGGAGATCGCGGCGCTTCTTGAGCTGCCGCTCCCCACCATCCTGTCGAAATATCACAGAGCATTGAAAAAGATGCGCAGCTTTCTGGAAGGAGATGACGCCCGATGACCAATGAAAAAATGGAGCAGAGGCTGGCTGCGGCGCTTAAAAAGACTGCGCCGGATGATGTGAACGGCGTTCTCTCCCGCTGTGAAGAGCGGAAAGGAACGGTAATTCCCATGACAACAAAGAAAACGGCAAATAGAAAATGGACATCGCTCATTGCCGCCTGCCTTGCTGTAATGCTGCTTGGCGGCGGAGGCGTGTTCTATCAGCGGGCGAACGCGGTGGCGTCCGTGGTGTCGCTGGATGTGAACCCCAGCATTGAACTGAAGGTGAACCGGAGCGAGAAGGTGCTTTCCTGTACGCCGCTCAACGAGGATGCAAAAGCCATCCTTGCGGATATGAGCAATGGAACTGACCTCAAGGGCGCGAAGCTGGATGTGGCGGTAAATGCCATCGTGGGAAGCCTTGTGCGCAACGGCTATCTCGACAGCATTTCCTCCGCCATCATGATCTCAGTGGAGGACAAGGATAGCGCCCGTGCGGAAAAGCTCCAGCGCGAGTTGACCAGCACCGTGGACGGCGTGTTGCAGACCAGCGAAGCGAAGGCCGCCGTCCTGACGCAGACACTGACGCAGGACGCGGGGCGGGAACAGCAGGCCCGGGAAAACAACATTTCCACAGGAAAAGCGGCGCTGGTGAACCACGTGCTCGCACTCAACTCCGCACTCAAGTTTGACGCGCTGGCAAAGCTCTCAGTGGAGGAACTGAAGGATCTTGCCGAGGCGGGCGCACCCGCCATGCCCATCGGCACGGACAAGGCTATGGATATTGCTGCGGCGGCGTTTGGGAAGGTCTCCACCGCCAAGATGGCGTATAGCGCAGTCGATCCCGAACTTGATGAATTTCCCGCATACTATGAGGTCGAGATCACGAGCCAAGGCGGCGAAGAGTTTGAGTACAAGATCGATGCTTACACCGGTACGATTCTGGAGAGCAAGCGTGAGGCGGCTGACGGAGCGCAGCCTACCAAGCCCGTACCGTCCGGCGACATCGGTCATGCCAAGGCGAAGTCCATCGCCCTGAACCATGCGGGTGTGAGCGAGAACACGGCGTATGACATGGACGTTGAGCTGGACGATGAGGACGGAAAGCTCGTCTACGAGGTCGAGTTCAAATCCGGCGGCATGGAGTACAGCTACGAGATCAACGCCGCCACCGGCGCGATCCTCAAGCATGAGACGGAGTTGGATGACTGAGAGAAAAGACTGTGCGATAAATGAAGGCTGCGGCGCGGCTCTGCTCCGCAACAGCGGGTTGCTTGTCATACCGATAACTTTGGGGTATGATGACCGTGAGGTGATGCTCGTATGGATACCAAAAATGTGATTTTAGAGCTCAGGACAAAGATGGGACTGTCACAGGACGAGCTTGCGGAAAAGGTATTTGTGACCCGTCAGGCGGTCTCCCGCTGGGAAAACGGCGAGACAACGCCGAATATCGAAACCCTGAAGCTGCTCTCAAAGCTCTTTGATGTCTCCATCAATACGCTGCTCGGCTCACCGAGACAGCTTATCTGCCAATGCTGCGGGATGCCCCTTGCGGACGGCGACATCAGCAGGGAGACGGACGGCTTTTTCAATGAGGAATACTGTAAGTGGTGCTATGCCGACGGCGAATATATGTACCACAATTTAGACGACCTGATCGAGGTCTGCGTGCAGAACATGGCCAGCGTGGAATTCCCTGCGGAACAGGCGCGGGCCTACCTGAAGGACACGCTGCCCAAGCTCAATTACTGGAAGCGGTATGAAAACCTTGGCGGCGCAGAGGCGTTTGAGAAATATAAGCAAGCGCTGATGGACGAATTCAACAATCTGCACATTGCCGGGATGCCCAAGGTGGAAAAGCTCAACGCGCTTGTAGGCAAGTATATCAACCTTGCATACCGCCTTCCCAACGGAAAAACCGTCAAATTCCTTGACGATCAGGCAACCTATCTCGGCAACCAGCTGGAATGTGAATTTGGGGGAGATCGATGCTTCGGCATTGCCGCGAACATGGATTTTCTGCTGGTCTGTACCTATGAGGAAGACGGCAAAAACCCGGAGATGGTCGTTTACAAGAAGAGATAAGGCGCTCACAAGCAAACCAAAGTCCTCGGAAGTCCTCGGATCGCTGCACCGCAGCGGTTCGAGGATTTTTGCTGCCTGAACAGCCATGTGTACAGGATCGGAAAACTCTATTTTTCAAAATTTCAGTTTTGCCCCACGAGAGGCGACATTTTTAAGATGCGCCCTGCCGAATTTATGGTCTGGTGTGGTTCGAACACCAAGGCTTAAAAACAAAGAAAACCAGCAGCCGCTGTCTCACCCGCCCCTCTTCTGGCGTGTGAGGCAGCGGCTTTTCCTATCAGATGGGAGTCGGACACATAATCTGAAGTGGGCTCCATAACCTAATTGAAAAGAAAACATTATACTCGATATGGACTTTTCCTGCTGAGTCGGTTACCATATTAAGTGTTCCGTGCAGCAGATTCAGCTTTGTCCCGCAAGGATCGATGAAAGGAAAGGCAAAATCAATTATGAAACTGAAAAGAAATTCCCTGACCACGCTTCTGGTGGTCGGTTTCCTCCTCATGGCACTCTCAGGCTGCAGGCAGCAAGCCGAGCCGGATTCAGCGCAGCCGCCGCTGGAAACCGTAACGTACTCCAATCTGACGGACGCGGACACGCGCAAACTGCTCACCGAAGCGCTTGCAGATGCCAATGTGGATGAGACCCGAACAAAGCTGCTGCTGGACCGCGTGGATCAGTTCAATGCCAGCGTCAAGAGCGAATGGCTGACAGGCGGGTTTGAGAGCGCCGCTCCCACCGAGACCAGATATGACCCCTATGAGATGCAGGATCTGTGGATGGAGAAGAACGGCAGCTTCCCCGGCTATAACTGCCGGATCACGGCCTTCAGCCTGTTCGGTGAACTCGTCACCGCCGGAGCGGATCAGCCGGAAACGCAGGGCGAGGATTCCCTCTTTATGGATCTTGAAACGCTGGCCGCAGATCCCGCCGTTCTCTGCGGAGACAGCACGTCCAAGTTCTGCGCATTGTTTGCACCGGTAACTGCCGCAGATACCACGGAGGTGGCGGATCAGGTCAAAGCGCTTCAGGCGGGCTGGTCGGAGCGCGGGATTTCCTTTGAAGACAGCTCTGCCCGTCTGATCTCCGTTGTCCTCCATGACCGATTTTCGGATACGGACAATACGCTGTTCATCGGGCACGTGGGCGTATTACTGCCGGCAGAGGACGGGAGCCTGTACTTCATTGAAAAGGTCGCCTTTCAGGAGCCGTACCGCCTTGTAAAGATTCAGAACAGAACCGAACTGAGCGATTATCTGATGGAAAAATACGATACCGCATGGGGCCAGGATACGACACGTCCCTTCATCATGGAAAATGATGAACTTATGGATGGATACCGCCCGAATCCGTTGGACAGTGCGTCATAAACAGCACATAAGGCAGGAAGCCTGTTTCTTAGGAAACAGATTTATACCCCCGCACAGTCCCCTGTCGCGCCCTGTGTGGCCGATCAAGCAGACACTGCGGATATATACGGACACACCCTACGAAGAAAGCGCCGTGTAAGCCCGTAAACGCCGCAGTTAAAAGCAACCGAATCATATATGGAAAAGCCGCCCTGGGCTTCTGAGATCATCAGATGCCCAGGGCGGCTTTTCTAACATCAAACATCACAATAGCCTGCACACAGACTGCCGGTGCTGGAGGTGTGACGTGGGGGAAAATCTGTATTTTGCCTACGGCAGCAACCTTGATCTGGAGCAGATGGCGCAGCGCTGTCCGGATGCCGAGATCGTGGGACTGGTCAGGGTGGAAAACTACGAACTGCGGTTCCGCGGCAGCGGCTTTGCTACGGTGGCGCCCCGGAAAGGCAATACTGTCCACGGACTGCTGTGGAAGCTCACGAAAAACTGTGAACAGTCTCTGAACCGGTATGAGGGGTATCCCCGCCACTACACGAAAGAAACGATGACTGTTAAAGACGCGGCTGGCGCTGAGCTCCCCGTCATGGTCTATATCATGGCAGAGCCGTATTGCCGCCAGCCTGCACTGCCGTCCCCATATTATTACCGCGTGATCCAGCGAGGCTTTGAAGCCAACGGCCTGCCGGTGGAGTCCCTTCGGGATGCGTGGAGCAGGACCATTGACGAGGTATGGAGCGGCAGGATCGACAAGCCAAAGCGAGCACCTGAGCGAAACAGAGATTCGGAGCGGTAACTCAGAGCAGCGCTGGTGTCTGTGCAAGGAAGAAGATCACAAGAATAGAGATCACAAAGGCCAAGATCCCAACGAGCAGGAAAACCTTTTTGCCAAGGCGGATTTTTGCCGCCTTGCCGATCAGCGTGGCCGCGGCGACGCATACCGCAGAAACCAGTAAAGCGACGCCAAGCATCTTCCACAACCATGAAAGCTCCCAAAACCATATCATCACAGCCGCCTCCTCATATTTTTGTTCGTAAGCACAGTGTATCACAGGCGCGGTATCCGCGCAACAGGCAGTCGGAGTGAAAAAAGAGGTGTTCATTTTCCGCGGTCTGTGTTACAATATCCCCTGTTTGCGGGAGGGGCGGATATGTTTTACACGATGGAGGAAGCAGCTGTCATCGGCGGTTTTCTGGAATTGTATCTGGAACGGGACAGCGTGGACCCGGCGGTGCGGGAGCGGCATCGGAAATTCCGGCAGGGGCTGCTGGGCGGCGCACTGGAACGAGCCGATTATGAATGGGCAGCTGAGGTGCTGGGATTCCTGCGTCCACAATGGTGGCAGGAGCATGAAGATCATCGGGCGTTGGAGAATGCCCTGCTGAAGACCCGGACGCTGGCATCAAAAAAAGAATAAAAATCACCATTTGCGGCAACGGCAGAGGAATCTGTCGCTGCCGCTTTTCTTTTGAAGAAGGAGGAAATCCATATCCGCACAGAAAAAATGAAAGTCCTTGTGGTGCGCCCCATGGAACTGCCTGCGGTGCAGGAGATCGACCACACTCTTTCTGCCATGCAGGAACTGGTCGTCGGTACCATTCAGGCAGTCTACCCCTTCGATGACCCGGTGGCGCTCGTCTGTAATGCGTAGTTGCTTGTTATGTGTAGCATCTATTTTTTCTCCCGTCTAATCTCCTGAATCAACTTGATTATTTGCAGTTCACAATCTTATGTTAGACAAACACGCCGACAAAGATGCAGTAGAATAATGAAACAGGACAGCGCAAGCCGCATGGAGCAGTTCATCAAGACCGTTTCCGGCTCCTAAAATGGGGTAAAATTTCTGTAAGGGGTAAAAGATGGGGTAAACGCCTTAAAACAAGCATGATAAAAACCCTGTAACCATTGCGGTTACAGGGTTTCGTTCTGGAGGTGACACCCGGATTTGAACCGGGGAATCAGGGTTTTGCAGACCCTTGCCTTACCACTTGGCTATGTCACCATTATGCCGTGTGAATCACTGGCCGTGCGTGCTTGTTTAGGATACCCCAAATGAAGCAATTTGTCAAGTCAATTTTTATATTAAAGCAAAAAAAAGCAAAAAAAATGCTGCGGCTGCGGAGGAAGTGCTTGCCCGGCAGGGAAATCTGTGTGAAACAAACACAAAAAAGCGGGGACTTTCCTGCGCCGATTGGGCGGGGATGCCGCTTTACAGCAGCGACGGCGGGCGTTAAAATAAAAGCAGTATCTTTTTGCCAAATCAAAAACGGATTGCAAAGTCAGGAGGCGTTTCTATGGTTTCTCAACGGATGCTGCAGCTGGGTACGGCCCGTTCCGTGATCCGGGAGCTGTTTGAATACGGCCGTCAGCGGGCGGCCGAGGTCGGCGCGGAGAACGTGTTTGACTTTTCTCTGGGTAACCCCAGCGTACCCGCTCCGGCAGAAGTGAACGACACTGCCATTCAGCTGCTGAAGGAGCAGGCGGATACTATCCACTGCTATACCAGCGCACCCGGCGATGCCGGCGCACGGCAGCGGATCGCGGATTCCCTGAACCGTCGCTTTGGGGAGCAGTACACGGCGGACGAGCTGTATCTGACCGTTGGCGCAGCGGCGTCTCTTTGCTGCGTGTTCAATGGGCTGACCTGCCCCGGCGATGAGTATATCCTCTTTGCGCCGTTTTTCCCGGAATATCAGGTGTTCATTGAGGGGGCCAAGGGCAAGGTCAAGGTGATCCCGCCGGAGATCGAACATTTCCAGATCGATTTTTCCGCTTTTGAGCAGGCTGTGACCTGCCGCACCAAGGGCGTGATCATCAATTCCCCCAATAACCCCTCCGGCGTGGTCTACTCCCGGCAGACGCTGGAAACGCTGGCGGCCATCCTCCGGGCCAAGGAAGCGCTTTATGGCCATCCTATCTACCTGATCTCCGACGAGCCTTACCGGGAGATCGCCTTCCACGGCGTGGAGGTTCCCTGGGTTCCGCAGGTCTACAAGGACACCATTGTGTGTTACTCCTACTCCAAATCCCTGTCCTTGCCCGGCGAACGTCTGGGCTATGTGCTGGTGCCGAAGCAGGTGACGGACGCGGAGGCCGTATATGCCGCCACAGCCGGAGCCGGCCGTTCTCTGGGCTATGTGAATGCCCCCAGCCTGTTCCAGCAGGTGGTATCCCGGTGCTGCGATCTGACCTCCGACATCGGTGTTTATGAGCGCAACTGCGCCCTGCTGACGGACGCCCTGCGGGAGATGGGATATCATGTGGCCCAGCCCGGCGGGGCCTTCTACCTGTTCCCCCAGTCTCTGGAGCCGGACGACATGGCGTTCAGTGAACGGGCCAAGCAGTTTGATCTGCTGTTGGTTCCCGGCAGCGGCTTCGGCGCTCCCGGCCACTTCCGGATTGCCTATTGCGTCCAGACGGAAATGATCGAACGGGCGCTGCCCCGGTTCAAGGCGCTGGCGGAATCCTACCGCAAGTAAAGAACAGAACGCTTTCTCCTGAAATAACAAGCCCCATTTGCCAGACGGTGCGATCTGCTGTCTGCCAAATGGGGCGTTTTTATTTCCAAAAATCTGCGGCTTCATCAGAAGATCCCCTCAACCAGACCTGTCTGACAGATCTGATTGGGGGGATCTTTAACATTTCTGGATGGCGGCGCGGCCGACGGTCAGGTTTCGGATTCTGCCATACGGTAGCCTACGCCTACCTCGGTGAAGAGGTATTCCGGCTCAGCGGGATTTTTTTCAATCTTGCGGCGGATGTTGGCCATGTTGACCCGGAGAATCTGGTTGTCTCCGCTGGCGCGCGGCCCCCACAGCTCCTTGATGATGTAATCATAGGTCAGAACCCGGCCGGCGTGCTTGCCGAGGAGCGCCACGATTCGGAATTCACTGAGGGTCAGCTTGGCGTTCTCGCCGCGGATCAATACCTGATGCTTGTTGTAATCAATGGTCAGCTCGCCCACTGTATAGGTTCCCTGCTGGGCGATCTCACTGTTGCCGGAGGAGGTGCGGGTATGGCGGATGGCTGTCCGCACCCGTGCAAGCAGCTCATCCGTGCCGAAAGGCTTGGTCAGGTAATCGTCAGCCCCCAGATCCAGAGCGGAAACCTTATCCTGCTCATGAGAACGGGCGGAGACTACGACCACCGGCAGGGTAGACCAGCTGCGGATCTGACGCAGGATGTCCAGACCGTCCATATCCGGCAGGCCCAGATCCAGAATCACCAGATCGGGGCAGTGAGAGGAGATCATGGACATGGCCTCGGCACCGCTGCTGGCCCGCATGGCGTCATAGCCGTTGGCTGTGAGAATGGTGGAGATGAAGTGGGCAATGCTTTTCTCGTCCTCAATGACCAGAATTTTCTCGCGGATATTCATATGGATTCCTCCTTGGAAACGGGCAGGCAGAAGATAAACTCCGCGCCGTCCTTGTGATTGCGGGCCGTGAGACGGCCGCCGTGCGCTTTGACGACAGCGCTGCACACGGAAAGGCCCAGCCCCATATTTCGCTTCCCGTCCCCGGTGGGGGTGGAGGCGTGGCGAATGGAATAATCAAACAGATGGGGCAGCAGAGAGGGCGGGATGCCCCGGCCATTGTCCCGGACGGAGAAAGCGGCGAAGCCGTCCTCCGTCTCTTTTACACTGAGGTGAATGGCGGTGGTGGTGACGCCGTGGGTGGCGGCGTTCTCAATGAGATTGGAGAGAACCTGCTCGATCAGAATGGGATCCATGGGAACCATCAGCAGATCATCCGGCACTTCTACGGAGAATTTGATATCGGGCAGGCGCTTCCGGGCTTTCTGGGCGGCTTCCGCCAGAACCTCTTCGGCAGGCTCCGGCTGCTTGGCAAGCTCTGCCTGATCGCTGCCGATGCGGGTGATGGACAGCAGATTTTCCACGACCCGAATCAGCCACTGCGCCTCCTGCTTGACATCCTGAAGCAGCGTGCGGCGGTCTTCAGTGGAGAGATCCGGGTTATCCAGCACGGCGGAGGTGGAGCCGATAATGGAGGTCAGCGGGGTGCGGATATCGTGGGATACGGAACGCAGCAGATCCGCCCGCATCCGAATCTTTTCGTTTTCCAGACGCAGCTTATCCAGCTGGCGGGTCTTTGTGGTCAGCGTGGAAGTGATGATGGAAACGGAAAGAAAGGTCAGAAAGGACAGCGGGTAGCCAGTGATGGTCAGGTTGAAGGACCAGAACGGGTATGTAAAAAAATAGTTGACGGCGATGACGCCCAGCACCGCAGACAGCAGTCCCCAAAAGTATCCGTTGGTGAGCCAGGAAGTCAGGAGCACCGTCAGCACAAAGACGGGCATGGAAAAGCCGGCGCTTGGCTCCATGCGCTGGAGCAGAATACAGAAGGTCACAGCCACAAGAAGGATCAGCAGCGTGATCTTCAGATCTCGGAAGGAAAAGGGGAACAACTCGAAAAAACGGGGACGTTTGGAATGAGAATTGGACATAGAAACCTCCTTGCTATCTTCAGTATAGCAGACGGCGCGTTAATTTGCCGTAAAAAAAGCGGAGAAAAGAGGGGAAGAAAACAATTTTGGCAGCGGTGTGTATGGATCCATACACGGCTCCGGGAAAATGGCAGGGGGGTTGAATAGGGGGGGAGCGGATTTGAAAGAAATGCAAGAGGACGGACGGTTCTGCCGGGCGTATCTCCGCACCATGGATGCGGAACGGGCCGCCGCGGAGATCGGAAGGAAAGACGGATATGCCATGCTGGCGAAACGGACGACCCAGCAGAAGCTGGAACGGATGCGGTGCGCCGCCGCGGATCAGCTGAAGCGGGAGGATGTGCTGCGGCAGCTGGCACGGCTGGCCTTTGGCCGGGTGGACGACGCGGTACAGCTTGCCCTGCGCCGGGGAGAACTGGACACCGGCGGTCTGGAGCTGTCAGCCGTATCTGAGCTTAGAGTATCAGAAAAGGGAATCGAGGTCAAGCTGGTGGATCGGGTGCGGGCGCTGGAGGCGCTTTGGAAGCTGCTGGACACCGGGGAACCGCAGGGCAGTGACCCGCTGTATCAGGCCCTGACAGCACTGGGACAGGAGCAGGAGAACGCGCATGGAGAATGAGACGCTCCGCTTTTCCCCCAAACAGCGGCAGGTGCTGACATGGTGGCAGACGTGCCGCTGGCAGGCGTTGATCTGCGATGGCGCTGTTCGCAGCGGCAAGACGTTCTGCATGGGATTGTCTTTCTTTTTATGGGCGCAGCACGATTTTAACGGACGGCAGTTCGCCCTGTGCGGCAAGACCGTGGGCGCTCTGCGGCGGAATCTGCTGACGGAGCTGGTGCCGTGTCTCCGGCGGATCGGGATGGAGGTGCGGGAGAACCGCTCCGCCAACACACTGACAGTGGTGTACGCCGGACACAGAAATCAGTTTTTGCTTTTTGGGGGAAAGGACGCCTCCAGCGCGGCGCTGATCCAGGGCAGCACGCTGGCGGGGTTGCTGCTGGACGAGACGGCGCTGATGCCCAGAGCCTTCGTGGAGCAGGCGGTGGCCCGGTGTAGCGTCCGGGGCAGCCGGCTGTGGTTCAACTGCAACCCGGAGGGACCGGAACACTGGTTTTACAAGGAGTGGATCGAAAAGGCGGAGAGCCGGGGCGCTTTGCGGCTGCACTTTACCATGGAGGATAATCCGGGGCTGCCGCCGGAGATCCGGCAGCGGTATGAGCGGCTGTACACCGGCGTATTCTACCGGCGGTTTGTGCTGGGAGAATGGGCGGCGGCGCAGGGACTGGTGTATGACTTCTTTGATCCCGATAAAGACGCGGCAGAAGTGCCGGATGGGCCGTTTTCCGCGTGGCGGGTCTCTGTGGATTACGGGACGGTGAACCCGCTGTCCATGGGACTTTGGGGCGAAAAGAACGGCGTGTGGTATCGGGTGGAGGAGGTCTATTACGATTCCCGGCGGGAGGGGCGGCAGAAAACCGACGCGGAGTACGCTGAAATGCTGGAGGAGCTGGTGGCGGGGAGAGATATTCAGCGGGTGATCGTGGATCCGTCGGCGGCCAGCTTTATCGAAACGCTGCGGCGGAAGGGCTGGCAGGTGATGAAGGCCGACAACGATGTGGCGGACGGAATCCGGGTGACGGCGGACCTGCTGCGGCAGCGGCGGATCGTGCTGTGCAGACCCTGCCGGGACTGCCTGCGGGAAATGGCGCTGTACTGCTGGGATGAGAGATCCGGCAGGGATGCGCCGAGAAAGGAGCATGACCATGCCATGGACGAGATGCGGTATTTTGCCATGGATCTGGCAGGAGAACGCAGCGGAGGCTTTGCGGCTATCAGCGTTGTGAGAAAAATCTGAACGAACAGGTTCTATTGCATAAGAGTGTACACAAAAGTCAGGGAAAAGCCGGGGGAGCAGGAGGACGATTCCGACAGGGAGGAGAGGTTGGTTTGAATTTTTGGAGGAGAAAAAGCGCCGTTCCGGCAGCGCAGGCGGTGCAGCTCCGGGGCCGGGAACAGCATCCCTTTACGGGACTGCGAGGCTTTACGCCCCAGCGCAGCGGGGAGCTGCGGCTCTATCAGGCGGTGCGGGAAGCGGTGCCGGTGGTGGACGCCGCCGTATGTAAGCTGATCCGTCTCAGCGGCGGTGTGCAGGTGTCCTGCGAGGACGCGGAGATGGATGGGAAGATGCGGCAGTTTCTGGAACGGGTGCCGGTGGGCCGGGGGCAGTTCGGCATCAACGCGTTTCTGGAGCAGTATCTGGACTCCCTGCTGGTATACGGCGGAGCGGTAGGCGAAATGGTGCCGGCAGCGGGAAACCGGGATCTGGCGGCGCTGTTGTGCGGACGGATGGAGCAGGTGGAGCTGCGGGAGAGAGAAAACCCGCTGGAATTCAGAATCTGCGGCCCGGATGAGCAGGGACACATGGTGGAGCTGCCCTATCAGGACCTGCTGCTGTTTACGCCGCTGCACCCGGAGGCGGAGCATCCCTACGGCGTGTCGCTGCTGCGGGGACTGCCGTTTATGGCGGACATCCTTATGAAAATCTATCACACGGTGGGCGTCAACTGGGAGCGGTGCGGCAACGTGCGGTTCGCCGTGACCTGCCGGGATGGCGGCGGCAGCGCTGCGGAGCGGGGACAGATTCTGGCACAGGAGTGGAGCCGGGCCATGCAGGACACCAAAAGCGGCAGTGTCCGGGATTTTGTGGCGGTGGGGGATGTGGATATCAAAGTGATCGGCGGCGACGCCCCCATTCTGGACAGCCAGGTGCCGGTGCGGCAGGTGATGGAGCAGATTGTGGCAAAGACCTCGATCCCGCCCTTTATGCTGGGCCTTAACTGGAACTCCACAGAGCGGATGAGCGCACAGCAGGCGGATATGCTGACCACGGAGATCACGGCCATTCGCCGGACTCTGACGCCGGTGGTGGAACAGATCTGCCGGATTTGGCTGCGGATGCAGGGGTATGCCAGGGCTTTCCGCGTGGATTGGGACGACATCAACTTGCAGGACGAGGTAGAAGAAGCCAAGGCGGAGCTGTACCGGGAGCAGGCGCGGAAGTTGAGAATCGAGAACGACAGGGAGGAGAACAGATGCTGACAAAGGAAGAACTGGAGCAGATCAACCGGTTCAGCAAGGCGGAGCTGACGGCGGATCAGGTGTACACCTTCAGTGTGCGGCTGTGCGACAACGAGGTGGACCGGGATTTCGAGCGCTTCGGCACGGAGGATCTGGAAAGGCTGGGAGAGCTGTTTCTGGGCAAGAGCGGAATTTTCGACCACCAGTGGTCCGCAAAGGGCCAGACGGCGAGAATTTACCGCACGGAGGTGGTGCGGGAACCCGGCACCGTGACGGCGGCGGGGGACGAATACCGCTGGCTGAAGGGCTGGGCTTATCTCATGCGGACGGAGAAGAATCAGGAGCTGATCACCGAGATCGAGGGCGGCATCAAAAAAGAGGTCAGCGTGGGGTGCAGCATGGGGCGGAGCGTATGCTCCGTATGCGGCGCGGAAAACGGCGCCTGCGGCCATGTGAAGGGACAGATGTATGGCGACCGGCTGTGCTATCTGGAGCTGAAAGAGCCGAAGGACGCCTATGAGTGGTCCTTTGTGGCGGTGCCGGCCCAGCCCAGAGCAGGCGTGGTGAAGCGGTTCGGCACGGAAGGGCCGGAGCTGCGGGTGCTGCGGAAGCAGGCGGAGATGGGACAGCGGTATCTCACGGCGCTGCGCCGGGAGGTGGTGCGGCTGGCCATGCTGACGGATCAGAGCCTGAACGGAACCGTTTTTGCCAAGGCGGTGGGCCGTCTGGATGAACAGGAGCTTCTGGAACTGAAGGACGCCTATGAGGCGCAGGCCGCAAAGAAATTTCCCGTGCCGCCCCAGCTTCGGCGGCAGGCGGCAAAGCGGGAAGATGAGACTGTGTTCCTTGTCTGATGGGACAAACATGATATGAGGGAGGAAATCGGATGAACATTTCTTATGAGGGCATCGGCCAGTGGGCTGCCACCTTCGCCTGCACGGATGTGAGCGAGGGACAGGTGGTGAAGGTCAGCGGCAGCGGCACCGTGGCAGCGTGCGCGGCAAACGGCGTGTTTGACGGCGTGGTGCTGTCTGTGGGCAGAGACGGAAAAGCCTGCTCTGTGGCTATGGGCGGCATGGCGACCGTCAGCTACAGTGGCAACTCTGCCCCTGCCGCGGGCTGGAACACACTGGCGGCAGACGGCGACGGCGGCGTGAGCGTGGTTTCCACCGGCGGCAAGAGCTATCTTGCTGTGGATGTGGATACTTCCGCAAAAACCGTGACCATTGTGCTTTGAGTTGAGGAGGGGGAAGAATATGGCGTTTCATTACGAAAATCTGAAGCTGGAAAAGGGAATGTACGGCCAGAGCGGCCGCAGCTTTGCCCAGACGCTGGAGGCTCTGGATCCCAGCGAGAACTACAAGGGGACTTCTCTGGAGGGCCTGGACGCCTTTCAGCGTCAGCTCAAGCGCTTTGACATCAAGGTGAAGGGCGCAGGCAGCGACAAGGTGGAGAAATTCTTCTGGTCCACCGAGTCCGCCGTGCTGTTCCCTGAATTCGTGTCCCGTGTGGTGCGTCAGGGCATGGAGGAGGAGAGCATCCTGCCGGACATCACCGCCACCGTTACCCATTTCGACGGGCTGGATTATCGCTCTATCGCCTCCACGCCTACCGAGGAGGAGAAGAAGCTCAAGCGGGTGGAGGAGGGCGCACAGATCCCTCAGACCACCATCCATACGCAGGAGAATCTGGTGCGGCTGCACAAGCGGGGCCGGATGCTGGTGGCTCCCTATGAGGCCATCCGTTTCCAGCGGCTGGATCTCTTTGCCGTGACCCTGCGCCAGATCGGCGCTTACATCGGCCGGATGCATCTGGAAGATGCCGTGAAGGTGCTGAAGGACGGCGACGGCAACAACAATGCGGCAACGTCTTATGAAGTTGGCACCAGCCCCATCGGCGGCACCAAGAGCTCGCTGAGCTACGGCGCACTGCTGGACTTCTGGGCGCAGTTTGATCCCTACACCATGAATACCATGCTGGTGAGCAACGACATGATGCTGGCCATGCTGAAGCTCAGCGAGTTCCAGAATCCCAACACCGGCCTGAACTTTCAGGCAACCGGCAAGCTGACCACTCCTCTGGGGGCCAAGCTGCTGCGCTCCAGCGCCGTTCCCAGCGGTACCATCATCGGCCTGGACAAAAACTATGCGCTGGAACAGATCTGCGGCAGCGAAGTGGTGGTGGAGTATGACAAGCTCATCGACCGTCAGCTGGAACGGGCGGCCATTACCTCCATTTCCGGCTTTGCCAAGCTGTTTACCGATGCCTCCAAGGTCTTGAAGGTCTGATTTTTGCCCGCCGCACCGATTTTTCGGTGCGGCGGAGCCAAACGGAGAAAGGAGACAGGCAGATGGAGACAACGGTTGTGAAGCTGGCGGCGGAGCTGTGCGGAGCCGATGAGGACAGTGTTTTATTGCAGGCGCTGTGCGATGCGGCAGTGGAGTTCTGGCGGAGACGGCTGAAGGGCGCGCCTGCGGAAGAGAGCGGGAAAGGCACACTGCGGTGTGCCGCGGCCTTCACCGCAGCGGCGGACTATCTGGGGAAGAACTGCGCCGGGGCGGAGTCCTTCACAGTGGGAGATGTGACGGTCAGGGGTGCGTCCGGCCAATCCGCAATGGCGCTGGCAGGCGCACTGCGGCAGTCGGCGGAGCGGCTGATGGAGCCGTATGCGGCTTCCGGGGCTTTCTGCTTCAAAGGAGTACGGGGATGAGCGCGATGCAGGAGCTCCTGAGACGATACGGACAGAGCGCAACGCTGAAGAATCCGGCGGGAGAAAAGACGATCCGGGTATTTTTGCAGCCGGAGAAGGCGCGGGAGGAAGGTGTTCCGGGGACGATCACGCCGATTGGCTGGGTGGATGACCGGCTGTGGAGCTATATCGGGCTGGAAGCGGTGGAGCCGGGGGACGTGATTGTGCAGGGCGGCGTGTCCTACCGGGTGCGGAGCAGCCGGGCTTACTGGCTGGGAGATGCGGTGCATCACTGGTGGGCGTTACTGGAACGGGAACGGGAGGCGGCGAGATGAAGGAACTGGCACAGATCCGGGCAGCGGTGCTGAAAGCGCTGCAGGAGAGCGGAATTCCGGCGATGGAGCAGTTCCCGGAGAAGCGGGCTGAAAGCTACAGCGGCGCGGTGGCGACTGTGGGCGTAGGCGCTGCCAGCGGAAAAAACGCCGGGTTCTGCCACTATCTGGGAGAGATGACAGACCCGGAAACGCAGGCGGTGCTGGAACGGTACGGTAAGGAGCTGTCCGGGGAGATCACCGTGGAGCTGCGGGCAGACCGGGCGGCAGACTGTGAAAGCGGCTGTGAGACGGCCACGGAAGCACTGCTGGGCGGACTGCCGGAGGGAATCCAGACCGGGGAGCTGACATGGGAGGCCATCTGCTGGGAAAAGGCCACGGGGATGTTTCTGCGGCGGGGAAGCCTGGCCTGCCGGGCGCTGTTTCTGGCGGAAAGCGATGGGGAATCCGGGACATTCCTGGATTTCCGACTGAAAGGAGTTTTGAGCGAGTGAGCGAGACAAGACATGAGCGGCCGGGGGTCTACTCGGTATATGATGCGTCCAGCGTGACCTCTGCAGGACGGGCGGCCAAGCGCATCGGCGTGGCGGCGCTGGCGGTGAAGGGGACGGCCAATGCAGTGGTGACACTGACCGGCTACAGCACCGGTGTGGATGTTTTCGGCGAGGACGAGGCCGGCGCGCCGGGAATGAGCACCCTGCTGAAGCTGCTGTTTGCCAACGGCGCATCCACGGTTTACGCGGTGCGGACGGGTGAAGCCGCCGATCAGGCGGCGTATCAGGCGGCGTTTGCGGCGTTGGAAAGCTACGATGTGCAGGTGATGGTGTGCGACAGCAGCGAGGTGAACATCCAGAAGGCCCTGAAAACGGCGGTGGAAACGGCATCCGCTGCCAGAGGGGAGCGGATCGGCGTAATCGGCGGCAGCGGGGATACCGCGGCGCAGCTGGTGACGAGAGCCGCAGCCGTCAACAGTGAACGGATGGTGCTGGTGGGGCCGGACATGAAGGATGAGAACGGCACGGAGCTTCCCGGCGTGTTCGCCGCGGCGGCAGTGGCAGGGGCCATCGCCTGCGGCAGCGACCCGGCGATGCCGCTGAACGGAGCGGAGCTGTATGGCATCGGCGGATTGCAGAGCGTTTACAGCGACAACGACATTGATCTGCTGGTACAAGGCGGTGTGACGCCGCTGGAGGATGTGGGCGGCGTGGTGTCCCCGGTGCGGGGCATTACCACCCGGACAAAGACCGGCAGCGCGGCTGACGCCACATGGCGGGAACTGACCACCATCCTGATCGCTGACGATGTGATTCCCACGGTGCGCTCCGCACTGCGGAGCAAGTTCGCACGGGCCAAAAACACCGCGCAGGGCCGTGGGGCGATCCGCGCCCAGACCATTGTGGAGCTGGAGAAGAAAAAGGACGCCCAGATCATCGAAAGCTACGGCGAGGTCACGGTGACGGCTTCGGCAGACGATCCTACGGTGTGTCTGGTGGAATTCAGCTTCGGCGTGGCTCACGGGCTGAACCAGATTCATCTGGCAGTACATCTGACGGTTTAAGGAGGGGTGGATATGAAAGGGTTTCCTACCAGCGCGGACATCTATCTGGAGTTGGATGGCAGAAAGATCGCCGTGGTACAGAGCTACCGGGCGAAAGCGGCCAAATCCAGCAGGAATATTGAGGCGTTCGGAGAAAGCGAGCCGGTGGCGACCATTGAGGGACAGAAAAGCTACACGGTGGAGCTGACCCGGCTGTACGCTACGGATACCGCCATTTCCGACGGCATCGATTTTTACAGCCTGACCGACTTCTCACTGGTGATCTGCAAGCCGGACCGGAAGGTGATCTACAGCGGCTGCGAGTGGAGCGGAATTCAGGAGGACGGGGAGCTGAACGCCACCGTGGCGGAAAAGGTGACGCTGACGGCGGCCCGGCGGATCGAGACCACGGCATGAGAACGGTGGATGCCATGAAGCCCCTGACGGCAGGGGAACTGCTGGGCCTGTGGCAACGCTTTCGGGAGAAAATCGAAGATCCGCTGGAACGGACGCTGCTGTGCAACGCTGCCATTCTGCGGGAGAGCTGCTATTGTCAGGGGAAGGCGGTCTATCAGGATGAGGGGGAAGTCCTGCGAGATCTGACGCCCCGCGAGATGGAGACGCTGCTGCGTCTGGCAGAGGGAGAAGCGGCGCCGGAGGAGTGCAGCGGTGCATTTGACTTCCAGCGGTTTGCGGCGATGAGGGGAGAGTGAGCCGGTGGATTATTTGCAGGAGGTGGAGCGCCGCCAGCGGGCAGCGCTGACCCGGTTGCTGACAGGGGGACGCTCCGGGGAGGAGACTGCGGCAGAAGAGGAACAGCGCCGCACCGCGGTGCGTCCCAGCACGGAGACAGGGCGGACGGAGACCGTCCGCCCTGCCGGGGGACAGACGGCAGCAGCAGAACGCCGGGAGGTGATGATCCCGGAAGCAACGGAGCAGAGAACGGCTTTACAGGAGACACAGGAGGAACCTGTGCGTCCTGACAGTAAGGAGGCGCTTTCTGAGCAGGAAGCCGCATTTTTCCAGGCCCGGCAGGCGGATGCGATGTGGAGAAATGCCAATATTCCGGCGGCCAGCCTGCCGGGAATCCTGCTGGCTGACCGGGAGGCGGCTGTGGAGATAGAGCGGATCTCCCGCGCCGTTCAGCGGGACGCCCGCCGGTATGACGGCGGATTTACCATATTTTAAGGAGGAGAGAGCATGAAATTATCCTCCATGCGATATAAGAATTATACCTGGCCCCACAATCCAAAGACCTTCGTGGTGGAATACCGGCGGCAGATAGCGGCCCAGAAGGTGCCGATGGGCGGCTGCATTTTGCAGGATCTGGGCGTGAACTGCCGCATTCTGCGGGGGGAAGGAGAATTTGCGGGGCCGGACGCCTATGAGGAGTTCAAGACGCTGGCAGATGTGTTCCGGCAGGAGGGGCCGGGGATGCTGGTGCATCCCGTCTGGCAGACGGATCGGGCGTATTTTGTGTCCCTGTCCGTGATGGAGGAGCCGAAGCCGGACTATGTGCGCTACAGCTTTGCTTTCTGGGAGGATGACAGCGGCTATGAGGGAGGCCTCACCCAGACGGACAACGGGCAGGCCGGAAGCAGCGCGTCCGCTTCCCGGAAGCAGACGGCTTCTGCCGGAAGAACCTACACCGTAAAGCGGGGGGATACCCTGTGGGCCATTGCGCGGCGGTACGGGGTGACGCTGAACAGCCTGATCGCCGCCAACCCGCAGATCAAAAATCCGAATCTCATTTATCCCGGAAATGAGGTGAAGCTGCCGTGACAGGACGGATCTTTACAGCGGATCATCAGGTATACGACCTGCCGCCGCTGCTGGAATGGAATGTGAAGCACACGGGGAGCGTGCCGTGCGATAGCTGGTCCGTGACGGCGGTGTATCAGGCGGAGATGGCGCCGGTGCTGAAAATGGCGGCAGGCTTTGCCGCCATGGAAAACGGAGCGGCCCAGCTGCGGGGCATTGTGGATGAGTACAGCGTGGAGCTGGGCAGCGGCGGGCTGACGGTGACATTGGCCGGGCGGGGATATGCCGCCCGCCTGCTGGACAACGAGTCCCGGCCGGTCACTTACGAACAGGTAACGCTGCGGGAACTGATCCGCCGCCATGCGGAGCCGTATGGCATTACCTGCGGCGCAGCGGCAGACCTGCGGTCCACGGTGCCGTACACCGCCGGGGCCGGGGTCAGCCAGTGGAAGGTGATCTCGGAGTTCTGCCGGACCTATGGGGGCTTCCTGCCCCGGTTTGCCAAAACGGGAGAGCTGCTGGCAACGCCGGAGCAGGATAGCGGAAAACGCATCATTCTGGACGGCAGCAGCCCGGTGCTGCGCTGTTGCCTGCGAGAAGACCACTACGGTGTGCTGACGGAGGCGCTGGTCATCGACAAGCGGCAGAACGTCAGCTATTCCGTGCAGAACCCGGAGATGATCGCCAAGGGCGGCCAATGCCGGCGGGTGATCTATACGCCGGGGCGAAGCACCTGGGACGCCATGCGCTATACGGGGGAATACCAGATCCGGCAGTCCCGGCAGGAGGAACAGGCGGTCACGGTGGAGCTTCCCGGAAGCTTCGGCGCGTTTCCGGGAGACCGGGTGACGCTGCATCTGGAAAAACTGGGGCTTACAGGCCTGTACCGGGTGGCGGAGGCGGAAAACCGCTTTTCAGCCAGAGAGGGCGCGGTCATGATCTGGACATTGAAGGAGTGTGAGTGAGATGTGGCTGGCGAAAAATATGAAGCGGCAGACGCCGACAGCGGATGCCGATCAGGGAATTTCCACCATTGTGAGCGACCAGATGGGCGTTGTGACCCGCGGCGAAGTACGGCAGCTGCCAATCTACGGCCCCGGCGGGTATGTATGGCTGCCGGAGAGCGGCGCATCTGTTCTGGTAATCAAGGGCGGCCCCGGTGGGGAGGAGCAGTGCGTCTGCGGCGGAAAGCAGGCTGCGGCCCCCAAAGGGATGCTGCCGGGAGAGATCTATCTCTACAGCTCCGGTAGCAGCGTGTACCTGCGGAAGAATGGGGCCATTGAACTGTCAGGGCGGGTATCCATCAAGGGGACGCTGGTGGTAAACGGACAGACCTACAAGCCCTGCTCCTGCGGGGAAGGAGGGTTGCTGTAATGCTGGCGCTGGTGAACGGCGATTATCAGCCGAGTGGGAACGGTCTGCGGACAGTGACCGGGGACGCGGCGCTTCTGCAGCGCATCCTGCTGAAGCTGACGGCGCATCGGGGGCAGTTTCCCTTTGGAGAGGAGTTCGGAAGCCGACTGTGGACGCTGAGCCAGCTGCGGCCATCCGAGCGGCAGGCTGCGGCGGAGCAGTATGTAGTAGAGGCGCTGGCCGATGAAGCGGGGCTGAAGGTGGACAGCGTGGCGCTGGCAGAGAGCGGCGGCACGGCGAAGCTGACCGTCTGCGTCAGCGTGAACGGCACGCAGATGACAGTGGAAGCAGCGCTGCAATAGGGGGGTGAAAACGTGAGAACAACGGAAACGATCTATCAGGAGATGCTGACGGCCTATGCACAGCGGCGGGGCAGCCAGCTGGAACAGGACTGCGATCTGGCTGTTCGCCTTTGGGCGGCGGCTGCCCAGATTCAGGCGCTGGAGGCGCAGGCGGAGTGGGTGCTGGGGCAGAGCTTTCCGCAGACGGCCACGGGAGTTTATCTGGATCGCCATGCGGCGATGCGGAACATGACCCGTCAGGCGGCGGGAAAGGCTGTGGGGAGCCTGACCTTTACACTGGCCAATGCCCAGACCGGCGCTGTGAACATTCCTGCCGGGACGGTGTGCATGACGGAGGACGCCGTTCGGTTTCAGACGGTGGAGGATGCGGCGATCCCGGCGGGAGAGATATCTGTGACGGCTGCGGCGGAGGCGGTCGAGAGCGGCAGCAGCGGCAATGTGGGGGCAGGCGCTGTCTGCGTTCTGACGGCCTGCCCGGTGGCGGTGAGAGCCGTGACCAACGCGGAGGCCTTTGCTGGGGGAATTTCGGAAGAATCGGACGACGAACTGCGGCAGCGGATCCTGGACAGCTTTCTGCGGCTCCCCAACGGCGCCAACGCCGCATGGTATGAGCAGACCGCGTGCAGCTATGAGGGAGTGGCGGCAGCAAAGGCGGTGGGAAAGGCCCGCGGTGTTGGCACTGTGGACGTCTATGTGACGACGCCTGACGGCGTTCCACCGGAGACGCTGCTATCCGAGCTTCAGATGGTTTTTCAGAAAAGCAGGGAGATCGCCGTAGACGTAGCGGTGAAAGCGCCCTCCACTGCGGCGGTGAATGTGTCCGTCACTGTGGAAGTTGCGGAAAACGCGGAGTTTGCGGACGTAAAAGCGGAAATAGAAGGAATGCTGGCAGGCTTTTTCAGCGGAAAGCTGCTGGGAAAAGCGGTGACGCTGGCGGAGCTGGGCAGCCGGATCTACGGTCTGCCGGGGGTGGAGAACTATCATATTGTCAGCCCTGCGGCGGATGTGGCGGCCAATGACACGGTGCTGCCGGTGCTGGGGACGGTTAACGTAACGGAGGAGACATGAGCGGCGTTTATGAAGCGTATCTGATCCGAATGCTGGCTCCCTTGGGACTGTATGACCTCAACGGCGTACAGAACCGAAGCGAGCTGTCGGCTCTGGGCGGGAAACTGGACGAGGTCGGCGCACTGCTGGACACGGTGGAGCGGGAGAGCCTGCTGGCCACGGCGGAGGGCGAGGGCCTTGACCGCCGGGAAGCGCTTTTTGCCCGAAAACCGGCGGCTCTCACTGCGGAAGAGCGGCGGGAGGCCATTGCGGCGCTGCTGCGGATTGGGGAGGACAGCCTGACGCCGGGAGCCATCAACGATACCCTGATGGGCTGCGGCATTCGGGCCAGAGCAACGGAAAAGGCAGATCGAAGCCTGGAAATCACGTTTCCGGGGATCATCGGAATTCCCGCGGAGTTCGACCAGATTCAAAAGATCATTCTGAATATCCTGCCGTGTCATCTGGCTGTGGAATTTTTCTTCCGCTATCTAACGTGGGCAGAGTGTGAGACTTTGGAATATACATGGGAACAGGCGGAGGCTGCGGAACACACATGGGAGAGCTTTCAGCGGTCAGTTCCGACGGAGGTGTGATTGCGGTATGGCAGAGATCATTACGGCAGCAGTGACCGGCTGTGTGACGTTGATCGGCGTGCTGCTGAGCAATCGCGCGGCGCAGGCAGTCACCGATGAAAAACTGGCGGAGCTGACCAGAGAAGTACGGGAGCACAACGAATTTGCCCGGCGGATGCCTGTAGTTGAGGAGCGGCTCCGGGGAATGGAACACCGCGTGGAAAAACTGGAGCGGGGCTGCGGCCCGGAACGGCGGCCTCTTTCTTAGAGGGTGAGTGAGACTGGGAGGTGCGTATGGATCTATCGACATTCGGAATCGCAGGAGTGGCTGTGATTACTGTGATTTGTTACCTGATCGGCCAGACGGTCAAGGCCAGCGGACTTGACAACAAATGGATCCCCATTATTGTAGGGGCATCCGGCGGCGTACTGGGCATTGTGGGGATGCTGATGATTGCAGAATTCCCTGCCAACGACTATCTGACGGCGGTTGCGGTCGGGATTGTCAGCGGGCTGGCGGCTACCGGCGTGAACCAGATCAATAAGCAGATGCGGGATTGCAGGCAAAAGGATGCGGACGGCAGCCGGAAAGACTGAGGCGGACTGCATGGTGAGGGAAACTGCTTCCTGACAGAATGAATGGTAAAACGGCTCCTGTCCGCTGGGGACAGGAGCCGCTCTTTGCACATTTGCAGGGTTTTAACGGAATCGGCGCAAATACTTTTTGAACCTTAACGTCAGGCCCGGCGTCCTTTTCAGCGCCTGAACGGGAAAATGACTATAATAAATATAGAAGCGAAAAGCTTGAAACACACTACACAGGGGGAACTGGTATGAGCAAGGAACTGCGTCAGGAAAATAATGAATTTTTGCTGGAGGGGAATATGCTTCCGGGTGAGCAGATCCTCTGGCAGAGCGGAACGGGGCGTTTCAAACTGCTGTCCGGAGCAAATGGCCGTAGTATTCTGATCAAGTGGGCAATCACAGTGGCCGTGACACTGGGCATCATCGGCACTTATGCGGCTGCCGCAACGGAGTTCAGAAGCAACGTTGTGGTGATCCTGCTGATCATTATGGGACTGATAATCCTTTCCCCGGTTATGGAATGCAGCAATCTCCGGGGACAGCAGTACATCCTGACGAACCAGCGGGCTGTGCTGATCCGCGGCGATCGTAGAATCTTTTCCATGCCCATTCAGGCCATCGACGACGCTCGGATCGTACAGGTATCGCCGAATGAAACCTGTCTGCTGCTGGGCAGCAAAATCACCGGGGAGCCGCAGAAGCAGCTTCGGTTCTGGGCGGCGCACCCTCTGGGCGCTGCCGAGGACGGAAAGGACGTGGAGGGACTGGTGTTCTACGCAATTCAGAACGCCGATCAGGCTCTGCGCCTGGTTTCCCAGCAGTTGGCTGCCTGAGAGATCGTGCAGAATATAAATCCCTTTCTTTCTCTTCAAACGCAAAAAGGAGAGCCGTTCCCCGCCTCCTAATAAGAAAACATGAAAAAGTCAGTAAAATCAATGTTTTCAAAGGCAGGGAACACGGTACGAAGTCAAAAATCTCATACTGACAGGCACGAAGGGCGCTGATGTGAAAATCAGCGCCCTTTTCCTGTCCCCACGCCATAGGCAGCCGCCCTATGGCGTTTTTTCATATCCGTGCCTGTACCCACCTGAAAAATGTATCAATTAGGGTGCGAAAACCTCTGTTTTTTCCTCTCAGAGCGCCGCTTAAAAGGCGGCGTGGGTGTTTTCCCATGGGAAGCGTCCGGGAGGCAGGACAGGGGCTTTTTTGCGCCAAAATCAACACTTTTCAAAACCAGAGAAAGGAGGCGCCGGATATGGCAGTTTTCCGCATCGAAAAGACCAGAGATTACACGGTCATGTCCAACTACCACCTGCGGGACAGGTCGCTGTCCCTGAAAGCGAAGGGGCTGCTGTCCCTCATGCTGTCGCTGCCGGAGGACTGGGACTACACCATGAAGGGGCTTGCCCGCATCTGCAAGGACGGCATCGACAGCATCAGCGGTGGGATCCGGGAGCTGGAGGCGCACGGCTATCTCGTCCGGGCGCGCGTCCGCAACGAGAACGGGCAGCTTGGCTCCATCGAGTACACCATTTTGGAGCAGCCGAAGGAGCCGGCACAGACGCCCGCGCCTATCCGGGAAAAACCTATACGGGAAAATCCAATACAGGTAAAGCCAATGTTGGATGCCCCAATTCAGGAGAACCCCGCCCAATTAAATACTAAAGAACAAAATAAAGAATTATCAATTACGCAAGGATCAAGTCCTATCCTATCAAGTCCCCCTACCCCCAGAGAAAAAGGCAGGATCGGACAGGACAGGATGCGGGAGCGTGAAAGCTACCGGGAGATCATTTTGGAGAACATCGACTACGATATCCTCATCCAGGATGAAAAGCTGGACAGGGACCGTCTGGATGAGCTGGTGGAGCTCATGGTGGATACCGTCTGCTCCAAACGGCAGACCATCCGCATTGCCGGGGACGATTACCCGGCGGAGGTGGTCAAGTCCCGCTTCCTGAAGCTCACCGCCTCCCATATCGAGTACATCCTGGACCGGATGCGGGAGAACACCACCTATGTCCGCAATATCAAGAAATACCTGCTGGCGGCACTGTATAACGCGCCGGTCACGATGGACAGCTACTACACTTCCCTCGTCAACCATGACCTGTACGGCAGCGGAGATCGGAGGTGAACGCCTTGCAGGAAGAAATCACGCAGAAAACCCTTGCGCTTTGTGTGGAAACCGGCAAGCTGACCGCCCAGCTCTTGCAGCAGGCCATGAAGAAGGTGCTGGCGGATATGGAAAAGCACAAGAATGATCCCCAGCTCCGGCACGGAAAGCAGACCATCCGGCAGCTTATGAAGCATGGGGCCGGCGTTTCCAACATTGAGATCACGGACCAGAATATCAAGGCGTTCTCCGCCACGGCAAAAAAGTACGGCATTGACTTTGCTCTGAAAAAAGATACCACCGGAGAGATCCCCCGCTACCTGGTGTTCTTCAAGGGCAGGGACGCCGACGCGGTGACGGCGGCCTTCCGCGAGTTCTCCGCAAAGAATCTGGCGAAGGAGAAAAAGCCCTCCATCCGCAGGCGGCTGACCAAGGCCAAGGAGCGGGCGAAGCGGCAGGAGCTGGAGCGGGGCGAGAAGGTCAAAAACAGGGACCGGGGGCTGGAACGATGACGGGAAAGCTGAAAAAGGTCCTGCTGCCGAACCTTCCGTATCTGCTGTTCGTTTGGCTCTTTGACAAGCTCTGCCAGGCGGTGCGGCTGGCGCCGGGGCTCAACGCTTCGGAAAAGCTGCTTCGTATCGCCCAGGGCTTCACCGAGGCCTTTGCCTCCCTCTGGCTCAGCCCGCATCCTCTGGATCTGCTGCTGGGCGTGGCCGGGGCGGCGCTTGTCCGGCTGGCGGTGTATCTGAAAGCAAAAAACGCGAAGAAATATCGCCGTGGCGTTGAGTACGGCAGCGCGAGATGGAGTGCATAATTTTAAGTGTAAATGACACATACATGGACGCACAGGAGGTT
>ERZ838483.1023-NODE-1023-length-28580-cov-2.819316_pt1 | contig 28580 bp, 19 predicted proteins | sample MGYA00519939_ERZ838483 | MGnify/ENA primary metagenome ERZ838483 (study PRJEB31850, sample SAMEA3708836) | human gut metagenome | biome: human gut; feature: human-associated habitat; material: faeces | place: China | collected 2014 ... | reverse complement strand
GTGCACCTCTTCCGCAGGCAGTTGTTCCTTTTCGATCTTTGCGATCACCAACTCTGCCACATGGGCGGTTTTACTGCCGCTGAAGGTAATTTCGACTGCAGGGATGTGAATATCCTTGAGCAGCGTATTCAGATCTTCTGCGGAGAAGGTCTCCGGAACGATCTGGAATTCGATCGAATCGACGCCCGCATTGAGGATCTTGAGCGCGACGGCGTTCGCCTCCTTGGGACAATTGACGATGACCGTCTGGTGGATCTTCCAGCGGTTGTGGGCACGGGTGCCCCGCACGTAGGGGAAAACCCCGGCTTCGGAGCCGAGGAACTTCAGTCCGGCGAGGTTTTCAGCCCGGTAGTAGGGACGGACGTTGAAACCTTCCGGCGTTTTCCACACCAATTTACGCTCGTAGTCCGCACCTTTGAGGTCGGCCTTGATTACCTCCTCCCACTGCTCGGTCGAAACCGGCGGAAATTCGGTAAACAACTTTTCACGTTTGGTAGTTGCCATAATAAATTAGAGATTAGTATTGAAATATGTTCAATTGCTTTTAAACTGCCCGTAAAGATATAAAATAATTGCCGGATTGTAAGCAAGAAATGCGGAAAATAGCCGGTTTGTACCAACGAAGGCTCTTTTCGGCGGAGGTTTTGGAAATGCCCGGATCATGAATGGGGCGATTTTTCGAAAAAATGCTATTTTCCGGAAAATAATGTCTGAAATCGACCGGTATGACGAATTTTTAGGCTGTTTTTTCGGGAAAAGTTGTTTTTTTATTGGTTTTTTCGAAAAATATTCGATTTTTTTCTGGAAGATGCGGTTTTTTGTGCGTTTTTGTCGTGTCGGATATTTATCTTTGTGCGCAGAAAGGATGCCGTCCGTCACCCGGGCGGAAGTGTACGGGTTTTACGGTATTCCGAGTTCATAATTCGAAGTGATCCCATGTCATTGCTCCGATTCAAAATGGTGGAGGCGGCCATCGATCACAAAGCCGTCGAAGTGAAGGCTCCCGAGGGAAGTCCTTCCGAGTATTTCGGTACGAAGGTATTCGGCCGCGAGGCCATGCGCCGGTATCTCAACAAGACGGTTTATGCCCAACTGCTCGATACGATGCAGCGGGGGACGCCGCTGACGCTCGAAGTCGCCGACGGCGTGGCTGCCGGAATGCGCCAGTGGGCGCTCGACCACGGCGCCGACCACTATACGCATTGGTTTCAGCCTCTCACGGGCGGTACGGCCGAGAAGCACGACGCCTTTGCCGAGCCGGACGGCTGCGGGGGTGTACTCGACGAATTTTCCGGAAGGTGCTTGTCCAGCAGGAGCCCGATGCGTCGTCGTTTCCGAACGGCGGTATCCGTAATACGTTCGAGGCACGGGGTTATTCGGCGTGGGACCCTACCTCGCCGGCCTTCATCGTGGGCGGTACGCTCTGCATCCCGACCGTCTTCATCGCCTATACGGGCGAGGCGCTCGATTATAAAGTGCCTCTGCTACGGTCGATTTCGGCCGTGAACAAGGCTGCGACCGAGGTGTGCCGCTATTTCGACAAGGAGGTGAACCGGGTGATTCAGTATCTGGGCTGGGAGCAGGAATATTTCTTGGTGGACGAAAGTCTTTGGGCCGTACGTCCCGACCTGATGCTGACGGGCCGTACGCTCATGGGGCATGAATCGGCCAAGAACCAGCAGTTGGAAGATCACTATTTCGGGGCGATCCCCACGCGGGTCATCGCTTTCATGGCCGATCTCGAATACGAATGCCTGAAGCTGGGCATTCCGGTCAAGACCCGTCACAACGAGGTGGCTCCCAATCAGTTCGAGCTGGCTCCGGTTTACGAGGAGGCCAACCTGGCCAACGACCACAACCCGCTGTTGATGACCATCATGGACAAGATCGCCCGCCGTCATAATTTCCGGGTGTTGCTGCATGAAAAACCTTTCAAGGGAATCAACGGTTCGGGCAAACACAACAACTGGTCGCTGGGAACCGATACGGGCGTCAATCTGCTCAGTCCGGGTAAAACCGCATCGGAGAATTTGCAGTTCATTACCTTCCTGGTGAATGTGATTTCGGCCGGGCACAAGCATAACGGCCTGCTGAAGGCGGCTATCATGAGCGCCACCAACTCCCACCGCCTGGGGGCCAACGAAGCGCCTCCGGCGATTATTTCGACCTTCCTCGGTACGCAGGTTTCGGCCGTGCTGGATAAACTCGAGGCCAGCCGCAGCGATTCGGCGATCCGCTTCAATGCCAAGAACGTCTTCAAGATGAGCGGCATTTCGCATATTCCGGCTTTGTTGCGGGACAATACCGACCGCAACCGCACTTCGGCTTTCGCGTTTACCGGCAACCGTTTCGAGTTGCGTGCCGTCGGTTCTTCGGACAATTGCGCCGAGGCGATGATCGTGCTCAATACCGCAGTGGCGGACGAGTTTACGGCGTTCCGCGAGCGCGTGGATGCGCGTATCGAGGCCGGAGTCAGGAAGGAAAAGGCGATTTACGAGGAGCTCAAGAGTATGATCCGCTCTTCGCGGGCGATCCGTTTCGACGGCAACGGCTATTCGGAGGAGTGGCGGGCCGAAGCGGCACGCCGGGGGCTCGATTGCGAAACCTGTGCGCCGCGTGTATTCGACCGCTACCTCGATCCTTCGTCGGTCGAGATGTTCGCCCGCATGGGCGTACTCTCGAAGGTGGAGCTCGAAGCCCGAACCGAAGTGAAGTGGGAAACCTATACCAAAAAGATTCAGATCGAAGGCCGCGTGTTGGGCGACCTGACGATGAACCACATCGTGCCGATCGCTTCGCGTTACGAAGCTCTGCTGCTGGATAAGGTCTATAAGATTTCGCAAATCGGACAGGGGCTCGACGCTTCGGCCGATGTCGAACTCATCAAACGTATTCAGCAGCATACGGCTCTGATCCAGCAACTGACCCACGATATGATCGAAGCCCGCAAGGTGGCCAACAAGATCGAGGATCAGCGGGAGAAGGCGCTCGCGTACCACGATACGGTGGCGGTCTATTTCGACCAGATCCGCAAACACGTGGATCGCCTGGAGGAGATCGTGGACGACCAGATGTGGCCGCTGCCCAAGTACCGGGAGCTGCTGTTCCTGCGGTAGTTGCTTCGGCTTGCCGCTTCTGCGGGCGGGAACGATAATCGGGATAATCCGGCGGATTCGCCGGATTATTTTTTAACTTTGTATGCCTCGAAAACTTCGGAGCAGAATCAATGTAAGGATTTATGTATCGCAACCTGAGTGAATTTATCGCCCGCCTGGAGCGGGAAGGCGAATTGCAGCGCGTGAGCGTGCCGGTGGATCCGGTGTATGAGATCGCCGAGATTACCGACCGCATGTCCAAGCAGCCGGACGGCGGCAAGGCGCTGTTGTTCGAGCAGACGGGGACGCCGTTTCCCGTGCTGACCAATATGATGGGTTCCGACCGTCGGATGGCGATGGCGCTCGGCGTGGAGTCGCTCGACGAACTGACGCGACGGCTCGATGATTTGTTGCAGCAGGCCGTCACGCCGAAAAATTCGCTCCTGGATAAATTGCGGATGCTGCCTTTGCTGGCCGAGATGTCGCGCTGGTTGCCGCGTACCTCGTCGTCGCGGGGCGAATGTCAGCAGGTCGTGCTGCAGGGGGAGGAGGCGTCGCTCGATGCGCTGCCGGTGCTCAAGTGCTGGCCGTGCGACGGCGGACGCTTCGTGACGCTGCCGCTGGTGCACACCCTCGATCCCGAAACGGGAATCCGCAACGTGGGCATGTACCGGCTGCAACTGTTTGATGCCCGCACGACGGGCATGCACTGGCACCTGCACAAGACCGGAGCCCGTCATTACGAAGGTTACAGGCGTGCCGGGCGGCGAATGCCCGTGTCGGTAGCGCTGGGCGGCGATCCGGCTTATACTTATGCTGCGACGGCTCCGATGCCGGACAACATGGACGAATACCTGCTGGCAGGGTTTCTGCGCCGGCGCCCGGTGAAACTGGTGAAGTGTATCACCAACGATATTTATGTGCCGGCCGACTGCGATTTCGTGATCGAAGGGTATGTCGATCCGTCGGAGCCGAAGACGGTGGAAGGGCCTTTCGGCGACCATACGGGTTTTTACTCGCTGACCGATGAATATCCCCGCTTCCATGTGACGGCCGTCACGCGGCGGCGCGATGCCGTTTATCCTGCGACGCTGGTGGGCATTCCTCCGCAGGAGGACGCCTATATCGCCAAGGCCACCGAGAAGATTTTCCTGGCTCCGATCCGGCTGGCCGTACAGCCCGAAGTGAAGGAGCTGACGATGCCTGTTTTCGGTACGGCGCACAATTTGGCCGTGGTGTCGATCGACAGACGCTACCGGGGACAAGCCCATAAAGTAGCGCAGGGACTCTGGGGGGCCGGGCAGATGATGTTCAATAAATACCTCGTCATTACGGGCGAGGATTGCGACGTGCATGATCCGGACCGGTTGGCCGCCTTGTTGCGCCGGGCCGAGTTCCCGCGCGATTTGATTGTAAGCGAGGGAGTTTACGACGTACTCGACCATGCGACCGCGACGCCCGGGTTCGGCGGTAAACTGGCGTTCGACCTGACGGAGATCGATCCGTCCGCTCCGGCGGAGGCCGTTCGGGTGCCGGAGCGGTTCGAGCTGACACCCGGTCTGGTCGAGGTCGCGGACGGACTTGCCGGGAAGTGGGGGGCCTTGCTGCTCTTTGCCGACGATGCGGTGGAACAGAAGCCGGATCTGGCCGCTTTCCTTGCCCGAAATCCGTGCCGGGGGATTCGCTATGTCGTTCTTTTCGACGGACACGCCCGGACGCTGCGCCCGGACGAGCTGCTGTGGCTCGCTGCGGCCAATACCGATCCCCGGCGGGATGTGGAGTGCCGCGACGGTGTGCTGTGCGCGGATGCCCGGAGCAAGCGGCCCGGCATTGCGGGCAACCCTTCGCGTTTTCCCAATGTGGTGACTTCGCTGCCCGAGGTCGTTCGGAAGGTGGACGAACGTTGGGCGGAGTATGGTTTGGGTGAGCGGCTCGAATCGCCTTCCGACCGTTACCGGACGTTGTTGTTGTCCGACAAAGCTGCGTGGTAGAGGATGGCCGGACTTTTCCAGACGCGTGAGCGCCGGGCGCTCGTGGTGTTCCTCCTGCTGGCGGGAGTGTTCGTCGCCGGACTGCTCCTGGCCGAACGGCGGGAGAGCGCGGTATCTGCCGACCGGGCAGAGGCGGAGATGGAAGCGACGGTTGCGGCGGACTCCGTGAGGCTGTTCGAGTTCGATCCCAATACGGTGGAGTATGCCGATCTGCGGCGGCTGGGACTCACCTCCCGCATGGCGGTCAGCCTGCTGAAGTACCGCGCAGCGGGCAAAGTGTTTCGGATCCCCGAGGATGTGGCTACCTGCTACGGCATGACCGATTCGGTCTATTTTATTCTGGAACCCTATATTCGGATCGGACGCGAGTATGCGTTGACACCTTCTCCGCGTCGGGAATATCGGGAGTATGTTCCGCAGGAGCCGAGGAGGATCGTGCCCCGCGAACGATTCAGGATCGATACGGTGTCCGCATCCTATCTCGCGTCGCTCGGTTTTTCCGTCCGTCAGGCCGAGGCCATTGTCCGTTATCGGGATCTTTACGAAGGTCTTCGGGATGAAGCGGGTTTTCGGGCTTGCTATATGATCGCCGATTCGGTGGCCGATCTTTTGCTCCCTTATGTAATTTTTCCGGAACCGGAGCCCGTTCGCTCCGGATTGATCGAGCTCAACGGGGCCGATTCGGCGACCTTACGCTCGGTAGTTGGGATCGGTGAGAAGAGCGTCATGGCCATTATTCGATACAGGGAGCGGCTCGGCGGATTTTACAGCGTGGATCAGTTGGCCGAGGTTCCGCAGGTCACGGAGTCCAATTTCGAGCGGATCGTGAAACAAATTTACTGCGATAGTTTCAAAATTCGAAAAATTGATATTAACTTTGCACCTCCGAGTACGCTCAAGGGGCATCCTTATTTGCCGCCCGCCGTATTTAGGAAGTTATTTAGTAAAAGACAATTGAAAGGAGGTTGGAGTACCGTCGAAGAGTTGGTTGAAGAGCACATATTAACCCCGCGTGAGGCCGAGCGATTGGCCCCGTATCTTCGGTTTACGGTACGAGAAGCCTCGAAAGACATACCGAACGGGGAGTCGGCGTCGTCCGGATGGAGTCCCGCCCCGATACAAGACACGATCCATTAGAAATTAGAGTAAAAAACAATAAAAAAAGCAACGAATTATGATTATCATGCCGGTAAAAGAGGGCGAGAACATCGAGAAGGCCCTCAAGAAATTCAAACGTAAATACGAGCGTACGGGTGTTCTGAAGGAGCTTCGTCGTCGCCAGTATTTCACCAAACCTTCGGTTGCGAAGCGTATCGCCATGCAGCATGCCATTTACGTAGAGAAGCTGCACCGCGACGAGGAATAGGAAGATTTTTCCATATCTTAATCCTGATAATAGACAAGAATTTTTTATCTTGTCTATTATTTTTTTGTTGTTTTACAGCGGGTTGCTCGCTGTTTCTCCTGTAAAACTAAATTTTTTAGTTTTAAAACTATAAAAAATAGTTGTATGTGAAATTTTTTTAGTTATCTTTGTTTCAGAAGATTTTTGTGCAGGAGCCGGCAATGCGGAGCTGTGCTGCCGTTTGTGCAGGTCCTGTTTCGTTCGACTTTAACCGACATCGACTATGGAAAAGCTGACACCCAGAGAAGAGGAGCTGATGCGTTGTTTCTGGACGCGGGGCCCGTTGTTCGTGCGCGAGCTGGTTGCGCTCTGGCCCGAACCGAAACCTCATTTCAATACGTTATCGACGATGGTGCGTGGCCTCGAGGCGAAAGGGTACGTCGGACACAAGGCCTATGGCGGCACCTACCAGTATTATCCGCTCGTCAGCGAGGAGGAGTTCAGCCGCAAGACGCTGAAGGGCGTGGTGAGCAAGTATTTCGACAATTCCTACCTCGGGGTGGTTTCGTCGCTCGTACGGGAGGAGAAAATCTCCGTGGACGATCTGCGCGACCTGATCCGGCAAATCGAAAGTCAAACCGAAAAACGATAGTCCTATGCCGACCTTTCTGCTTTACAGTCTGAAGGCTGCGGGATGCCTGGCGGTTTTTTACCTGTTTTACAAGTTGTTGTTGAGCCGCGATACACTGCATCGGATGAACAGGGTGTTGTTGTGCGGAGTGTTGCTGCTGTCGTTTTTGCTGCCTTTGTGCGTAATTACCGTCGAGAAGGAGTTGCCCGGGGTATCCACCGCTGGGATCGACGTGATTCCGGAAAGTTATTTCCGGCGGGACATGGTATTCGAAAACCGAATCCCCGACGATACCCGGGACCTGATGATAACAGAGGAGCCGGAGCCTGCTCCCGAACCGTTCGACTGGGGCTTTTTGCTCGGAATCATCTATTTTGCAGGGATGTTTGCGACGTTGGGATGGACCGTATGCAACATCGTGCGGGTTGTGCGAATGACGCGCCGCGGCCAGCGCATACCGCTTGGAAACGGGAGCGTTTTGGTGTTGTCGGACCGGATTCGAGCTCCGTTCAGTTGGATGAGATACGTGGTGATGTCCGAGGAGGATTATGCCTGCGGCGGAGGGACGATCCTCGTGCATGAACAGGCGCATCAGCGGTTGGGCCATTCGTGGGACCTGCTGCTGGTCGATTTGCTGGGGTGTTTGCAGTGGTTCAACCCCGCGATGTGGCTGTTGCGTGTGGAACTGCGTGCCGTGCACGAGTACGAGGCCGACGAGCAGGTGCTCCGCTGCGGGGTCGATGCGAAAGATTATCAGATGCTGTTGATAAAAAAGGCCGTTGGCGGGAGGTGGTACTCAATTGCCAACAGCCTTAATCATAGTAACCTTAAAAACCGAATTACCATGATGTTGCGTAAAAGATCATCGAGGTGGGCCAGGGCCAAGGCGCTCTATGTCCTGCCGCTTGCGTGCCTGGCGCTCGGCGCTTTCGCACAGACCTCCTATGTTCTTCCGGAGGACAAAACTACGAAAAATTCCGGAAACGGTGAAATGCCTCTTCCTGCTGGTGCGGACGGCCTCACAGTCGGTACACCGGAAGGGGGAATGCCACCGGTCGAAGGCTCCATGGCCGAATTGCTCGCTAATCTCGAGCGTACCGCTCTCGAAAAGCAAACGGCAGAATCGGGGGCGCACACCTTTACCGGACGCGTATTTGGCCGGGACGATAAGCCTTGGGCCGGTTATGAGTTTATTTGCAGCGGCGGCCGGCGGGTTGTGACCGATGCGGAGGGCCGCTTTACGATCGTTTCGGAGAAGCCGATCGTTTGTTACCTTGTCGGAGGGGAGACGGATCGGAAAGTAAAATCAGTCGGTAGCCGCTTCGGAATTCCGATGGGGACGGACATTGCCTTGGAATTTCATTTGAAAGAGTCGCTTGCTCTGACCCATCTGCCCGTATCCGATGAGCCGGTAGTGTATGCGGTTTATGGCGATCCGGCAGATTTCCGTTTCGATCCGAAACATCCGCCTCTGATAATGGACGGGGGCGAGGAATTGTCGGCTGAAACGCTGGATACCTATTTGGGGTTGCCGGAACAGAAGATGATTGGTGCATGGATGGTCAAAGGGCCGGAGGCAGTGGAGGGATACGGTACACGGGCAGCAAACGGAGTGTTGTCGATCGGGGTTCAGATTTATCCTTATACGCAGTCTTGGAAACCGGCCGATCCATCGCTGTGGGATCCGGAGGATTTGGAGCTTTACCTGGTGTGGGAAGGGGATGAGTTGCCAGAACAGTTTGTCGCCCGCCGCGATGCGTACATGAAAGAGGAGTTTGCCAAGTTGCTGACTGCTGATGCGGGGAAACTCGAACGACTCGGGTATAAATCGGTCGATGGTGCGGAAGAGTGGGTGACTGTCGAGGTGAGCGACGGGGCTGCCCTCATTCCTTTCTGGATTGATCTGTCGGACGAGGGCTTGTATCTGCTCGACGGTGAGGAGATCGATTACAGACAGTTGGGCGCGATGTCACCGTCGAGTATCGCCACGGCGACCCGAATGACCTCCGGCGAGGCACGCAGACGCTACGGCGATCGGGGTCGTTACGGTGCGATCGTCTATACGAGTCGTCCGGAGTCAGAACGTGTGACAATCGAAGAGAAACAGAAGCCTTCCGATTTGTATCACTATATTACGGGCGATTTTGAACCGACGGGTGTGCCCGATACTTACCGGGTGCGGCGGATCGAGTTGAGCCATTCGATGCCGTTCGAATTCCGGCCATTGGTACTGTGGAATGGCAAGGTGTCGAATATCTATCTTTTTACTACTCCCGGTATCGTTCACGAGATAGAAACCGTTCGGATCGTAACCGAGCCGGACGAAGCGACGGTCGCCAGATATGGCGTATCGGCCCGGAACGGGGTGATCGAGGTCGTTTCTAAAACGGCTTCGCGTGAGGATGATTTCGAGGTGACCGTTTATGATAAATACAACAATCCGATGCGTTATCTGAAGGGTAGTTTCCGATCGGTGGATGGTAAAAATACCTATAAGGTGAGCGGATTGAAATTGCGGAACGTGCAGGGAGTACGTCCCGGAATGTTGCCGTTGGTAGCTGTGGACGGGCGTGTGGGGTCCATCACCGATCTGGAGAAGATTCCTGCCCGCAAGATCGAAACTATACAGATTTTCTCTTGGGAGGATGTACTTCGTAACCCGGCATTAGTCGAGCGTTACGGGGATGCCGCCCGTGTCGGAGCGATTCTTGTAACGACTCGCGATGCTGCGAAACAGGCCAAAAAAGAGGCCCGGAAGTCCGGTGCAGGTGAATCTGTCGTCGCATCCGTACCGGAGGGACCGTCGTTCGGTACGGTTCAGACCGGTAATACTCCGGTGGACGGGCAGGTCAAGGTGCGGATTTCCGAAGTTGCTGTGCCGAACGATTCGCTCGTGGTTTCCGGTCACGATTTGAGTTCGATGCTCTTCCTGCTCGATGGCAGAAGGGTCGCAGTTGCCGAGGTAAAGGCTTTGAATGAAGCGGAGATCGAATCGATGTCGGTCTTGAAGGATGAATGGGCTGTCGAACGTTACGGCGAGGCGGCGGCGGATGGCGTGGTTTATGTGACGACGACCGAAGGTGCCCGGCAGTTCGGCCGTTTGGAGTGTAGTTTTGAGCATGGAAACTCTTTCCAGGAAGGTCCTGGTTTTTATCGGATCAAGGATACGGGAAACGGATTTGCGATCCGTCCGCTCAATGGAGCCCGACCGCTTGTGTTGATCAACGGCCGGCAGGTCGATGATGATTATTTGAAGTCGATCGATGCGGGGAAGGTTCTGTGGGTTCGGATTCTGCAACCCGGTTTTGAATTGTTGGACCGTTATGGCGAGCGGGCGTGGGACGGTGTGATCGAGTTTGGGACGAATGAATCCGGAGAACGTACGACTTTGGCGGTTTATTCGTCGGATGCATCGGGCAAACGCAATAAGATGACAGTCGTCAGGGAGCCTTCCGGCGCCTCCTCGGGGCACTCTTCCGTGTCTAAGTCTATTGCTACGTCGGCGCAGCCTTTGGAGGAAGTTACGGTGGCGACTTATACGGCTGGAGTGGATTCGGTTTCGATTGAGAATGGCTCTCTGAAGCAGGTCGGTTTAATAGTATTGGATGGCGAGGAAATTTCTGCCGATCGCCTTTCGCAACTGGATCCCTCCCGAATCGACGCGATGACGGTATTGAAAGGAGAGCAGGCGGTCGAACATTATGGCGAGAAGGGAGCGAAAGGGGTGATCGAGATCACGACGAAAAAAAATCGGAGCGGCGTGGCCGGCGAATGAATATAGAGAAGTTCCAATTCATAAGTGTTATTGTTCCGTCAGGGAAGCATCCTGCAGCCGCACTTAGTTGCGGGATGTTTTTTATAAAAATAGGAGCGTCCTATCTGGGACGCTCCTATTTTTATCTCCGGTCGTGGCGAACGGATTCTTTTCATACCATACGAAAAGAACATTCGTTCGGAGGGTGAATCCTTTAGTGAATCCGTCCTTCTTTGGCCTCGATGCACTCGGTTGCGTGAGGCACTTTCATCAGCCGCTCCTTGGGGATCAGCTTGCCGGTGGTTTTGCAGATGCCGTATGTCTTGTTCTCGATGCGTACGAGTGCCATTTCGAGGTTGCGGATGAATTTCATTTGATGGGCCGCCAGGCGGCCGCTCTCCTCTTTGGAGAGCGTAGTGGCTCCCTCCTCCAGCACCTTGAACGTCGGCGAGGTATCCTCCGTATCGTTCGATGCGGTGTGGGTTATCGTGGCGCGCAGGAGTTCGTAATCCGCACGTGCTGTTTCCAGTTTTTTGAGAATGAGCTGTTTGAACTCTTCCAATTCGGCGTCACTGTATCGGGTTTTTTCTGCTTCTGCCATAGTTTCAATATTTTATTTGTAATAATGTTATACTAAATTAAACAATATTCCCGTTACTTCCAAATTTTTTGCCGGAAACGTGCAGGTTCTCCTTTTTTGGTCAAATTTTGGTCACCGCGATACGGACCGGTTGCTCATCTACCTCCGACTCCACGACGAATTCGCCGCTGGGAGAAGGCACTCCTTCGATTTCGACAGCCAGCGTCTGCGAGGCGATGTAGTCGGCGAAGGATTTGAGCGCGGGAAGGACGAACTCCTGCTGTTCGATCTCCACACGGATTTTGTCCGTCACCTCGAAGCCCGAATCCTTGCGGATGTTCTGGATACGGTTGATCAACTCGCGGGCGATACCTTCGGCACGCAGGTCGTCGGTGATCGTGATATCGAGGGCTACGGTCAGCTTGCCCTCCGTAGCTACGAGCCAGCCCGGCATATCTTCCGAGGTGATTTCGAAATCGGCAGGGGTGACGGTGATTTTTTCGCCGTCCACGTCCAGCAGGGTTTCCGCCGATGCTTCGATCGCGGCTATCTGATCCTGTGAGAACCCGGCTACGAGAGCTGCGATCTGCTTCATCTGTTTGCCGTATTTGGGACCGAGGGTCTTGAAGTTGGGCTTGATGCGCTTGGTGATGAGTCCCGTCGTATTTTCGATCAGTTCTATTTCCTTGACATTCACTTCGCTCATAATGAGCCCCTTGACGGCTTCGATGCGGCGTGCGGTGTCGGCGTCGAGGACCGGAATGAGTATCTTCGTGAGCGGCTGGCGGACTTTGATGTTCACCTTGCGGCGCAGGGCCAGTACCATCGACGAAACCTGTTGGGCCATAGACATCATCTGCTCCAATTCACCGTCGATGAGCGAGGAGTCGCAGACGGGGAAGGTCGAAAGATGTACCGACTCGTCCGTGTGGCGACCGCTTACGGCGTTCAGATCGCGGAAGATACGGTCGGAGATGAACGGCGCGAACGGTGCGGAGAGCATCGAAACGGTTTCCAGACAGGTGTAGAGCGTCTGGTAGGCTGCCAGTTTGTCGCGTGTCAGACCGCCGCCCCAGAACCGCTTGCGGTTGAGGCGCACGTACCAGTTCGACAGGTTTTCGCATACGAATTCCTGGATCATACGGGCCGCCGGCGTCGGATCGTAATTCTCGAGCGATTCGGTGACGTTCCGGACCAGCGTATTGAGCAGGGAGATGATCCAGCGGTCGATCTCCGGGCGTTCGCTCATCGGAACTTCCGGCTCCTGTCCCGTAAAACCGTCCACATTGGCGTAGAGGGCGAAGAACGAGTAGGTATTGTAGAGCGTGCCGAAGAACTTGCGGCGCACTTCGTCCACGCCGTCCCGGTCGAACTTGAGGTTGTCCCAGGGCTGCGAGTTGGAGATCATGTACCAACGCGTCGCGTCGGCGCCGTAGGTCGAAAGTATTTCGAAGGGATCCACGGCATTACCTAGGCGCTTGGACATTTTGTTGCCGTTCTTGTCGAGCACCAGGCCGTTCGAAATGATGTTCTTGAAGGCCACCGAGTCGAAGAGCATCGAGGCGATGGCATGCAGCGTGAAGAACCATCCGCGCGTCTGATCGACGCCTTCGGCGATGAAATCGGCCGGATAGACGCTCTTGAAGTAGTCGCCGCCGTGCTCGAAGGGGTAGTGTAGCTGGGCATAAGGCATGGCGCCCGAGTCGAACCACACGTCGATCAGATCCGGTTCGCGCCGCATCGGTTCGCCTTTGGACGAAACCAGCACGATATTGTCCACGTAAGGACGGTGCAGGTCGATCCGGTCGGTCGAGTAGTTCTCTTTGGAGAGGTCGCCCGGCTTGAAGTTCTTGTAGGGATTCTCCTTCATCAGACTTGCCGCGACGGATTTTTCGATTTCGGCGACGAGCTCTTCGACCGAGCCGATGCACTTCATTTCCGAGTAATCCTCCGTAGCCCAGATCGGCAGCGGCGTGCCCCAGAAGCGCGAGCGCGAGAGGTTCCAGTCCACCAGACCTTCGAGCCACTTGCCGAAGCGTCCCGTTCCGGTCGATTCCGGCTTCCAGCGGATCGTCTTGTTGAGTTCGATCATCCGGTCGCGCAGCGCCGTAGTTCGGATGAACCAGGAGTCGAGCGGGTAGTAGAGCACCGGTTTGTCCGTACGCCAGCAGTGGGGGTAGGAGTGGGTGTGCTTTTCGATCTTGAAAACCTTGTTCTCGGCCTTGAGCATCACTGAGAGATCGACGTCGAGCGTCGGCGCGTCGGCGGCGAGCGAATCGTCGTAGGCGTTTTTCACGTAACGGCCCGCCCATTGGGAATAGGCCGCTGTATCGACGTTGTCGCGTATGAAGGTCGGGTCGAGCTCTTCGAGCAGGAAGAACCGTCCCTTGCGATCGACCATCGGCTGATTCTTGCCCGCCTTATCGACCATAAACAGCGGGGCGATGCCTGCGGCGCGGGCCACGCGGTCGTCGTCCGCACCGAACGTCGGGGCGATATGCACGATACCCGTACCGTCGGTCGTGGTCACGTAGTCGCCCACGATCACGCGGAAGGCATCGCCCATCGGCCGCACCCACGGGATGAGCTGTTCGTAGCGGATGCCTTCGAAGTCCGGACCCTTGTAGGTGACCGGAGAGATTTCGAACTTGCCCTCCATCTTGGGGGTAAAATACGACCCCAGCAGTTCTTTGGCCAGGATGACAGTCTGGGGGGCATCCGTATAGGGATTGCGGCATTTGACGCGCACGTATTCGATTTCGGGGCCTACGGCCAGCGCGGTATTCGACGGCAGTGTCCAGGGCGTGGTGGTCCAAGCCAGGAAGTAGAGATCGCCTTCGGCTCCGTCGAAGAGTTTTTCGCTCCGCTCGTCGCGGATGATTTTGAACTGCGCCGTGCAGGTGGTATCCTTCACGTCGCGGTAGCAGCCCGGCTGGTTCAGCTCGTGGGTCGAAAGTCCCGTGCCGGCGGCCGGCGAGTAGGGCTGGATGGTGTAACCTTTGTAGAGTAGCCCCTTGTCGAAGAGCTGTTTCAGAAGCCACCAGAGGGTTTCGATGTATTTGTTGTCGTAAGTGATGTAGGGGTTCTTCATGTCCACCCAGTAGCCCATCTTGTGAGTCCATATTGACCCAATAACCCATTTTGCGCGTGAGTTCTTCCCACAGGCCCGTGTACTCCATCACCGCCTCGCGGCAGGCGCGGTTGTACTCCTCTATGGAGATTGTGCGCCCGATGTCCTCCTTGGTGATGCCGAGTTTCTTTTCGACGCCTAACTCTACAGGCAGTCCGTGCGTGTCCCATCCGGCCTTGCGGTGAACGAGGTAACCTTGCTGCGTCTTGTAACGGCAGAAGATATCCTTGATCGTGCGGGCCATGACGTGATGGATGCCCGGCGTGCCGTTGGCTGAGGGAGGTCCTTCGTAAAAGACGAAGGTGGGATGACCCTCGCGGGTGGAGATGCTTTTGTGGAACGTGTCCTGTGCGTCCCACTCTTTCAGTACGTCGGCGGCCAACCCCGGCAGATCGAGGCCTTTATATTCTTTGAACTTCATATCCTGTTGTTTTCAATCGTCGTTTTCATGGGCTGGCAGAATCCGATCCGGCCCGATTCCGCCGGACAGCCCCGAATGCGGAGCTGTTTCCTGTCTTTGTCGTATTCGGCAGCGCCGGAATTCGCTGTGTGCCGCCTGTTTCGTGCGGGAAGCCGGCGGCGGATTTTACCAACATGCAAAGTTACGAAAAAATATGAATAAATAAATCCCCGGAAACAGTTTTTTATCGAGGGGCAACGAGTTGTGGAGGAAGCCGTTGCACGATTTCCTCGAAAGATTTTTGGAAGTAGTGGATTTATTCGTCGGTTGCGGTGCGGATAACGCGGGCCGGGTTGCCGGCAGCGACCGAATCGTCGGGAATGTCATGCGTGACCACGCTGCCGGCGCCGATGACGCAGCGGCAGCCTATCTTGACGCCCGGACAGACGATCACGCCGCCGCCCAGCCAGCAGTCGTCGCCGATTTCTTTTCTTTGCCCGTAGCCCGTTCCGCAGCGTTCATCGGATGCACGGCCGTCAGAAGTTGTACGCCGGGACCTATCAGGCAGCGTTGTCCCAGGCGAATCGGCCCGAGGTCGAGAAAAACGCAGTTGAAATTGACGTAGGACCCTTTGCCGATGGAGATATTGTATCCGTAATCGCAGTGGAAAGGGGCGCGGATCATGGCTTCGACCCTCGGACAGAGTTCCCGGAGCGTTGCCAGATAGGTCGCGTCCTTGTCTTTGAGCGCGACGTTGAGCCGATGGGTGAGGTGGCGGGCCCTGGCACGATCGCGTACGAGTTCCTCGTCATTTGGGGAAAACCACTCCCCGGCCTGCATTTTCTCCTTTTCGGTCATGGGAATCGGCTTTTAGTCGAAGCTCTGCATCTCGATCAACTTGGCGTAGATGCCGTTTTTGGCCATCAACTCCGAGTGTGTGCCCTGTTCCGCGATCCGACCCCGTTCGATGACGATGATTTTGTCGGCGTTGTGGATGGTCGAGAGGCGGTGGGCGATCACGATCGATGTGCGGCCTTGCAACAGGGAGTTAAGGGCGTCCTGCACAAGTTTTTCGCTCTCGGTGTCGAGGGCCGAAGTCGCTTCGTCGAGGATCAGGATTTCGGGATTCTTGAGTACGGCTCGGGCGATGCTCAGGCGCTGGCGCTGACCGCCCGAGAGTTCGGCGCCCCGGTCGCCGATGTTGGTGTCGTAGCCCGACGGACACTCCATGATGAAGTCGTGGGCGTTGGCGATTTTGGCCGCAGCGACGATCTCTTCGTGCGTCGCTCCCCGGCGTCCCATGGCGATGTTGTTTTCGATGGTGTCGTTGAACAGCACGGTATCTTGCGCAACGATGCTCATGTGGGCACGCAGGCTCTCCTGCGTGTAGTCGCGGATCGAAACCCCGTCGATCAGGATGTCGCCGCCCGTAGTGTCGTAGAAGCGGGGGATCAGCTCGCTGAGGGTCGATTTGCCGCCGCCCGAAGGACCGACCAGAGCCACTGTTTCTCCTCGCCGGATGTCGAACGAGATGCCGTCGATCACCTCCCGGCTGCCGTCGTAGGAGAAGTGTACATTGCGGAATTCGATCTTCTCGTGCAGGCCGTCCAACGTCTTGGCGTCGGGCTTGTCCTGGATTTCCGGTTCGGAATCGAGCACGTCGAAGATGCGCTCGCCTGCGGCGATACCCTGATTGATGTTGGCGAACTGGTCGATGAACGAGCGCACGGGGCGGGTGATCTGCGAGAATACGGCGATGAAGCCGACGAATCCGCCGGCCGAAAGCGATCCGTTCATGACGAGCGAACCGCCGAAGACGATCAGTACCGCGACGGCCGTCAGGCCGAGGAATTCGCTCATCGGCGAGGCTAGTTGCTGGCGGCGGGCCATCGAGAGCATCAGGCGCGAAAATTCGGCGTTGAACTCGGAGAACTTGCGGCGGATATAGTCGGTGGCGTTGTAGCTTTTGATGACCTTGATGCCCGAAAGCGATTCGTCGAGCACGCTTACCATGTCGCCCATGCGTTCCTGCCCTTTGAGGGCCGGGTGGCGCAGTTTTTTGACGATCCGTCCGATGATGAGCGCCACTACGGGCAGGAACAGGATGGCGAACAGGGACAACTGCCACGATACGAGGAGCATGGAGATCACGTAACCGATAATAAGCAGCGGATCGCGGAAGGCGACTTGCAGCGTATTGGTGATGCAGTACTGGACCACCATGACGTCCTGTGTGATGCGCGACATGAGATCGCCCTTGCGCTGATCGCTGAAATATCCGGCGTTCATCCCCATGATTTTGTTGAACAGATCGTTGCGCATGCGTTGCAGCGACCTGACACGCATGTTTTCGACCGTCCAGGCGCTCATGTAGCGGAAGAAATTGCTCAACAGGTTCATTACGATCGTACCGCAGGCGAGCAGGAGGAGCATTTTCGACATCGTGAAATTCGTCCCGAACAGTTGCGTATAGACGTAGCTCAACATCTGCGAGGCGTCGATGTCCGAGAACGAGAGCCCGTGCATGGGAAAGTCGTAAACGGGTTGGAAAACGTAGGAGTTCTTGTCGTCGAACAGCGTGTTCATGATCGGGAGGATCATGGCGTAGGTGAGCGTGTTGAACAGGGCGTACAGCAGCGCGTAAAAGAAGTAGGGGACGGCGTATTTGGAGATCGGGCTGACGAATCCCAGCAGCCGCATGTATGTTTTGAACATAAATTCCGGATCGGTTATTGTTTCGGAGTAAAGTAGGGGCAAATATAGCAATTTAATCAGGATATGCAATCCGGTTGTCCGATTTTGGGGAAAGAATGTTATTTTTGTAACAGGATAGAGTCATAAAAAGGAACAATAGACCATGGAAAATTTCAAACAGATCGATCCGGCTGAAATTACCGATAATTTTATCCGGGCCATCGGCCGGGAGTGGATGCTCGTCACGGCCGGGAACAGAGAAAGTTGCAATACGATGACCGCCAGTTGGGGTTTGATCGGGTTCATCTGGGGACGCCCCGTGGCGCAGTTCGTGATACGTCCGCAGCGTTATACGCGGGAGTTCGTCGATCGGGAGGAGAGGGCGACCCTCTCGTTTTTCTCGCCCGAATATCGTGCGGCTCTCGAATACTGCGGCAGTCGTACCGGCCGTACGGAGGATAAGATCCGCAATGCCGGACTGACGGTCGCCTGTACGGACGACGGAGTGCCCGCGCCGGCCGAAGCACGCCTGATCCTGCAATGCCGCAAGCTCTATGTCGGAAGAATCCGGCCCGAAGGGTTCGTCGATCGCAGTTGCGATACGAAATGGTATCCCCAGCACGATTATCACGAGGTCTATATTGCCGAAATCGAGCGAGCTTACGTGCGGAAGTAAGTTAAGTAGAGATAGGAGCAGGAGGTGAGTAGGGCAATGCCGTCCCGAGTTCGGGCGGCCGTGTGACCGGATAGTTTTTTAAAAAGTCTCGGGACATTTCGTCGTGTTTCGGGGCTTTTTATTCTCTTTATATGGCTTACTCTCCACTGCCCGGAACATACCCGGTATCTTCCAGCAGGTGCGCCCTGTCGTTGGCTGCGGCTACGGCCAGTTGGTCGCAGCGGTTGTTTTCGACCGTATCGGCATGACCCTTGACCCAGACGAAACGGACCTTGTGACGGCGGTAGGAGCGCAGGAAGCGGGACCATAGATCGGGGTTCTTCTTGCCGGCGAACCCTTTCTTCTCCCAGCCGAATACCCAGCGTTTCTCCACGGCATCGACCACGTATTTCGAATCGGAGTAGATCGTCACGTCGCTGCCTTCGAATTTCAGCATTTCGAGGGCTACGCAGACGGCCAGCAGCTCCATGCGGTTGTTGGTCGTCAGGCGGTAACCCTGCGACACCTCCTTGCGGAACCGTCCCGATATCAGGACCGCTCCGTAACCACCCGGACCGGGATTGCCCAGGGCCGAGCCGTCGGTATAGATGGTGATTTCCGGCATAGTCGGGTATAAACTCCTCTCTCTGCTGTTGTAAGCCGGAGAGAGGAGTTGAATGTTTCGTGATGAGTTATTTCAAGGCCGCCAGTTGTTCCCGAAGCGCGGCGATCTTGGCTTCGGCGTCAGCCTGTTTGGTCCGTTCGTTGGCCACGACTTTCTCGGGAGCCGACGAAACGAATCTTTCGTTCGAGAGCTTTTTTTGCACGCTGGCGAGGAATCCTTCGAGGTATTCCAGTTCGCCTGCGAGTTTTTTGCGTTCGGCCTCGATGTCGATCATGCCCTCCATCGGTACGAAGTATTGCGTGGTCTTTACGAGGAATCCGACGGCCGAAGGATCTTTCTCCCGGGTGGTTTCGATCTGCGAGAGGTTGCCCATTTTCTGCAGGACGGGAGCGTATTCCGCCGGGTAGTTCTCGTCGGCGATCACCCGGAGCGTCAGGGGGTCTTTCTGCGGAATGTTTTTCTGCTTGCGGACGTTGCGGACGGCCGTTACGACCTCTTTCGTCAGTTCGAACCGGCCCAGCAGCGCCTCGTCTATCTCCCGTGCTTCGGGCATGCGCTGGACCATGATCGACTCGCCTGCCTTGCGGGGTGCCAGGTCCTGCCAGATCTCTTCGGTGACGAACGGCATGAAGGGGTGTAGCAGACGCAGCAGGTCGTCGAAGAAACCGCACGTGGCTTCCAGTGTCGGCCGGTCGATCGGGCATTGGTAGGCCGGTTTGATCATTTCGAGGTACCAGCCGCTGAAGTCGTCCCAGAAGAGTTTATACAGATTCATGAAGGCTTCCGAGATACGATAGGAGGCGAAGTCCGATTCGACCTGACGCAGCGTCTTGGCGAGCGCTTGACGGAACCATTCGATTGCCAGGCGGTTGTTTTCGCTTTGTGCCAGGGTGTCGTCGATCGTCCAGCCGTTGACCAGTCGGTAGGCATTCCAGATTTTGTTGCCGAAATTGCGTCCCTGTTCGCAGAGAGCCTCGTCGAACATTACGTCGTTGCCCGCTGAGGAGCTCAACAGCATCGCTACGCGCATGCCGTCGGCGCCGAACTGGGCGATCAGGTCGAGCGGATCGGGCGAGTTGCCGAGCTGTTTGGACATCTTGCGGCCGATTTTATCGCGCACGATCCCCGTGAAATAGACGTGACCGAAAGGCTTCTCACCCCGGTATTCGTAACCGGCCATGATCATGCGGGCCACCCAGAAGAAGATGATGTCGGGACCGGTTACCAGATCGTTGGTCGGATAGTAGTATTCGATGTCTTTGTTATTCGGGCGGCGGATGCCGTCGAATACCGAGATGGGCCACAGCCACGACGAGAACCAGGTGTCGAGCACGTCCTCGTCCTGCCGCAGATCGGCGAGCGTCAGCGAGGCGTCGCCGCTCTTGGCCCGGGCTTTCTCCAGTGCCTCGTCTGCGTTGAGGGCCACTACGTAGCCGCCTTGGGGCAGATACCAGGCCGGAATGCGCTGGCCCCACCAGAGCTGGCGCGAGATGCACCAGTCCTTGATATTCTCCATCCAGTGACGGTAGGTGTTCTTGTATTTTTCGGGAACGAGCTTGATTTCGTCCTCCAGAACGGCCCGCGTCGCCGGTCCGGCGAGCTTCTCCATCGAGAGGAACCACTGCATCGAGAGCTTGGGTTCGATCGCTACGCCGGTACGTTCGGAATAACCCACGTTATTGGTGTAGTCTTCGGTTTTCTCCAACAGGCCGGCCGCGTCGAGATCCTTTTCGATCTGTTTGCGCAGGGCGAAGCGCTCCATACCGGCATAAAGCCCTACCTTGTCGTTGATCGTGCCGTCGTCGTTGAAGATGTCTATCGATTCGAGCCCGTATTTTTCACCGAGCATATAGTCGTTCACGTCGTGCGCCGGAGTAACCTTCAGGGCACCCGTGCCGAAAGCGATGTCCACGTACGTATCGCGGATCACGGGCACCGACCGGCCCACCAGCGGGACGATGACCCGGGCGTCTTCGGGCAGCCAGGCGTAGCGTTCGTCGTCGGGATTGACGCAGAGGGCCGTATCGCCGAGGATCGTTTCGGGCCGGGTCGTGGCGACGATGATCGTGCGGTCGGTGCCTTCGACCCGGTAGCGCAGGTAGTAGAGCTTGCCGTGCGACTCTTTGAACACTACCTCTTCGTCCGAAAGGGCGGTCTGGGCCGACGGGTCCCAATTGACCATGCGTACGCCCCGGTAAATCAGCCCCTTTTCATAGAGGTCGCAGAAGACCCGCAGGACGCTTTCGGTACGGGCTTCGTCCATCGTGAAGCAGGTGCGCTCCCAGTCGCACGAGGCGCCCAGCTTGCGCAGCTGTTGCAGGATCACGCCGCCGTATTTCTCTTTCCAGTCCCAGGCATGACGCAGGAACTCTTCGCGCGAGAGCGACGATTTCTCGATCCCCTCGGCCTTGAGTTTGGCCACCACCTTGGCTTCCGTGGCGATCGAGGCGTGGTCGGTGCCCGGGACCCAGCAGGCGTTCTTGCCCTGCATGCGGGCGCGGCGCACCAGTACGTCCTGCAACGTGTTGTTGAGCATATGTCCCATGTGGAGCATACCCGTGACGTTGGGTGGCGGGATGACGATCGTATAGGGTTCCCGTTCATCGGGTTCGGAATGGAAAAGGCGGTGCTCCATCCAGTAGTCGTACCATTTGGATTCGATCTCCTGCGGGGAGTATTTGTCGGCGATTTGCATGATATTGTATGCGGTATTTATAATAATTTGTACAGGATTTGCAAAGTTATGAACATTCTGCTAATATGAAATAAAATTAGGAGGAAAATCGTTATCTTTGCAAAATCTGTAATTTTTTAAAAAAAGTAGATGTTTTTCGTACTCAAAACTTTCCCGGTCAAGGAAAGGAGGAGCGAGGGGAAAGCGGTCGGGGTCGGGAGTTTCCGAAGGGAGAATTTATCCGACGATACGGAAAACACTTCGATTTTTAGCCACATAATAAAAAGAATATGAGTAAGAAGGATAAAATAAAGAATATCGACATGGACGATCTGAAGGCACTGCCCGATGTCCTGGACGGACGCCATCACGTCATTCCCATCGTAACGGGCGGGGACGAGGTGTTGGAAGAGGTCAACGTGCCCGAAATATTGCCGATATTGACCTTGCGCAGTTCGGTGCTGTTTCCCGGAGCGATCACGCCGATTACGGTCGGCCGAGAGAAGAGCATCCGGCTGGTGCGCGAAGTGAACGAGCGCAACGGATTGCTGGGGGCCGTGCTGCAACGCGAAAGCGAAGTCGAAGATCCGGCGCCGGACGATATGTACAAGGTCGGCACTGCGGCTCGTATTATCAAGATTCTGGAGATGCCCAACGGCAACCTGACGGTGATTCTAAACGGACTGGAGAAAATCGAGGTGAAGGAGTATGTCTCCACGGAACCTTATTTCCAGGCCAGCGTGACGCCGTTGCGCGACTCTTCTCCCGATGTAAAGAGCCTGGAGTTCGAGGCTCTCGTGGATTCGATCCGCGACATTGCGCTGGGTATCATCGCTATTTCGCCGGACATGCCCAAGGAGGCGGCGTTCGCCATCAAGAATATCGACTCCAAGCGGGGAATCATCAACTTCATCTGTTCGAACCTCGAGCTTTCGGACGAAGACCGCCAGTCGCTGCTGGAGTCTCCCGGTCTGCTGGCCCGTGCCCGCAAGTTGTTGGAGATTCTGGTGCGCGAGCAGCAGCTCGTCGAGCTGAAGAACGAGATCCAGAGCCGTGTCAAGCAGGAGATCGACAAGCAGCAGCGCGATTACTACCTGCAGCAGCAGATGCGCACGATTCAGGACGAGCTGGGCGAAGGTGCCGACAGCGAGCTGGAGGGATTGCGCGAGAAGGCGTCCAAGAAGAACTGGCCCAAGGAGGTGGCCGAACTTTTCGAGAAGGAGATCACCAAGCTCGAACGGCTCAATCCCGCCGTGGCCGAATATTCGGTGCAAGTTACCTATCTGCAACTGATGCTCGAGCTGCCCTGGAACGATGTGACGCAGGATAATCTCGATCTGAAATGCGCACGCGAGCAGCTCGACCACGACCATTTCGGGCTGGACGAAGTGAAAGAGCGTCTGTTGGAGCATTTGGCCGTCATCAAGCTGAAAGGCGACTTGAAATCCCCGATCCTCTGTCTGTACGGCCCTCCGGGCGTAGGCAAGACCTCGCTGGGCAAGTCCGTGGCGGCGGCGCTGGGACGTAAGTTCGGCCGTATTTCGCTGGGCGGTCTGCACGACGAGGCCGAGATACGCGGTCACCGCCGCACCTACATCGGCGCGATGCCGGGCCGGATCATCCAGACCATCAAACGCTGCGGGTCGTCCAATCCGGTCATCATCCTCGACGAGGTGGACAAGGTGACCGTAAGCAATCACGGCGACCCGTCGAGCGCACTGCTCGAAGTGCTCGATCCTGAACAGAATACGACATTCCACGACAACTACCTCGATACGGAGTACGACCTTTCGAAAGTGCTTTTCATCGCCACGGCCAACAACATCGGCAACATCAATCCGGCGCTGCGCGACCGTATGGAGATGATTAACATTCCGGGCTACATTCTCGAAGAGAAGGTGCGGATCGGCCTCGACCACCTGCTGCCCAAGCAGATGACGGCGCACGGCATTCCCGAGGGGCAACTGGTGCTGACTCCCGAGGTCGTCGAGCAGGTCATTGCGGGCTATACCCGCGAGTCGGGTGTCCGTTCGCTGGACAAGCACTTGGCGAAGATCGCCCGCTACCGGGCCAAGCAGATCGCTTTCGAGGAGGCTTATACGCCGGAGCTTACGCAGGCCGATGTCGAGAAGATTCTCGGCATCCCGAAATTCCTGCGCGAAGAGTACGAGGTCGGGGATATGGTCGGCGTAGTCACCGGCCTGGCTTGGACCGAGGTCGGCGGCGATATCCTCTACATCGAGTCGGTGCTGACCCCCGGCAAGGGCAAAGTGAGCCTGACGGGTAACCTGGGTGAGGTGATGAAGGAGTCGGCGACGATCGCCCACGAGTGGGTGATGGCGCACCACAAGGAGTTGGGTATCGATCCCGAAATGTTCGAGAAGAACGACATCAACATCCACGTACCGGAGGGAGCCATTCCCAAGGACGGTCCTTCGGCGGGTATCACGATGGTCACCTCGATCGTTTCGACCTATACGGGGCGCAAGGTGCGCGAGCGTATCGCCATGACCGGAGAGACGACCCTGCGGGGACGTGTAATGCCGGTAGGCGGTATCAAGGAGAAGATCCTGGCGGCCAAGCGTGCCGGTATCAAGGAGCTGATCCTTTCGGAAGACAACCGCAAGGACATCTCGGAGATCAAGGCGGAGTACATCGACGGTCTGACGTTCCACTACGTGCGGACGAACGAGGATGTGTTGCGTTTGGCTCTCGAGGAGAAGAAATAATCCGTGTTAATTTGAAAAGCGGGACGCAATGTCCCGCTTTTTTCGTATTTTAGCGACTTGAAACAGATAGAGTCACGAGTTATGGAGTTTGTTGCGATCATTCCCGCCCGCTATGCATCGACCCGCTTCCCGGGCAAGCCGCTGGCGATGCTCGGGGGAAAGCCCGTCATCCGCCGGGTGTATGAACAGGTGACCGGCGTGCTGCCCGATGCGGTCGTGGCGACCGACGACGAACGGATCCTGCGTGCCGTCGAGGAGTTCGGCGGTCGTGCCGTGATGACTTCGTCCGAGCACCGCAGCGGCACCGACCGTTGCTGGGAGGCTTATGGAAAGCTCGGCCGGGAGTACGACGCCGTAATCAACGTGCAGGGCGACGAGCCTTTTATCCGTCCGGAACAGCTTCGGGCGATCATGCGCTGCTTCGACGTGCCGGGTACGGACATCGCTACCCTGGTGCGTCCCTTCGCCGAGTCAGACGGACTGGCGGCGCTCGAAAATCCCAATTCGCCGAAAGTGGTGCTCGACGGCGAGTCGCGGGCGATCTACTTTTCGCGCTCGGTGATTCCCTACCTGCGGGGTGTGGAGCGGTCGGAGTGGCTGGCGAAACATACTTTCTATAAACATATCGGTATGTATGCCTTTCGTACGAAGGTGCTCGCCGAGGTGACGGCCTTGCCGCCATCTTCGCTGGAGAAGGCCGAGTCGCTCGAACAGTTGCGCTGGCTGGAGAACGGCTACAGGATCGGCGTGGGTATCTCCGACGTGGAGACCATCGGCATCGACACGCCCGAAGATCTGGCGGCCGCCGAGGAATTTTTGAAACGAATGAAGCGATAGAATCATGGATAAAAAACCTCTCTTTATAGCCGGTCCCTGCGTGATCGAATCGGCGGAATTGCTCGATACGGTCGCTGCGACGCTGGCGGACATCAATCGTCGGCTGGGCGTCGAAATCATTTTCAAGGCTTCGTTCGACAAGGCCAACCGCACGTCGATTTCGTCGTTCCGGGGGCCGGGGTTGGAAAAGGGCCTTCGGATGCTCGCCGACGTTCGGTCGAAGTGGGGGCTGCGGCTGCTGACCGACATTCACGAATCCTGTCAGGCCGCTCCGGTCGGCGAAGTCGTCGATGTGATCCAGATTCCGGCATTCCTTTGCCGCCAGACCGATCTGTTGGTCGCTGCGGCCCGTACGGGACGTACGGTCAATATCAAGAAAGCGCAGTTCCTTTCGGGTGAAGATATGCGATACCCTTATGAAAAGGCGATGAAGGCCGGTGCCGGTGAGGTTTGGCTTACCGAACGTGGCAATATGTACGGCTACAACAACCTGGTGGTCGATTTCCGCAACATTCCCGACATGCTCGGTATCGCTTCGACGGTCGTCATGGACTGCACGCATTCCGTACAGCGCCCCGGTGCCGCCGGCGGCAAGACGGGCGGTAACCGCGAGTTCGTGCCTGCCATGGCCCGGGCAGCCCGGGCGTTCGGTGCCAACGGTTTCTTCTTCGAGGTGCATCCTGATCCCGATCATGCCTTGAGTGACGGCCCGAACATGCTTTATCTGAATGATTTGGAAAACGTAATAAAATCTTTGCTATAATATGACCGCAGACAAGCGGGCCGATATCCTCTCGCTGGCCCGAAAGACGATCCATACCGAAGCGCTGGCGCTCAAGCATCTCGAACAGACGCTGGGCGATGATTTCGTGTGCGCTGTCGAACTTATCCTGCACAGCCGGGGCAAGCTCGTGGTGACCGGAATGGGAAAATCGGGGCTGATCGGCCGCAAGATCGCCGCGACGCTGGCGAGCACCGGTACGCCGAGTTTCTTCCTGCATCCGGGCGAGGCTTTTCATGGCGATCTGGGAATGATCTCTCCGGAAGATACCGTGCTGGCGCTTTCTTATTCGGGCGAAACGGATGAAATTCTCAAGATCGTGCCGTTCATCCATACCAACGGCAACAAGCTGATTTCGATGACGGGCAATCCCGAATCGACGTTGGCCCGCAATTCGGACGTGCACCTCGACGTGGCCGTACGCCACGAGGCCTGCATCCTGCACCTGGCGCCTACCACTTCGACTACGGCACAGATCGCCATGGGCGACGCTATGGCCGTAGCGCTGATGAAGCTGCGCAATTTCACGAGCATCGACTTCGCGCGGCTGCACCCGGGCGGCAGCCTGGGCCGCCGTCTGCTGATGACTGTCGGCAATGTGATGCACAAGGAGGGTTTGCCCGTAGTGGCTCCGGACTGTTCGGCCAAGGATATGATCCACGCCGTCAGCAAAGGCGGTCTGGGTCTAATCGTCATTTGCGAGGGGGACAAAGTGCTGGGGATCGTCACCGACGGGGATATCCGCCGGGCGATGGAACGCCGCGAATCGGAGTTTTTCTCGATCCGGGCCATGGACATCGCCACGCTCAACCCCAAGACCATCGGGCCCGATGAGAAGCTGATCGCTGCGGAGAAGAAAATGACCCAGCATAAGATCAATTCGTTGCTGGTGACCGACGACGAAGGCAAACTTGTCGGTGTGATCCAGATTTACGACATAAAACTTTGAAAACTATGTTTCTGATTATCGTCGATTACAAGAAGCCGCTCGAAGAGGTGGAGCGCTACCTGGCGGAGCATTGGGCTTTTCTCGACCGTTATTTCGCTCAGGGCAAATTGCTTTGCACCGGGCCGCAGAATCCCCGTACGGGCGGTGTGATCGTTTCGAAAGCCGCGAATCGTGCGGAAGCCGAAGCCTTTACGCGGGAAGATCCGTTCTTCCGGCATGAGATCGCAGATTATACGATCGTCGAGTTCGAACCGACCAAGTATCTTCCCGGATTCGAGAAATTTCGGTAGTAAGCAAATAAACAGGAGCGCCCGCGACTAATCGCGGGCGCTCCTGTTTTCGGAAAACGGCTGTGGAAAGTGTTGTAAACCGTTTTGATCCGCCTCTTCGTAACGTTTTGGAAGAAAGGCGGTCGTTTGACTCTTCTCCTGTATCGGATAGGGGTTGTTTCGTGTATTTTTTTGCGGCTTTCCGGTTGAAGTTCCTGGTGTCGTTGAGTGGTTCGGATGCTTCTGGTCCGGGGTGCTCTATTATCCCCGTACGTAGTGCGGCATTTCGGCGGGAATCGGCATCGACAGTTCGATGATACCGCCTACGGTGCCGTCCTCGCGGCGCCAGGCTGTTTGGTAGATCATTTTGCGGATCCCTTTTTTCTCGATGGTGTAGGCATTCGTGTCGCCTTTTTCGAGGATGCGGGCGATGATCCCCTTCGAGCGCTCGTTGTGGCAGGGGAGCATGCTTTTGCCGCGATACTCTCCATTGACGGAGATAGATTGCTTGTTCTGGTAAATTACCACGCCTTCGGTGTCGCATACCGTTACGGCGCAGTTCGTGTCGTCAGCCCAATTAAAATTCATAGTACTATTCTGTTTTTATAGTTTCTTCGGTTGTAGAAAGCGAGGTCGGGACTGTATTTTATTGCGAAATCTTGACCAGTTGTTCGCGGTAGGCGGTCATGATTCGCGATTTGGAGATGTAGCCCAGGTAGTGTTTCTCCTTGTCCACGACGGGTAACACCCAGACGTGGTTTTCGTCGAAACGGCGCAGCACGCTCTGGATCTGTTCATGTTGCAGGATCGTGTCGGGGGACAGGAGCATGTAGCGTGTAATCGGGTTGCCGTACTTTTGCGGATTGAACAGGTCTTCCCGCACGTCGTTCAGGCGGACGATGCCCAGCAGGTGTTTTTCGTTGTCGAGAACCGGGAAATAGTCGTCGTGACGCTCCCGGGACATGATCTGCACGATGTCGCCCAAAGTCTGGGACGGGTGGATGTAAACCCCGTCGTCCTGAATCAGGTCGTCGAGCCTCAGAAAGACGAAGACCGATTCGTCCTTGTTGTGGGTGATCAACTCCCCGTTCTGACGCAGTTGCTTGGTATAGATCGAGTCGGGATCGAGGTAGTAGTCGATGGCGAAGGCGATGCAGGCGGTGATCATCAGCGGGATGAAAAGGCCGTAACCGCTCGATAGTTCGGCGATCAGGAAGATCGAGGTCAGGGGGGCCTTCATCACGCCCGACATTACGCCCGACATACCTACCAGGGTGAAAGAAACCAGCGACAGGTTCCATCCGAACAGGGTGTTGCAGACCAGCGCCGTGATAGCGCCCATGAATGCGCCGACGAACAGCGAAGGGGCGAACGTACCGCCGACGCCGCCCGCAGCGTTGGTCGAGGCCATAGCGATCACTTTGAAGAACATCGTGCCTAC
>ERZ838483.1009-NODE-1009-length-28726-cov-3.519096_pt1 | contig 28726 bp, 19 predicted proteins | sample MGYA00519939_ERZ838483 | MGnify/ENA primary metagenome ERZ838483 (study PRJEB31850, sample SAMEA3708836) | human gut metagenome | biome: human gut; feature: human-associated habitat; material: faeces | place: China | collected 2014 ... | reverse complement strand
CGTCGCTGGTCTTGACTGTCAGCTTCTGTCCCTCGTAGGTGGCCTCCACATAGCACGGTGTGCTGCCGCCCTTATAGGTGGCCGGCCACGTCTTGACCGTTGCCTTGGAGATGTCCCGGCCCACGAAGCCGCACTTCGTGCAGACATGGTTGTCATCCCACTTATGGCCCTCCGGCCAGAGAGATGCACTGTGATGAACGGCGTGGCAGGTCTTGCAGGTGGTCTCCAGCCAACCGTACTGCGTGCAGGTACGGGTGTCGACCGTCACGTGGGCGATGCCGTCGTCGCCGAAGTGGTACATCTTCTCGCCGATCTGCTGCCAGCCGGTGACATAGTCGCCGGCCAGGAAGTACATCTGCTTTTCGGTGCCCTCGACGGTCATCCAGCCGGTGTACTGCGCGTCCTTGACGTCGATCAGCTTGCCGCAGACCGCACAGGCAGACTTGCCATTCTGGTAGGTCGTCAGCTGGTGGCCCTTCGAGCAGCGGGACTGCAGCGTCGTGGAATCGACCACACGGCCGTCCTTGCTGTCGTAAGCGGTGATCGTCATTTCCTCGCCGTTGGCCGTGACGTACAGGATCAGGCCCGCGTAAGCCTGCTCCTTGTAGGCAAACGAGAAATCGGAAGTCATCGCATAGTTGACGTTTTTGGACTTCTCGCCCAGATCGCCGCAAATGAAATAGGTCACGCCGTTTTCGGTAACGGCCGCGCCATCCTTGGCCATGATGCGCGCATAAGAGTGGTCATGGCCGGAGAAGACCACGTCGATGCCGGCAGCCTCTGCCGCGGCCGGGATCTGCTCATGGAACCGCTCGCTGCCGCCCTTGGCGTTCGTGTAATACGGCGGCTGGTGGATGGACAGGACCTTCCACATGCAGGTGCTCTGCGCCGCGTCCTGCTTGAGCCATTCGCAGGCTGCGCTCAGGTCGGCACCGTTGTTGATGACGGCGACGTAGACATCGCCATACTCCATGGAGTAGTAGTCCTTGCTCGGGAGCTGAAGGATATTGCTGGCAGTGCTGCCGCTGAAGTCGCCGTAGTACTCATGGTTGCCGAGCGTGTGGATGAAGTCCACGTTCGGGAACGTGTGGTTAAACGCCTCCTGCATCTCGGCCCACATGGCGTAGTTGGTGCCGTTGTCGACATAGTCGCCCGTCTGGAGGCCGAAATCGACCTGCTTGTCCTTGACGAGATCGCCGAGCGCGTCGAGGATCGCGATGCTCTCGGCATCCGCCTCACGGTCACCGGACATCTGCGTGTCGCCCATGACGACGAAGGCCGTGGCGTCCTGCTGCGCCGCGTTCGTGCGGAAGGTGTGCAGCTCGGACCATGTGCTGCCGTCGCCGACGCGGAACTCATAGTCCGTTCCGGCCGTCAGGCCCGTAAGCTGAATGGTGTTGACATAGGCAGCCTGTCCGGAGGTGGAGAAACCTGTAAGCGTGCAGTTGCCCTCCGCCGTCTGCCAGTCCTCCGCGCCCTTGACGCGGTACTGCACGACCGCCTTGCCGCCCGTGCTGAGGCCGGACAGCCAGCTGATGTTCTGGCTCGTGCTGCTGCCCTGAACGGCGTTGAGATGGACGGCGGTATACTCCGTGCCGGCAGCGTCTGCCAGAACGGTGACCTTCGTCGCCTCGGCGACGCCCTTCGTGCCGACAGCCGTGAGCACGCAGACCGTGCCGGCGTCCTTGGTCTTCATGGCATCGGTCTCGAGCAGGCCGTTGGCATCGGTCTTGCCGATCTCCGCGCCGTCGAGCGACACGGTCACACCGGCGGCGGGACTGCCGTCCTTTTCATAGACCGCGATCACGCTGGACATGCCGACCGCCTGCGGGCCGGGCTGGATGCTGTAGTACGCCGACAGCGGCAGACGCACCGCCGCCTGCGCCGCCGCGAACCGCTCGAGCAGGCGCTCGTGGGCCCCCTTCCCGCTGGTAGTGTCGGCATCCATGCGGATGATGGGCACGCCCGGCCCCACCCCGGGCATGGCGTCGAGCGCGCAGCGCAGCTCGTCTTCCACCCGCTGCGTTCCCGCGCCGAACTTCTTCAGATAAGGGCTCGAGCACTCCGGGCACACCGCCGGCGATGCCTGCCGGTAACCGCAATGGTGGCATGCCAGGAAGTTGCCTCGCTCATGGTAGGTGAGCGACGTGTCGCAGTGCGGGCACTTCGGCACGAAGCCGCATTCGCGGCACAGCAAAAACTTCGCGAAACCGCGCTGATTGAGCAGGAGCACGACTTTGCGCCCCTGCGAAAGCTCCTCTTGCAAGGCGCGCGTAAGGGCGGCGGAGAACATGGAGCGAGAACCCTCGGCGAACTCGCGCGCCATATCCACCACGCGGACAGCGGGCATCGGGCGGCCGTTGGCGCGCTCGGGCAAGCGGACCTGCGTCCAACGCGGATGCTTCGCGCACCGGTAAAGCGCCTCGATCGACGGCGTGGCGCTGCCGAGCACCACCGCGGCGCCGCTTCGACGGGCCATCCAGCACGCGACCTCGCGCGCGTGGTAGCGCGGGGCGCTGTCCTGCTTATAGCTGCCCTCGTGCTCCTCGTCGATGACGTAGAGCCCCACGTTGGCGAGCGGGGTGAAAAGCGCGCTGCGCGCACCCACCACCACGCGGGCCGCGCCGCTGCGGATGAAGTCCCATTGGTCGTAGCGTTCACCGGCGGACATGCGCGAATGCATGACCGCCACGGTATCGCCGAAGCGGCCGCGGAAGCGCCCTACTGTCTGCGGGGTCAGCGAGATCTCGGGCACGAGCACGCACGCCGTGCGACCTCGCGCAAGGACCCGCTCGATAGCCTGCAGATACACCTCGGTCTTGCCCGAGCCCGTGACGCCGTCGACGAGCACCACGTGGCCGTCGGCGGCATCGCAGGCGGAGGAGATGGCGTCGAGCGCCTGCGCCTGGCCCGGGGTGAGCTGCGGCTTGCGCGAGGGAGCATGCGCTGCGTTTTCGTTGCCCACCGCCAGGTCGGCATCGTCGGCGCACAACCGGCCCGCATGACCTTCGCAGGCGGTAGCGAAGCCGGCGGCTCCCCCTTCGTCGGCCTTATCCGTGGCTGAGCCCGAAACCGCGCGCTGCGCGACGAGCGCCGCGTCTTCGGAAAACCCGCGCATGCGGCGGCGATGCTCGATGACCACCGCGCCCTTCGCCTCCAGGGTCTTAAGCGTGGAAGACACCGAGCCCATTTGCGCAGTTAGCTCGCTGACGCGCAGCTGCCCGCCGCGCAACGCCTCCATGACCGCGACCTGCTTGACGGCGTTTGCGCGGGGTGTGAACTCGGAAAACGCCGGGCCGGCGACCACCCAGCGATCGTCGACCTGGCCGACCGCGGGCTGCTCGAGGCGCCAACGGCCATCGCGCCCGTGCACCATGCGCGGCACGCCGCCCGGCGGCGTGAACAGGCGCACGCACGCCGACAACGGCGCAATATAGCGTTCGGACAACCACTGGGCGCAGGCGGCGCCCTCTTCATCGAAGTACGGCTGGCTGACGGCGCGCTCGATGGCCTTGAGCTTGCCCGCGTCGATGCCCTGCGGCCACTGCGGCCCGCCGGGCTGCCCATATTCGCCGATCGACACCACGAAGCCCACGGCACGCCGGTGCCCGAACGGCACCAGCACAGCGCAGCCCACCGAAATGGCGAAGTCGCGCCCAAGCGGGCCGTCGTCGCAGTCGCCCGCGCCTTCGCATGCGGCGGCGAACAGCCCCTCTTCAGGGACTGCATAGGTATAAGGCGCATCGAGCGCCTGCGTAGGTATGTCCAAGATCACAGATGCCAGTTTCATAGCGCACCAGTATACCAGCGTTTCGCGGAAAGTCCTCGAAAAGGCGAACAGATATACGCTTTTCGAGAATCGCCTGCGCTCGTACCCGATTCTCCCGCCGGTCCCGCATTCTGGTCGATACCGCGACCGTTCGATAGGGCAAAGCAACGCCCGCGCACATCGGCGTGGCGGTCGCCGACATGGCGATCGCCCACGGCATGCCCGAAACGCAGGAAAGCCCGCCGGCGAGCGCGGCATATCCCGGAACCCCAGACTATGCCGCGCTCGCTTCCAGCGGGCTTTCCCTATTTCGAAACATCGATCGCACCCGCCACCTTCCGCAGCGGGCTTCCTAGCCGATTCCGGCCCGGCCCCATTCCGCAACATGCGTTGCGATCGGTGTAAGCCGGTCACGCGCCATGCCCTTCTGCCGAAGGGCGCCGAAAACGCTTACTCCAGACCGCAGGCCTTGCGCAGGGCGTCCGCGCGGTCGGTTGCCTCCCAGGTGAACTCGGGAAGCTCGCGGCCGAAGTGGCCGTAGGCGGCCGTCTTGCGATAGATGGGACGGCGCAGGTCCAGGTCGTCGATGATGGCACCGGGGCGCAGGTCGAACACCTCGCCGATGGCGCGCTCGATGTCGGCCACGGGCACGCACTCGGTGCCGAACGTGTCGACCATGACCGACACGGGGCGAGCCATGCCGATGGCGTAAGCCACCTGCACCTCGCAGCGGTGCGCCAGACCCGCGGCCACCACGTTCTTGGCGACCCAGCGGGCGGCGTACGCCGCGGAGCGGTCCACCTTCGTGCAGTCCTTGCCGCTGAACGCGCCGCCGCCGTGACGGCCCATGCCGCCGTAGGTGTCGACGATAATCTTACGGCCGGTCAGGCCGCAGTCGCCCATGGGGCCGCCGATGACGAATCGGCCGGTGGGGTTGATGTGGATGCCGGCGTCGGGGGCGAGCTCCACGCCCTCGCGCTCGAGCACGGGGCGGATGACGTTGGCCTCGATCTCGGCGCGCAGCTGCTCGGTGGAGATCTCCTCGGAATGCTGCGTGGAAACCACGACCTTTTCCACGTTAACGGGCTTGTCATCGATGTAGCGGACCGAGACCTGGGTCTTGCCGTCGGGGCGCAGGTAGGGCATGGTGCCGTCCTTGCGCACCGCGGCCAGCTGCTCGGCCATGCGCTGTGCCAGGTAGATGGGCATGGGCATGAGCGTGGACGTCTCGTCGCAGGCGTAGCCGAACATCATGCCCTGGTCGCCGGCGCCGACCTTCTCGTAGGGGTCGTCGCCCGCCTGGCCGTGCTGGGCCTCGTAGCTCTCGTCGACGCCCTGGGCGATGTCGGGGCTTTGGTCGTGGATGGCGTTGAGCACACCGCAGGTATCGCAATCGAAGCCGTACTTCGCGCGATCGTAGCCGATCTCGCGCAGCACCTCGCGCGCAAGCGCGGGCACGTCGACGTAGGCCTGGGTGCGGATCTCGCCGGCCACGATAATCATGCCCGTGGTGGCCATGGTCTCGCAGGCGCACCGCACCTGCGTGGGGTCGGCCGGTTGACCGGACGGGGAGACGTAGCCCTGCCCGGCAAGCTCGATCTCCTTCTCAAGGATGGCATCGAGCACGGCGTCGGAGATCTGGTCGCACACCTTGTCGGGATGACCCTCGGTGACGGACTCGGACGTGAACAGATAAGAAGAATGCGCGTTGGCCATTGATGTTCCTCCTTCATCGTTGTCGGCCGGACCACCTTGGCGCTTTTGCGCCAGGTTGGTGTCGGGATCTGCGAGCCAACCCTCTCCCCCGACTCTTGATAAACGGATATGTTCGGACGGTGCGCACCGCCCGCGTTTATGCTAGCTGCGAACGATACCACACGGGCATCATTTTGTATGCCCTGCCCGTCGCGCTCGTGGAATCACCATATATCGATACGCGCGAACCGCATGAGACGGCCGGCTTTCGGCAGATGTCAACGGGCCCGTCCGACGCCTCGCCGGACGGGCCCGACTTATTCATATAGGTGCGAAGATGGAAAGGGGGTTCCTCACCTGCGCTTTAGCGACGGCCTTTCAGCGCACGGCGCTTCAGGCGGGCCCCCAAAGCCGTAGCCGCTGCCACGATGGCCGCCACGCCGGCCGCGCCAGCAACCGCACCGGCCGCGTCGCCGGTCGTCGCCAATCCCGTCGATGCACCGGCCTTGACAGTAGAAGCGTTACCGGAGCCGGCAGGCACGGAAGCACCCTTCGAAGCGTCTTCGCCCGTTTGGCCCGTGCCGCCCTGCTCTTGATCGATGCTGCTATCGTCTCCCTCGCCGTCGGAATCCTGGTCATCGCCAGCCGCTGAGCCATCGCCTGCGGCATCGGCCTTCTTCAACGCCGCCATGGCGTCGCGGATGCCCTTCTCCGCCTGGTCGATCTGCTCTTGCGTGGCCGCGCCGTCCTCCAAAAGCGCTTTGCCCGCTGCGATTTTCGCCTGTAGCGCATTCCAGCTATCGGCCGTCCAGCCATCGTTCGCCAGCGCGCTCGCCTGCTCGATGGCTGCCTCCAAGCTCGTGCGATCTGCCACCTTCGCCAAGCCGTCCATGGCAAGCTGCAGCTCGGCAGCAGCCTGGTCGTACTGGGCTTTCGTGGCATAGGACGCGGCAAGCAACGTGTTCGCCGCCTCCAACTTGGCGGCCAAGATCTGCCAGCTATCCGGCGTCCAGTCGGCCTGCGAGAGCTGAGCGGCCTGCTCGACGAGCGCCGCGAGCGCCGAAGGGTCGCCCGCCGCCTCGCGCCAATCGTAAGTCAGCAGCAACGCATCGGAATCACCCTTGGACAGGCCCGCGAAATCGCCGTCGTTGGAGTCTCCGTACATGAGCAGGTTCAGCTGATACCCGTTCACCGCCGTGATCTGGGCCGCGTAATCGCCCGCGGAACCGCCCACGACGTCAAGAGACAAACGCTTTCCCGCCTTGTCGTACTGCGCCACGTACACATCGCTCGAGCCCTTGTTCAGGTCCTTGAAATCGAAGTCGGTCCCGTTGCTATTGCCGATGACCACATACCGGTCGTCAAGCTCCACGGCGCGCTCCGCCTCGTTGGACTCCGAGCTTTTCAGGCCATCGACCCACTCGACATGGCCGGTAGCGCCGAGCTTCATGATGTAGGAGTTCTCGTATCCGGAAAATCCCGCGAACGTATCGGTAGAGGACTTCGTCTTGCCGAGCATGACGAACCCGCCGTCGGAGGTGGCGGTCACGCCGTTGAAGTACTCGTTGGACTCGCCGCCGTAGGTGTTGAGCCACACGCTGGTTCCGTCGGCTGCGCTGATCTCGGTTGCGAACAGGTCGAACGTGTTGCCGTAATAAGGCGCGTCGGCGAAATCATCGGTGTAGGAGGACTTGATGCCCGCGACCACGTAGTTGCCGTTCGCAAGGATATCGATGCCGAAATCGCTCGACTCAAGGTTCCTGCCGCCGATGGTGCGCGTCCATTCAGCGTTGCCCGACGCATCGTATTTGACCACGACCAAATTGAAGATGCCGCGGTTCAGATCGGTCAGATCGCCATCATGCGACGAAGTCTCGAACAGGGCCACGCAACCGCCGTCGGGGGTCGCTTTCACCGCTTTCGCCTGGTCATGGCCCGAACCGGTCAAGCCCCGCATCCAAGCCACGTTTCCGTCGGCGGAGAAGCGCGTCACAAAAGCATCGGTCTGCCCGAACACCGCCCCGTCGCGATCGAGCGAGGCGAAATCGCCCTTCGGCGTGCCGTCGGCGGTGGTGAAGCCGCCGCACAGGTAGAACCCGCCGCCAGTCGTAGCGTCAACGCTTGCCGCGTAGGCCGTGTAATTGTTCTCCAGCCCGCCCAGCTCGATGGTTTTAAGCGAGTTTCCCGCCGCATCGCGGATGTTCACGTACGCGTTCGACGGGCCGCGCTGCAAACCCTCCACGTCGCCGTCGAAGCTGTACGTTTGCCCCACCGTGGCCAACGTGCCGTCAGCCAGCACGGTGGAATCGGCCGCGTATTCCGCGCTCGAGCCGCCGAACGTCGTCTTCCACGTATAGGGGAAGTCGGGCAGCGTCACCTCGACCGGGGCGAAATACGGCGGCGTGTCGGTTACGCGCGCGTTCGCAGGGTCGAACGACAGGCGCACATCGCCCATGGCGTTGTCGATGTGGATGTGCACGGGCTTGTCGAGGCTTTTCACCTGGATGGTGGTGGTCTTCACACGTGTCGAGGGGTCATAGGAATCGGAAAGCGCGTCCACCATGACGCCATCGCCGCGATCGTAGGTGACATCGCCCAAAAACGACGGCGTCACCTCCGAGCCCATGATAGTGGCGCGCTGGAAGTACACCGTCACCGTGTACTGCTCGCCCGTGCGCTGCACGTAGGCGTCGGCATACAGCATCGGGGCCATCATCGACGCCTCGTCCTTGGTCGCATGCAGCGCGCTCACCGGCACGAGCGTGGTCTCCTCGGCATGCGTCGTGAGCTTCTCGGCGTTCAGGCTGGCGACGAACCCGTCGATCTTGCCCGCCCGCCCGGCGAAGATGCCGTCGTCGGATTTCGTGGTGCCGCAAACCAGGAAGTCGTCGGTACCGCTCACGGACAAGCCCTTCGCCGTGTCGTCGTCGTTGCCGCCGAACGTTTCGATGCCCAAGCGCGCGCCGTCGGTGGAGAAATGCGCCGCGTAGGCATCCTTCTTGCCGAACACTTGCGTGCCGGTGAAATCGTTGTCAGCGGCTTTATGGGTGCCCGCGACGATATAGCCGTCAAGCGCCGTCACGACCCCGTCGGCGGTGACGGCTTCGCTGTCCTCGATCAGGTTCGACCAGATGACGTTGCCCGTCGCGCCGATGCGCATCACAAAGCCGGCCGAATCGGAATCAGCCGCATCGCGCACGCCGAAGTCGCCGTCGGCGGACTTGGTCGTTCCCGCGATGATGAAGCCGTTGTCGATGGTCCCATGGCCCTCGTCGGCGGACGACATCGTGGAGATGACGCGCGAGACGCTTGCGGCCTCGTCCTTGCCCGCGCCGCCGTAGGATTTCGTCCACTCGACGGAGCCGTTGGCGGCGATCTTGGAAACGAGCACGTCGTTGTCACCCTTGTTCTGGCCCTCAAGATCGCCGTTGTTCGCGTTGGTCTTGCCTACCGCCAGATAACCCGCGGACACCGAAACGCTGTTGCCCATGTCATCGAGCGCGGTGGCATCCTGCATCTGCACGACGGCGGAGAACTCGTCGGATTGCAAGGACTGGCCTTCCATCTTCGAGCCGCCCACGCGCGTCACCCACACCAAGTTTAAGTCGTCATCGTACTTCGCGATGACGGCGTCGGTGTCGGTCTCGGTCTTTCCCGTGGCCTGCATATCGCCGTCCGTGGACGCCGATGAACCGACCACGATGAAGCCCCCGTCGACGGCGGGCGTGATGCGCTGCAGCACATCCTTGCCGCTTCCGCCGAACGTCGCCGTCTTCACCAGGTTGCCCTGGGTGTCGAACTTGGCGAGCAGGCCATCCTGCCCGCCGCGGCTCTTGCCCTCCAAGTCGAACTTGGTCGACTGTGTGGCGCCAACCGCCACGAAGCCGCCGTCATCGGCCTCGGTCACGCTGTTGAACAGATCGGCCTTCTCGCCTTCCACCCAGCCGCGCCACAGCTCGTCGCCATCGGCGTCGTAGCGCACGAGCACGGCGTCCGCCTTGCCCTTCGCGTGCTCCTGCGTGCTGCCGCCCGGCGCATCGAAGGTGGCGGCGGCCACGAAGCCCCCGTCGCTTAAGCGCTGGGTCTGGTTCACGCTATCGCACGTCGTGGAGACCGTGCTGCTTCCGGCATCGCCGAACAGATGCGCCCAATCGACGACCGACGACGCTTCGGCGCCGGCCGTCGCGGGCGCCGCGCATGCCAAAGACAGCGCGATAGCCGCACCGGCCGCCAGGGGCCTTCCCATATGCTTCCCCACCGTTTCGCTCCTTTGAACTTCTCGAACGGGCATGCCGCCGAGACTCTTAAGTTTTGTCGGGGTAACTTTATAAGAGCGGAAGTTGTTATTAGCCAAGGATTACCCTGCATCACAGAATCTTCACTATGGCAAACTTCTCTTCGCCATCAGCGGGAAGGAGGCGTGCAGATGGCTGCCGGCGCACGCGCGGTATATGGGCGTATCTGAGGTTCCCCGTCCTGCTGCATCAACGCGGCTCCTCGTTTGCTAAACTGGGCGGAAACCAGCCCCAACCGGGAAAAGAGGACGCATGACGTATACCGCACCCCAGCCTGCCGACCAGCCCGTTTTCAAGAACGCAGCCTATACCCAGGAGTACATCGACATCGCCGAATCCCTTGACGGCGACATCCCCGGCCGCCGCGCAGCGCGCGCCTACATGGATTCCTCCACGGCCATCGTGCATCACCGCGTGGTATCCACCAGCTTCGTGCCCAAGCTCTACGACGCCGCATCGCGCCGGGTCATGCGCGAGGTCGTTGAAACCACGCACCGCATCCTGTGCAAGGTCATGCAGCACTACCTCGACGACGCCGAGTACCGCAAGATCTTCGACTACGACCCGCGCCTAGCCGAGCTCATCCTGGTCCCGCGCGGCTACGACGCGCTGCTGCCCTTCGCCCGCTTCGACATCTTCTTGGACGAGAACACCGGCGACGTGGCGTTTTGCGAGTTCAACGGCGACGGCAGCTCGGGCATGAACGAGAACCGCGAGATCACGCATTCAGTGGAGGGAACGGCCACCTTTAAAGAGTTCGCACGCCGTCATCACGTGGAGGGCTGCGAGCTGTTCGACGCGTGGGTGCGCGAGTTCGCCGCCATCTACGCCACCTACGAGCATCGCGTGGAAAATCCCCGCTTCGCCATCTGCGACTACCTGCAAAACGGCGTAGTCGACGAGTTCCACCTGTTCGCGAAGCGCTTCACCGAGGCCGGGCATCCCTGCACGGTGTGCGACGTGCGCGACCTGACCTTCGACGACGAAGTGCTGCGCAACAAGGAAGGCCAGCCCGTCCACGCCATCTGGCGCCGCTGCGTCACCAACGACGTGCTGGAGTTCTGGGACGAATCGCAGGCGCTCATCGAGGCCGTCAAGGCGCAAAAAGTGGCGCTCATCGGCAGCTTCGCCGGCCATATCGTGCACGATAAGCAGATCTTCGAGGCGCTGTTCAGCCCTGCCACCCAGGCGTTTTTGACGCCCGAGGAAATCGCGTTCGTGGAGCGCACCGTCCCGCAGACGCGTTACCTCAACGAGAAGGAAGTCGACCTGGACGCCATCCGCGCCGACAAGGACGCCTGGATCATCAAGCCCACCGACGCCTACGGCGCGGCCGACGTGTACGCGGGCTGCTTCCAAACGCAGGAGCAATGGGAGCAGATCATCGCGAAGTTCGCCAACGGCACCGCCGGCGCGCCGTTTTTGGTGCAGCGCTATATCACGCCGTTCAAGACGCAGATCCTCACGCCCGACGACGACATCGCCAACCTGGCCGATGACCAGGTGCAACGCGAGCCGGTGCTGTATAACAACCTGGAGGGCCTGTACTGCTACAACGGCACGTTCCAGGGCATCTTCAGCCGCTTAGGGCCCTTCCCCACCATCAGCAAGCCTATGAAGGGCATCACCTGCGCCACCATCTGGGTCGACTAGAACGCGCCCAGCCTGCCCTGCTCGCGGCCCCCAAGTCCCAAGACGCGGGGACCGCGGCCGTTTCACCCTTCCCCAACACCTGCGAGGCCCCTTTCACATGACCCGACTGTTAAACGGAATCGTCGCCTTCGGCAGCGCGCTGCTGCTGGCCGTCACGCTCATCGGCGCCGGCTTCGCCGCCGTCGCCATCCCCGATGCAGCCACCGCAACGCTGTCGCGGGCGTTTTCCGGCTGCGACCAGCCGAACACCCCGTTCACCGCCGACGAGCTCGCCTCCATGGCCATAGCCGGCAAGCATTACACCTTCGACGACAACGACCGCGAAAAGCTTGACGCCGCCATCGCCGAGGCCAACGCCGCCGCCGAGGCAGACGGGCGCGCCACCGCGTCGACCAGGGAAAGCGCCGCCCGTAGCCTGCCCGCTGACGCGATAAGCCACCTCGACGATGTCTACCGCGTGGCAAGCATGGCCAAACCTGCCCTCGTGATCGTGGCCGTGCTATGCATCGCAGGCCTTGCACACGTGGCGGTGCGCATCAGCCGGCGAGCGCTCGGGCGCACGCTCATGGCGGGCGGCGGGTTGGTGCTCGCGGCGTTTTGCGTGCTCGGGGCATGGGCGGCCATCGACTTCGACGGGCTGTTCGCCGTCTTCCACAGCCTGTTCTTCCAGGCGGGAACCTGGACGTTTCCCTACGACAGCCTGCTCATCACCTTGTACCCAACCGCTTTTTGGATGGGCATGGGGAGCATCTGGCTTGCAGTTACCTGCATTGCCAGCATCATTTGCATCATCGTAGGACGATTGCTGCGCAGTGAAACTGAATAATGTACTGGATAGAATTTGTTCGGCAAATGGAAGGGCGGCATCTCGATGCCGCCCTTCCATTTGCCGAACAAATTAACCTTATGGGTTAATTCGATAACATCTTTCGATATCCTAAAAGTGTTTCTTAGAAGAAGCGACACATATACGGACAAAAGGAGGCGCACTATGTCCGTGCAAGACTACGCTCTACTCGAGCCCATCGCGTACCCCGACGAAAAAATCAAAGTCCTTGGGGTACACGATGGCTGGAATACTTATGCTCGGCGCTTTATCTTCTGCTTCCCAAACTACATAGACACTTATGGAGCCTTCTATGGATAGCAAAAAGAAAACAGCTCTGATTACCGCATTAGTTGTTCTCGCGCTATCGATTCTGTGCCTTTCCCTAATTACGATAAACTCAATCTGCCCTTCACGCAAAACAGCCGACGAAAGCAGCAGCGCCCCGTCGCAATACACTAACTTCGGCTCCATCAATGACATCGGACCCGAAACCAACAAATCAAAAACCATGGCGAACGGATTTAACATAAGCAACAACGTGAGTGGAGACAGCCCTGCCGTAATTATCACAACGAGATGTTCGGTTCAAGCCACCGAAATTTCCGAAGATGGACAAAACCTCGTGACAATTACTTCTTACGCCAATGAATTGGCCGATCTAATTGGTGCACAATCTCTAATTCTTGACTGCACGCCACGAGTCGATAACAGCACCGCTCCGCCGCCTCCCGACGTCGGATCAGATGCAATCGCCGAATTCGGATGGCCACAGGGGTCGAACCCGCCACTAGGATCAATCAAGGCAACTAGCAATTAACAATTAGCAAGGAGACCGCCATGGAGCATTGCTCCGATTTCAGGCACAGCAAACAAACTGAAATCAAAATCAAAAACACGTGTGCGATAATCGCTCGTGTTTTCATGGTTTTGTTTGCGTTATCAGCAATAGGCCTATTAGCCTATTTAGGCGTCTCTGTACATTCCTTTATCAGCAACAACGATGCATCCTTACTATGCATATTTTATCCAACAATCCAGCTCGCAACGGCATGTATTACTCTACGGCTTATGTATGCACTGTTTCGCAATATCGCAAACGGCAGGTCGCCTTTAACTAAAAAGCATGCAAGAATTCTTGCAATCATTGCATCGCTCTTACTTGCAAGCTGCCTAGTCGAAATTGTCATGCAATTAATACCTGCAGTAAGCGAACATATTTTTCAAGTTGGATCTTTCGCAGAAATCGGATACGTGCAAGACCCTGCCACCAGCTCCTTACACATTGACTTGAAAACCACAGTCATGGCTGCATTCTGCTACGCCGTTTCAGCCGTGTTTTCTTATGGAGCCGATTTGCAGCAGCTATCAGACGAAACAATTTAATATGAGCAAAATTATAGTTGACATCGATAGCGCAATGCGGCTCAAGGGGCTCAACAATAAAAAGCTAGCGGCCATTCTTGGCTTAACAGAAGTTCACGTTAGTCGATTGAAGAACACAAACATTAAAGCAATTCGTCTTGATACCCTAAATTCTCTTTGCGAAGTACTTGAGTGCGAGCCCGGGGACATAATCAAGCGAATTCCCTAAATGTCAATTCGTCAATCGCTTTGTGCTCGTATAGCTCATAGAAATACTTATTCATAGCGCAGTACGAATCGGGGCTCTCGAGCTGCACGTTTCCCTTTGGCTTCGTTGTTAAAATAGCCAGAATAAGACTTCCTCTTAACCGACCGAAAGAAAAACACGCAAGACCTCCGGTGAAGAAAAATGCACTTCTACTGCCCCAAACGAAATAAGCATCCCTCATTCATGAGACTCGGGCAACCGCTAAATCGACGAGCGTCAAGCATTAGCAAGTTCAATCACATCGTTTAGCCGTATGTCGCATTTTGGGTGGTGAACGCATACGCCTACCTTGCAGCTGCGCTCAAGCCGCCTATACTGGAACAACCGATGATTCAAACACGTAAGGAACTAACGAACCATGACTGAGAGCAAACCGGTGCGCGTCCGTTTCGCGCCTTCCCCTACGGGCAAGCTACACGTCGGCGGCGCCCGCACGGCAATCTACAACTGGGCGTTCGCCCGCGCCACAGGCGGCACCTTCATCCTGCGCATCGAGGACACCGATCCCACCCGTTCCACCGAGGAGAACACGCAGGTCATCCTGAACGCCATGAAGTGGCTCGGCCTTGACTGGGACGAGGGCCCGGAGATGGGCGGCGAGTGCGGCCCCTACTTCCAGACCCAGCGCTTCGACACTTACGCTGACGCCCTTGAGCGCCTAAAGGAGCGCGGCATGGTCTACCCGTGCTTCTGCACGAAAGACGAGCTTGACGCCAAGCGCGCGAAAGCCGAGGCGGAAGAGGGCGGCTATGCCGGCTACGACCGCACGTGCCGCGACATCGACCCTGCCGAGGCCGCCCGCCGCATCGAGGCCGGCGAGCCGCACGTGTGGCGCCTGAAGGTGCCGCTCGAGCACGGCCCCATCGAGTTCGACGACGCCGTCTACGGCCACATGTCCTTCCCCGCCGACGTCATGGACGACATGATCGTCGTGCGCACCGACGGCACGCCCACCTACAACTTCGCCGTGGTCTGCGACGACGCCAACATGGGCATCACGCACGTCATCCGCGGCGATGACCACCTGTCCAACACCCCGCGCCAGATCCTCATCTACGAGGCCCTCGGCTACGACGTGCCCACCTTCGCGCACCTGTCCATGATCTTGGGATCCGACGGCCACAAGCTGTCCAAGCGCCACGGCGCCGCCAGCGTCGAGGAGTTCCGCGACAACGGCTTCCTGCCCGACACCATGGTGAACTTCCTGGCGCTGCTGGGCTGGAGCCTTGACGGCGAGACCACCATCATCGACCGCGAGACCCTGTGCGCCAAGTTCAGCCTGGACCGCATCACGAAGAAGGACGCCATCTTCGACCAGACCAAGCTCGAGTGGATGAACGGCCAGTACATCCAGCGCATGGGCGCCGACGAGTGGGTGGCCGCAAGCCGCCCGTGGCTTGTGCAGGCCGGCGCTTCCGAGGCCGACATCGATGCACGCCCGGAATGGTACGCCAAGCTCTACCCGCTGGTCTTCGAGCGCCTGCAGCGCCTCGACGAGGTGCCGGGCAAGCTCGCCTACATGTTCTGGGGCGCCAACGTCGCCGAGCTGGACGAGAAATCGGTGAAGAAGGTGCTGCTCAAGGAAGGCGCCCGCGCCGACGAGGCCCTGGCCAACTGCCGCGCCATCCTGGCCAACGAGTCCCGCGCCTGGGAAGCAGCCGGCCTTGAGGCCGCCTGCCGCGAGCTGGGCGACAGTATGGACATGAAGCTGAAGTTCGTGCTGCAGCCGCTGCGCGTGGCCGTGTGCGGCAACATGGTCTCCCCGCCGCTGTTCGAGTCCATCGAGCTCATGCCGCGCGAAGATGTGCTCGCCCGCATCGACCAGGTCACCGAGCAGGTCTTCGGCGCATAACCCGAGCACGGAAGGCACCTGTTGACCGAAACCAACGAACAACAGCCGTTTCAGATCCCGCAGCGCATCCTCGTGCTGCGGGATCTGTGCATACGCACCCGAGGCGCCGATTGCACGCGCTGCGGCGAAGCCTGCCCGAAAGACGCCCTGTCGTTCCCCGAGGGAAAGCCGCCCGTCATAGACGATGCTGCTTGCTCGCTGTGCGGCATCTGCCAGGGAACCTGCGATGCGTTCGCCTCCACAAGTTATACGCTCACGCAGGCCCATGCCGACGCACGGCGGGCCGCCATGGGCGCCAGGCCCGCTATCATCACCTGCGCTGAAAACGTCTCGGAGCAAGACGACCTCGCAAGCAACGTGGTGGCGCTCCCCTGCTTGGCCATGCTGCCGGCAGAGCTGTGGGCGGCGCTGTTGGCCGAAGGGGCCGATGTGCAGGTGGCCATCGACATGGAACGCTGCGAAACTTGCGCGAAGGCGGGCGGGCCTGCGCAAGCCCTCTACGCCGAGCGCATCGCGCAAGCCGAGGAATGGACGCAGCGCAATGTGGGGTTCGCGCCGTCGCTGCCCCAGGCGGCTGACGAGGGCCTGTTCGCCGGACTTGCCAACGCCGGCGCCGACGGGGACCGCCGCAGCCTGTTCACCGATATGCTCTCGCAGCTCAAGGACGCGGCATCGGGCACCATGCGCGAACGCACCGACGCCCGCTTGCAAACACTGCGCGAGCAAAACGAACGGCTCGCCGCCCATCAGCGGCTCGACCTGGGAAACGGCACGCAATTCAACAAGTTCGCCCCGCACGGGCGCGTCAAGCGCATCATGGGAACATCGCGCAACCTGCTGCTGCAGGCGCTTGACGCCCAGCCCGATATGGCCACACGGGTGGAGCTTTCCCTGCCCGAAATCAACGCCGATGCCTGCGATGGATGCCTGCGCTGCACCCGAGCCTGCCCCACCGGAGCCCTGCTGCCCGACGCCCAAGACGGCGCGCTTTCCCTCGATTGGCGCTACTGTATAGGCTGCGGCCTGTGCGAGGCGGCATGCCCCCGCAATGCCATCACGTTAACAACCAAGCCCGTCTCCGAGGCTGCGTGCTAAGATAGCCGGGAACAAACCGTTAGGAGCGCTTCCATGAACCAGCCTCGCAACAATCCCGATTTCAAGCCCTACGAATCTGCTCAACAAGCGGGTACGCAAAACCCGCAGCTTGACGCAACCGCAAGCGCTGCGCAGACGCCCGGCAACGCCAGCCCAGCGTCGGAAGCAGGCAACTGCGATTCCAGCTCCAACGAAACCGCTGAGCCAACAGCACCCCAGGTCGAACGCGCCGAAACGGCGATGAGCGCCGCACAGGCGCCGTGCCAGGCCGGCACCGCTGCCGTCCCGCAAGCCGCTCAGCAGCCTTCCGGATACGCCGTTCCCCCGCAGGCACCCTATGCGCAACCTTCCTACGGCTCAGCGCAGCCGCCTGCAAACCCCTATGCCGCCGAGCCGAAACCTGCGAAGAAGTGGCCTTGGATTTTTTTGGGCTGCGCGCTAGCGTTTCTCATGGGGCTTGGCGGATGCGTGGGCTTCGCCACGGTGGGCATGGTGGCCGATTCCCTCCACAGCCGCGCCGATGGCGTGCATTCCTACGATTTCGACGACCTGCCGTACGGCTACGATCCCGACGACCTGCCCGATAGCGATTACTACGGCGGGTTCACGCTCTCCGACATCAAGGAAGCGGCGGGCGACCTGCCCTGTGATATCGACGACGAGGGCAAAGCGACCGCAGGCGTATACGTGGTAGGCCGCGATATCGACGAGGGGCTGTACTTCCTCCAGGGAAACCCGTCCACCGAAGCTGAATTCTATCTGTTCAGCCCCGAAGGGTCTGGTACCTACAGCATGAGCGCCGCGGTCACCTACACGGGCAATTACTTTGCCGACCTCGAAAACGGCCAGGTGATCGCCTTCATACCCAGCGCAAAAAGCATGCTGATGATTCCCGCCGACCAAGCCGATTTCCAACCTCAGGCGCCCTACGCCAGCGGCCTGTACCGCGTCGGCCAGGACATTCCCGCCGGAACCTACACCGTAACCGTCAGCCCCGACGCGCCGCGCAACGCCTCGCAGGACTATGCCGCCTACGTTATGAAGGACCTGGATTTCGATGACGATTCCATCACCGACTCCAAGCCCTTGCTGCGCGGAAGCACGCAAACCATCACCGCGGAAAACGGCGAATGGCTTGAGCTGTTCGGCACCATCGCAACACCAGCTGAATAACCCGCACAAGACATCACGCGCCCTTCGACACGCATCGGAGGGCGCTTCTTTCTCACCCACCACCACCGAAAGGACGCCCATGCTCCCCGAAAACCCCACCATCGATCAGGTTCGCGAGTTCTTCGCCAATGACAAGTTCGCCACAGAGGCCGCAGGCTGCACCGTCATCGAAGCCGCATGCGGCCACGCCGTTTGCGAGATGCCGCTCGAGCGGATCCACTACAACGCCCAAGGCGGAGTCATGGGCGGGGCGATATTCACCCTTGCCGACTTCTGCCTGGCCATCGCCTGCAACGTAAACGAGCAGCCCACGGTATCGGTGAGCAACACCATCGAGTTCCTGAGCGCCGCCAAGGGAGACAAGCTCATCGCCGAATGCGCCGTCGACAAGTCGGGTAGGAAGCTCGGGTTTTACACGGTGGACGTGTCCGACAACACGGGCCGAAAGGTGGCCCGCATGACCGCAACCTGCTACCGATAGCTGCCAGAAGGGATTCGACGACCTTAGCTGCACTGCTGAACTTGCAAACCAAACGCTCAGCCCATCCAGAATCGCTGCCGAAAAAAATTTTCAAAATTAGGGGTTGCGCGCTGAAACGGTTTCCGTATAATAGTCAACGCACCTGATTCGGGGCCTTAGCTCAGCTGGGAGAGCGCATGGCTGGCAGCCATGAGGTCAGGGGTTCGATCCCCCTAGGCTCCACCAAATTTAACAGCCGCCTTTAGGGCGGCTTTTTTATTGCCACGGAAAGGGGAACCCATGGCTCAGACCGCATCCGGCGAATCGCAAGCCCGCGATTCGTTCACCTCTCGCACCGCCTTCATCATCGCCTGCATCGGATCGGCCGTAGGCCTATCGGGCATCTGGCTGTTCCCGTACCGCGTTTCACAGCTTGGCGGAGCGGCCTTCCTTATCCCCTACCTGTTCTTCGTCGTGCTGCTCGGCCTTACCGGCGTGGTGGGCGAGATGTCGTTCGGCCGCGCCATGGGATGCGGCCCGATGGGAGCGTTCGGCAAAGCCCTCGAACTCCGAAGCGTGCCCCAGGCAACGCGTATCGGCAAAGTCATCGGCATCGTGCCCGTGCTTGCGGCGCTCGGCATCGCCATCGGCTACACCGTCGTTTTGGGATGGTTCCTCAAGTACCTGTTCGACGCCGCAACCGGAACCCTACTCGCCCAACCGGACATGGGCGCGTACTTCGGTCAGATCACCGGCGATTTCGGAAGCATCGGCTGGCATGCAGCGGCCCTCATCATCACGTTGGCTGTCATGGTCTTGGGCATCTCACGCGGCATCGAGCGCCTGAACAAGATCATGATGCCGCTGTTCTTCGTCCTGTTCTGCGTGCTGCTCGTCCGCGTCGCCATGTTGCCCGGCGCGATCGATGGCTACGCCTACCTGTTCATGCCGCGCTGGGAGGCGCTCGCCAACCCGCAAACCTGGGTGCTTGCGCTTGGACAGGCGTTCTTCGGCCTGTCGCTTGCCGGTGGCGGCACGCTGGTATACGGCAGCTACCTGAAGAAGGACGTGAACGTGGTCTCGTCGGCGCGCAACGTTGTGGTGTTCAGCACGCTGGCCGCGGTTTTGTCGGCCATGGTGGTTGTACCGGCCGTGTTCGCGTTCGGAGCCGACACCCAGGCAGGCCCCCCTCTTCTGTTCATCGTGCTTCCGCAGGTGTTCGAGGAGATGCCCTTCGGCGGGCTGTTCTGCTTCGTATTCTTCCTGGCCGTAGCCTGCGCCGCCATCACCAGCTTGGTGAACCTCTACGAACCGCCGATCGAGGCGCTGCAGCAGCAGGCGCGCCTTCCCCGCTGGGCCGCTGTGACCATCGTGGCCGCCGTCTCCATGGGCGTCGGCGCCTTCATCGAGAACGGCGACGCGGTCAGCGCCTGGATGGATGCCGTCAGCATCTACGCAATCCCGCTGGGAGCCCTTATAGCGGCCGTGATGTTCTTCTGGGTGTGCCCCAAGGGTTTCGCCTCAAAACAGGCTCAGATGGGACGAGAGAAGCCCGTAGGCGCATGGTTCGAGTTCATGGGACGCTATCTGTTCGTCCCGCTCACGGCTATCGTCATCATCTTGGGCATCGTGCTCGGCGGCATCGGATAACGCCCCAGGCGCTGAAGCATCGCCCGGAACGCCGCTTCTACGGCAACCCTAACAGCTTCCCGAAAGCCGCAAAGGCCTGCATGCTCCAGCAGCATGCAGGCCTTCTTATATCATGCGGGGAAAATAAGCCGGATCCGGAAGCCCTTACCTGCCAAGTCGAGATCTGCTGAAGCGGCAAGACCGAACGCAGCAACATCGCCAGGCCGGCATCGGGCCGGCTCGCACAGTCCAACGCTGCAGCGGGCCGAACCGACACCGACAAGCCGCGGCGTCTAAGGCGATCGGCGCGTCGGCATCCAGCCCTACCCGGCCAAAACCCGCAGCCATCACCCCGCGGCGCCGTTTGCCGAACTAGTCCTGTTCGGCGAAGAAGCGCTCGGCGATGCGAGCCGATTCCGCGGCGTCCTTGGCATAATAGTCCGCTCCGATCTGCTCGGCGTACTCGGGCGTCAAAACCGCTCCACCCACCATCACCTTGCAGCCCGGCAGCTTCTCGTGCAGAAGCTCCACCGTCTGCTCCATGGCACGGACCGTGGTCGTCATAAGCGCCGAAAGCCCCACCAAGCGGATACCCTGCTCGCTTGCCACGCGCAGCACCTCTTCCGGCTCGACGTCGCGGCCAAGGTCGACCACGCGGAAGCCGTAGTTCTCCAGCAGCATCTTGACGATGTTCTTGCCGATGTCGTGGATATCGCCTTTCACCGTGGCCACTGCGATGGCGTTCGATCCCATGCCGTCATCGGCGGAATCGCCCATATGCGCCTTGACCACGTCGAATCCCACCTTCACCGCCTCGGCCGAAGCCATCAACTGGGGAAGGAAGAATTCGCCCTTGTCGAACTTCTGCCCCACCACATCAAGCGCGGGAACGAACACGCCATTGACCAGGTCGAGCGGGTTATGCTCCTCGAGCAACGCCTCGGTAGCAGGCCCCATCGGGCCCTTTCGACCCGTCAGGATGAGATGCACCATGTCGCGAACGGCATCGGCGGCATCCGAAAGCGGCTCCGGCACCGCAACCGGGCATTCTGCAGCCGCGTCGGCAGCCCCCGAAGGCTGAGCAGCCTCCGCGGCCCCCACGGCGGCACCCGCGCCCGCCGTGCCTGCCGTATACGGGTCCGCGGCGTCTGCATACTCCCCGATGAACTCGACGGCGCCGGCATCCTGGCAGTTCAGCACCCTGAACGTGTTCACCGTGTCGGTGTATCGCTTCGCCTTCGGGTTCAGAATAGGCATATCCAGCCCGCATCCGAACGCGGCGGCCAAAAACGTCGAGTTCACCATGTTGCGCTGAGGCAGGCCGAAGCTGATGTTGGACACGCCGAGCGCCGTGCGCACGCCCAGGCGCTCCTTCACCATGGTCACGGCGCGCAAGATCTCAAGCGCCTCCGATTGGTTGGTGGCGCACGCCATGGTCAAGCAGTCGATGACCACATCGGTTCGTGGGATGCCGTAACGCTCGGCGGCTTCCACGATCCGCTCGGCAACGGCGAAACGCCCCTCGGCAGTGGGCGGGATGCCCTCTTCGTCAAGGGCAAGGCCGATCACGGCGCACCCATAGCGTTTCACAATGGGAAGCACGGCATCCAGGCTTTCCCGCTTGCCGTTGACGCTGTTGATAAGCGGCTTGCCCGCGTAACCGCGCACCGCCGCCTCCACCGCCACCGGGTCGGACGAGTCCACCACCAGCGGCAACGTGACCGTGGAAGAGAGCTTGTCCACCGCAGCGGCCAGCACAGCAGGTTCGTCAAGCTCGGGAAGGCCCACGTTGACGTCGAGCACGTCGGCGCCCAGCTCCTGCTGCGAAACGGCCTCGCCCACCAGATAATCCAGATCGCCCGCCCGCAGCGCAGCCTTAAGCTTAGGCTTGCCCGTAGGGTTGATGCGCTCGCCGATCACGGCGATGCGGGGCACGCCCACCGGAAGCACCACGGCCTCCTGGGCGCTGCACAGCACGCAAGCGGGCTCGTAGGCGCGCGGTGACGGCACGCGGCGGGCATCCGCCATGCGACGAAGCTCGCGCGTGTATTCCGGCGACGTGCCGCAGCACCCGCCGATGATCGAGGCGCCTGCATCGAGCATGCCCTCCATAGCAGCGGCGAAATCCTCGGGCGACACATCGAACACGGTGACGCCATCCTGAACACGCGGCAGACCCGCGTTCGGCTGCACCATCAGCGGGCGTCGCGAGCGACGCGCCATATCCTGCGCGGCGCCCAACAGCTCCGCCGGACCAAGCGAGCAGTTCAAACCCACGGCATGCGCGCCCATGCTCGAAAGCACCTCCGCGGCCACCTCCGGCGACGTGCCCAAAAACGTGCGCCCATCCTCGCCGAAGGTCATGGTGGCGAATATCGGCAGATCGCAATTCTCCTGAGCCGCCAACAGAGCAGCCTTCGCCTCGCGCAAATCCGCCATGGTCTCGATCAATACCACGTCACAGCCGGCGGCGGCAACGGCGCGCACCTGCTCGGCGAACAGGTCGTAAGCCTCTTCGAAGCTCATGGTTCCCATGGGTTCCAGCAGCGCGCCCGTCGGGCCGACATCGCCGGCGATGTAAGGCGCGCCGGCGGCACGGGCGCATCCGGCAGCCGCACGATACACCTCTTCTACGCTTGCGGCACCTTCCAGCTTCAGTCGGTTGGCACCGAACGTGTTCGTGGTGATGACCTCGGCACCCGCATCGACATAGGCCTTATGGATGGCCGCGATGTCGTCGGGATGCGAGAAGTTGAGCAACTCGGGAATCTGCCCCGCATCGGCAAGGCCCCGCTCCTGCAGCTGCGTGCCCATGGCCCCGTCCACCACCAGAAAGTCCTGCCCGAACAGCGCTCGTTTCAAATGCTCGTCTTTGATGGCAAGTCCCGACAAATCGGGCTGGGGCAGCTGTGCCGCCTTCGCCCAACCGCCGGTCAGCTCCTTGTGCGCGCACACGCTATCTCCCATGGCAGGTAATCCCTCTTTTCCTTAACTCGCAACCATCTCTCAAACGGCAAACCGCGCAGGCATCGCGCGCTTCGCCGCCATTATCGGGCTCATCGAACAAGCCTAGCACGGCGGTAACGCTTTTCACCGGAACGAGCATGTTCGTCGACGTAACCGAAATACCTAAGCGCCGACTCGCATCAAGGGTCCTCAAAAACGCCGGCTGCGCATTCAGCGGCAAGTCGCCATAGCCGGGGCTAAAACGCCAGTTCGTGCCCAGACCCATATCATGAGCGAAGCGGACGATGACATCTTCGGTGATGTTCGCTGCCGCCTCGACCAGCGCCGAGCAGCAAGCTCCGAACATCACGCCGTCCGCCACGCTGATGGCCTCATGCTTTCGCATCTCCCGCTCGCTGACGGCACCGAGCGTGCACGCCATCAGCGCAACCTTGCAAGCCCCGCGTAAATGCTCGGCGATGCTGTTGCCCTCGAGGACAAGATCGCAACCCTCCAAAGCCACCTGGGGCACGAGTCCCTTCCCGCATTCGGCTTCCGCGCTCGATACCGCGTTACAACTCTCGACCGCATCCGTCGCCACATCAAGGGCGTCAAGCGAACCCGTCGTCGCAGGCTCCGGCGCCTCCCAACACGTTCGCTTCTCATCGATATCGAAGACGCTCCAGGCGAACGAAGGCTTGATAACCCTCTCGCACTCATCGGCCAGCCTATTGAAACGGGTCAGCAGCGCCTCATCGACCTGCTGACCCGTGTATCCCAGATATCTCAGCGCCTCGGTGCGATCGAGCCGCGCATCAGGCGCGCCCCCTGCGCCAAGACGTCCATAACGCACCATCACGAAACCAGCGCCACCTTCAACGCACACGAGGCGGCACGGGCGATCTCGGGGTTGTTCATGGTGTACACGTGCAGCCCCTCGACGCCATGCGCCTGCAAATCGGTCAGCTGGCGGCACGCGTATTCGATGCCTGCCTGGCGCAAGCTTGCCGAGTCGTCCTCATATCGCGCGAGCAGCTTGATGATGGGGCTGGGAAGCGAAGCCCCGCACATGAACACCATGCGTTGGATCTGCGCCTTGCTCATGAACGGCATGATGCCCGCGGTTATCGGCACGGTGATGCCGGCGGCCTCGGCCCCTTCGCGGAAGCGATAGAAGCAGTCGTTGTCGAAAAACAGCTGCGTGACCAGGAAGCTTGCGCCCGCATCCTGCTTCTGCCTCAGATGCTCCACGTTCAAGCGAAGCGAGTCGCAATCGATATGACCCTCGGGATACGCTGCGGCGCCCACGCAAAAGCCGGCATCCGCCAACACCGGGATAAGGTCCTTGGCATACCGGAAATCACCGGGCTCATAGCCTTCCGGCAGATCGCCGCGCAAAGCAAGCACATTGCGAATGCCGCGGTCCCTCATATCGGCGATTGCCGCCGAAATCGACTGCTGCGACGCGCCGGCGCAAGTCAGATGGGCCACAGCGGGGATGCCATGGTCATCTTGGATCATGGCGGCGATTTCAGCGGTGGCCTGCTTATTGCCGCTGCCGCCCGCGGAATACGTAACGCTGATGAACGCGGGATCGAGCTTTGCAAGCTCCTGCGCGATCGTGTGCGCCGACTCCATGCTCAGCTCGCCCTTCGGCGGGAAGATCTCAAACGAAACCGGCTGCGCGCCCGTCTGACGGGCTTGCGCGAAGATGTTCTCTACAGTATCCATAATGCTGCCTTTGATTTTTTCCGTCATCAGTATCTATGGCGCTGCTTATTATAACGACCCAAGCCTTCCCATCATCGGTAATTCCTGGCACCGGGATATGCTTTATTCAGAAAGCAACCTATCTGCCAACACGATTGCCGGGAGGATCGAGTACCGACACACAACAAGCATCGAGTTTATGGCAGGCATTCGTTAACGCAATCTTACCCATCAACATGTCGCCCTCACCGGTTTCGCTAACTACGCCGTCGACGAGAAGGGAGGGTTGAACGAACTTACATCGAGATACGTCACACCGGCTAGCATCCGCAAGCGTGATTTCGGGGCGAGCTCGAACCTTCACGCGCCATGATGCCGCCCTCCCGGTATCGCTGCCGCCGACTCCATCGGCGGAAAGGCCGGGGTTACTCCCGAGGCAGGTCTTCGCCCTCCCCTCTACGCGCGCAGGCGCGATCAGGGGGAGGATCGAATACGTTCACGCTGCTGCCGGTCTCGCTTTGGCGAAACGCGCTGAAGCAGACGAGCGTTTGCCAGAGCTCGACCCTTTTCGCAAGCTGACGAGCTTCTTTCGCCCGCTGTTTAGCCTCGGCTTTATCCTCGAATACCGGCAATCCACGCACATCCTCGTACATACCCGCCCCTTGGCACGCTCCTGCTTCCTGAAGTTCGCGATGCCCCGCAAGACCGCCCCTCGGCACGCATCGACGGCGCATCCTCCTTGCAACCTTCTCGCATAGCTGCACATAAGCGTCGAATTCGTGAACCTGCTCAGGACGCACCAATATCGCTCGACGTTGCAACCCTCCATGCTCATTTCGCGATGCTGCAACCTCTCGATCCGTCTTCCTTGCGTTTCGAACATTCTTCGCACCCGCCGCTGCGGCTGCACATGCCATTTTTGCCCTTCGATCAACCTTCGCACCCGCCGCTTCGCTTCTCCGACCGAACGCGTCACCGCCATGCTGCGCGCAAAACGCTGCCGCAGGAAGCTCCTCAGGGTCCTCCGGGCCATCAATGCCACAAGCAAGGCCGTTTGCCCTTCCCCCGCCAAGCCCATCAGGCAGTGAGATGTTCAAAGCCGCCACATCGCGCCTTCGGCTCGTTGAACGCACGGTCAGCACACGACCAAATCCACCCGAGCCCTCCGCCAGTGACAAACAGCCTCTTCCTGCAACGTTCTCGCCTAGAACCACTTCCCCCGCAGCGAACCCGCCAAAACGTCGCGGCATGCTCAAGGCCATCGCCATCGCAGATTCCGTCGGCGAAATCGATCCATCTCGCACATAGGCAAGGGCACGACGCGCCTTCGCCGTCCCATAGGTTCCATCGACCTTCGCCAGGTACTGCCCGATTCTCGCAACAGACGTCAGCGGCTCGTCATCGCCCTCTCGTAAAGCGATCCCGTTTTCGGCATCGGCATCGATTCGATACGATGAGCAGAGCGCATAACCCATATACACCGTTTCCAGCAAGGTATGTTTGACCGCAATCTGCAAAAACGTCAGCTCGGGGGACGAGCAGCAAACCGCGCCGAACCCCTCAACCGGCACCTTCACGAACGATCCTGCCGGATACGCGCTTCCCGAATAATGGGACCGCAAGCAATCACCGTCACGTCTGCCCGCCGAAGTCCGCACAAGCACCTCGAGCTTGCCATCCTCGATACCCAAAAGCGAACGCAGTGTCCTGCTCTCGGAAACAAACGGCGACGTGCAAGGCAGCACCCGAGCCGTGGTCCTGTTCCCCGTGATGCGAGGATTGCGATTTCGCACAAGCCAGCGAAACGCCGCATCGTGGGACAAGCAGATATTCATGGTTGCCATATCCGGTTCCTTTCAAGCGCAAATCACTTCGCAAACCAGCATGACGTCGCCATCTTACACAGCCCTTGCCCGTATCTTGCATATCGCGCCGACAAACCTTGCAGGCAGATCGCCGCTGCATTCCTCTAGCAACCCGAACAGCATCCCCCGTCAAACCGATAGACGTCCTCCACATGATGATTCCAGCAAATCAATGGCGGTAACCGCCTTATACCGGCTATACTGGTGCCATAGCTTTAATCACACTACACAAACACAGCATTGGGAGAACAAGCTATGGCAGTAGAGCACAGTCAAGACAAGCGTCAATTAGCCGCATGGGTGGATCGGAAGCTGGCCGAAACGGTAGACGAGGTTGCCAGCAAGCGCGGCATCACGCGAACCGCAGCAATCACGGAGGCGCTACAGCGCTACGTAGAAGAAGAAACCAGCGTGGCACTGCAGCTGTCCGATTTCGCCGAGAAGCTTGAAACCCTGCTGGAACGCAGCGAATCGATGCAGAACGAACTTGAGGAGATCAAGCAGATGAAGCCTGCCCGCTCCACGCGCAAAGCGAAAGCCGCGCAGCCGGCGCCAGCCGCGCAAACGCCCTCGCTGTTCTAGAAACGAATTCAGCTTATGAGCATCTTCGTGACGGGCGATATCCATGCCTCATATGACATCGCAAAACTCTCGGAAAGCTGCTTCGACACCGCCGGATTGACCAAAGATGACTATGTGATCATCTGCGGCGACTTCGGCCTTGTGTGGAACAACTCCGCCAGCGAGCAATATTGGCTCCGCTGGCTTGATGCTAGACCTTTCACAACCCTATTCGTTGATGGCAATCATGAGGGCTTCAGCCTGCTGAACAGCCTTCTCGAAACCACATGGAATGGAGGAGCGGTACATCAAGTAGCAACCAGCGTCCTCCACCTCAAACGGGGCCAATTGTTCAACATCGACGGATGTCGAATCTTCACGATGGGCGGAGCAACCTCAAGCGAATACGACAGGACGCATCGAATTCAGGGTAAAACATGGTTCACCGAAGAAATCCCAAATGAGCAGGAACGAACAACAGCACTTGAGACACTTGATGCAGCAGACTGGGATTGCGACTTCGTCATCACCCATTGTGCGCCATCATCTAGCGCGCAAGGCATATCCGAGCACACCAATCGCCTGGAAATCCACCCGATGGACGAATACACCGATTGGCTCCAAACAATTCAAGACCGTCTAACTTACCGCCATTGGTTCTGCGGCCATTATCACATCGACGCTCAAATCCAAGATAAGACAACCGTGCTATACAACCGAATAGCCGTGTTGGCAGACCCCAAAACCATCGCCGATACCGATGACGAAGAGATCTTGTCGCTACCCTATCAACTACTCCCCGAGCCAGCAGGAAACCAAAAATCACCGATACCAGACTATGTCTCCCAAATCGATGATCAAGATTCTCTTGAAATCGACCTAGACTAAAGACCAAACAACCCCAGATACAAAAATAGCCCCGGCAAAACCGGGGCTAATGTCATACCATCTGCAGAAACAAGGAAATCCATTCATTCAGAGTCAAGCATTACCACATGAAGACTGTGCTGAAACGCTTTCCCTTGGCCGCAATTTCAATCTTTCTCAGCGACGAAATGCGAAAACCGAATAGAATCCCACCGACCGCCACAAGTTGGAACATCCCCAGAAAACCAGAACCGAACACAGAAACTCCTACAAGACAAAAATCGAACGGTCAGCAGGGCTCGAAGACAGCAAGGCTCAACAAAGGGGATCCCCCGCAGGGATCTCAGCCCCGCCTTCAACATTCCCCGCGCGCCGCGCATGGCATGCACAGCCTCCACGCGCGGCCGGCTTCCGCAGAAGGACTCGCGAGAGCCTTCCGGCGGCGGGCAGCCCAGAATAAAAAGGGCAACAGATAGGGTCAACCAACGACCTTCAAGCGCGATGCACATGCCGCCACGCAATGCGTCAGCGTCCCCCAAAACACAGAGAGGCCCGCAGGGGGGACCTCCCCCGCGGGCCTCTCCCGGCGCGCATAAGAAAAGCGCCCTCCGCGAGCGCGACGCCCTGCCCTCCCGCAGCCTGGCGCTGCAGTACTCTCGGCGAAGGCGGGCTTAACTGCCGGGTTCGGGATGGGACC
>ERZ838483.1003-NODE-1003-length-28998-cov-15.983899_pt1 | contig 28998 bp, 26 predicted proteins | sample MGYA00519939_ERZ838483 | MGnify/ENA primary metagenome ERZ838483 (study PRJEB31850, sample SAMEA3708836) | human gut metagenome | biome: human gut; feature: human-associated habitat; material: faeces | place: China | collected 2014 ... | reverse complement strand
TACATCGGCTAGTATATCAGCCTTCCAAGCTGAGGAGGTGGGTTCGATTCCCATTGCCCGCTCCATACAGAAAAGCACCGTGGCTCTTCGGAACCACGGTGCTTTTGGTTTATCTTATTGTTTTCCCTATTATGATCTGGCTTGCCGTTATCGGTCCCACTTGTCGCACAGGGCGTTGATCTGGTCGGCAAACTTGGCCAGGTCCTTGTTGGCACCGCCCTCGTTGTGCTCGATGACGCGGAGCAGCCGCTTACCGGCGCTGACCAGCCGCTGGAAGACGGTGGCGGCACGGCTTGCACTCTCGCCGAGCCGATGCTCAATGTGGACACGATTGCCCTCCTTGATGCAGACAGCGCCCTCGGCCCCGATGCCCCACTGCTCGCCGTTGTAGGGTGCGCTGGCCGTGAAGCCCTGCTCTTTCAGGGTCTGGGCGAAGATGTCCTCCACCTCGTCGTTGCCGTGGACGATGAACACCCGCTTGGGCTTGGGCTCAAAGGAGTTGACCCAGCGGAGCAGACCGTCCTTGTCCGCGTGGCCGGAGAGGCCGGTCAGCTGGCAGATGTCCGCCTGCACCTCGATGGTCTCGCCGAAAAGCTTGACGGTGGTTGCCCCATCTATTAAGGTGCGGCCCAGAGTACCCACGGCCTGATAACCCACGAAGAGGATGGTGCATTCCGGCCGCCAGAGGTTATGCTTGAGGTGGTGGCGGATACGGCCCGCCTCGCACATGCCGCTGGCCGAAATGATGACTTTGGGCACCGGGTCGGCGTTGATCATCCGGGATTCGTCACTGGTGATGCTGACCCGCAGCCCCGGGAACTGGATCGGATTGATGTTGGCGTCCAGCAACGCCCGGGTCTCGGTATCGTAACACTCTTCATCCGTGTTCTGGAAAATGCGGGTGGCCTCAATGGCCAGCGGGCTGTCGATGTAGACCGGGAAGTTTCCGTGGCCGGTGACAAGGCCTTTTTCCTTGATCTCCCGGATGAAGTAGAGCAGCTCCTGGGTGCGGCCCACCGCAAAGCTGGGGATGACCACATTGCCACCCCGGTCGAACGTCCGCTGCAAAATCTTGCTCAGTTCCGCCACATAATCGGGCTTGGGGCCGTGGAGGCGGTCGCCGTAAGTGGATTCCATCACCACATAGTCGGCGTCCGTGATGTAGGCCGGGTCCTTGATGAGGGGCTGGTTGGTGTTGCCGATATCCCCCGAGAAGACCAGCTTGGTGGTGCTGCCGTTTTCCGTGACCCAGATCTCGATGCTGGAGGAGCCCAGCAAATGGCCCACGTCCACAAAGCGGATCTCCAGCCCGGGGGCCAGCTCCACTTTCGTCTCATAATCCACGCCGATGAACAGCTTCATGGCCGCTTCGGCGTCCTGCACCGTGTACATCGGCTCAACCGGGGCGTCACCGGCACGCTTTGCCTTGCGGTTTTTCCACTCAGCTTCAAATTCCTGAATGTGCGCCGAGTCCCGCAGCATAATGTCGCACAGCTCCGTGGTCGGCTTGGTGGCGTAAATTTTACCCCGGAAGCCGTTGCGCACCAGCAATGGCAGCAGGCCGGTATGGTCGATGTGGGCATGCGTCGCCAGCACACCGTCGATCTCACCTGGGGCCACCGGGATGGGCTGGTTCTCGTAGATGTCCTTGCCCTGTTCCATGCCGCAGTCGATCAGGTAGCGCTGCCCGGCTGCTTCCAGCAGTGTACAGCTGCCTGTTACTTCATGGTTCGCACCCAAAAATGTCAGTTTCATAAACACACCTCCCGGTATGGTTTGGATTCCAGCCCAATTATACCACATTCGTCGGTTGTCTTCTGCCCAAATCGCAGCGTGTTTCTCGGGCAAAACGCCGAAACCTTGAAAAATTTTTTAGACAATCTTGACAAACCACCCTGAATTGCGATAAACTGAAAAATGTATGACGTAACTTCTACACAAGATTCAAAATAGAGAGGTTGTTTTTATGGTTCGTAACGATTTGCGCAACGTTGCCATTATCGCTCACGTTGACCACGGCAAAACCACCCTGGTGGACGCAATGCTGCATCAGAGCGGTGCATTCCGTGATAACCAGGTCGTCGCCGAGCGTGTCATGGACAGCGGCGATATCGAGCGTGAGCGCGGCATTACCATTCTGGCCAAGAACTGCTCCTGCACCTACAAGGGCGTCAAGATCAACATTGTTGATACCCCGGGCCACGCCGACTTTGGCGGCGAGGTGGAGCGCGTGCTGAAGATGGTCAACGGCGTTCTGCTGCTGGTGGACGCTGCCGAGGGCTGCATGCCCCAGACCCGTTTCGTGCTGCAGAAAGCCCTGCAGCAGAACCTGAGCCTGGTGGTGGCCATCAATAAGATTGACCGTCCTGATGCCCGCATCAAGGAAGTCATCGACGAAGTGCTCTACCTGCTGATGGATCTGGGCGCTACCGATGAGCAGCTGGACTGCCCCATGCTGTTCTGCTGCGGCCGTCAGGGCACTGCCAGCCTGGATCCGGATGTCCCCGGCACCGATCTGGTCCCCCTGTTCGATACCCTGCTGAGCACCATCAAGCCGCCTGAGGGCGACCCCGCGGCTCCGTTCCAGATGCTGGTGTCCTCCGTGGACTACAACGAGTTCGTCGGCCGCATTGGCATTGGCCGCATCCAGAACGGCGTGGCCAAGGTGGGCGAGGAAGTCGTCGTCTGCGACTGGCACAACCCCGACCTGAAGATGCGCGGCCGCCTGACCAAGCTGTATGACTTCCAGGCCAACGGCCGTCAGCCCTGCGACAACATCACCGCAGGCGATATCGTCGCATTCTCCGGCCTGCCCGATGTCACCATCGGCAACACCCTGTGCAGCCCCTCCCAGGTGGAGCCGCTGCCTTTCGTCAAGATCAATGACCCGACCGTTGAGATGACGTTTTCTGTCAACGACAGCCCCCTGGCTGGCCGTGAGGGCAAGTTCGTCACCAGCCGTCAGATCCGTGACCGCCTGCAGAAAGAGCTGCTGAAAGACGTTGCTCTGAAAGTGGAAGACTCTGCCACCACCGATTCGTTCCGTGTCATGGGCCGTGGCGAGATGCACCTGTCCATCCTCATCGAGACCATGCGCCGTGAGGGTTATGAGCTGCAGGTCTCTCCCCCGCATGTTCTGACCAAGGTCATCGACGGCAAGACCTACGAGCCTATGGAGCACGTTGTCATCGACGTCCCGACCCAGTATCAGGGCGCTGTCATGACCGGTCTGGGCACCCGTAAGGCCATCCTGCAGCAGATGGAATCCCTGGGCACCGACCGTGTCCGCCTGGAGTTCCGGATGCCCAGCCGCGGCCTGTTCGGTTACCGCAACCAGTTCCTGACCGACACCCACGGTGAGGGCGTCATCAACCAGATCTTCGACGGCTATGACGTCTGGGCTGGCATGATCGCCAACCGCTCCACCGGTTCTCTGGTCAGCTTTGAGACCGGCGAGGCTGTCACCTACGGCCTGTTCAACGCACAGCAGCGTGGTACTCTGCTGGTGGGCGCTGGCGAAAAGGTCTACGAGGGCATGGTCATCGGCTACACCGCTTCCGGCGAGGATGTGGATGTCAACGTCTGCAAGACCAAGCACCTGACCAATACCCGTGCTTCCGGCTCTGACGACGCTCTGCGCCTCATCCCCATCAGCAAGCTGAGCCTGGAGGGCTGCCTGGAGTTCTTGGCACCTGACGAGCTGCTGGAGGTCACCCCGGAGAACCTGCGCATCCGCAAGCAGATCCTGAACCACGAGCAGCGCATGAAAGCCAAGAGCAAGCTGAAGTAAGCTGCCGCGTTAAAATCAAAACGTACAAAATCCCCGATGTTCTCACAACCGAGAGCATCGGGGATTTTTGTTTGTTCCAATCACAAATTTTCAGTTCACCGCGTACGCGCTGCCCAGGGTCCAGGCATTGGTGGAGGCATACTTTGCATGGTTGCGCAGGTAGGTGACCCAGGCACCGTAGCCGTTGCCCGCCGAGAAGTGGACGCCGTCCGGGGCGGCCAGCACCTCTTTCAGGTTGCCCTCACCGTCTGCCATAGCCTCCCACAGGTCCAGATAAACGCAGCCTTTCTGCGCTGCCAGCTGGGCCAGCTGCTCATTCACCGAGCGGAGAACATCACTGGCGAGGCCCGGCTTTTCGGCCGCGGCTTCCGGCCGTACCGGCGGGATGGACTGCACATAGATCACGCAGTCGTCCCCCAATGCCTGCCGCAGCAGGTCCAGCATCTGGCCGTAATAGGCCAGGAAGCGGTCTGCCGCCCCCAGCGTGGTCAGGGTGTTGGTGCCCAGCAGGATATACAGCTTTTTGGGCCGCGCGGCTGCCAGCACATCCAGCGCCACTTCCTGCCCGCGCACACTGCTCTTGACAGCGCTCCGGTTGACGATGGCATCCGGGCCAACACCTGTGTAGCCGCAGATGAGCGCCCCGCCCAGGTTGATGCTGTAGTCCGAAAAGCCGACCGTCAGGCTGTCGCCCAGGAACGCGGCATCCGAGAAGTAGCTCAGGTCCACCTGTCCGCAGCCGGGCTGACGGATCACGCTGCTGTCATAGGCTTTGACGTGATATGCCCCTGCCGTCTGCCGGGCCGGGCCAAACTGCTCCAGTGTCACCGCCGTACCGCCGCCTGCGTTGGCTGTGGCACTGCTGTCACCGTTGGCCGTGGCGCTGTCCGCGCCGGCACTGCCCTGCATGGGCAGCGGAGCCAGAATGTTCTGCGCCGTGCCTGCCGTGGCCGTCTGCTCTGCTTCGTCCTTATGCTTCTGGCCATTTTCCAGAATGGCTGTAATGGCAAACGACAAGATCAAAATGGCCGCAATGACTCCCAGCAGCCGCAGTTTGCCGCTTGCGCCGCCCCGCTGCCCATGGCCGCGGGCAGCATGATACTCATGTGAAATGCCCATCGTCTTTTTCCGCCCTCGTTTTCTTCCAGTTCTTTTCTTTATAATACGGGTATTCTGCCCGGAAAATTGCGTGTTATCCGCCGCACAGCCATTTTTCAGACTGTGCGGGTTTTATTGTAGCATAATTTTTTTGCCCATGCAACCAATTAGGGCTTGCATACAACAGGCAAAACGGTTACAATAGAAATGTGACAGTTTTGTGCCTATTTCTTGAAGTGCATTCACATGCTGCCACCATTTTTGTACTACTTGCAGCCGTCGGTTCACCATTCCCGCCGCGACACGCAGTGCAGGGCGTATCGCACACCATGCGGGAGCCGCGCGGAAAGCGGCTGCGGAAGTAGAAATTTTTTCGGATCGGTAAGAAGGAGGTTCTCATGGCCAAGAACATCATCATCGGCCAGAGCGGCGGCCCCACGGCCGTCATCAATTCCAGTCTGGCGGGCGTGTACAAGGCGGCCCGCAGCCTGGGCGCGGATACCGTCTACGGTATGAAGTACGGCATTGAGGGATTGCTCAAGGAAGAGCTGCTGGAGCTGAACGTCCTGCTGGACGACCGCATGAGCATTGAGCTGCTCAAGCGCACCCCCTCCAGCTATCTGGGCAGCTGCCGTTTCAAGCTGCCGGACCCGGAGACGGATTCCACCCCGTTCGTCAAACTGTTTACCCTGTTTGACAAATACGATATCTGCGCGGTGTTCTACATTGGCGGCAACGACTCCATGGACACCATTGCAAAGCTTTCCCGCTACGGAGCCAAGGTGGGCAGCAGCGTCCGGTTCATCGGGGTCCCCAAGACCATCGACAACGACCTCTGCCTGACAGACCACACGCCGGGCTACGGCTCTGCCGCCAAGTACATTGCCACCATCCTCAAGGAGGTCATCCGTGATTCCTCGGTTTACAACATCCGCAGCGTGACGGTGGCCGAGATCATGGGCCGCCACGCGGGCTGGCTGGCCGGTGCGGCCTGTCTGGCCGGCGGCGAGGACTGTGACGGCCCGGACCTCATCCTCCTGCCGGAAGTTCCCTTTGACCCGGAAAAATTCCTGGCCAAGGTGGACGAGCTGCAGCGCACCAAGCCCAATGTCATCATCGCGGCCAGCGAGGGCGTCAAGACGGCTGACGGCACCTACCTGTGCGACCTCGTCTCCGGGGCCGGGCAGCTAGACGCCTTTGGCCACAAGGCCATCCTGAGCGGCACCAGCCGCTACCTCTCCGAGCTCATCCACGAGAAGCTGGGCTGCAAGAGCCGCGCCATTGAGTTCTCGACCCTGCAGCGCTGCGCCAGCCATCTGGCCAGCCGCACCGACGTGAACGAGGCTTACGCCGTGGGTGGCGCCGCCGCAGCAGCAGCCTTTGCAGGCGAGACGGGCCGGATGATCGCCCTCAAGCGGATCTCCAGCTACCCTTACCAGTGCATCACCGAGTCGGTGGATGTGCAGCAGGTGGCAAACCTGGAGAAGAAAGTGCCCCTGGACTGGATCACCCCGGACGGGATGCAGGTGACGGCGGCCTTTGAGGAGTACGCCCGCCCGCTGATTCTGGACGAAGTGACCCCCGTTTACGTCAACGGTACTCCGCGCCACATCCGTCTGTAAATCTTGTTCTTCCCGGGCGGCCGGGCAAAGCCTTTGTCCCCTTTTCCGCGTCTGTTTTCGTGCTCCCTGCACGATTTTAGAATAAAAGCCGAAACAGAAAAAAACAAAGGAGAAATCATCATGGGTAAAAATGCAATCGTTGGTCAGTCTGGCGGTCCTACTTCCGTTATCAACGCAAGTCTGGCCGGTGTGTTCGAGAGCTGCAAGAGCCGCGGTGCCGATGTCGTATACGGCATGTGCAACGGTGTTGCAGGCCTCCTGGAGGAGCGCGTGGTGGATCTGTCCACCCTGCTGACGGACGACCTCGACATCGAACTGCTCAAGCGCACGCCGTCCAGCTTCCTGGGCAGCTGCCGCTACAAACTGCCGGATTGGCACACCGATGAAGCTGTGTACAAGAAGCTGTTTGCCATCCTGGAGAAGCTGAACATCGGTTACTTCTTCTACATCGGCGGCAACGACTCCATGGACACCATCGGCAAGCTGGCAGATTACGGCGCACGCATCCAGAGCGACATCCGCTTTATGGGCGTGCCCAAGACCATCGACAACGACCTGATGGTCACCGACCACACCCCCGGCTACGGCTCTGCTGCCAAGTACATCGGCGTGGTGATGAAAGAGATCATCCGTGACGCTACCGTTTACGGCACCAAGTATGTCACCGTGGTGGAGATCATGGGCCGCAACGCCGGCTGGCTGACCGCTGCCGCCGCTCTGGCCAAGGGCGATGACTGCGAGGGCGTGGATATGATCTGCCTGCCCGAGGTCCCGTTCAACGTGGAGCACTTTATTGAAAAGGTCCGCGTCATGCAGGAGAAGAAGCCTAGCATCGTGATCGCCGTCTCCGAGGGCGTCAAGCTGGAGGATGGCCGTTATGTCTGCGAGCTGGCTGACGATGTGCACGCGGTGGACGCATTCGGCCACAAAGCCCTGACCGGTACCGCCCGCTTCCTGGCCAACACCGTGGCCCGCAACCTGGACACCAAGACCCGCTGCATCGAGCTTTCTACCCTGCAGCGCTGCGCTGGCCACCTGACCAGCCGCACCGACATCACCGAGGCTTATCAGGTCGGCGGCGCTGCCGCCAAGGCCGCTTTTGAGGGTGTCACCGGCCAGATGGTCGCCCTGAAACGCATCTCCAACAGCCCGTACCAGTGCGCCACCGAGCTCCACCCCATCAGCGAGGTGGCAAACCTGGAGAAGAAAGTGCCGCTGAGCTGGATGAACGAGAACCATACCCAGATGACGGAGGACTTCCTCGATTACGCGCGTCCGCTCATTCAGGCAGAGCTGACCCCGCTGTACATCGCAGGCCTGCCCCACCACATCTACATGAAGAAGTAATTTCTCCTTTCCCGTTTCAGATACGCAGATAAAAAGGAGCGCTGTTTCCAACGAAACAGCGTTCCTTTTGTTATTTATTCTATGAACTGTGCCGCATCACGGAGTCAGACGGTTGGGGCCGCGGAACAGGAACTCCGCGTCCTTGATGGACAGGCCGCAGAGCAGCATGGTCAGGCGGTCGATGCCCAGGCCAAAGCCGCCGTGTGGGGGGCAGCCATACTGGAAGAACTCCAGATAGAACTTGACGTCCTCGGCCAGGCCCTTTTCCTCCGCCTGCTTCTTCAGCACCTCGTAGCGGTGCTCACGCTGGGCACCGGTGGTGATCTCCACGCCGCGCCAGATCAGGTCGTAGCCCTGGGGCACGCCGTTCTCGTCGCGCATGTGGTAGAACGCGCGCTTCTCCGCGGAATAATCGGTGATGAAGAGGAACTCGTGGTTGTAGTGCTTCTTGACCCACTCGTAGCTCAGGCGCTCGGCCTCGGTGGTCAGATCGCCCTTTTCGGACTCATCGACGGTGTAGCCGAACTCTTCTTCCAGGCCCTTGTACAGGTCGGCCAGCTTGACCACGGGGAACGGAGTCTCCGGCACGATGACTTCCTGGCCGAACAGCTCCTTGATCTGGTCGCCGTAGGCCTCCTTGACGGCTTTCAGGCCGGCCGTCAGCAGCTCCTCCTCCATCTTCATGACATCACGGTAAGAGGTGATGTAGCTGAACTCGAGGTCAAAGCCGGAGAACTCGGTGGAGTGTTTGTTGGTGTAGCTCTTCTCGGCGCGGAAGACAGGGCCCGTCTCAAAAATGCGCTCGAAGCCGGCCGCCATGGCCATCTGCTTATAGAACTGGGGGCTCTGTGCCAGATAGGCGTTGCGGTCAAAGTAATCGACCTTGAACACCTCAGAGCCGCTCTCGCTGGCCGCGGCGATCAGCTTGGGGGTGTGGATCTCGATGAAGCTGCGATCCAGCAGGAACTTGCGCATCGCGTTGACGAAGCAGCTCTGTGCCTTGAACATCAGCTGGTTCTCATCGGTGCGCAGGTCGATCCAGCGATAATCAATGCGCTGGTCGATGCTGGAGCGCTCGACGGCCTTTTTCTTCTTGGTGGCCGCGATCTCCTTGCGGACGATGGGCAGTGCATCCGCAATGCTCTCGATCTCGATCTCCGAGGGGATCATCTCGATGCCGCCCATCTTGACGTAATCGTTCTCCACCACCTTGCCGGTGACGGTGATGACCGAATCCGGGGTCAGCTTGTCGATGGTGTCCACCAGCTCGGGGTGGTCGGCTTTCTCGACGGTGATCTGGAGCTTGCCGGTAATATCTTTGAGCACGATAAAGGCCATGGCCTTGCTGTTGCGCAGGTTCTCAATGAAACCCTGTACCTTGATCGTGTTTCCAATTTCCTTGGGTACCTCTTGGATGTAGGTGCGATTCATGGAAATCCTCCTTTTTGGTGTTCCGTTATCTACCCTATTATATAACATTTTCGGCATAAATCAAGCAGCACCTCATCATTCCTATCTCCGGCTCTCCTTAGTAGGAGAGCTCCGCGACACGCCCGCGCAAAGCGGGATGGAGCGGTGAGAGGTTTCATCGGGAATAAAACCTCTCCGTCATCGCTTCGCGATGCCACCTCTCCTGCGAAGGAGAGGCAAAAAGGTTTACTCTTTTTTATGCAGCGTCCCCGTGCCGCCCTCCACGACACCATCGTGGTCCAGCACCGCCCTGATGGTACCAAAGAAGCACTTCACGTCCAGCCCAAAGCTCAGGTGCTCCACATAGTAGCCGTCCAGCCGGGCCTTATCGGCGATCTCCAGCTCATCGCGGCCATGGATCTGGGCCCAGCCCGTCAGGCCGGGGCGGACATCGTTGGCACCGTATTTGTCCCGCTCGGCCAGCAGGTCGTACTGGTTCCAGAGGGCCGGCCGGGGGCCGATGACCGCCATGTCGCCCACAAAGATGTTCCACAGCTGGGGCAGCTCGTCCAGGCTGGTCTTGCGCAGGAACCGCCCCACCCGGGTGATATACTGGTCCGGGTCGTGGAGGAGATGGGTGGGCATATCGTGGGGGGTGTCGATCCGCATGGTGCGGAATTTCAGGATGTTAAAATGCTGTTTGTGGATGCCCACCCGTTTCTGCTTGAAAAACACCGGGCCGGGCGAATCCAGCTTGATGGCGATGCAGAGCACCAGCAGCAGGGGCGAAAGGCAGATCATGCCGCCCAGTGATAAAATAACGGCCAGCAGCCGCTTGATTCCATTCCGATACATGGAGGTTCCTCCCTTTGGTTTTGGTTGCGCTCCTATTATAACAAGAGGCTCGACAATTTTCAATTCGGCGGGGCGGATTTCCGCACGCCCTGTTCCGAGTATGGGCTGCATCGGTTTTTGAAAAACGCCTGTTTTGTTGTATCATCTGGCTGGTTTTCTCCCTTGCCGCGCCGTCTACCTGCCGGAACCCATGAAACCACTCCGCGGCTTTCCGTTCTGCCGCGTTCCGCTTCCTTTTCAGCATTTTACGTTTTTACTTGCTTTTTGCTTGCTTTTTACGCTCCGGGTGCTATAATATGAAGTTGCGTTCTGCCTCCGGGCAGGACTGATTTTGGTATGATTTTAACGATACAAAGTGTAAGAAATGCAAGAAAAAGCTTGTTCAAAGGAGGCGGATTTTCCATGGCGCAGATTTCCCGTTCTGGCGATCTGACCAGCGGCCCGATGCTGCAAAAGATCATCCTGTTTTCGCTCCCGCTGGCGGCGTCCAGCATTTTGCAGCTGCTGTTCAACGCAGCAGACGTTGTGGTGGTGGGCCGCTTTGCGGGCAGCACCGCTCTGGCGGCGGTGGGCTCCAACGGTGCCCTCATCAACCTGCTGGTCAACCTGTTTGTGGGCCTCTCGCTGGGTGCCAACGTTGTGGCTGCCCGCTGCTTTGGCGCGCGGGACGATCAAGGCGTGCAGAACACCGTCCACACGGCGGTGACGCTGGGCCTTGTCAGCGGTGTGCTGCTGGCGGGCGTGGGCTTTTTTGCGGCCCGGGGCCTGTTGGAGCTGATGTCCAGCCCGGAGGATGTCATTGACCTGGCCACCCTCTACCTGAAAATTTACTTTCTCGGGATGCCCATGACCATGCTGTACAACTTCAGCTCGGCACTGCTGCGGGCCGTGGGCGACACCAAACGGCCGCTGTTCTGTCTGGCGACGGCAGGCGTCATCAATGTCATCCTGAATCTGGTCTTCGTCATTGGTTTCCAGATGAGCGTGGCCGGCGTCGCGCTGGCGACCATCATCAGCCAGACCGTTTCCGCCTGCATGGTCACGGCCCTGCTCCTGAAAGAGGAGGGCCCCCTCCACCTCGACCTGCACAAGCTGGGCTTCCACAAAGGGGCCCTGACTCAGATTTTGCTCATCGGCCTGCCGGCCGGCCTGCAAAGCACAGTGTTCAGCCTCTCCAACGTGGTCATCCAGTCGGCGGTCAACTCGTTTGGCTCCACGGTCGTGGCGGGCAACTCGGCAGCCTCCAACATCGAGGGCTTTGTCTACACCGCCATGAACGCCTTTGCACAGGCCGCCGTGACCTTTACCAGCCAGAACATGGGTGCCCGCCGGTATGATAACCTGGACCGCGTCATGCGCAACTGCCTGCTCTGCGCCGTGGGCATTGGCGTGCTGCTGGGCGGCGGCGCGTTCCTGGGCGGCAACCTGCTGCTCCACTTCTACTCCACCGATGAAGCCGTGGTGGCCGCGGGCCTGGCCCGGATGCGGATCATCTGCACCACTTACTTTCTCTGCGGTGTCATGGACACGCTGGCCAGCTGCCTGCGCGGCCGGGGCTACTCGGTCATGCCCATGATCGTCAGTCTGGTGGGCAGCTGCCTGCTCCGTCTGGTCTGGATCGCCACGGTGTTCCAGCTGTTCCGCTCCACCACCACCCTGTACATCAGCTACCCCATCAGCTGGATCTTAACGGCGCTGGTGCACTTCATCTGCCTGATGGCAGTGCGCAAAAAGCTCCACGCGGAGTCCGCCGCCATGGCTGCCTGAGTTCTGATTCGCAACGCCTCCGCGCCGAAATGGCGCGGGGGCATTTATTTTGTTTCCGCTGCCCGCAGCAGGCGGAGGATGCTGTTGAGGGTGTAGGTGTAGTTTTCCCGGCTGGCGTAACGGGACTGCGCAAAATCCATGGCCTGCCGGTTGATGGAAAACACAGCGGTCAGGCCCAAGGCCGGGTCATCGCAGAGGTCTTCCACCTCCGGCAGGACGCCGCCCACGATGGCCACCACCGGCACGCTCTTCTCTTTCGCGTGCTTTGCCACGCCGCTGATGACCTTGCCCCGGACGCTCTGGGTGTCCAGCCGCCCCTCGCCGGTGAGGACAAGGTCACAGCCGTCCAGCCGGGCGTCAAACCGGACCAGATCCAGCACGGCCTCAATGCCGGGCCGCAGCTTTGCCCCCAGGAACGCCACCATGCCAGCACCCAGGCCGCCTGCCGCGCCTGCACCGGGCAGAGCGGCTGCCGAACGGCCCAGCTTTGCCTCGATGACACCGGCCAGCGCCCGGAGCTGCCCGTCCAGAAAGACTACCGTGGCCTCATCGGCACCCTTTTGGGGCGCAAAGACGTAGGCCGCACCGGTTGGGCCGTAGAGCGGGTTATCGATATCGCACATGGCGGTGAGGGAGACGCCCGCCAACAGCTTTTCCGCTTCTTTCGTGTCGATGTCCGCCACCTCGCTCAGGGTACCGCCCACGGGCACAAAATCGCTGCCATCGGCCCGGAGAAATTGGACCCCCAGCGCCGCCGCACAGCCGCAGCCGCCATCGTTGGTGCAGCTTCCGCCCAGCCCCAGCAGGATGTTCTGGTTGCCCGCCTCCACGGCGTGGCGGATGAGCTGACCCACGCCGTAAGTGGTGGTCTTACAGGGGTCTTTGCGATCTTCTACCTGAGGCAGACCGGCGGCCGAGGCCATCTCAATCACGGCCTGCCCGCCGGGCAGCTGTAAGTATTCTGCCGTGATGGCCTCCCCATAGGGGCCCGAGACGGGCACGGAGACCAGCGTGCCGCCGCAGGCCTCATGGAAGCAGGCCACCGTTCCCTCGCCACCGTCGGCCACGGGAATCCTGACCACCTCGCACCCGGGGAAATACGCCTCCAGCCTCTGCGCCGCAAGGGTGCAGATCTCCTGGCTGGAAAGGGTGCCTTTGAACGAATCCGACACAACGATGCACTTTTTCATTTCTCCACCACCTGTTTTTCTTGAGGAAGTCTGATTACTTGTTCACCACGTTCTGGGGCTGGCCCGCCAGGAACGCCCTGACGTTCTCCACGGTGCAGTCCATAATGCGCTGGCGGCTGCTCCGGGAACCCCAGGACATGTGCGGGGTGATGATGCAGTTCTTGGCTTTCAGCAGCGGGTTGTCGGCCCGGATGGGCTCCGTGGACACGACATCCAGACCTGCACAGGCCACCTTGCCGGAGTTGAGGGCGTCGGCCAGGTCCTGCTCCACCACCATTTGGCCGCGGCTGTTGTTGATGATGATGACGCCGTCTTTCATCTTGGCGATGTTCTCTTTGTTGATGATGCCGGTGTTAAAGTCCATCAGAGGCATCTGGAGGCCCAGCACATCGGAGCGGGCAAACAGGTCGTCCAGCTCCACGAACTCCACGCCCAGGTCTTTCGCGGCCTGGGAGGGGTAGCGGTCATAGGCGATGACGTGCATTCCCAGCGCCTTGGCAGCCTCGGCAGTGTGGATGCCGATGCGGCCGCAGCCCAGCAGGCCATAGGTCTTGCCTGCCACCTCGATGAGGGGATAATCCCAGTAGCACCACTCCTCGCCGTTCTGCCACTTGCCCTCGTGGACGGTACGGTCGTGATGGCCGATGTGGAGGCAGGCCTCCAGCATCAGGGCAATGGCAAACTGGCTGACGGAGTAGCCGCCGTAGTTGGGCACGTTGCAGACGGGGATGCCTTTCTCCTTGGCATAGGCAATATCCACTACATTGTATCCGGTGGCCAGTACAGCGATCAGTTTCAGGTTGGGGCATTGATCCATGGTGGCCTTGGAGATGGGGGTCTTATTCATAATGGCCACATCGGCGTCGCCAATGCGCTCGGCAACGAGATCCGATTCCTCATAGGAAGTGCGGTCATAGACCACCAGCTCGCCCAGCTGCTCCAGAGCGCTCCAGCTCAGGTCGCCAGGGTTTTCCGTATAGCCGTCCAGCACAACGATTTTCATACAATTTTCCTCCATTTCTTTACAGATGTTTTGCCAGCAGATAGCGGTCATGCCCACCGTACATTTCCCGCCGGGAAACGATCTCAAAGCCGCTGGCTTTGGCGTTGTTCAGGCTGTAGGGGTTGCCGGGGCTGACGGTGGCCCCAATGCCCACGATGCCGGGCCGAAGCAGCGGCAGCGCGTCTTCCAGCAGGATGCGCTGCAGGCCATTGCCCCGCCAGTCCGGGTGGACGATGACGCTGTCGGCATTGGCCCAGTACTCCCACTCGGCCTCCGGAATGCCCATGAACGCAGCGTAGTTGTGCTCACTGTGCCCGCAGTACCGCAGGATAAAGTAGGCCCCCAGCCGCTCGCCGTCCCATGCGCCAAGGCAGAGGTCGTGTTCGAGATAGCTCTGGATATTTTCCAGCGTATCGGGCATGAACAGCTCCGGGTTCGGCATCATGGCCCGCACCTCGTTCTGGAGCCGGTAGACGGTCTCGGCCTCTTCGCGCGTACACTGCCGGAGCGTGACCGTCAGCGGCGCCGCCCTGCCGCGGACCTGATGAAGACAAAGTTCCATTTCTGCAATCCCTCCCAAAATAAAATCATACTTTCTTTGCGATTCCAGTATAAATGCCATTTCAAAGAATGTCAATTTATGTTATACTGATTGAAAGGATGCTGGCAGTCTGTGCTCTTGGGCGCTGCTGCCCGCCTCCTGAAGTCTCTGCGGGGCTCACCCTGCATGTGTACCGGAGGAAAACGACCATGAAAGATTCCAGCCTTTCGCCTTCCAGCCGTCTTGGCGGCGCTGTCATCAGCGACCGCGTAGTCGCTGCCCTGCTGCAGGAGCTGCGCACCGGCCGCTATGCGGACGCCGACCGCCTGCCTGCGGAGGTAGACCTTGCCGCCCAGCTCGGTGTCAGCCGTACCGTGATCCGGGACGCGCTAAGCGAGATGGAGCGTGCCGGATACATTGAGCGTGTGCGCGGCATTGGCACCGTTGTCAACCGCACCGTGCTCAACCTGCGCAGCCGCCTGGACCAGAAACTGGAATACTATCCTCTGATCCGCAGCTTCGGCAGCTATCCTCATGCAGACGGCATCCAGATCTACCCCACCCGCGCAGGCGAAGAGCTGGCACGGGACCTCGGCATCGAGGTGGGGGATGAGGTCATCTGCATCAAAAAGAGGATCCTGGCGGACACCACTCCCGTCATCTACTCCATCGATTACCTGCCGCGCGCGCTGTTTGGCAGCCGGGATTACACCCGGATCGACCTCAGTGGCGACATCTTCGAGATCCTGGAGCGGGAGTGTCACCAGCAGATCGCCTCCAATGTCGCCCACCTGAAAGCCAGCTGCGGCGACGAGGCCATCCGGGCAGCCATGCGGCTTGCCCCCGGCGAGGCGATGCTGCTGCTGGACGAAGTCTGCTACAACCGTCTGTGCCACCCGGTCATGCGCTCGTTGAGCTACTACACCAACTTCTTCGATTTTTCCATTCTGCGAAAGCTTCTTTGATGGAGGGAACTGAACAACATGCGTCATCTGATCGATCCTTTAGACTTCAGCCAGGAAGAAATCATGAATCTGTTGAGTCTGGCCGACCGCATCTGCGCCGATCCGGCCGCCTACCAGAACGTCGCCGAGCACAAAAAGCTTGCCACCCTGTTCTACGAGCCATCCACTCGCACCCGCCTCTCCTTTGAGGCCGCCATGCTGAACCTGGGCGGCCATGTGCTGGGCTTCCCCAGTGAAACGGTCTCCAGCGCTTCCAAGGGCGAGAGTGTGGCCGACACCATCCGTGTGGTGTCCTGCTACGCTGATATCGTCGCCATGCGCCACCCCAAGGAGGGTGCCCCGCTGCGCGCCAGCCGTTATTCCCGCATCCCGGTCATCAACGCCGGTGACGGCGGCCACCAGCATCCCACCCAGACCATGACCGACCTGATGACCATTCGCCGCCGGATGGGCCGGCTGGACAACCTGACCATCGGCCTGTGCGGCGACCTGAAGTTTGGCCGCACCGTCCACTCTCTCATCAAGACCATGGCCCGCTGCAAGAACATCCGCTTTGTGCTCATCAGCCCGGAAGAGCTGCGAGTACCCGATTATATCATCAAGGACGTGCTGGAAGCCAACGGCATTGAGTACAAGGAGACCCGCAGCCTGGAGGATTCCATGGCCGACCTGGACATCCTGTACATGACCCGCGTGCAGAAAGAGCGCTTCTTCAACGAGGAAGATTACATCCGCCTGAAAAACAGTTACATCCTGACCAAAGAGAAAATGGCACTGGCAAAGCCCCATATGGCTGTGCTGCACCCCCTCCCCCGCGTGAACGAGATCACCCTGGAGGTCGATGATGACCCCCGCGCTGCCTATTTTGAGCAGGTGCAGAATGCTGTTTATATCCGCATGGCACTCATCATGACCCTGCTGGGTCTGCCCGACCCCAAGGCACCTGACGCAAAGGAGGAACACTGAAATGCTGAACATTGACGAGATCCAGAATGGCATTGTCATCGACCACATCAAAGCCGGCACCGCCATCGGCCTGATGGATCTGCTGGGCATCAAGGGCAACCGCACGGCCAGCGTGGCCCTCATCCAGAACGCCCGCTCCCACAAAACAGAGTGCGGCCGCAAGGACATCATCAAGGTGGAGGGCGACTCCTCCTGGCTCAACCTGGATGTGCTGGCCTACCTTGACCCCAACATCAGCGTGACCGTCATCCAGGACGGCAAGGCCATCAAGAAAGAGAAACCCCAGCCCCCCAAGCGCCTGGTAAACATCGTGCGGTGCAAAAACCCGCGCTGCATCTCTTCCATTGAGGAAGAGTGCGACCAGATCTTTGAGCTGAGCTCCAATGGCAAGTATCGCTGCATTTACTGCGAGCAGGAGCTGCAGGTCAATCCGGAATAATGTAAGATTGGGTTTGTGTTGATAGTAAGCCCCCGGAAAACCAGCGATTGAGTTGGTTTTCCGGGGGCTTTTGGTTGTAGTTATTTTTTGAGTTTTATTTTTGGATCAATCTGCTTTTGGGGACTGATTTCCACACCACTCATCCAATCGTTAAGATTTGCTGTGAATCACTTTTTCTTTACCATGCAGCGTTTTTTAAAGAACGAAATACCGTAGCAAAGAATCTGATCGTAATCATCCTCATACTCCTTTGCATGCTGTCCTTCCACGTTCATTTTTCTTCAGCCTTTGTCATTTCATGTTCCAGTCGGATTCTCCACTCAAGATAATCTTTCCTTCGGATCGATGTATATTTTCCAGCCAATTCTTTCAGACTCTGCCGCTGGCTATCAACGTCAAGAATCGTGTCAATTCTCTGGTCGTCATCATCTGTAACAATGTCCACCCGCATCGGCATGTCAAACAGATATTGCAGCAAAAAACAGAAATCACAGGTATTTGCTGCAATATAGGCCCTTGTCTGCGAGAAAATCAGATTTACGGAACCATTTTTGCAATCTTTGAGCAGATGCACCATTTCCGGGCGTTTATAAATTTCCTTATTCCCTGTGATGTCAATATAGACACCAACCAGCCTTTTATCCGCATCATCCCTGAACTTTTCAGCATAGTAGGAACTGTGATAGGCCACTGCTGCATCCTTAGAGCGTTCCCACAGTTTTGCAAGTTTCACATAGCCGCCAACCTTATACTTGCGATCCATTCATAGCACCTTCTTCCGGCTGAACGCTCCAATACCATTTCCGCTTTTTCTGATAGCAGCGGATGTCCGTAAATTGTACTTCTCTTGGAAAACGAATCAGCTTCTACCGTTCAAAATCGAATCTGTCGCAGGAAACCCTCGCCGCAAAAGTCAACTGCAGCCGTGAACACATTGTCCGTATTTGCAAAAGCATCTGTATCGCTGGAGCCCCCAGCTATCACTAACTTTTTATCTGTTTTCACCTGCTTAAACGCTTCCACCAAATAGCGGATTCCCTTTTCCGGGACCAGTCTTCCCAGGAACAGAATATATGAGTCCTTGCTCAATCCAAATTTTTCGGCAATCAGATCAGCTTCCAAAATCTTTGGCCTGTTTACTCCATTTGGTATAAAACAAGTGTTTCTTCCATAAGTTTCCTTAAAATAGTCCTGCACTCCTTTGCTCAGAACAATGACCTCGTCCGCATATTTCGCAGCATTTTTTCGCCTTGGTGGATAAACTTAGAACCAAGTCCTGATTGCCATTTCTCGCGCTGCCAATCAATGCCGCCCGATATCAAGTCTTGGACAACTTTTTTCACAAATAAATTTGAAAAAAGCGAAAAAAATAAGCCCTGCAAGGCTTTCAATCGGTTTTTGAACCAATTTGAGCCTTGTAGGGCTTATCTCTATACTCTATACAATTTTTGCTTTATACGGCCTGCAACGGGGTGTTTTCCATTACTTTCTTAAATTCTTCGACCGTCATTTCAGCATCCTCAGCAGCTTCTTCAACCGTCACGCGGCCTTTTCTCACCTGCTTAATCAACATCCGCATCTCACCGATACCAATGCCTTCTTCTCTGCCGATACCGATACCTTCTTCTCTACCTTCGGCCTTGACACCTTGACTAAGATTGCACATAATAAGCACCTCTCTTTCCAGTTCTTCGCTCATTGCAACGCCAAACTCTTCTTCGAGAATTTTCTTTTTCTCCGTAGCTGCTCTTGACGAAGAAAGCAGCACATCCAGAAACTTCAAAATGCCTGTATAGTTTTCTGTATCAGGTTTTCCCAGACAAATCGTTACCACGCTCATCAGATCATAATTTTCTGATTTCTCGGCAGCGTTTCCAATCAACTGTTCTGGCCGAATCGAATACCGCGTAAGCGTATTCTGAAATTCATCGGACGGTTTTGTACAAACCCATATAGAATACACTTTTCGGATTTTTCCATACTCAGACTTTTTGAATATCGGCCCGTGCTGTGCAGAAATCATTCTGCTGCAATAATAGATTGCACGTTTTGTCAGTGGGTATCCCGGATTAAAAGCAGTCTGCGCTTCCACATTGATAATAAGACGAATCACATCCTGCTGTGCTGCATCATTCGCCGCCGTCGGAGCAATCGCATCAAAGCGAACGTCATAACGCACCGTTCCCTCAGTCAGCGTAGAATCCTCATTGTTGCTTCCAGTTATTACGTCAGGAGCTTTCGGAGGTCTGTTTGTATCATCAACGTGAACGCCAACCGTGCCAACCTCTGGAGTCCCCTCAATATACTTTTCAGCAATTTCGTCTACGGAACATTCACTGTATTCATCTACACAGCCCTTCATAATCTGCGCCAAAATCTGCTTGTTAGCCAGCAGCTTTTTGGCAGTCTTATCATAGTCCGAATCAAACTCCGTCTGAGTTATCGTGTGGGCAAGCTGATTTTCTACCGTGTTTTGCTTTTCCATCGGCATTCACTTCCTCGCAGTAGATTCAACAAGGGCGTATAAACTCTTACTGTACTTTCATCTTACCATAAATCGCTTCTCATATCAAGCTGTGCAACTCCCTCAAAATCCTTAAATTTTTACGAACAGTTGTCCATAATATAACATTGTCGTTGATGTTATATTATGGACAACGCTGCCCGTTCCACAATCAGAATCCATCGGCTATTCTCGATCATCTTAACTTTTCTTCTGCATTATAACTCTTTTTAAGTTAAGATACAAAATTAGAGTTAAGACTAGCAGAAAAAGCGCATCACAGCTTGAAAATTCCACTCTTTGAAATTGTTCATGTTATTACATTTCTATTGATGTTATATCATGGGCAACCGCTTGATGCTACTTTCCTGTCGTGTTATACTTATCTTATACAAAATTGTCAAGGGGGAGTGCATTATCATGAGTAAAAGACTTGTCGCTTACTTTTCTGCCAGCGGTGTCACCGCAAAAGTTGCTGAAAATCTGGCAGATGCCATCGGTGCAGACATTTTTGAGATTCAGCCAGAAGTTCCTTATACCAAGGCCGATCTGAACTGGATGGACAAGAAATCCCGCAGCACCATCGAAATGAGCAATCCGAACTCTCGCCCTGCCATCGCCGCCAAACGTGATAACATGGACGAGTATGACACCATCTTTGTCGGCTTTCCTATCTGGTGGTATGTTGCTCCCACCATCATCAATACATTTCTGGAAAGCTACAACTTAAAAGGTAAGACCATCATCCCCTTTGCCACCTCCGGCGGCAGCGGCATGGGCAAAACCAATGAAAAACTTGCGCCGAGCTGCACTGGTGCAAAGTTACTGCATGGTAAGGTGTTCAACTCCTATTCCAGCAAGGCAGATTTGTCTGCATGGGTAGAAACCCTCAGCCTATAACTCTCACATTCCTACAGAATGAAACGCCCTCATAGCCGAGAAGATTTACGAATCCTCTCAACTATGAGGTCGTTGTTTTCTTCCCCATCATGTAAATTATACGTCATACTTATAGCATAGCCTTCATACAGTTTTGTTCATAATATCACATTTCCCACCGGACATCCTTTCTTCTTTCCGCAAGTCCTGGTTTACTAAGAAATAAAGATGGCTCTGCAAAAATATAATCATTTTTCTTATTTCTAAAACGCGCGGTGCCATTCATAATATAGCAGGCGTCTTTTGCTCTTGTCAGTCCTACATAATGCAAATTCAAATCTTGTTGAACCGACGACTCATCGCCAAACTCGTTAGGAATTATCCATTTATACATATCCATATGAAAAACAATATTAAATTCCAATCCTTTTGATTTGTGCAATGTCATAATATTAAGTTCGTTTTCACGTGCCGGAACGTAATTTTTCAACTGATGCGGATCACTTATCACTGAATGAAGATTATTCAAAGCTACTTTTGTTTCCTTTTGTGCGTACACCAGTCCCGCAAGTTCTTTTATCTTATCCTCTGCATTGCAAAAATCATCGAACGAATTCGAAAATATACTTTGGCACAGCGCGAGTGCTTTTCTATATTTTTGAGGTTCCAGTTCTTCAGAAAAAAGTTGTTCTGCGTAATCGACAGCAAAAACCGACTCATCAAAACGTGCCGAAATTAAATCTCGAAAGAATCTTCCCCATTCAGAGTTATCTCTATCTAGCACTGTTTCCTCAAATATTTTATATGGTGTACTTAGGTTTTCTCCAACCTTAAAAGCTGTACTATTACTTCTACAAAGAATTGCGACCTGATTATTTCTCACTATTCCATATTTATCTTTTATTTGGTTAAGGTATTTATCTATTGCCGCAGCAATGCTCCTCTCATCTCCTGAAATATCGACTTTAAAAACCCTTTTCTCTCTAGGCACTGTTTTTGATGCACCAAAAAGACACAGTGAGTATTCCGATATACTCGGATGACATCTATGATTTTTACTAAGTTCAAAGCGAGCAAAGTCATCTCTTTTCATCAGAGCAATCAGATATTTTGGGAATCGTTTTGTAAAACCATATATTGCTTGATTTATATCTCCCACAGCAATTCCTGTTAATCCACTCTCAACAAGCTTTATAAAGACCTTATCTTGTATCTCACCGCAATCTTGGTACTCGTCGATAATAATATGAGAATATCTAGCCTTGATATATTGCATCGCACCTGGCACATTCTCTAATATGTACAATGCAGTTTCACCAGTATATTTTAGAAAGATTTTACCTTCTTGTAACCCTTCAACCAGAACGCTCTCTTTCTTTGAGGAAAAAGGCTCTTCTAATAACAGTGCATACTTGCTACTCTCATCTATGTTATCAACAATCTCATATTCTGTAATATTCCCCGTAACATGGCTTGAAAAAGGAATAATAATTTGTGAAATATAAAACTTGTCAATAGTGCCAAAAAAAGATTGCTTCGTATCTGCACACCTTTGCTTACACCTTCTTTTTAGTTCATCACTTGCCTTATTAGTAAATGAAATTGCAATTACTCCTTTATATTCTGGCAAATCTGGAATCACTCTGGCAATCTTTTCGACTATTGTATATGTCTTTCCAGATCCCGGCTTAGCAGTAATCACAATATTGCCCTTCTGTTGAAGTATCTTACTTTGTTCTTCAGTTGGTTCTTTCACCATTGTCCGGTCTTGTCCTTTCCGTTGTAATACGAATCAAGCTTGTCAGAGGCTCTACAATTTTGCTCTCTTCAAGACAAGAAAGTTCTTTATGGTTTTTAGTCAAGAATTCCATCATATTTTCTGCTTTTTTCTTTTGCATTGCGTTTACGAGATCATCATGATCCCTTTTTCCATAGTGGTTCATCAGCGTATCTTTTAATTCACTACTGGCAAGATCATTTTCGAGATCCACATCAGATAAAAAGATTCCTAAATCTTTGATATTTGTCCTAATATATTCATTCAACTTTTTAGCCTCTTCGGGAATTTCAGCATCTTTTGGCCATTCATTTTCTTTGCTATGCTGATTCCAATATTCAATCAATCCAGTTTTATTATCACCAATATCTTTAACAATCCCAATTCCTCGTGATATTCCAGCATAATATTTTTTTACCGGAGTAACACTTGTTTTTGAAAATATGTCGTTATCAGTTCTCAGAACCCACGAAATATTTAGCGCATTGCAAATAGCCACATAAGGTTTAAATCCTACTCCCTCAACCGAAAGAATTGATATATTATGCCTGTCCAAATCAAGTTTCAGCTCTCTTGCCAGTGCTGTGTAAAACAACACCTCCGAAGTTCCCTCAACAAGAAAGACTCCATCTGAGAAAAATGTTTCCGCTGACAAAGCGTTCAGCCTATATCCAAAATCATCAAATACACTTTTTAGTAATTCACTGCAACCACCACAAGAAGCAAACGAGTACTTATTTTCTGAATATAATCTCACAATACTTGCAGGATCAAATTTAGATGCAATATGGGGAGAATGTGTTGTTATTAAAATTTGCTCGTCAAAACTATTCTGAATATACGCCGATAATTTTCGTTGCTGATGTGGATGAAGGTGTGCTTCAGGTTCTTCAATCGCATAAAAAGCAACATGGTCAATGTTGTTTTGCAAATGTTGTTTTGCTATCCATGTCGCGAGGAATATTTGATTATTGCGTCCATCTCCACCTATCGATAACGGAGTATCTCCTGTGGAATATGCGAGAACCAAGTTATCAAGCATTTTATCAGCTTTACTTTCTCCCGCAACAAATCGGACTGCTTGATCTTCATTATGAACAGACAGTTCCCCTAATTCACGATTTACCTGTGCAAGTGATGTAGAAATGTATTGTAACGAACTTATACTCTCATTGATTTTATCCAAACTATTTTGAATCTCATTAATTTTTTGACTGTCTGACGCCGTTGCTTCTTCGGAAAGCTTTTCCTTTGCAATCTGAAGTATCTTGATTTTCTCACGGCTCAAAAAAGAAAAAAGATTGCGATTTGTGTCAACATATTGCATGTTTAATCTCTTAATATATTGTCTTGTTTGAAGTTCAGACAATGTAGAGACATCATACCCCGTCAAAATTTTATATGTACCATTTTTTTGATTCGTATATCTTATAACCACTTTTCCATCTTTGACGGCACTTCCAAATGTACTTAACAAGCAATCTTCTGTTACTTCGCATAGATATGCTGTTATTTCAATAGTATCTGTACCAGAATAAGCATTATAGTCGCTTTCTGTCAATTCTAAATCATGTTCACTAATTGTTTTGTCAAATAGAATTCTTAGAGCGTATAGGAGATTAGACTTTCCCACATCATTTGCTCCGATAATAAGTGTTTTTTTCTGGAATATGACTTCTGTATCATCAAAATTACGGAAGCCTTTAATGCGAACCTTTTCCAATCTCATAATTTTCTCTCCTAACTCCCTAATCTTTTTCTATTGGGAAGCCCATAAGCATCATCTTTTCTCTCTGCCCAGATGGGAAAGCCCATTCATGAAACTCATCGCGTTCTGACAATCTACTCCTCTTTATTAAATTATGTCGCAACACTGAAATCAACTCGTAGGCCTCTCCAGTAACTTTAATAATCTCATCAATATCCAACGAGTGAAGTGAATAGTGAAGCATGTTAGAATCATTATATAAATCTCTTAAACACCCTTGTGTTTCTGGTGTCAGATTAAATATTAATGCAGCCGGTGTAGTATTATTCTTAATTTTGATTGGGCGATTATCAAATGTTTGCAGTACTCCTTTTGTCAATGTTTCTCCATTTCTATACCTGCCATATCTTAATCCTACTGCCAATCCATGCTTATATTGACAATAATCTTGATAATGCTCTTTATGAAAAGAAACTAAATCTGTCAAATATGTCTGCATTCTCAAAACTGCTATTCTATATTCTATGTAGCAATCTTGATGATCTGCCCATGTCAAACTATCATCCAAATCAAAATATGGAAGAAAAAACTCTCCCAAAAATTTTGATGGATCATTTGTCTTAAAATTCCAAATATATCGCTTAACATCTGTAGCATTATAATTTACAACATTCTTCACAAAAGTATCTATATTTTTTGATAACATAAGAAACGAGAACAAATCCTCTATTGCTTGTTCCGCATGACTTAATGCTTCAAATATCCACCCTATACGAACTTCGTTTTTTATTTGTTCATGTTCCACAATAGACAATGGTTGGTTTTCTCCCGTTATATCACTATAGAAATCATCTAAATTGAGTATCAACTTTTTAATAGATTCTACTGCAACAATATGCCAAGCTAAATATTGACTATCAAGATATTGATACATCTGGGCTTTCCCTGCTTCAAATTTTTCTTTTTCTGTTAGTTTTTTCATTTTTACATCCCATAATCTCAAAAACACCAACGCATCAGTAACCAAGCTGTTCTTATTACACTATCTTGAGAGAAACCAACTTTCGGACGATTCAATGCACTCACCAAATTGTCGATTTTGATTTCATACCACTTATAGTAGCATATTCACCATTGTTTTTATGTTATATTTTCATAATACCATAAATCATCGTCGACATCAAGGCAACATTTGTTGACATTTACCATATTATTTTAATATTCGAATAGGTTCATGTGCAATTTTCGACATTGTAATTTGCTTTTTCTGACATGAAATCACTCTAACAGAATAAAACACTCGCCTAGTCGAGAAGAATTCTCTTATCTAGGCGAGTGTTACTTTTTAACTATCAAAGTTTTCCCTTGCTAATTTTATACCGAAGCCAGTCCTCTGCGTATTCGCTACTGTTCAGAATCAAGTTCAGTACTTTGTTTCCTTCTTCTGTATTCATTTCTTCCGGGATGTCATCTTTAAACATCGAAAAAATATTATCCTGTCGCTCTTTCGGTGTCGGATGATCTTGATAGACAATCTTTTTCCCTTTTAGTTCAGAATACACATCAAACAAGCGAAACATTTCAAATAGTATTATCGGTGATAAATATTGATCTTCCCAAAACACTTGTAGTTCTTCTGGCACTTCGTTTTTCTTCTGCTGCATTATTAAATTTATCAGCAAACGATAGGCATACTGATCTGCTCTTAATTCTGTATCCTTTCCATTTCGATCTTCTGGATGAATAGCATGATATAACTCATGTCCTATCAAAAAAGTCCAAATAGTCCAGTAGTTATCCATTGCTGTATGCATCAAGTTTTCTGGGAGAAGAGACATTTCATAAAGCTGCGTTTCATTATGTGTCCCAATTTCTCTTTTTCCATTCTGCAAATCTTCCAGAACGTAAAAGTTCTTCATGCAACGAGTTACATTCTCCTCGCTTCTATTATTCTCAAGTGAGTACATTGTGAAAAGAAACGATATAAGTGTATATTCCAGCAGTTCATCTACAACAACGACTTTTGTACCATTTGCATGAAAAGCGTTCATATTCCTTATATATCGAGGAATATATTGAACTGGCTCATCAATTTTTAAAGCCTTGAGAACCAATCCTAGCATTTTCTCATCAACATAATCTTCTTCCTCGTATGCGCGATTCAAGATTGCCTCATCAATTACATTGATTTTCCGCTTTTTCAGCATTTCGACAAACATCCGAACGCTTTCTCGTCCTTCTTCAATGTTACGTTTCGGAATGTTATTCCTTATTTGGTCACTCAGATAATTCTTATTTTTCATAATGTAATATCACTGCTTCCGCCAATTGGCCCGCTACATTTTCACTTATTTTATTTACATCTTCATTATTCAGATACCTATTTATCCTATACTCTGCACCTATTCTATATTCATCTTTTGAGTTTTCTCGAACACATAAGGATACTTTAATACAGGTTTCTTGTTCACCATCTTCTTTATTGGTCTGTTCAGAAATTTTTTCACTTGTTTTTTCTTTTGATGATTGTCGCAATTTATCCAAAACATCATGTGAAACGATTTTAATGACATCCCATATCATTCCACTTACAACACCTGTTATAATGGAATTAGATGATATGGTAATATACAAACCTATCAAAAAATCGCCCACATTAAAATTATCGACCGACATAACTGTGTAGTCAATGTCTGTTCGTTCTTCAAGAGGACTGTACGCACTTTCCAATTCATAGGGAACCTGAATCAACACTGATGTTTCCATTTTACATAATCCTCCCAGTTTACTTTTGCTGTTTTCTCCATCCTTATAGAAAAGAATAACATTTTCTTAAAATGTTTTCAAGGTCACTCGTGCAGTTCCAAGGGCAGTCCATCCGGGTCAAAGAAAAAGGTCATTTTCTTTTTGGTGTAGCTGTCCAATCGAATCGGTTCACATTCAATTCCCATCTGAGCCAGTTCTGCCACGGTAGCTTCCACATCATCCACCCGGAACGCCAGATGCCGCAAACCGCAGGCTTCCGGCCTGTTTACACGCTCGGGCGGGTTTGGCTCTGCAAAAATCTCCAGTTCAATCGCATCGGCACCGTCACCGACACTCAAATCCAGTTTCCAGTCGTTCCGCTCCTTGCGGAAGTTTTCTCTCACAACTGCAAAGCCCAGCTTGTTCACATAAAAGTCTCTCGCTTTTTCGTAGTTAGAAACGATAATCGCCACATGATGAATTGCCGCCAATTTCACTATCTGTACGCCTCCCTATTTTATATGTACCATACCTGCCGAAGCATTACTGCTACCAGTTCCAGAAGCACGACCACACTGCCGACCACCTGCGGTATCATAAAAATCGCAAATCCACCGATCAGCATTTGAAGTGCTTCCATCCCTTGCGACTGCTGCATAAGATACGAAAGAATCGCCGTTGCCAATAGCACACTACCCAGCAAATAGAAAATCCATGCCGAACAATGATGCAGGAATACCACAAACCACTTTATAAGCCACACCGCAAGGATCAGCGGGAGGGTTATCATCACCAGCATCAATTTTAACAGCCATCGAATTGCTTTCATAATGTCCTCTTTCTGGCTGGTCTGTTGCCCATGTTATAGCACACTCTCTGATGTTCCAACATGGGCAACCCAGTCCTCTCTCAAATTTAGCTTGTGTGCAGTGCTTTTACAGTATCCTGTATGCTCCGCTCATATTTGAACCGTACCACGATGCGCCCTCCATCATGCACAAAAACATTTTCGATAAATGCCGACACCATACTTGCTGTAAGCCTTGTACCGTGCAGGAAATTCTCTGCCTGCTCTGCCGCTGCACGCACAGTTCCCGGCACAGCACTCTGGGTAGATTCTTCCGCCTTGGACTGTTCGATTTTTTCCTTTACCTCTGCAATTTTTCTATCACACTCCTGTTTCTTTTCTTTGTAGGCATCCAGTGGGAGTGTTCCGGCTGCATATTCTTCATACATCCGCATCTTCTCACCTTTCAGGTTTTTAAGTTCCTGCTCCATCAGAGTTTTACGGCGGTTTGCCTTTTTGTGGGCTTCCTCCAAATCCTGCGCTTCCTTTTGAATATCACCATAAAGGGAATCCAGCAGAGAAAGTTCCCTTTTCAGTGCCTGAAAAACAGCATTCTCAATATCACTGACCTGAAAGACTTCGGAGGTGCACTGAGTTTGCCCCACAAGTTCCAGTCCTTCTCTGCACCAGAATGTCGGCACAACCTGTTTGAAATTGTGCGCCATCACTCGCCTGCAATTTCCGCAGCGAACTTTGCCTTTCAATGGAAAGTCCACGCTGCCCATCAGCACTTTATGGCTGTTGCTCTTTATGACAAGCTGCGCTTTTTCAAATTCTTCACGACTTACGATTGCTTCATGGGTTCCCTCTGTAATAAACTGCTGTCCTTTGGGAACCGTTCTGACAATGCTTTTGCCGGAAATCAGTGTTTTTGTTTTGCCCAAAACCATCGCCCCGGTGTACACATACGCCGTGAGAATTTTCCAAACGCGAGAACTATCCCATAAGATCACAGGAGCTATGGTATAGGTCGTTTCCTTGCCATACGCCTTATTTTCTTTGTTATATACGCTCGGCACAGGAACATTTTCGTCATTGAGCATCATTGCTATCTCTCTTGTACCTAACCCCAGAATCGCAAGGTCGAAAATACGCCGCACGATTTTTGCCGCTGACGGGTCGATGATAAATGCGCCCTTTTTGTCTGGGTCAAACTGATAGCCGAACGGCGCAGCGGATGCCGTTGTAATGCCTTTTCGCCACTTGACCTGATTGGCAGTCCGCAGCTTCTTCCCTGCGTCCCGGCAGTACATCGTGTTCACCAGATTGCTGACCACCACATCCATGCCCAGCGTTGTACCTTTATAATTATTGCTATCATAGTTGTCATTGATGGCAATGAGCCTTACCCCCAGCAAAGGAAAAATCTGCTCCATGTACTCACCCACACCGATATAATCACGACCAAAGCGAGAGAGGTCTTTTACAATGATGGTATCAATCTTGCCATTACGAACACCATCCATCATCTGCTGGAATCCCGGTCTGTCAAAAGATGAGGTTAGATAACGATACTTTTTGAAACACAGTAAAATCAAGGTTTTTC
>ERZ838483.996-NODE-996-length-29184-cov-17.220845_pt1 | contig 29184 bp, 29 predicted proteins | sample MGYA00519939_ERZ838483 | MGnify/ENA primary metagenome ERZ838483 (study PRJEB31850, sample SAMEA3708836) | human gut metagenome | biome: human gut; feature: human-associated habitat; material: faeces | place: China | collected 2014 ... | reverse complement strand
TTTAGACAAAAGAACAGAAGAACATATTGAGTTAAAAGGTAATAGTTAAAAAGTAAAAGCGGCGAGCGTATTGCATTTTCACTTTTCATTTTTCATTCTTAATTCTTCATTATTTTTCATTCTTCATTATTCAACGCACTCACATCAACATCAGGAATGATAACGTCTGCAAGTTTGTCGTTTACAAGAAATCCCATGTATAGTGGAATGGTAAGTATATCTCCATCACGGCCTACGTTATATTGCCCTAACTTGATTGCACTCTTAACATGATACACGTCCTTATTTTTAAGAACCGTTGTCATGCTTTTTGCTTTACCAGACTTTGCCTTAATTTCAAGGAGAACACATTCGCCTTTGAGCCTTACCAGGAAGTCCAGTTCAAGCCCGCTGTCCTTATGGAAATAATACAGTTTCTGACCGGACTTACACAGAAAATCCGCCATGAGGTTCTCGAAAATAGCTCCCTTGTATCCAAGAAGATTTCCCTTTAAAATATCCGCCTGAGTACCATAGTCAAGCATTGCCACAAGAATACCTATATCGGTCGTGTACACTTTGAAACAATCTTTAATGGCATTCCCCTCTAACGGCAACTCCGTAGTCTGTGTGTTATAGCATCTACGGATAATCCCTGCATCTTCCAGCCATTGAATACTGCCGATGTATTGAGCAGACCTTCCTCCCTTTTTCACAACTGAATACTGGAATTTCTTGTTCTCTTTAGCCAGTTGCTTCGGAATAGATTCAAAACATTCCCGGATATTGGGCTTGTCCGCATCCTCTGCATATTTAACCATATCTTCTTCGTATCCGGCAATAAGATTTCGCTGCAACTTATAGATAAGTTCGATATTCCTGGTTTTAAGGAAGCAATTCACCACTTCCGGCAGACCTCCGACAATCACATATCTGTACAGCATCTCCATCATGACCTTATGAATCCCGTCAGGCACAGCCTTTTCGCTCTCAAAGCATGATTTTACAGAATCAATAACTGTCTGACCGATTCCGTTTGCCCATAGAAACTCTTCAAAATCCAATGGGTACATGTCAATCACGGTTTCGTATCCGACCGGAACAGAATCTTGCCCTACATCCTCTTTCTTTTTCTTACTTTGGCCATCACCTTTTACCCCCAAAAGAGAACCTGTGGCAATGACATCGAAACGCCCGTCTATATGAAATGACTTCAAGGCAGTCCTTGCTTCCTTACACTCTTGAATCTCGTCAAGGATGATGCAGGTTTTCCCCTCAATGAAACGACTGCCCTGAATCAAAGCAGAGAGGTTGAGAATGATGGTATCCACATCTATATTGCCGGTAAAGGCAGACTTATTGTCAGGCTCAAGAATGAAATTCATATAGACCACACTTTCATAATTCTCCCTTGCGAATTTCTGAACAATGTATGTCTTTCCACATTGGCGGATACCTTTTATTACAAGAGGCTTTCTGTCCTCAGACCGTTTCCAGTCGGCTAAATATGTTTCTATCTTCCTTTTAAGCATGGTGTAATCTTATTTCCCAACGACGAAATTACACTTTTTCCAGCGAATAAACCAACATTCGACACATTTTTTCGAACGAATAGCATTCATTACAACACATTTTTTCAAACGAGTTATACAGATATCGAGCTTCTTTAGACAGAAAAAGGTATATAGTTAAAAGTTAATAGTTAAAAAGTAAAAGCGGCAAGCAATCACAAAAAAAACGGAAGAGTCACCCCTCCCGTTCTTCATTATTCACTCTTCATTCTATGACAAGAATAAGCTGTCATGCTTACCTGCTTCCACGTCTGACAAAATTTGCTTTACACAAACAACTAGTTCAGGAAGATACTTTTTGATTATACCAAATATCTGAATGGGGTCTACATTCCCATATTCATGCGAAATAATATTTCGACATCCGAATACGCCTCGCCAATAGACTTGCGGATAATGCGCAAACAACAGAGACGATGTACGATCATCTATCTTCTTAGCCGTTTCACCTACTACCTGTATCAGCATACATGCTGCATCAAATTTTTCCATTCTGTCCGGCGATGTAAGAAAATCCTGTGCACACGCAATCGACTGATTTCTGTTTATCACGAGAGTAGCTTTTTCCAGAATCAGCTCCAATAAATCAATCAATATTTCTTTAGATATAGATCGCATCTTTAAGGATATTCTTTTTTAACGTTGGACGAAGTGACTCTCTAAAGTTCACTAAATCAATAGAAGAATGGAGCAAAACTTCAAGTTCTTCTTTAATCTGCTCCATCACGAAAAAGTCCGGTTCCTGCAGACAGATAAAAACATCCACATCACTTTTTTCATCTTGCTGCTGGCGCGCATAGGAGCCAAACAACCCCATGAACTTTATTTTATATTTCGAAGCCGATTGTGCTTTGAATATTTTCAGTCTGTCGATGATGTCTGTTGTACTAACCATAGCTTGCAGAGATGAAGTTTACACAAAGAAACATAAAAACTTTCATCTTTCCAACTTAATCGCATAAGTTTTTCAAACGATACGCCTCACAGAAACATGTTGTTTCTTTAGACAAAAGAACAGAAGAACATATTGAGTTAAAAGGTAATAGTTAAAAAGTAAAAGCGGCGAGCGTATTGCATTTTCACTTTTCATTTTTCATCATTATTGAAATTATGTCTTTTTGTTCTTATGTCATAACAAAAAAACGGAAGAGTTCCCCCTCCCGTTCTTCATTATTCATTCTTCATTCTTAATTCTTCATTATTTTTCATTATTCACTATCAAAACGTACTGATGTATTCCGGCGCCTGATAAACAGTAATATCGTCAACTGGAAATTTCGCTTTGTTTTTCGCCTTTGCTTCCGCCATGAACCGATTACATTCATCACTTGTAAAAATCCCCTTATTCATTGCAATAGTCAGCACATCCAGCGTTCCAATATATTCAATGCCATTCTCATCACAATAAGGAGCCACATCCCGAAAGTTACTACTTGCGATAACCTCCTGTCCAAAACGCGCCATCGACATACAGGCCCGTTCTCCGTCCCCCAGCATCGGATTCTCTTTTTTAAGCCGGAAAAACTCTCGCCGGATATTTTCATTGGCATAAGGGAAAGCAATCTTGCATACCTTGCAGCGCTCCATCCACTTGTCCACCTTCCGTTTCCTGTCCGGTTCCGTAGGATGATAGCCGGCCTCCTTGTACACATTCTCTACAATCATCACGGCATGAGGCTGCAGAATTTCCGTCAGCCTGTCTATATAACCGGTAGCCATGAAATGAGAGATGACATCGGCATCCACCAATATTACTTTATTCCTCCCCATATACCTCTTGAGAAACATTAATTTCCATATCCATCAGCAACGAGTAATACTTTGCCTGAGAAATACGCCCCTTATCATATAATTCACGAGCTTTCAAGTTATAATCTCCCACCAGCTCCGTCTGATAAGTAGGATAATACAACTGCGTATTATAGCCATATTCGATTGCCGAAGCAACCACATTTTTCTGGTAAAGGTCAAACGTTTTCTTGGTAATCCATTTCAAGTCCTTCAGCCGGGTAAGAAGCGCCGCCCTTGAGCAAAGAAAATTCTGCTCCACCTTCAGAAGAGTAGCCAAGGTTATTTTGTCAACCTGCTGTTCCTCGGCAGGAACCAGTTCCTTCAACCCCATTTCCGGAAGCAGAAGGTAGGCTGCAAACACATCGGCATTATACTCTTCCTCCTCTTTTTTATTAAACAGCCCCGCATTGTTCTGCGACACCTTAAAATCTTTCTGATACAACAAGTGATACAACTCATGACAGGCAGTAAAACGCTGCTTGGCATAAGACAAAGCCGTATTTATCAACATGAAATACTTGTCAGAAGAAGATCCGTTTCCCTTTATCCGGATTGCCATGCCCGAAAAATTATCATCCAGCTTCTTAAACCACGTAAGCACGTGCTTTTCTTTCAATATCTGATGAATGCGCACAGGGTCCTTTGTAGTCACATGCATCTCCTCCCGCAACCTGGTTGCAAGACATTCCAGTTCAACTTTACTTCTCAAGCTCATTGCACATCTGAATATAATTTCTGACTATTTTCTGAAATTGAGAAATCTGACCAAGATTTCCAATATTTCCCGTCTTACGATACGCACAGGCCACAGATGTCTGAAAAAGCTGTTCATTTTCCTCCATCAGATCGTATTCATCCACGTTATACAGAGTGGCCAGTTTCTCCATTGCCTCCAAAGGAACTACAGTCTCCCCTTTTTCATATTTCACGTATGCCGGCTGACTGATACCTAAATAATCACTGATTTCCTGCTGGGTATAGTTCAAATGCTCACGAAAAGCCTTGATATTTTTCCCGATTACCTGATCAAGTCCCATATTTTATCAATTAAATGATTCGTTTGCAAAGATACTCATTTTTAAGTTATAAAAATAGAAAATACAAATAAAATCAACCCGATTTATAACTTTTATTTATAGAACCAAAAGCAAAGGGTGAAGAATGAGAATATTCCTTTTTGTTTTTAGACAAAAGAACAGAAGAACATATTGAGTTAAAAGTGAAAAGTTAAAAAGTAAAAGCAAAGCCTTTTTGTTTTTAGACAAAAGAACAGAAGAACATATTGAGTTAAAAGGTAATAGTTAAAAAGTAAAAGCGGAAGCAATCATAACAAAAAAAAACGGAAGAGTCACCCCTCCCGTTCTTCATTATTCATTCTTAATTCTTCATTATTCACTCTTCATTCTTCATTATTCTCCATTCTTCATTCTTAATTCTTCATTCTTCATTTTCCGGTTAATCACATGGTCAAACCAGAGATTCAGCAGCGTCCATACCACCACGTCAATCACGAACACCAGCGTGTTGTTCATATAAAGAATCGCCACGATGGTAAACGCACAGAAGCAGGCCGACATCAGCTGAATCGTTACCAGCGCCCTCCGCGGTGAGAAACCCATGGCCAGGAACTTGTGGTGGATGTGCGTCTTGTCGGGCATGAACAGCGACCGCTTGTTACGCGCACGCCGCAGCACCACGCGAATCACATCCAGACACGGCACCATCAGCACACTGAACGACACCAGCACCGGACTCGTCTTCATCGTGAGCAGCATATCTGGCTCATACATACAGTACTTGATGACAAAGAAGCTCAGAATATACCCCAGCGTCAAGCTGCCGGTATCCCCCATGAAAATCTTCCTTCCCAAATCCGCACTGCCGAACACGTTGTACGAAAAGAACGGGATAATCACCCCCACCGTCACGAAAGCCAGCATGGCATAGCTCCACATGCGGAAATGCACGAACAGCACCCCGAACACCAGCAGTGCCACCATACTCAGCCCCGACGCCAGTCCGTCGATACCGTCAATCAGGTTGATGGCATTGGTGATGAACACCACCAGCAGCATGGTCAGCGGAATACCTACCTCTGCAGGAATCAGGTAAATGCCAAAGAGACCATAGAAATTGTTGATATACAAGCCCGACAGCGGAAACATCGCCGCCGAGATAATCTGCACCAGGAACTTCTTCCGGTAGTGCACCCCAATCAAGTCGTCGGCAATGCCCACGATATACAGCAGGGTCAGTCCTCCCGTCAGGAAAAGAAACTCGCACACCAGGTCCGTTGTCGATGTCTCGGCAGGTCCGTGGCCCGTCATCAGCCGCACGGTCGTAAACACACACAAGGAAAAAAGAATTACCGGGAAAAAGGTCACTCCCCCGAGGCGAGGTATCGGACGTTTGTGTACTTTCCGTTCATCAGGCACGTCAAACAAGCGTTTGCGCAATGAAATAATCAGAATATTCGGGATAATGATTCTCCCCAGTATCACTGCCGATACAAATGCAGAAATGATAATATACAGATTCGCCATTGTCCGTTTGGATTTTGAATAGTGCAAAGGTAGGATTTTATTTCGAATCCTGAAAACTTTTTAGGCGCCGGACACCTTCTTTTTACGATTTAGAAAACTTTTGTTCCGCTACAGCTCCTTTTTCACGTCAAAACAGGGGCAGGCCTTGGTCCATTCCTCCGGTTCCACCGTTCCGTCGCCGTCCAGATCCGGGCTCAGGTCGCGATGCCCCACCACCTGCGTGATGGCCGGGAAATCCGATTTCAGCACCCTCACCAGAATCCGAAGCGAACGCTTCTGCAGTTCCGTACGCGTATCCGCCGGCTGTCCCTGCGCATCCAGTCCCCCTTCGTAGGCGATGCCGATGCTGTGCTCGTTATACCCCTTGGCATGCGCCCCGGCCCGTTCCACCGGCCGCATTGTACAAATTTCACCATCCGTGCGGACAAAATAGTGATATCCGCAACACTTGAACCCCCGTTTCCGGTGCATCTTCGTCAGTTCGGCAGGCGAGAGCGGGCGGTCCGCTCTCGTTGCCGTACAGTGAATCACAATCATGTCAATTTTTCTCATCACAATCCGGTTTTCTTCCGGTCAGGAGACAGAGAATACACTTCAGCACCCTGACCACAATCCATTTTACTTTCGTCATCTTCTCACGCCTTAGTTCCGATTACACCCCTGCACCGTCGTCCTCTTCCTCTTTCTTATACTTCACCGGCACCCGTTCGAAAGCCAGGTTGTTGATAGCCTCCTGCATCACCGTACCCGGGCGGAACAGCACGCGCACCTTTTCAATCATGCTGTCGGTATACGTATCTTCCGTAGCGGCTCCTTCCCCGCTCAGGCTCAACTGCAGCGAACCCAGCTCACCCAGGCGTACGATTTCGCCACCCTGCAAGCCTTCCGACACAATATCTTCCAGCCCCGTCAATACCGCCATCACGTCGGCACGGGTCACGGTACACATCTGGTGAATACGTTCCGCTATTTCACGGATACCCATCTCGCCGCGAGCCTGCGACTGTGCATAATACTTCACTTCACCGCTTTCACGATCGGCCGGGTTCACACGCCCTACAACCGAATAAGTCACTGTTTTCTTCATAGGTCAATCAATTAAAAATTAATAATAAAATGAAGAATTAAGAATGATGAATTAAGAATTAAGAATGATGAATTAAGAATTAAGAATCCAGGAAACGCGCGCACATTCCTCGTTATTCATTCTTCATTATTCACTCTTCATTCTTCATTATTTCATTGTTCTTCATTATTCACTCTTCATTCTTCATTATTTCTTACATAGGCAAAGTTACACTCCCCGTTTCCGCCCATGTAGACATTTGAGGACATACGAAGACTTACGAAGACATTCGAGGAAATTTGAAGACTTTTGAAGACATTAGAAAAAGGAAACGCCGCCGCTTACGGCTCTCCAAGGAACCTCACAATCAGTTCCACCTCCGATTTCAGGAAAAACTTGCGGTTTTTCTGGTAGCCCGACCGCTCGAGCTCCCTTTCCAGTTCCGCACACTGCTTGATCCATCGCCCCAGCCCCTGCAGGGCACCTTTTTTACCTGCCTGCGGAAAATACAGGCCCGCCAACTCACTTTTCCGGTAAGCTTTCAGGCAGAAACCCTCCCGTTCCTCCCCGGAAACAGCTCCCGGTCCCGTTTTCAATTGCATGTAGTTCATTGTTCCGTTTTATTTTAGTTACCTATAAATTTACACAATTCCGGTCGGATACACAAATTTTCCCACCCGTTTTTTCCGGTATTTTTCCTTCTTCGGAACATAAAAATCCACATGAAAATCAAAGCGTTATCACCAGCCGGCGACCGGGCGATGAAGACTATTCTTCAGCCGGCGCCTCGGTGAATCGTCCCATGGCACGACGGTTACGGTTCACCTCTTCGATGGTGTACATCACCACCCGATACCCCCTCTTTCCCGCCACACGAACCTGCTCGAATCCCGCCTTCCGCAAGGCAAGCCCCACCTTGACGGCACTGAGGGGATTCTTCATGCCCCCGTTGATGTGCTGCAGAATCTCGCCCACCGTCAGGAACATACATTCCTCGCCGGGCATCGGCACGCGGAAAAAAGCCAGCAGCAAGTCCGTTTCCAGGCTGGCCGTCTCAAACCGCTCGTTGCGTGCGTTCACCTGCGCGATTTCCTCCTCGTCGAACCAGTAGCGGAACCCCTTCTTCCACAGCATCAGGGCCTGTCCGTACACCCCCGCATAGTCCACGGGATGCGTGTAGGGGTCGTCTATGTGCACCACCGTAAAGGGCAGCCAGCGCCGGCTTCCCGTGGGGTCGTTCAGAAACTCCGGCTGGTTGGTCGTGCCGCAGAAACTCGCGATGTGCGGACGGTTCTCCTTGTAGTGCCCGTACGCCCTCCGCTCGTTCACCGCCGGCATAGTCACCATCGCCTTGAGCTGGTTGATGTCGCCCAGGCGCAGCTCGTCAATCTCCTCCAGGCAAATCAGCGCAAATTCCGACAGCGCCAGGTTATCGTCCTTCGTCAGCCGTCCGCTGTTGGAGCGCACACAGAAATACCGCTGCAGTTCAGGCGGCAGCAGCCGTGCCAGCCAGGTCGTCTTGTAGCAGCCCTGCCGCCCCACCAGCACCAGAATCTGGTGGTTCGTCACCTCCTTCACCATCAGCGACACCACCACAGCCACCAGCCACTTGCGGAAACAATCATCAAACAGTTTCGCGTCACCCTCCACGTGCACCGTGGCCGCCAGCCGCCCGATGTGGTCGGTCACCCCGTCCCACGGAGGCAGCGAGCGGAAATACTCCGTAAAAGGGTTGAACTCCGGCACAAACTCCGACTCCAGCACCGAGCGCACATCGCACAGGCGTACCGTGTGCCCCTCCTTGGTCATACGGCTCCACAGCGAGTTCACCAGGCGGTCGGTCAGCTCCACAAACTCCTCGGCCTCGGGATGCCGCATCTCCTCCTTCCCGGTAATCACGTTCTTCCGGAACTCCGCCTGCGTGGCGAGAAACTGCTCAATCTCCTGGGGCGTGGCCAACTGGGAACGTCCTTCCCCCTTCTTCTCCCTCTTCGCACGAAACAGTTCCGCCTCGCGCCGTCCGTGCGCCTCCGTATCGGCATAACACGAGCGGAAAATAGCCGCCACGTCGCCGTCGTATTCCGGAAAGCGTCCGTCCGCCCAGCCGATGGCCTGCTCCAGCGGCAGCCCGAACTCATTCATCAGATAGCCCATGCGCATGATGTACTCATTGTGATGATGCGGGGCATACACCACGCCCTGCTCGTCCAGCTCCCTGCGGATACGGGCCACCACACGCTCCACCCGTCCCCTGCGCGGCTCATCCGCCTTCTTCATGCGCGAAAGGTCGAAGCGGAAAGGTTCCGCCCCGTCGCGGTAATGCACCTGCGCGTCATGCGCCAGTCCGCTCAGTCGCGTGGCATTCTTGCAGGCAGGGTCGAAAGCACACTTCGTCAGCTTCTGGTAATACCCGTTCACCCTGTTGAACACCTGGGCGTACAGCGTCAGACGGTCATTGTCAGGCACCTCCCCGTCCAGACAGTAGCGGCACACCACTCTCACCCCCTGCCCGCTGATGGTGGTATAAGCCAGCACAGTGTGCGGGTCGGCACATACTTTTTCGAACACTTCCCCCGCCCGTCCTTCGGGCAGATGGTCAAAGTCCACCATCGAGAGACCTGTCCAGCCACTGATGTCGGCCTTCCGTTTCCCGTTCTCAAAACGCACCGCCACGGCAAAGCAGGGGCAGGCCGACTTTTCCCGGCCGGCAGCCGTCTTCTGCCCCTGCGAGCGGTAGTAACGGTATTTTTCGGTGTGGTCGGCCAACACCTTGTCCTCCCGAATCAGACGGACCACTTCATCAAGACTCACCGCCACGGGCATCGTGTCGGCATAACCCTTAAAAATACTTAGCATCATTTTGTTCATTTTCTCGTGCTTTATTTAATGATTTATTAAATTTGCAATCCTTTTAGTTTTAATTTTTGTGTTTTCTTTTCAAAACAGCGAAACGAATGTAACACAAGTTTACAGAAAGTACAAACCCACATTGCACACATGCGTGCAATATTTTAACCAATAATTTACTATAATTTTATTTTTTAAACAAAAATGCGTATGAAACAAGCGAAATTGATTGAACTAGGACAGATGCTGGAAGCGTGGCGCCACCAGGTGCTGTCGCACGGCCGTACCCTCACCGTACAAGAGTTGTGCCGACTGGCGCCGATGAGCGCACACACGTTTCAAAAAGTTAAAAAGGGCTCCTGACGGATCTGACATTCCTCGGCCGCATCCTTGCCGTGTACCACCGCCTGCTTGCCGCCGACCCGCAGAAGCAGGACGAGCTGCTCCGCGACTTTTTCCGTTCACTCGCCACTGATTTAGAGCGAATTAAATCAAGCCAAGGCATCCAACCCCCTCGCACAAAAGATACAGAACGGTAGTGAAGAACCGGCCTTCCCCGGACCACCGCTTGACGGGTTGTCGGGGTTGGCACCGGTTTTGCAAACTTCCTATATACAGGTGTGGAACAAGTATGACACACTTGTTCCACACCCCGCGTATATACATTTTATAAAAATGCCTGCCAACCCCGACAACCCGTCATATTTCCCTTTCCCGAACTCCCCGAAAACGCCCTTGCGTTTCGAATCAAACGCCCTTGTGTTTGAAGTAAAACGTACTTGCGTTTTATCACAAACGCACTTGCGTTTCAGGTAAAACGCCCTTGCGTTTTTCTCACGCCCCACACCTATACCCCATACATTGTTCCAGAATTGTTACAAAATCCGCCGATATGCCCACTTTTTCATTGATTTCCACCCTTTTCACCGACAAAAACCCCTCTATAAGTTGAATAAACCAAAAATAAGGCTTAATTTTGCGGCTGATTATCGGCCGTAATTTTTACCGCCCCCAATCTATAGCTGGGAGTGGTAACGGCGAAGCACGCCCTATGCGCAGGGAAATTCCTTTAGAAAAATCATAACAAAACCATAAGAAAAGATGAAGATACGCAAAGTAGTCTGTATGCTGACGTTGTCCACCCTGCTGGTGAGCGGGTGTACGTCTTACCAGAAAGTTCCGTATTTACAAAATCCGGAAGTAGTAAACAATTATGGGAAAGAAATTCCTTTGTATGATGCCAAAATCATGCCCAAGGATATTCTGAGTATCACGGTAAATACCACAGACCCTGCGGCAGCTGCCCCATTCAACCTGACTGTACAAGACCCTATAAATTCAACGAACGGCAGTTTACGCACTACTACCCAACCAAGTTTACAGCAATACTTAGTAAACAACGACGGCGAAATTGACTTTCCTGTATTAGGCCGCCTCAGAATCAGCGGACTCACCAAAAACGAATGCGAAGCTTTAATTCGCCAAAAGTTAATTCCCTATTTGAAAGAAACTCCAGTAGTCACCGTGCGCATGATTAACTACAAAATCTCTGTTTTGGGCGAAGTAAACAAGCCTGGCACCTTTACCGTCACCAATGAAAAAGTAAACGTACTCGAGGCTTTAGCCATGGCGGGCGACATGACCGTATATGGCGTACGCGAAAATGTGAAACTGGTACGTGAAGATGCCAATGGTAAACGTCTCATTCAAACGCTTAACTTAAACGATGCAGACCTTGTGCTTTCCCCATATTTTTACCTCCAACAGAACGATATTCTCTATGTGACTCCCAACAAGACTAAAGCGCGTAACTCAGATATTGGCAATAGCACAACCATCTGGATTAGTGCCACTTCCATTCTGGTATCAATTGCCAGTTTGTTAGTAACAGTATTCAAATAAAAATTCAATCAAAACTACTTATTCGTTTATTATGAGTGACGAAAGATACGAAAACGGCTTCCAGCCGGAAGATGAAAAGCCCGTAGATTACAAGGCACTGTTTTTTGAATACCTGATGTATTGGCCCTGGATTTTGGGCTGCGTCATCGTGATGGGCATCGCGATGTATGCCTATCTGCGCTACCAGGCCCCTGTATACAATGTCAATGCCACTGTGCTGATTAAACAGGGGGACCAGACCAAAAACCCGTCTGCCTCTCCCATGCAGGCCATGCAAGACCTGGGTATGCTCAGTATGGCCAGCAATTTCGACAATGAAGTAGAGATTCTCCGTTCCCGCACCCTTGTCAAGAAGGTTGTCAATAAACTGAACCTCTATATCAACTACAAAGAAGCACAGACCTTCCGCTATCCGACTGACTTGTACAAGACCTCTCCGGTGCAGGTATGGACTACTCCCGAAGAAGCCGACCGCCTCTTTGGCCCAGTGACCTTAGAAATGACTTGTACCCCTGATGGAAAAGTTGATGTAGAAGGTAGCTACTATCCTAGTCGAAATGCTGACAAAGTAACCCTTCATAAACACTTCAACCAACTTCCAGGAGTACTTACTACTCCTGTGGGCGTCTTTACCCTTTCTGCGAACAGTGACTCCACGTTGGCTAAAATAGACCAAACACGTACTATTACGGCTACTGTAATCTCTCCTACCGCTTTAGCAGGAGCCTACGCCAATAATCTGACCAGTGAACCCACTTCCAAAACGACCACCATCGCCGCCCTTTCATTGGATGAAAGTAATCCCGCTCGTGGCGTAGATTTTATCAATATGCTGGTGGCCTTGTATAACGAAGATGCCAACAACGACAAAAACGAAGTAGCTGCCAAAACCGCCCAATTTATCGATGAACGAATCGGCATCATCAACCAGGAATTGGGTTCCACGGAAAGCCAATTGGCCAGTTTCAAGCAACAGGCCGGACTGACCGATTTAAGTTCCGATGCCCAATTGGCATTAAAGGAAAATTCTGCCTACCAACAGAAACAGGCCGAAAATGCCACTCAGCTCCGATTAGTAGCCTTTTTAAGAAGTTATATCAATGATCCGAAAAATGAGATGGAAGTGATACCCGCCAATGTAGGTCTGGCTGATGAAGGACTTAGCAATCTGATTGTAAAATACAATGATTTGTTGATTGAACGCAAGCGTTTACTCCGCACCTCCAATGAAAGCAACCCTGCCGTGGTTCAACTGGATGCCGGTATCCGTGCTACTCGCGCCAATGTGCAGACTACAGTAGACAATGTAGAAAAAGGCTTGCTTATCACCCAGTCTGACTTGGATCGCGAAGGCAAGAAATATGCTACTCGCATTAGTAATGCACCTACTCAGGAAAAAGAACTGATGAGCATCACCCGCCAGCAGGAAATCAAGGCCAGCCTGTATTTGCTGTTGCTACAAAAACGGGAAGAAAATGCCATCACCTTGGCTTCCACTGCTACCAACGGGCGTATCATTGAGGAAGCCATGGCCGGAAGTGTTCCCGTGTCTCCCAACAAAAAGATGTTCTACCTGATTGCATTGGTATTGGGTATCGGAATTCCCGTGGGAGTTATTTACTTGCGCAACCTGCTCCGCTTCAAAATTGAAGGCCGTGCCGATGTCGAAAAGATTACCGATGTACCGGTAGTGGGCGACGTACCCATGGTGGACACCAAAGGAAATCCGATTGTCGTCCACGAAAATCACAACGAACTGATGGAAGAAGTATTCCGTTCCGTGCGTACCAATATCCAATACATGTTACAGGAAGGTCAAAAGGTGATTCTCTTCACTTCCACCAGTTCCGGTGAAGGAAAGAGCTTTACCGCCGGTAACTTGGCTTGCAGTTTTGCCTTTATGGGTAAGAAAGTAGTGATTGTAGGTCTCGATATCCGCAAGCCCGGTTTGAATAAAGTTTTCCAGATTTCCCATAAGGAAAAAGGCATCACCCAGTATTTAGCCGACCCGGAACACACCGATTTACTTTCTTTGTGTCAGCCTTCTACAATATCACCTAATCTGTATATCCTACCGGGTGGTACCGTTCCTCCGAACCCCACCGAACTGGTGGCCCGAAAAGCGCTTGAAAAAGCCATTGAAATTCTGAAAGCAAACTTCGACTATGTGATTCTAGATACTGCCCCTATCGGTATGGTAACCGATACCCAATTGATTGCCCGTGTAGCTGACCTGAGTGTGTATGTCTGCCGTGCCGGCTATACCCACAAGAGCCATTATGAACTCATTAACGAACTGAAGAAAGACCATAAACTTCCGAATCTCTGTACGTTGGTTAACTGTATCGACATGAATCAGCGTAAAAGCGGCTATTATTATGGTTATGGCAAATATGGGAAATATGGCAAATACGGTTATGGAAAGAAATACGGCTATGGCTACGGCTATGGCTATGGAAAGGACAACGACAAATAAAGTAAAATTATGATTGGAATTATAAAAGGCTTATCATATCATGGAAGTGATTCAAACGAACATTAAAGGCGTGGTAATTATTGAACCACGCTTGTTTAAGGATGACAGAGGTTATTTCTTCGAATCTTATTCCGAAAGAGATTTCAACAAACAAGTGAGTGAAGTTCACTTTGTACAAGACAACGAAAGCAAATCCAGCTACGGCGTGATGCGCGGCCTGCATTTCCAGCGTCCCCCTTTCACACAGAGTAAACTGGTACGTTGCGTAAAAGGAGCCGTATTGGATATAGCGGTAGACATTCGCAAAGGCAGTCCGACTTACGGACAGCACGTAGCCGTAGAGCTGACTGAAGACAATCACCGCCAGTTCTTCATTCCTCGTGGCTTTGCCCACGGATTTGCCGTACTGAGTCCGGAAGCCATTTTCCAGTACAAGTGCGACAATTTCTATCATCCGGAAGCCGACGGCGGCATTAGCATTCTCGACACTTCTTTAGGTATTGACTGGCGTATTCCTACCGAACACGCCATCCTCAGTGAAAAAGATACCAAACATCCCCTTTTAAAGGACTTCGATTCTCCGTTTGAATTCGGCCCTTTCTGAAAATAGATTCACTCTATATTATTCATTCTTAATTATTCATTGATGAACTTGAATATTTTAGTTACCGGTGCCAATGGACAATTAGGACGTGAGATGCGACTCATAGCCCAAGACACCCCCTATCATTTTATCTTTACTGACGTGGTAGAAGCAGAAGGTGTGGAAACCACCCTGTTGGACATCACCAGTCTGGAAGCAGTGAAACAACTTGTCAAGGCACACGACATTCACTGCATCGTCAATTGTGCTGCCTACACCAACGTAGACAAGGCCGAATCCGACGAGGCCTTCTGCCGCGTACTGAATGCAGAAGCTCCCCGGAACTTGGCAGAGGCCATGAAAGAAGTCAACGGCTTGCTTATCCATATCTCCACTGACTATGTATTTGGAGGAGACCCATATAACATTCCTTGCCGGGAAGACCAGAAAGGTACTCCCACCGGTGCTTACGGACGCACCAAGCTGGAAGGAGAAAAGTACATTCAGGCCACAGGATGCGATTATGTTATTCTTCGTACGGCTTGGTTATATTCCGAATATGGCAAGAACTTCGTCAAGACCATGCTGAACCTGACGGCCACCAAGCCCCAGTTGAAAGTCGTATTCGACCAGGCAGGTACACCGACCTACGCCTACGATTTGGCCAAGGCCATCCAAACCATCCTGCAGGACTACACCGCAGAAACTCCGACAAGCGGTTACAGCAAAACAGGTATTTACCATTTCAGTAACGAAGGCGTATGTTCCTGGTACGACTTTACAAAAGCTATTGCCGCAATGGCCGGACAGACACAGTGCGACATCCAGCCCTGCCACAGCAACGAGTTCCCCAGCCCGGTAAAACGCCCGGCGTATTCGGTACTGGACAAAACCAAAATCAAAGAAACTTTCGGCATCCGGATTCCCTACTGGACTGACTCTTTAAAAATCTGTATCAATCATCTTAAAAACGCATAATCATGGAATTCAAACGCAATATATTAATCACTGGCGGTGCCGGATTCATCGGCAGCCATGTAGTCCGTCTGTTCGTCAACAAATATCCCGAGTATCACATTATCAACTTGGACAAACTGACTTACGCCGGTAACCTAGCCAATTTGAAGGACATCGAAAACCAGCCGAACTACACTTTCATCAAAGCCGACATCTGCGACTACGAGAAGATGCAGGAAATCATGCAGCAATACCGTGTAGACGGTATCATCCATTTGGCGGCTGAAAGCCACGTAGACCGCAGTATCAAGGACCCGTTTACCTTTGTCCGTACCAACGTGATGGGCACACTCAGCCTGCTGCAAGCGGCTAAAGTTTATTGGGAAAATCTGCCGGAAAAATACGAAGGCAAACGTTTCTATCACATCTCTACCGATGAAGTGTACGGAGCCTTGAAAATGACACATCCGGAAGGCATCCAGCCGCCGTTCACTACGACCGCTTCTTCTGAAACTCACCATCTGGCTTACGGAGAAGAGTTCTTTTTGGAAACTACAAAGTACAATCCACACAGCCCCTACTCTGCCAGCAAAGCGAGCAGCGACCACTTTGTACGCGCATTCCATGACACTTACGGTATGCCAACCATTGTGACAAACTGTTCCAACAACTACGGCCCCTATCAGTTCCCTGAAAAACTGATTCCGTTGTTCATCAACAATATCCGCCATCGCAAACCACTGCCGGTATACGGTAAAGGAGAAAACGTACGCGACTGGCTGTATGTGGAAGATCATGCCCGTGCCATCGATGTCATTTTCCATCACGGAAAGATTGCCGAGACATATAACATCGGCGGCTTCAACGAATGGAAGAACATTGATATCATCAAAGTAGTGATGAAAACCGTAGATCGCCTGTTGGGACGTAAGGAAGGAGAAGACATGGACTTGATTACCTATGTCACTGACCGTCCGGGACATGATATGCGCTATGCCATTGACTCTACCAAGTTGCAGCGTGAATTAGGATGGGAACCCAGCTTGCAGTTTGAAGAAGGTATAGAGAAGACAGTCCGCTGGTATCTGGATAATCAGGAATGGATGGATAATGTTACTTCGGGAGATTATCAGAAGTATTATGAAATGATGTATAAGGAAAGATAATTAATATCGCTAATTATAATCAAGCATATTAAAATATACTTAAAAGAAAGTTTAAATGACTGATACAGCACAGAATAATAAAAGAATAGCTAAAAACACATTGCTGTTGTATATACGAATGTTATTCATGATGGCGATAAGTCTGTATACTTCAAGGATAATTTTAAACACCCTTGGAGTTGAGGATTATGGAATATACAATGTCGTCGGTGGTGTTGTTGCTATGTTTGGATTTATAAATAGTTCAATGTCATCAGCAACACAACGATATATTACATTTGCTTTAGGTAAAGGGAATCTCTACAATTTACAAAAGATATTCAGCACAACATTACAGATTCATGTACTTATAGCAGTGATTATTCTTATTTTAGGAGAAACTATAGGATTATGGTTCATGAATGAAAAGATGCAAATACCTACAAATCGTATGGATGCTGCATTTTGGGTTTTACAATGTTCTATATTATCTACTATTGTTATGATTATTAGCGTTCCATATAATGCCGATATTATAGCACATGAAAAAATGTCTGCATTTGCCTACATTTCAATATTAGAGGCTGTTTTAAAACTTGCCATTGTATATATTCTTCTGATTGGATCATTTGATAAATTAATACTTTATGCTTTTCTCTTATTGGCTGTACAAATTCTTATACGTTTTTGTTATAGTATATATTGTAATAAACATTTCAAAGAAACTAAATACAAACATGTATGGGATAAAACTTTATTCAAAGAAATGACTGGATTTGCTGGATGGAGTATATTTGGGAACTTGTCTGGTGTTTTATTTGGACAAGGACTGAATATGTTACTCAATGTATTTTTTGGACCTATTGTTAATGCCGCACGAGCTATCGCCGTACAAGTTCAAAGTGCTATACAACAATTTGTCAGTAATTTCCAAATGGCCCTTAATCCACAAATTACAAAGACTTATGCTAGGGGAGAACTTGAAGAAATGCATAAACTTATGTTTAGAAGTGCTAGGTTCTCATTTTATTTACTTTTCTTTCTTTCATTGCCTGTACTATTTGAAACCAATTTTATTCTGACGATTTGGTTAAAAACAGTACCTGAGAACACCGTTATTTTTTTAAGAATAATGATTTGTACCTCATTAATTTATTCATTAGCAAATCCATTAATCGTTGCTAATCAGGCTACAGGTAAGGTAAGAAAATATCAAGCTGTTTGTGGAAGCATTCTTTTACTTATTTTACCTATCTCATACATATCTCTTAAATTAGGATTTCCAGCATATTCTGTATTTATTGTTCATTTTGTAATGGAATCTATAACACAATTTGCACGCATGATAATGCTTAGACCACTTATTGGAATACATATAAAAGATTATTTCAAATATATTTATACGCCTGTTATTATTGTTGTATCATTTTCTTTTATCACTCCATTCATTATATATAATAATATGAATGATACAATTTTACGTTTCTTTATAGTGTGCATAGTCTGTGCTATATCGGTAAGTGTTGTCGTTTATACAATAGGTCTCACAAATAATGAAAGAATATTTGTATATTCAAAAGCAGCCGGTTTTTATAAAAAAATAACTAGAAAATGATAACTATCATAGATAAATCGAAATGTTGTGGATGCACAGCTTGTGTCCAACGCTGCCCCAAACAATGCATTACACTTAAAGAAGATGACGAAGGATTTTTATATCCTCATGTGGAGATAAACAAGTGTATAGGGTGTAACCTCTGTGAAAAAGTTTGTCCATTGATTAATATATCTGAGAAGAAAGCACCAATTAAAGTATTGGCTGTAAAAAATCGTAATGAAGAAGAACGTTTGAACAGCTCTTCTGGTGGAATTTTTATAGCATTAGCAAAATACGTTATAGACCATGGTGGTGTTGTTTTTGGTGCCGTTTTTGATGAAAAATGGGAAGTTAGACATACATATACAGAAAATGTTGAAGGAATAATAGCAATGATGGGAAGCAAGTATTTACAAAGTAGAATTGAAAATACATTCTCTGAAGCTGAATTTTTCCTTAAACAAGGACGAAAAGTGATGTTTACAGGAACGCCTTGCCAAATTGCAGGTTTGAGGAAGTTCTTAAAAAAGGAATATACTGATTTATTATTAGTTGATGTTCTATGTCATGGCGTACCTAGCCCTAAAGTATGGAGAAAGTATTTGTATGAGACATTAAAAATGTGTATTCAGAAAAATAACATATTATCGAATATTTCCAATATTTTCCCTTCAATTACTAGTATAGAGTTTAGAAATAAAAGATTAAAAGGATGGAAGGAATATTGTTTAGTTGTGCATTTTAATAAGGGCTTTACTCTAAGTAAAATACATTACAATGATAGTTATATGCGTGGATTTATTTCAAATATTTATTTACGCCCGTCATGTTATCAATGTAAATGTAAAAACGGTGTCAGCCATAGTGATCTTACAATTGCCGATTTCTGGGGCATAAATATATTAATGCCTGAATTTGATGACGATAAAGGTGTGGCTCTTGTTTTATTGAATACACAAAAGGGAGAGACCATTTTTACAAAACTAGATATGGATATTCGGATTTCCTCATTAAAAGATGCTCAAAAATTTAATGGTGGATTTAAGGAAGAAATTAAACGACACACAAAACGAGAATATTTTTTTAAAAAAATAAATAATAATTTCTCTGTTGAGAACACAATAATAGAAGTTTTAAAAATTCCACTTTCAATACGTATGATTAATAAGATATCTCGCATAGCAAAACGAACGAAAGTAAATTCCCTTTATAAAAAACTAATTAAATAAGAACTTGATAAATATTTAGCCATAATAATTTAAATTATTTATATAAGTATATTTTATTCTTTTCTACAAAATATTTTCGACAACAAATAAAAACAAATTAATGAAAATAGGTATATTAACTTTCCATTGGGGAACAAATTACGGTGGGGTATTACAAGCATACTCATTACAAGAAAATCTCCTACAGTTAGGATATGATGCACAAATTATAAATTATGCTCCTAAGACATTTAGAGATTCTGTTTTCTTATGTTTTGATAGGCATAGTTTACAAAAAACATTAAATAATCTTGAATCATTAGCAAAAGAGCGTAAGTTCAAGAATTTTCGAAATAAGAATCTTAGACTTACAGAACGAATATATGATCTAATTAGCTTAGAGCAAAATATTAAATCTTTTGATATCGTATTTGTCGGTAGTGATCAAGTATGGAATCCATATATAGCAAAATCATATAGTAAAGCATATTTTTTACCTTTTCCAATGATAAATAAGAAAAAAATAGCTTATGCTGTCAGCTTAGGATGTAATGAATATCCTAGTGAAATATCAAGAATCATAAAACCTTGGATTAGAAATTTTGATTACATAAGTGTTAGAGAAAAGACTGCTATTAAAATTATAGGAAACATAATTGATAATGAAAAAAAGATTTATCAAATGCCTGATCCGGCTCTTTTATTATCACCACTAGAAATCGAACAAATAACTAAATCATTTGTAAATAGATTTGTTGATAAAAAGTACATATTATTTTATATTCTCCAAGATAATCAAATTGAAATAAACAAGTGCTTATTGGATCTAAAAAAGAAAACGACTGTTGTAAAATGTAAAAAAGGAATTAACTCAATGTCTATAGAAGAATGGTTGTTGGCTATTAAGGGAGCGGAAACGGTATATACAAATTCTTTTCACGGAGTAGTTTTTTCTCTTTTATTTCATAAACCATTCTATGTTTTTCCTGTTGAAGGCTTTTTCGAAGGAATGAATGATCGTATTTACACTCTTTTATCTGAATTTAATTTGACTAATCGCATCCTAAATAAATGGGATGGTATTAGTGAGGTTTATGCAAAACAATTGATAGATTGGAAAAGTATCGACACAAAAATTGCTGCTATTCGATCTTATGGTATAAATTTTATAAAACAATGTATATTATGATTTTATTATCTAAAATATCCTACAAATTGTACATAATTAAATTATGTATATTTTATTCCCCTTTCTTCTTTATAATACATACTCACAGAAATTCATCATTACTTAAGAGAGAACGTAAAATATGGATAAAAGAAATATTGAACAGCGAAGAAGATAATGTAGAAAATTTTTTAGCTTTATTATCTTTACGAGAATATAGAACGGTATTTTATTTTAGGACAAATCATGAAAAATCATTTCTTCTTAACTTATTATATCCTGGAGAGCAAACAGCTCATATTAGAATAGAATCAGATAAAGTTAAAGAAGGTTTTATATTACAGCATGGACATAGCACAAGGGTTAACGCAAAATCTATTGGCGAAAAATGTCAAATCTGGCATAATGTAACAGTTGGAACTAATAAATCTCATAGTGGGAACCTACCAACTATAGGTAACAATGTTAAAATTTGTACAGGTTCAATAGTTATAGGAGACATAAAAATAGGAAATAATGTTATAATAGGAGCAGGAAGTATTGTTGTAAAAGATGTTCCAGACAATTGCGTCATTGTAGGTAATCCAGCTCATATAATCAAGTATTTAAAATGAAAGTTCTTTTTCTTGCAACTGGAGATACATATGGTTCGAGTCAGGCTTTATTAAGCTTAATAGAATTATTAGACAAAGATGTTACACCTGTTGTCGTATATTCTTTGAATAATGGATTAGAAAAAATCTTACAAGAAAGAAATATAAAATCTTATCATATTTATCTTGAGCCAAATTCCTATCCGTCCGTTTCTGGATTAAAAAATAAGTTATTATTTTTGAGAAATCTGATAAGAAGTCGACTTAAATATTATTTGTCGTATCGTTTGTTAGAAAATGTGGTTAAATTAGAAAAGCCCAACATTATTCATAGCAATGTAGGTGTGTATTCAGAAGGATTTATGCTTGCGCAGAAATACAACATACCTCATGTTTGGCATCTGAGAGAGTACCAAGATAAAGATTTCCAAATGAATTTCCTTTGGTCAAAGAAATATTTCTTAAGTAAATTAAAAAGTAATAGAAACTATAACATTGCTATAACTAAAGGCATTTCTGATTATTTTGGAAATCTACCTAATACAACTGTAATATATGATGGTGTAATATCATGTAATCAAATAGTTAATACGATAGAAAAAGAAAATTACTTTTTATTTGTCGGCAGCATATCCACACCGAAAGGAATAGATACTCTTATATATTCTTATATTAACTTTTGCAAATATAATAATACTCATAGATTATTAATTGCTGGTGATGATTCAACAATATTAGCGAAAAGACTAAAAAAGCTAGTAAAGGATAAAAAGTTAGAAGATAGAATAATTTTTTTAGGTTTTAGGCAGGATAGATTTGAGTTAATGCAAAAGGCCACAGCATTAATTGTACCGTCTTTATTCGAAGCTTTTGGATTAATTACAGCTGAAGCTATGTTTAACAATTGTATTGTTATAGGTCGGAACACAGCAGGAACAAAAGAGCAATTTGATAATGCTTTCAACTTAAAAAAAAGGGAGGTCGGTTTTAGATATCAAAATGATGAAGAATTAATCCATATTTTAAATCAAATAATAAATTTACCTTCTTCGGAATTAAATTTAAGATTAAAATTAGGGCATTCTGTTGTTAAAGATTTATATTCGAAAGAACAAAATGCATTAGCAATTCAAAAACTATATAAACAAATACTCAAATGAATAATAAATTAGTAAGTATTTCTTTTCCTGTATATAAGGTAGCTGCATTTGTTAAGAAATCACTTAGTTCCATCATTAATCAAACATACAAGAACATTGAAATAATAATTGTGGACGATTGTGGAAATGATAATAGTATGGATATCGTACGTGATTTCTTAGCAAATATCAAAACAAACTTTCTAATCCAATATATAATTTTTGACAAGAATCATGGTTTGGGGAATGTTAGAAATGTATCAATAGATAAAGCAAATGGTGATTATATCTATTTTATGGATAGCGATGACGAACTTTTACCTGATACAATTGAAAAATTGGTAAAAGCAATGGAAGAATATCCTGTAGATTTTGTGAAAGCATCTTATAGAAAAATATTTTTGGGACAAAACAGAGAAAGTGAAGACTATTGTTTTAAATCAGATAAACTGATAAATGTTAATGATTCATTAATGGATTATTGTCAACATAATCTTTTATCAATACCTGTATATATGTGGAATTCATTATATAATATTGATTTCCTTAGACGGAATAAAATTAAATGTGAGCAAATATATATGGAAGATGATATGTTCTCCTTTAATTTGTTATGCAAGTCTAAAAGTTGTAGATTATTACCAGATGTTACTTACAATTATTATATTCATTCTTCTTCATTAACAAGAACATTAGCTTCTGAAAATATTCCAGAAAAGACAGGTGCTATATATGCTGAAATAGCATCAATGAAATATGATATAATTTATTCTATGAATGATGATTTAACAAAAGGGCGACTTTTTGTTCATCTATTAGGAGAGTCTATTTATAAGTTATATTCTATTATTATGTCTAATAAAATTTCACCATCTTTAAAAGAAAAATATCAAAAACAAATACTCTCTTTCCCGCCATTAAAATTTTGGGGATGGAATTCTATGAATTTGATAGAGAAAATAAAATTAATATACTACTACATACTATCACATCTTTCTTATAAAGTGAAGATCATATTGATAAATCAATTAAATTTTAGATTCTATAAATATAAATAAGCCATGAATATTTTAACAAAACTGCGAAGAAGTATCATTTATCATTTTTATTCGGGCATGAAAATGATAAGGAAAAAGATAGATACAGATTTAAAGAAATATTATTTCCCATTAAATTCCCAGTTAGATAGGAACTATAAGCCAACAATAATTTTTATGGTAGATGGAAAAATTATTCATGGTGGCTTGTCCGATAGACTACGTGCAATGACTTCGCTATATAAGTTTGCTATAGATAATAATTATAGGTATAAAATATTCCACGTGTACCCATTTCCCCTAAATAATTATTTACTTCCCAATAAATATGACTGGAGAATATCAGAAAATGAAATTTCTTATAGTTCAGTTGATTCAACACCTGTGTATTTAGATGATTTAGGCTATTATGGCAGTCAGATGTTTTTTAAACGAGCTTTAAAGAAACAAATAAATGGTAAATATAAACAATATCATATTTACACCAATATCGATTTAGTAGGGAAGTCGTTTAGTTATTATTTTAATGAATTATTTAAACCTATAGATTCTTTAAATGAAGAAATAACTAAGAATAAAACCTCTATTGGAAAACATTATGTTAGTATGACATTTCGTTTTCAACAATTATTAGGAGATTTTAAAGAGGGAGATTACCCAATATTAAATCAATATGATCAAAAATTACTCATAAAACGCTGTATAGATAAAATTTTAGATTTACATAAAAGAGATGGCTTCTCTACTGTATTAGTAACCTCTGATAGCTCTTCATTTTTAAGTGAAGTATCAAAGTTGAAGTTTGTATATGTTATTCCTGGTAAAGTTGTACATATGGACTATACTGCTAATTCTTCATTTGGTATTTATCAAAAATCATTTGTAGATTTATTCATGATAGCCGGTGCAGAGAAAGTCTATTTGTTAGTAACTGGACAAATGTATAAAAGTGGATTTGCCAAAAGAGCAGCTTTAATAAATATGATTCCATATGAAGAAATTATTTTTTGATTATGTATAAAACAAATTCAAATAAAACAAGTATTGGGGCATTATTAATCTTCTTATATATAGGTCTTATATCTATATCACCTTATGCGAAAATTCAAATAGCCCCTACCTTTGTTTTATATTCAGTAGCTTTTATATCATATATCTGGATTAATAAAAATCGAGCATTCAAATATTCAAATTATAAGCCTGTATATTTTTGGCTTATATGGTTAACAATCTCATCAATTAGAGGAGTGTTTATGGTAGATGATTATTGGGGTTATAAAGCTCTAACAACTAATATGATCAATTCATTTCTACCATGTATAATTTATTTATTTTGTGTACCCAAATATGTACATGACTTTTATAATTACTGGTGCAAATATTGGTGGATTCCAACTCTTATTTTTTTAATTCCATTTTGTCCACAAGGTGAATGGACTACATTTTTCTCTCCTTTACTATTATTTATACCTTTTATATCTGTATTTAAAAGGATAGATAGAATATTAATTATCCTTATGATACTATTATTTATGCTTAATTGGGGTGTTCGTTCTAGTATCTTACGTGTTGGAATATTTTTAATTATTGGCTTATTTCTTTTACATAATCATTCTGTAAAATTTAACAACTATAGGTTATATTCAGCTATTTTAATAGGTTTGCCTATAGCATTATTTATGTCAGCCGTTTATCTTAATTTTAATATATTTGAGTTTGATAAATATTTGGATTTTGATTATACATTCCAGAGTCATACAGGAGAAGGAGATACAAAGGATGAATCAATCCTTGATGATACACGAACATTTATATATCAAGAGGCAACATTATCATCTATAAAAAACGATTATTGGTTAATAGGTAGATCTTTAGGGCGAGGTTATGATTCCGATTTTTTTGGAGAACTTATTGGTGAAATGATAGGAAAGGCCAAGGCAGAAAGAGTATCTTGTGAGGTCGCCATAGTAGATGTCTTTACTCATACAGGGCTAATAGGAGTAATTATCTATACTTATATGTTCTGTGTAGGTGTATTTAGAGCTATAACTAGAGGAAAAAATAAATATATAAAGGTATGTGCTGTTTGTGTTTCTGTAATGTATTTTATGTCGTGGATAGAAAATGCTCAAACTTTTAATTATTTAAATATTGTAATATTTACTATGCTTGCAATATGTTATTCTCAAGCTTTTCAATCAATGAACAATAATGAATTTGAATCATTTTTAAAATCAACATTCTCTAGGCCAAAAATTGGCAAATGAAGAGATTATATATTTAGCGTTGTAGAAATAATTTTAAATGTATATATCGAAAAATGAAAGTCGCAATTATATTAACAGTATTTAATCGTAAAGAAAAAACAATTAATTGTTTAAATCGACTTTACAAAATGCTTCTTCCAAATGAAGTTAGTTTTGTTACATATCTTACAGATGATGGGTCTTCTGACGGTACAAGTGATGAGATCAGACGATTATTCCCTCAAGTAATAATAACAAAAGGAAATGGCCATTTATTTTGGGCTGGTGGAATGAATGTTTCATGGATCAGAGCTATTCGTGATGGTGGCTTTGATGGTTATATTTGGCTTAATAATGACACTTTTCTAGAAGGAAACATCTTTTCTGTATTTCTTAAAGCTGATCAATATGCAAAAAGAAAATATCATACAGGAGGTATATATATTGGATCAACCTTAAGTTATGATAAGACGCAACATACTTATGGAGGTAGTATTTATAAGTCCAAAATTCTTAATACCCTTAAACCTATAATACCAAATGGGAATTATCAAGAATGTGAAATAGGTTGTGGCAATATTACATATATTGATAAATGTGTTGTTGAAAGACTTGGTACATTTTATTCAGGTTATATTCACGGTGCTGATTACGATTATACATATTGGGCACATTCTTGTGGATTTCCTGTTTTAGTAATGCCTGATTATATGGGTTATTGTGATAATGATCATAAAAGTCATAGAGAGGAACTAATTAAAAAAAATCTTAGACAAAGAATAAAATATTTATATTCACCAACGGGGTTGCAATTAAAAACAGCCTTATTGTTTCAAAAGCGTTTCTTCCCGTATCGCGTACCATATTTATTTATTTCATATTGGATTAAAACTTTATTCCCATTTTTAATAAGAAAGAAATGATTTATTTATATATATCAACAAAAGGTATATCTGATGTAGATTTATCAATGCCAGAAAATGGCAATCCAGGAATTGGAGGTACTCAATATTGCTTTATATTATTAGCATATTATTTATATAAAAATAATAATCTACCAGTAAATATTATTTCTCTTGAATCTCTAAAATTACCTGCTTTTCTAAAGAATATTGTTGTTAGTGATTTTATAGAAGCTTGCCGATATGTGCAAGAAAAAGATATTCTGATATGTCAAACACCGATGAATAAAGTCGACTACGATATTATCAATACTATTAAAGGGAAAGTCATTTGCTGGTCTCATAACTATTTTAAATATGACTATGCTAAATTAATGTCTTCTACAAAAAAAATAGTAGCAAATGTTTTTGTAAGCAAACAAATGTTTGATTTCTATATTGATTGTGATATTATAAAAAAATCATTATATATTTTTAATATGGTTCCAGATACATTAGGAGAATGTAAAAGGAATGTTCAACCAAATACTTTAGTTTTTATCGGTAACTTAATAAAAGAGAAAGGGATAATAGAATTATTTAAAATATGGAGAAGGGTTGAAAAAAAAGTTCCAAATGCTCAACTTTATATTATTGGAAGAGGAAATTTATATGACCATACAATAAAGTTAGGGAAAATAAACGTATTATCTGAGGACATGGAACAAAGATTATCTTCATATATATTTGATTCTGATAATAAGATAAAAAAGAACATACATTTTCTTGGTATACTAGGAAAAGAAAAATATGATGTTTTTCTTAATGCTTCTGTTGGTATGGTTAATCCAAGTGCCAAAACCGAAACATTTGGATTGGGAATAGTTGAAATGGCAACAGCAAAATTACCTGTAGTAACTATGAATTGGAACGGACACCCTGACACGGCAATAAATAAAAAAACAGCTTTGCTATCATTAACAAACAGAGGGATGGCGAAAAATGTTATAAAGCTTTTTAGCGATAATGATCTAAATAAAACTCTAGGCGAGAACGGGAAATTATTATGTTCAAGATTTTCTCCATCTTTTATATCTCAGCAATGGTACGATTTAATATCAAATATAGAAAACGGATCATATATAAATCAAAATTTATCTATATCTAAGCCATATTGGAATAATTATAAATTTATTCGAAAGTTTATTTCAATATTGCGTCTCAATTGTAGAATTAAAATAGTCCCTCCAATCGTATATTGGGAGACTAAGATTAATGATTTAATAAAAAATTTTAATGGAAAAGCGAATTGAACATTTTGATGCTATTAAAGGACTAGCGATAATTCTAGTTGTACTTGGTCATGTATTACAACGGTCTTTTGGACAACATGTAAATGTCTTTGAAACGATTATATATTCATTTCATATGGCACTTTTTATGTTTGTATCAGGATATTTCTCATATTCAATAAATAAAAGCAATACAGGTATCTTAAAGTTTATCACCAAAAAGTTTAGACAATTGATTATTCCATTCTTTTTAATAGGTGGATTCTATTCTTTTATTTTTAGTAATATGTATTCCTTTATTTTCTCTAGTTTTAAAATGGGATATTGGTTTCTGTATGTGCTATTTGTTATCTCTGTGTTTCATTATCTTGTAAGCCGCATAAAGCATGAGACTTTACAGTTTATAGGTTATTTTATACTATTGTTGTTATTCCTTTGGATAAGACAATTTTTAAATGATGATTTATTCAGTATAAAATTTATTTCAGGTAATTATCCTTTCTTTTTATTGGGATATTTTGTTCATAAGTACTTAAAATATGACAAATATATTATAAATAACAATGTAGTTTCAATCGCTTTATTTTTATTTATTATAGTGATAACTGCGTCTTTAAATTATGGATTTTATAATAGTTCAATAAGATTCGTACTTCGTTTATTTGCAATAGTATTTTTTTATGGATTTTTTAAAAATATGAGTTCTTGTCAGTTATTATCTAAATTAGCATGGATTGGTAAAAACTCAATATATATATATGTATTTCATTATTTTTTTATTGAAGGTTTAGTCATTGTTCCAATAGAAGGATATATGTTGCAATTAATATTTTCAATGGTTGTTGCACTCGTAATTACATTCATAAGTGTTTATATTGGACATATGTGCGATGCCTCCAATTTAGTATCAACTTGTATTTTTGGAAAATCAAAGACAATCATAAAAAATACATATTTTCCCAAAATATAATAGACTGAAATACAATTATTCTCGTCAATATTCTGGTTTTAAGAGACGTAAATGAGAAGAAGAATTTAACTTAGTAACCATTCTATTTTCCGTAACCATTCTATTTTCCGCCTTGACATAAGTTGTTAGCCGACATATCTTTGCGCCGTAACCCTTAAACAACAATGATTATGGCAAAAGAAAAAGTAAACTA
>ERZ838483.991-NODE-991-length-29387-cov-19.647552_pt1 | contig 29387 bp, 20 predicted proteins | sample MGYA00519939_ERZ838483 | MGnify/ENA primary metagenome ERZ838483 (study PRJEB31850, sample SAMEA3708836) | human gut metagenome | biome: human gut; feature: human-associated habitat; material: faeces | place: China | collected 2014 ... | reverse complement strand
TGTGGCTGACAATCGTCCTGAGCTTTGCCTTCTATATTCCAGTTGTACTGTGGGCGGATGTAATTCCGATGATCGGCATGCTGATGATTCCAAAAACCTGTGCATACGTGTGGACAGTATTGATCGGCTACAAGGCAATGAAAAAAGAAATAGCGTAAAAATAATCTTTGCTTTTAAGAAAAAAATCAGAATATAATTGCGTAAAACAAGCAGCAGGTGAGCCTAAATCCAGACACTCCCCCGCTGCTTGTTTTACATTTATTGATGCTTAATTTTGATTTGCAAAACCGGGTGCCGTCTTAATCGATCAATGTTCTCAGCCATGTCCAAAGCCTCAAAATAATAACGCGGTTCGCCCACGCTTCTTTTGCCATACTCGATAGCCTTCGATTTGGAATCGCATCCCACAATCGCAAAATAGAGTTTTCGTCCATTTGTTCTGTGGAAAGGACACACCAAATTTATGGGCACGGCCATCTTTTCCTTTTACAAAAGCAGCACGCTTGCTGCGGATCTGATTGCAGGTTTCCCATAGCTTCTCTGAGACGATTGGCTCAAAGTCTCCCTTTACAAGAACAAAATTTTCCTCGCTGTGATTGATACGGTTATGGCTGAGGAAGTCATCAACATGGGATTTATTATAGGTCATATAGCTCTTGTAGCCAACACCAACCTTTGGTCTGACGATGATGGGCGTAATGATGCCGCTCTCTGAAATGCTGTTTACCAATTCACTGAATTCCAGATCACGTCGGATATGGAACGGATGATTGGAGAATGGGTGCAACTTATCTATTGGAATAGTTTCCTCTTTGCTTGCTCTGTAAGCAGGCGATGTTTTCCTCGTCATGCTACGTACTCCTGCGGTTTTTTATAGCTCTTAAGTACCCCGATTTGACCCCAAAAATGTACCCAAAGGGCATTTTTGCGTAAAAAAAGCCCCTAACCACTGTAGTACAGCGATTAGAGGCTTGCTATGATTTATAGAACGACCTTAACTGTCAGGTCTTTCCAGTTCCCCGGCCAAAGTACGTAACCACGCGAATTTCGATAGGCGCGAGCCTGTTCGTAATTCAACTTAATGGTTATACTCGCTGGCAAATCAGCCGCGAGGCGACTTGATGGCAGCCTGTGCGGCGGCCAGGCGGGCAATGGGAACACGGTAGGGAGAGCAGCTGACGTAGTCCAGGCCAACGTTGTGGCAGAACTCGACACTGCTGGGATCGCCGCCGTGCTCGCCGCAGATGCCCAGACCCAGGTTCGGGTTGGTCGCGCGGCCATCGTGGGCAGCCATCTTGACCAGCTTGCCAACGCCGATCTGATCCAGATGCTGGAACGGATCGCTCTCGTAGATCTTGTTGTCGTAGTAAGCAGTCAGGAACTTGGCAGCGTCGTCACGGCTGAAGCCGAAGGTCATCTGGGTCAGGTCGTTAGTGCCGAAGCTAAAGAAGTCAGCTTCCTTGGCGATCTCGCCGGCGGTCAGAGCGGCACGCGGGATCTCGATCATGGTGCCGACCTCGTACTTCATGTCAACACCGGCAGCGGCAATCAGGGCATCGGCAGTCTTGACGACAACGTCCTTGACAAACTTCAGCTCCTTGACCTCGCCAACCAGAGGAATCATGATGTGGGGGGTGATCATCTTGCCGGTTTCGGCAGAAACCTTGAGGGCAGCCTTGATGACAGCGTTGGTCTGCATCTCGGCGATCTCGGGATAGGTAACAGCCAGACGGCAGCCACGGTGACCCATCATGGGGTTGAACTCGTGCAGGCTGACAACAACGTTGTTCAGCTCCTCGGTGGTCATACCCATGTCCTTAGCCAGAGCCTCGATGTCCTCGGCCTTGGTGGGCAGGAACTCATGCAGCGGCGGATCCAGATAACGGATGGTCATCGGACGCTCGCCCATGATGCGGTACATAGCGGTGAAGTCGGCCTCCTGGAACGGCTCGACCTTAGCCAGGGCAGCCTTGCGCTCCTCAACGGTACGGGCGCAGATCATCTCACGGACAGCCTTGATGCGGTCCTCGGCGAAGAACATGTGCTCGGTACGGCACAGACCGATGCCCTCGGCACCCATGTCAACGGCGTTCTGCGCGTCACGCGGGTTGTCGGCGTTGGTCATGACCTTCATCTGGCGGTTTGCGTCAGCCCAGCCCATGAAGCGCTTGAAGTTGGCGTTCTCGGTGGAAGCGACGGTAGCGATCTGGCCCTCGTAGACGTTGCCGGTGGAGCCGTCGATGCTCATCCAGTCACCCTCATGGAAGGTGTGGCCGTTGATGGTTATGACCTTGGCGTCATAGTCGATGGCGACGTCGTTATCGTTGCCGCAGCCGGAGACGCAGCAGGTGCCCATGCCGCGGGCGACAACAGCAGCGTGGCTGGTCATACCGCCGCGGACGGTCAGGATGCCCTGAGAGACCTGCATGCCGACGATGTCCTCGGGAGAGGTCTCGAGACGGACCAGAACGACCTTCTTCCAAGCGTCGTCCTTGACCTTCTCCTCGGCGTCCTCAGCAGAGAAGACGACGCGGCCGCAGGCAGATCCCGGAGAAGCGGCCAGGCCCTTGCCGATTGCCTCGGCGGCCTTCAGAGCGGCAGCATCAAACTGCGGGTGCAGCAGGGTATCCAGCTGCTTGGGCTCGACGCGCAGAACAGCGGTCTTTTCGTCGATAACGCCCTCGTCGACCAGGTCGCAGGCGATCTGCAGAGCAGCCTGGGCGGTGCGCTTGCCGTTACGGGTCTGCAGCATGAAGAGCTTGCCATCCTCGATGGTGAACTCCATGTCCTGCATATCCTTGTAGTAGTTCTCGAGGCGGGTAGCGATCTCAACGAACTGATCGTAGACCTCGGGCATCTCCTCATGCAGCTTGCTGATGGGAGAAGGCGTACGGATACCAGCGACGACGTCCTCGCCCTGAGCGTTGATCAGGTACTCGCCCATCAGCTTCTTCTCGCCGGTGGCGGGGTTACGGGTGAAGGCAACGCCGGTGCCGGAACGCATACCGGAGTTACCGAAGGCCATCTGCTGCACGTTGACGGCAGTGCCCCACTCGTAGGGGATCTCGTTCATCTTACGATACACGTTGGCGCGGGGGTTATCCCAGGAACGGAAAACGGCCTTGACGGCACCGATCAGCTGCTCCTTGGGGTCCTGCGGGAACTCCTCGCCCTGCTTCTCAAGGTAGATCTGCTTGAACTCCTTGACGAGCTCCTTCAGGTCGTTGGCGTCCAGCTCAACGTCCTGCTTGACGCCCTTGCGCTCCTTCATAGCGTCAATGCGCTCCTCGAAGAAGCTCTTGCCCAGCTCCATGACGACGTCAGAGTACATCTGGATGAAGCGGCGGTAGCAGTCGTAGGCAAAACGGGGGTTGTTGGTCTTTTTGGCCAGACCCTCAACAGCCTGATCGTTCAGGCCGAGGTTCAGGATGGTGTCCATCATGCCGGGCATGGACTGACGTGCGCCGGAACGGACGGAAACCAGCAGGGGGTTCTCGATGGAGCCGAAGGTCTTACCGGTCTGCTCCTCGAGGATGCCCATGTATTTGAAGATGTCTGCCTTGATCTCATCGTTGATCTCACGGTTGTCAGCATAGTACTGGGTGCAGGCCTCGGTGGTGATGGTGAAGCCCTGCGGAACCGGCATGCCGGCGTGGGTCATCTCGGCCAGGCCGGCACCCTTACCACCCAGAGTGTTCTTCATGGTGGTCTGGTCGCCGCCGAAGGCGTCATGGCCCTCTTTGAACAGATACAAGAATTTCTTGCTCATAGTTACCTCCCAAATTGGTGACGTGTTTGCATCACATAAATCATGTTTGCATAGTCCATTATAACAGACCGAAAGACAGATTTCCAGTAGATTGTTAAAAAAATGCTCAATAGTTTCGCTGAAAAGTTGCCAAACTTTTTTGGTTCAGGTATTGCAATTTGCACAAAAATCGTGTATTTTATAATGGGTGGAAAGTTCGAAATATTTTTCGAGCTGTCACTTTTTTCTTTTTGAGTGCCGCGGTAAATTTTTGCGGCGAACGGCGTTTTTCGGCTTGCTAAAATGCGCCGCATGTTATACAATATATAGGTATAAGGTCCGTCGGCAGCCCCCGTGCGCCGCGGGCACGAAATGAGTGTATAAAGGAAGAACCGCTATATGTCTACCGCAAGAGAGAATTTCGAGCTGGCACAGCAGCGCTATGCCGCCACGTTTGAGCGCCATCTGGATAACGGCGTGAATTTTATCAGTGATAACGTCTGCATTGAGCCGGAGGTCATCATTGCCCCCGGTGCGACCATCCTGCCGGGCTGCATCCTGCGCGGCCAGACGGTCATCGGCCCGGACTGCGTCATTGGCCCCAACACCCTGCTGGAGGATACCGTCGTTGACGCCGGGTCCACGATCAATGCCAGCCAGTGCTATGGGAGCCACATCGGCCCCAACAACAAGATCGGTCCCTTCACCCATGTGCGCGTCGGCACCAAAACCGCCGAGGGCTGCCATCTGGGCGCTTATGTCGAAACGAAGAACGCCGACTTTGCCGAGGGCAACACGGTCAGCCACCTGACCTACATCGGCGATGCCACGGTGGGCAAGTACTGCAACTTCGGCTGCGGCACCGTCACCTGCAACTACGACGGCGAGGGCAAGTTCCACACGACCATCGGCGACTATGCGTTCATCGGCTGCAACACGAACCTGGTCGCACCCGTCACCATCGGCGACCATGCGTTCACGGCTGCCGGCTCCACCATCGGCCATGATGTGCCCGCCGGTGCGCTGGGCATCGAGCGCGCCAAGCAGGCCGAGATCGACGGCTGGGGCGAGCGCAAGCTGGAGAAGTATATCGCCAAAAAGCAGAAGCTGGAAGCGGAGAAGAAAGGGAAGTAAAGCGTTGTAGGGGGCGGCGTCCTCGACGCCCCGTGGCCTTCCCATAAGCAGCCGCTTATCTTACGCTGCCGGGCCGGGCATGTCCGGCCCCTACGGTACTTCACGATTTTTCAAAGGATATATCTATGTTCGAAATGACCTCCGGGGCGGACTGGCTGATTGCCGGACTGGGCAACCCCGAACCGAAATATGACGGCACCCGCCACAACGCCGGTTTTGAGGCGCTGGACTATCTGGCCGCGCAGTGGCAGTGCGACATTGCCAAGGCCAAATGGCAGGGCCTGTACGGCACGGCACAGGTGAACGGCCACAAGGTCGTGCTGCTCAAGCCGCTGACCTACATGAACCTGAGCGGCCAGAGCATTGCCCCCGCCGCCAACTTTTACAAGATCCCGGCAGACCACATCATTGTGCTGTGCGATGACATCACCCAGGAGCCGGGACATCTGCGCATCCGGCCCCACGGCTCTGCCGGCGGGCACAACGGGCTGAAAAGCATCATTGCCAGCCTGGGCACCGACCATTTCAGCCGTATCCGCATCGGCATCGGCGCCAAACCGAACCCGCAGTACGACCTGGCCGCCTGGGTGCTGGGCAAGCTGCCTGCCGCAGACCGCAAGGCCATGACGGACCGCTACCCGGACATTGAGGAAGCCTGCAAGCTGCTGATGGACGACAATCTGCAGTACGCCCAGAACAAGTTCAACCACTAAGGGGACGTGAATCATGAGTGAAATCCGTAAAAAAGCAATGACCCGTCTGGTGCTCTGCGCTGTAGCGCTCGTCGCCTCCATCATTTTCAGTGTCCTGCTGCTGAGCGGCACCTTTGACGGCCAAACCGGCGGCAGCCAGCCTGCCTCCGGCGATACCATCAGCAGCAGTGCCCCCGCGGAGGGCGTTGACGATCCCACCGCCGACAACTTTACCGCAGAGAGCACCCCTGCCGAGGAGGCGCCCGCCGAGCCCGAGGCCACCCCCGAGCCGACGCCGGAGCCCACGCCCGTGCCCGAGTACGAGGGCCTGAGCGTGCAGCCCACCACCTATTATAATGAGGGTGAGCAGCCGACCTACACCGTGACCGACGGCAACAACCTGAACATGCGCGGCGGCCCCGGCACCGACTATGACAAGATCGGTCAGGTGCCCGCCTCCACCAGCGTGACCGCGCTGGGCACCAATGAGGACGGCAGCTGGGTCGTTGTGAACTACAACGGCACCTACGGCTGGCTCAAGACGGAGTTCTTGAACGGCTGATAAGCAAGAAACCAATTTTCGGTCAGACGTAGGGCGGCCTGACCTCAGGCCGCCGCGGCGGGGTGAGGTCACCCCGCCCTACGTTTGTTTTATACAATGGGTTCTTTTATGTTCAACGCACTTTTCACCAAAACAGACGAATACGCAAGACTGGCGCAGGCGCTCGGGGGTCCGGGGGCTTGCGCCTTATTTGGCATACCGGGGTCGGGCCGGGCGATGGTCTATGCCGCGCTGGCGAAGGCCTTCGACAAGCCGCTCTGCATCGTGACGCCCGGCGAGGCCGAAGCGACCCGGTTTGCGGGCGACCTGAACGCGCTGGGCGTGGCGGCGGCAGTGTTCCCTGCCCGCGACTATGTGCTGCGCCCCATCGAGGGCACGGGCCGCGAGTACGAATACCGCCGTCTGGCCGTGCTGGGCGACCTCGTCGGCGGGCGGCTGCAGGCCGTCTGCGTCCCCGACGAGGGCCTGACCCAATACACGACGCCGCGGGCGGATTTCTGCGCGAACACCCGCAGCCTGCGCCCCGGCGACACACTGCCCCGCGCCGATCTGACCGCGCTTTTGTACGGCGCAGGCTATACGCGGCGCGACCAGGTGGACGGCCCGGGTCAGTTTTCGATCCGCGGCGACATTGCGGACATCTACGCGCCCGACATGAAGCAGCCCGCCCGCATGGAGTTCTGGGGCGACGAGATCGACACGATGCACACCTTCGATCTGGCGACCCAGCGCCGCGACGAGCCGATTGAAAAAATCTACGTCTCCCCCGCGCGGGAGATACTGTTCGGTCAGCCCGCCGACGCAGCGGAAAAGATCCGCTCCTATATCAAAAAGGCCCGCGGCAGGCGGCGCACGGCGCTGGAGACCTGCACCGCTGCGGACCTGGCACAGCTGGACGGCGGCGCGATGCCCGTCAACATGGACAAATATCTCACGCTGCGCTACCCCGAGCCTGCGACGATTTTAGACTACTTTGACGATCCGCTGCTGATCCTGGAGGAGCCGGCCTCCCTGCGGGAGGCCGAGCGCGCCACCGCGTTCCGCCGGGGCGAGGAGCTTTCCGCCCTGCTGGAGGACGGCGTGCTGGCGGCAGGGCTGGATAAGCTCTACGCCGAGAGCGGCTGGCTCTGGGCGCAGTGCGCCGCACACCGCACGCTCTGCGCCGAGAACTTTGCCCGCAGCATGCCCGATGTGCCGCTGAAAACCATCGTCAACGCCCCCGCCCACACGCTGCCCGCCTGGGGCGGCGAGGTCGCGGCGCTGCTGGAGGACATCCAACCGCTTTGCAGCGGCGGCACGGCGGTCACGGTCATGGCCGGCACGCCCCGTGCGGCGGCAGGTCTGGCCGCCGACCTGCGCACCAAAGGGCTGAACGTCACGACGGACGCGGCGGCGGAGCCGAGCGCCGGGTTGGTGCAGATCCTGCCGGGGCAGCTTTCCGCCGGGTGCAGCCTGCCGTTTGCGAAGTACGCCGTGTTTACGGCCCGCGCCTTCGGCGTGAGCGGCGCACAGAAGAAGAAAAAGCGCAATAAGGACGCGCTGAACAGCCTGAGCGAAATCTCGGTGGGTGATCTGGTCGTCCACCAGAACCACGGCATCGGGCGGTACGCGGGCATCCAGCGGATGGCCGTGCAGGGCGTCACAAAGGACTATCTGCGCATCGAGTACGACAAAAAGGACGTGCTGTACGTGCCCGTCACCCAGCTGGACCTTTTGTCCCGCTACACTGCGCCGGGCGACAGCGACAACGTGAAGCTGAGCCGCCTGGGCGGCAGCGATTGGGCCAAGACCCGCAAGAAGGTCAAGGCTGCGACGGAGCAGATGGCGAAGGAGCTGATCGAGCTGTACGCCCGCCGCAAGCAGGCGCACGGCTACGCCTTCCCCGCCGACGACACCTGGCAGGGTGATTTTGAACAGCGCTTTGCCTACGAGGAAACGCCCGACCAGCTGACCTGCGCGGCAGACATCAAGCACGATATGGAGGAGCCGTGGCCGATGGACCGGCTGCTCTGCGGCGACGTCGGCGTCGGCAAGACCGAGGTCGCACTGCGCGCCGCGTTCAAATGCGTGATGGGCGGCAAGCAGTGCGCGATCCTGGCCCCCACGACGATTCTGGCGTGGCAGCACTTCAACACCGCGCTGACCCGCATGGAGTCCTTCCCCATCCGCATCGGGCTTTTGTCCCGCTACCGCACCCCTAAGGAGCAGAAGGAGACGCTGCGCGGACTGAAGGACGGCACCGTGGACATTGTAGTCGGCACGCACCGGCTGCTGTCCGGCGATGTGAAATTCAAGGACCTGGGCCTTGTCATCATCGACGAGGAGCAGCGGTTCGGCGTCAAGCACAAGGAAAAGCTTAAAGAGAGCTTCATCGGCGTCGATATGCTGACGCTGTCGGCCACACCGATCCCCCGCACGCTGAACATGGCGCTGTCGGGCATCCGCGATATGAGCACAATTGAGCAGCCGCCGTTTGAGCGCCAGCCGATTGAAACCTATGTGCTCGAGTACGACGAGGGCATCGTGTCCGAGGCCATCCGCAAGGAGCTGGCCCGCGGCGGGCAGGTATACTACCTGCACAACCGCGTGGACAACATTGAGGAATGCGCCGCGCGGGTGGGCAAGCTCGTGCCCGGGGCGCGTATCGGCATTGCCCACGGCAAGATGACCGAGGAACAGATTTCGTCGGTGTGGCAGCAATTGCTGGACAACGAGATCGACATCCTTGTCTGCACCACCTTAATTGAGACCGGCGTGGACGTGCGCAACTGCAACACGCTGATCATTGAAAATGCGGACCGCATGGGATTGAGCCAGCTGTACCAGATCCGCGGGCGCGTGGGACGCAGCTCCCGCAAGGCGTATGCGTATTTCACCTTCACACGTGATAAGGTGCTGACCGAGATCGCGGCCAAGCGGCTTTCGGCCATCCGGGAGTTCACGTCGTTCGGGTCGGGCTTCCGCATTGCGATGCGCGACTTGCAGATCCGCGGTGCGGGCAGTCTTTTGGGCCACAGCCAGCACGGCCACATGGAGGCCGTCGGCTACGATTTGTACGTGAAGATGCTGGGTCAGGCCATTGCCGCGGCCCGCGGCGAGGCCCCCGCCCCCGACAAGAGCGACTGCTTGGTGGACATCACCGTGGACGCATTCCTGCCGGAGGAATATATCCCGGACGCTGCCGGGCGCATCGAGGCATACAAGCGCATTGCGGCCATCGAGACGACGAGCGACGCCGAGGACGTGCTCGACGAGCTGATCGACCGCTACGGCAGCCCGCCCAAGAGCGTGCAGGGGCTGGTGGACGTCTCCCTCGTGCGCGTGACCGCAGCCCGCGTCGGCATTGCGGAGATCGTCCAGCGCGGCGACCAGCTGATTTTGTATAGTGACATCGTCGGGCCAAAGCAGCTGGGCGAGGTCATGGAAAAGTTCCCGCATCGGGTGCTGTACAATGCACTGGGAAGGCCCTATTTCAGCCTGCGCGTGCAGAAGGGCGAAAGCCCACTGGTACTGCTGCGGGATGTGGTGACCCTGCTGCCGGGCGCACAGAATCAGCCACAGACAAAGCCATAAAAAATAAGCACCTGTTTGCTGCGGTAAAAAGCAGTAAACAGGTGCTTTGCTTTTGGGGTGAGACGCTGAAATTTCTTTGGTCCTTTCTTTATAAAGAAAGGACAGATGGGGCCAAGTGCCGGGCAGCCGTAAACGGGCAGAGTCCCTCAGGCGGCTTCGCCCGCGTCTAAAGCCTCCCCTCACAGGGGAGGTGGCCGAGCGCCAGCGATGGCCGGAGGGGCTTTGCCGGGCGTGCATTACACCGCCCGCTCCCCCCTTGCATCACTCAAACACGTTCTCCTCATCCTCCACCACTTCACCAACGTGGTTTCCCTCACTGTCCAGCCCGCGCTTGTCCAGCATGTAGTGCACAAATTCCCGCGCCAGGCCGTAGAAGGTTGCAAAGAGCGGCACGCCAACGACCATGCCCACAAGACCGAACAGGTCGCCGCCGACCACGATGGAAAACAGGATCCACAAGGCAGAGATGCCGATGGACGAGCCCAGGATCTTCGGGCCGATGAAGTTGCCGTCCACCTGCTGGATGACCAGAATCAGCACGCCGAAAATGACCGCCTGGATCGGGTCAACCAACAGCAGAATGAAGATGCTGGGGATCGCGCCGATGAAGGGGCCAAATACCGGGATAATATTCGTGATGCCGATAAACACACTGATGAGCAGTGCAAAATCGAGCCGCAGGATCGCCATTGCCACAAACGTGATAACGCCGATGATGGCCGAGTCAATGATCTTGCCCACAAAGAAGCCCGTGAAATTCACGTTGGCATAATGGCAGATGCGCAGCGTGTTTTCCGCAGCCTTTTCCGGCAGGAAGGCATGCGCCAGCGTGCGCAGCTGATGGAGCAGATGCTCCTTGTCCGCCAGCATATAGATGCTGGCCGCAATCGAGGTGAAGATCGCCACAAAGTTCGATGCCACACTGCCGATGCTGGCCACGATCCGCGGCATAGCGGCGCTGGCCATGCTGTAGATTTCCTTGACCATCGCCTCGGAATCGTCCAGCACTTTTGTGGCCGACGACAGGTCAACGCCGAAGCGCTCCTGAATCATGCCCAGCATATCCTGTACGCTGTGTATGTAGCTTGGGAAGTTCGTAAACAGCATGGCGATGCTGTCCACGATCTGCGGGATGACCAGCCATGCCAGCAGCACAAGCAGCAGAATTGCCACCAGATACGCCAGAAGGATCGCGAATCCGCGCGTCTTTTTCTTCTCTTTAAACAGCTTTGTGTAGAAGAACTTGACCATTGGGTCAAGCACATAGGCAATGACTATGCCGCCTGCAAACGGCGACACGATGCCGATAAACACACCGATTTTCCCCAGAAAGTACCCCAGATTGTTCAAAGTCAGATACAGCGCAATACAGGCCCCGACCACGCAGAACCAGTCCAGCATCGTCTCCGGCTTTTTGGTCCAGATATGTTCCTCTTTCAAATGCTCCGCTCCTTTTACATCATTTTACAATGAGTATTGTACGCTATGCACGCCTGTATTGCAAGGAATAACTTGTTAATTTTCTTGCGGCCCGCCTGGTAAATTCCGGCGCAGCTCACCGTTTTCATCCAGGCCGCGGGCCGTCAGCCCTGCCCCGACAGCCTGTTTGAGCAGCGCCGCCAGCACGGCCAGCGTCGGCACGCCCAGCACCATGCCCGGGATGCCGAACCACGCCCCGCCCACCACGATGGCCAACAGCACGCCCAGCCCCGGCAGGCCGGTGGCCCCGCCCAGAATGCGCGGCGCAATAAAGTTGCCGTCCACCTGCTGGACCACAAAAATAATGATGGCAAATTCTGCCGCCTTCCAGGGCAATTCCAGCAGCAGGATGATGAGCCCCGGCACCGCACCGAGGAACGGCCCCAGCACCGGGACAATGTTTGTCACGCCGACCAGCACGGCCAGCAGCGGCGCGTATTCCAGCCCGAAGATCGACATCAGCGCAAATGTTTCCCCGCCCACGAGCAGGGCATCCACCAGCTGCCCGCCGATGTAGCCGCTGAAAATTTTGTTGGCAAGACGGCAGATTTCCAGCACACTGCCCGCGGCACGCGGCGGCAGCGCCGCGTGCAGACACGCCCGGGCCGCGCGGAGCAGCGCCTCCTTGCCGGAGAGCAGGTAGATGCTGGCGGCCAGTGCCACTACGGCGTTGCCCGCAGCCCCCGCCGCGCCGGAGACGAAATCCGCCGCCGCACGCGCCGCACTGCTGGACAAACCGCCGAACCAATTTTGCAGTGCCGTGCCCACCATCTGCACAAGCTGTTCCGCCGTGGCCGTATCGATGCCGAACGTATTTTGCACCCAGATCAGCAGGCCGCGGATGGTCTCCTCATACGCGCCGAGCCGCCCGGCAAAGGTCGTCACGCTCTGCACGAGCTGCGGGACGATGAGCGCCGCCAGCAGCGCCAGCGCACCGAAAAACAGCGCATAGCTGACGGCCATCGCCCCGCCGCGCCTGCCGCCAAAGAGCTTTTGTGCAAAAAAGCGCGTGGGTATGTCCAGTACATAGGCCAGCAGCAGCCCCCAGCCAAACGGTGCCAGCAGCCCGAGAAACGCCCCGGCCCCGCGCAGCATACCCGGCAGCCAGTCTGCCGCGGCAAACACCGCCGCGACGCCCGCCGCCAGCAGCAGCCAGTCCTTCATCGTGTGGGGTGTGCGGTCAAAACAGTTTTTCATTGTCGCTCCTCCTGTTTTGTGGTACATTGTTTACAGCGCATACTTTGTTCACCTTACCTGCTTCTGTTATACCACTTTTTTCCAAAAGGTAAAGAGCCGTATGATTGGAAATTACAATAATTTACGGAAAACCGATGTTTTTCGTGGATATTCTCGTCAGTGCCGCCTGCCGGGCGCGTCGGTGCTGTAGGGGGCGGCGTCCCCGACGCCCCGCGGAGGGGGCAAGACCCCTCCCTGCAAAGCCGCTCGAAGGAGGGCTGCAGTCCTTTGCACTTTTCCTGCAGTTTTGTAAAATTTCTTCGGCAATCTTGACAGAATACAGTCATAATGTTAAAGTGGTCACAAAGCCGCTTTCTGTCCCTGAAAGGAGATTTCCATGTGGTTTGATACGATTTTATGGCTGGTTGCCGTCGTGGCGTTCATCATGGTCGAGGCCGCCACAACGGCGCTTGTCTCGGTCTGGTTTGCGGTGGGCGCTGCCGCGGCCATGCTGGTCAGCTTTTTTAATGTCGGCTTTGGCTGGCAGATGCTTGTTTTTGCCGTTGTATCGGCCATTACGCTCGGCCTGATGCTGCCCCGGCTCATCAGTCGGCGCGGCGCGCACCGTGCCCCTGTCACGAACGGCTCGCCGCTGACCATCGGCAAGCAGGGCGTTGTGCTTGTGGACATTGAGCCCGGCCTTCCGGGCCGGGTCCGCGTGGACGGTCTGGACTGGCAGGCCCGCGCCGAGGTCACACTCCCGCAGGGCACCCGCTGCAAGGTCGTGGCCGTGGACGGTGCGATCCTTATTGTCGCTCCCGTGACCGCTGACGCGGCTGCGGTTTAAATCACAAAGGAAAAAGGAGGACCCCCAAATGCTGTTAGTCTTTGCCATCCTGCTCATCATTATTCTGGTGGTTTTGGTGCGCTGCATCGTTATTGTGCCGCAGTCCAACGCCTATGTCACCGAATGGCTCGGCGTCTACAAGGATACCTGGGGCGCGGGCCTGCACATCCGCACGCCGTTTGTCGAGCGCATCTCCCGCAAGGTCTCGCTGAAGGAGGAGGCCGCCGACTTCCCGCCGCAGCCCGTCATCACCCGCGACAACGTCACAATGATGATCGACACCGTCGTTTTCTTTCAGGTGTTTGACGCCAAGATGTACGCCTACGGCGTGAACCGCCCGATCCAGGCCATCGAGAACCTGTCCGCCACGACGCTGCGTGACATCATCGGCTCGATGACGCTCGACGAGACCCTGACGAGCCGCGACCTCATCAACACGAAGATCACCGCCAGCCTTGACGAGGCCACGGACCGCTGGGGCATCAAGGTCAACCGCGTCGAGCTGAAAAACATCGAGCCGCCGGTGGAGATCCGCCAGGCCATGGAGAAACAGATGAAGGCGGACCGCGAGAAGCGCGCCTCCATCCTGCTGGCCGAGGGCGAAAAGCAGGCTGCCATCACCCGCGCCGAGGGCGAAAAGGAGTCCGCCATCCTGCGCGCCGAGGCCGTGAAGCAGCAGCGCATCCGCGAGGCCGAGGGCGAAGCCGAAGCCCTGCTGACCGTCCAGAAGGCACAGGCCGATGCCATCCGCATGATCAACGAGGCGAACCCCAACCACAACTATCTGGCCCTGCGCAGCATGGAGGCCATGGAGAAGGTCGCTGACGGCAAGGCCACCAAGCTGATCGTGCCCAGCGATATGCAGAATCTCGCCGCAACCGTGTCTGCGATCAAGGAGATTTCCGGCGAAGTGACCGAATAAAATTTTACATTCTGTTTTCCCTGCCCGCGGTGTTCTGCCGCGGGCAGTTTTTGTGGAGACGAACGCCGGCGGCAAGGCGCGAAAGCCCCTCCCACACTGCTCCTTTCCCGCAATTTTTTCTTGCGTTTTCCACAAAATCAGGTTATAATATAAGCAGAATAGTATGCCTTTTTGCGCATACTACATAAAATATTGTGAGGTGTATCAGTATGAAGGAACCTATGGTCATCACTATGGCGCGTGAGTACGCATCCGGCGGCAGCGAGATCGCACAGGCTGTTGCCGACAAGCTGGGTATTCCCCTATATAATAAGGAGCTGATCACCCTTGCCGCCAAAAAGAGCGGTCTGACCGAGGAGGCCATTGCCGCCAGCGAGAACCAGCGCAGCGGCAGCCTGATCTACAGCCTGTACATGATGGGCAACACGATGCCCCTGGCTGACCAGGTCTACATTTTGCAGAGCAACGTCATCAAGGAGCTGGCCGCCGAGGGCCCCTGCGTCATTCTGGGCCGCTGCGGTGACTACGTCCTGCGTGAGCGCCCCAACGTGCTGCGCACCTTCGTCTACGCGCCGCTGGAGACCCGCATCCAGTTTGCCAAGAGCCGCCCCGACGCCAAGGACATGCCGGACCGCCTGTGGGAGACCCAGCTGGCCAAGCATGACCGCGCCCGTGCAAGCTACTACAACTATTACACCGAGAACCGCTGGGGCGAGGCCAAGAACTACGATCTGTGCCTGAATGCGACCCTGGGCCGCGAGGCCTGCGCCGACCTGATCGTGGCCGCCGCCAGGGCTATGCAGGAAGCCGACAAGTAAAAAGGAGCCTTTCACTATGCTGCGCTATGTCAAAAACGGAATGCTGCTGTTGAGCGTCGCGTATATCGTCATCGGTATGCTGCTGCTCATCATGCCCGAGACCAGTCTGCTCTGGATCTGCAACATTTTTGGTGTTGTGGTGCTTGTCACCGGCATTGTCTGCCTGATCCAGTATGCCCGCATCCGCGGCACCGGCTTTACCGCGCCGTTCATGCTGGTGGGCGGCGTCATCACGGCGGGGCTGGGCATCTTCACGCTGGCAAAGCCGCAGGTAGTGACCAGCTTTCTGCCCATTGTGTTCGGCATCTTCATCGTCGTTGACGGCCTGAGCCGCATCGGTACCGCCATTGACCTTGCCAAGCGCAAGGGGCAGAAATGGTGGTTGCTGCTGCTGTTCAGCATCGTATCCGTTGCCCTGGGCGTACTGCTGGTGCTGCACCCGTTTGATGCGGCGGTCAGCGCCGTCATGCTCTGCGGCATCCTGCTGATCGCCGAAGGTGCGCTGAATTTAGGCTGCATTCTCTATGCCGCCATGGAGCTGCGCACACTGGACCGCATGGCCTCTGCCGCCGCCAATGCGGCCTTGGGTGCCATCGGCGACGCCCTGGACGAGGCCGAAGCCGCCGAGCGCGATGTCGGCAGCGACGGCCCTGTGGTGTACGACGCCGAGAGCAAGGATGTGTCGGAGGACGGTGAATAACCGTTCCGTGACACCGTAGGGGCGCATTCTATATGCGCCCGCAGCGCCATGCCATCAGCAAACGGGCACGGGCGGATATAGAATCCGCCCCTACAAGCTCCGTTTGTCCTTATTTTGTTTCCCGCGCGAAGGATCGCGAGTTATTTTTAAAGGAGAGAGCCCCTATCCATGTATGACCTTATCATCGTAGGCGCCGGCCCTGCCGGCATTTTCACCGCGCTGGAGCTGCTGCGCAAGAGCAGCACCCCCCACAAAATTTTGCTCGTCGAAAAGGGCAAGCCTGTGGAAAAGCGCCACTGCCCCAAGGATAAAACCGGCGTCTGCGTAAACTGCAAGCCGACCTGTGCCATCACCACCGGCTTTTCCGGCGCGGGCGCATTCTCGGACGGCAAGCTGTCCCTGTCCTACCAGGTCGGCGGCGAGCTTCCCGACCTGATCGGCGAGGATTTCGCGCAGGAGCTTATTGACTACACCGATAAAATTTACCTCGAGTTTGGCGCCGACCCGAAGGTCGAGGGCATCTACGAGGGTCCCGACATCAAGGACATCCGCAAGCGCGCCATTCAGGCAGGTCTGCAGCTCGTTGACTGCCCCATCCGCCATCTGGGCACCGAGAAGGCCCAGCAGCTCTACCTGAACATCCAGAACTATCTGGCCGACGCCGGTGTTGAGATGCTGTTCAGTACCGAGTGCGAGAACATCATCCTCGAGGATTCCGTCTGCAAGGGCGTCCGCCTGCGCGAGAAGGACGGCGTCCGCGACGTCTACGCCAAGCAGGTCGTTATTGCCACGGGCCGCCGCGGTGCGGACTGGCTGGAAAAGATCTGCGCCGAGCATAACATTGCCCACAAGCCCGGCACCGTTGACATCGGCGTCCGTGTTGAGTGCCGCAACGAGATCATGGAGAAGATCAACAAGGTCCTGTATGAGGGCAAGCTGATCGGCTACCCGGCCCCGTGGCGCAACAAGGTGCGCACCTTCTGCCAGAACCCCGGCGGCTTCGTTGCGCAGGAGAACTACGACAACGATCTGGCCGTCGTCAACGGCCACAGCTTCAAGGAGAAAAAGAGCAACAACACGAACCTGGCCATTCTGGTCAGCCACAACTTCACCGAGCCGTTCAACCAGCCCATCGCCTACGCGCAGAAGGTCGGTGAGCTGACGAACATGCTGGGCGCGGGCCACATTCTGGTGCAGCGCTACGGCGATATTCTGGACGGCAAGCGCACCTGGGCCAACGAGCTGGCCCGCACGAACGTCCGCCCGACGCTGAAGGACGCCGTGGCCGGTGACATCACCGCCGCCATGCCCTACCGCGCCATGGTCAACATCATCGAGTTCATCAAGATGATGGACGAGGTCGTGCCCGGCTTTGCCAGCCCCGAAACGCTGCTGTACAGCCCTGAGCTGAAGTTCTACTCCAACAAGGTCAAGATGGACACCGATCTGGAGACGAACATCGCGGGCCTGCACTGCCTGGGCGATTCCTCCGGCTGGACCCGTGGCCTGATGATGGCCTCCGTCATGGGCGTCCTGATGGGCCGCAAGCTGATGGAGAAGCACGAGTTCTGATTTTTCGGGGACGCGGGTGTTCTTTTCTTAGAAGAAAAGAACCAAAAGAATTTTAAACATAATCAAGGGGAGAGCGCCGGATGTGGTGCTCTCCCCTTTTTGCAGGCGGCGAGTGGCGGCGGCATGAGGGCATGCCGCCCTACGCACTCACTTTATGTCATTCGTAGGGCGGGATGCCCCCATCCCGCCGCGGGCAGGCATCCACTTTACTGCCAGCCTGTAGGGGGCGGCGTCCCCGACGCCCCGCACCCACTTCCCGCAAAAAAATTGCAAAAATCTCCAAAACACCCGCTCCGTGTGACAACTTTGCAACATCCGGGGTGTAGGATAGGGGCAAACCAGGCACAGAAAGGAGCTTTGAGGATGAAAAAAGTAGCTTTATTATGGGCGGCAGCCATGCTGGCGCTGGCCGGATGCGCGTCTGCGGGCGATACCGCGGCGGCTTCGGAGGCCGCACCGGCGGAGAGTACGGCGGAGAGCGCCGCGGCGGAGGACAGCACAGAAGCGGCGCTGCCGGGTGAGCCGCACCCCCTCTCGGCCTATAGCGCCTGCGCAGTCAGCGGCAACTGCGTCTACGCGGCGGTCACCCATTTTTCAAGCAGCGAGGACAGTCTCGGTAATTTTGATCACAGCACCGTGTATAAAACAGACCTTACCACCGGGCAGACCTATGAGATGTACCGCACGGACTCCATTCTTACGTCCGCGCCGCTGGTCATAGACGACACGCTGTATTTCATCTGTTACGACGGCGGTATGCTGGCCCTGCCGACGGCGGGCGGTGAGGCGCGCGTGCTGCCGTTCTCCTACGACGACTGGGAGCCTGTTTTTTACGCGGGTCACTACCTCTACTTCCGGAGCCTCAGCGCCGCGCCGTTCTGCCGTACCGGCGGTATGCGGTTTAACTTGGAAAACGGGGAGACCGCGCCGTGGAATATCCCGGTGGAGACAAAGTACATTCCCGATGTCGTCGGGGACGCGCTGCTGCTCTGCCGCGTTGTCTCGGATTATCCGGTGCCCTACCCGGACGACGACGAGATGTCCCAGGCGCTTTTGCAGAACACCACGCTGGAATACACCCTGGCCGACCCCGCGACGGGCGCGGTGCGGCAGACCTGCTTTACCCTCCCCTATGACATACCGCAGCCGGGGAACCTTACGGTCTACACCTACCTTGGCAAGTGCGGCAGTGACTTCTATTTCCGCGCAGACCAGTGCGACGATGAGTACGCTTTGGTTTCCCAGTCCGTGCTGCGCATCGGCACGGACGGCACCCGGACCGACCTTGGCATTACCAAAACGCCGGATTACCTGGATTACTGTGCGGTTTTGCAGGGCGATGAGGTGCGCTGGCTCCTGACCCGCGGCACCGACGGCATCTATCTGATCTACGACACCCAAGGCCATGAGATTGGCCGCAACAAGCGGCCCGCCGGGCTGGATGCCTTCTTCCCGCTTTGTATGCTGGACGACGGACGCCTGTTGATGGTCGTCGGCTACGACTGGGAGCACGACAGCGCGGCCCGGTACGCCGTGATGGACGCCGACGAATTTCTGAACGGCGGGTCGGCATACCGCGAGATGACGTTTGCGGAGTGAACGGGCCCACCCTACAGGGAACGGCACGGTGGGCCGTGCCCGCTGCCGTAGAGTTTTTCAATCACCGGAAAGGACGTGTACCCATGAAAACGAATAAGCTCATTCCCCTCATCCTCACCGCGGCGCTGGCGCTGTCCGCCTGTGCGTCGGCGGCGAATTTCGCAACCACAGCCGCGCCCGCGGAGACTGCCGCCGCCACACCGGAACCGACGGCGGCACCTGAACCAGTGGGGGAGCTGCGCAGCACCGTTCACCTCTCCATTTTCTCCAACGCGCTGTACCAGACCGTTTTTGACGGTTCCACCGCGCAAGAAACCACGGGTACAAATGTGTATAAAACGGATTTCTCCACGGGAAAGACCACCTTGTTTTATCACGCCGATTCGCTATTTTCTGCGTTTCCATTTGCAACAGAGGATACACTGTATATTGTTGCAGGCAAGCTGCTGGCTTTTCCGCTGGCAGGCGGCGCACCGCGTGAAATCCCCTATGACAGCGGCGAATGGGTCGATGTGCTTTACGACGAGCAGTATCTTTACTCCATCAGCTCCGTCACCGCACCTTATGCCTACACACAGGGGCAGCGGCTTGATTTGCAGACCGGGGAGACTTTGCCGTGGAACATTCCCGGCGAAACCACGAATGTGCTGGACGTGGTAAACGGTCAGCTTGTGACCTGCCGCATTCTGTCGGATTCTCCTGTTCCCTTTCCCGAGGATTCCGAAATGTCCGATGCCTTTCTGCAAAATTCCCTGTGTGAATTTGATCTGACGGACGCTGTCACCGGCAAGCCCGTCCAAAAGCTGTTGTCCTACCCCTGGTATGGAGAGGATGACGGCACCATGAGGACTTCCTATTATTACTTGGGCCATAACGGCAGCGACCTTTATTTTTCGGGCTATCACACGCCGTATGCAACCGACCAACACAGCGTTTCCGTGCTTTGCATCCGCAGCGACGGCACACAGGATGCGCTGGATCTTGCAGAGGATTGGAACTGCTCTGCACTCGACCTTGATGCTGAACTGCGTTGGCTCATGACGTACAACAGCGACATGACTGCGTTTACGCTCTATGATTTGCAGGGCAACAGGCTTGGAGCCAACGCCCGCCCTGCCGGGCTGGCCGTATACACGCCGTTGACCCTACTGGATGATGGCCGCGTTGTACTTCTCATCGGCAAAACTTCCGCCTCAACGCAGCTTGCCACCATCCCCGCCGACGCATTTTTGAACGGGAGTACGGAGTATACGGAGATGGAGTTTGTGGAGTGAGTGTCATTGCCCGGGCGGCTTTTACTGGCCGGGAGCGGGCACGGGTCGTCGGGGACGCCGACCCCTACGGGCTGACCGTAGGGCTGGCGGCTGCCTGTCGGCGGCCAGAGGACTGCCCGCCGTGGCCGTTTCCGTTAGCATAAAAAACAAAACCCAGCCCCTGCAATGTTTTCCACATTGCGGGGGCTGGGTTGTTTAAAACTTTAGGACATGAACCGATCCTTCAGGTTCTTGAAGAAGCTCTTGCGCTTCTCGTAGTTCTCGTCCTTCAGGCTGTCCTCAAAGGCCTTCAGGGCTTCGCGCTGGGTGCGGTTCAGCTTCTTGGGGATCTCCACGTCCACAATGACGTACTGGTCACCGCGTCCGCGCCCGTTCAGGTACTGGATGCCCTGGCCGCGCAGGCGGAACTTCGTGCCGCTCTGGGTGCCCTCGGGGATCTTCTGGGCGACCTTGCCGTCCACGGTGGGGACCTCAATTTCAGCGCCCAGCACAGCCTGGGAGTAGGTAATGGGCACGCGGACATACACATCGTAGCCGTCGCGCTCAAACACGGCGTCGGGCTTGACCGTCACATGGACGATCACGTCGCCCGCGGGGCCACCGTTCGTACCGGCGTCGCCCTGGCCGCGCAGCGCAATATTCTGGTCGTCGTCGATACCCGCGGGGATCTTGACCTCCAGCGTCTTGCGGGCACTGGTCTTGCCGGTGCCGCGGCAGCTCTTGCAGGGGTTCTTGATGATGGTGCCGCGTCCGCCGCAGTGCGGGCAGGGCTGCTGGCTCTGCATCACACCAAACGGCGTGCGCTGCTGGGTCACGACATAGCCGCGGCCACCGCACTCGGTACAGGTCTCGGGGCTGGAGCCGGGCGCACAGCCGTTGCCGCCGCAGTCCGGGCAGGTCTGCTGACGGTTCAGCGTGACCTTTTTGGCGCAGCCGTGGGCGGCCTCCTCAAAGGTCAGGATCACATTGGCCTGAATGTCATGGCCCTTGCGCGGCGCATTGGGGTTGGAGCGGGTCGAGCCGCCGAAGCCGCCAAAGCCGCCGCCGAAAATATCGCCGAAGATGTCGCCCAGATCGACGCCGCCGGTGCCGCCGAAGCCGCCAAAGCCGCCACCGTAGCCGCCGCCGGGCTGGCCGGCCCCATAGTTGGGATCGACCCCAGCGAATCCGAACTGGTCATAGCGCTTGCGCTTGGCCGGGTCGGAAAGAACATCGTTGGCCTCATTGACCTCCTTGAACTTTTCCTCGGCGTCCTTGTCGCCGGGGTTCAGGTCGGGGTGGTACTTTTTGGCCAGCTTGCGGTAGGCGCTTTTGATCTCGGCATCGGTGGCGTTTTTGCCGATCCCCAGCACCTCGTAGTAATCACGTTTTTCTGCCATAGAATCTATCCCCTCTATTTATGGGTTGTGAAAAGGCTTCCCCTTGCGGGGAAGCTGTCCGCGGAGCGGACTGATGAGGTGAGACCTGCCGGATATTGCCCGCAAACAGGCAATCCCGGCAGCTTGGCCCTCATCCGGCCTTGCTTCGCACGGCCACCTTCCCCGCGGGGGGAAGGCTTTATTTTAACTTTCTCTATAACCCCCAAGGGCCGCCGCCGGGTTTGCCCAGCGGCGGCCTTATTATGGGTTTGTTACAGCTTAGACCTCGTGGAAGTCGGCGTCAACGGCGCCGTCGTCCTTCGGCTGCGCACCGGCATCGGGGCCGGGCTGTGCACCGGGCTGCTGGCCCTGTGCCTGGGCGGCCTGCTGGTAGACCTTCTCGCTGATGGCGTAGAAGGCCTTCTGCAGGTCATCCTGCTTTGCCTTGATGTCATCAACGCTGCCGGACTTCAGGGCTTCCTTCAGGGCAGACAGCTTGGTCTCGACCTCGCTCTTTTCCTCGGCGGAAACCTTGTCGCCGAACTCGCCCAGCGCCTTCTCAGTCTGGAACACCATCTGGTCGGCGTTGTTGCGCACATCGACTTCCTCGCGGCGCTTCTTATCCTCGGCGGCATACTGCTCGGCGTCCTTGACAGCCTTGTCGATGTCGTCCTTGCTCATGTTGGTGGAAGCAGTGATCGTAATGCTCTGCTCCTTGCCGGTGCCCAGATCCTTCGCGCTGACGTGAACGATACCGTTGGCATCAATATCGAAGGTGACCTCGATCTGCGGCACGCCGCGGGGAGCCGGAGCGATGCCGTCCAGATGGAAGGTTCCGAGGCTCTTGTTGTCGCGGGCAAACTCACGCTCGCCCTGCAGGACGTTGACCTCAACGCTGGGCTGGTTATCAGCCGCAGTGGAGAAGATCTGGCTCTTCTTGGTGGGGATGGTGGTGTTGCGGTCAATGATCTTGGTGCAGACGCCGCCCAGAGTCTCAATGCCCAGGCTCAGCGGGGTAACGTCGAGCAGCAGCAGACCCTTGACGTCGCCCTGCAGAACGCCGCCCTGAATGGCAGCGCCGACAGCAACGCACTCATCGGGGTTGATGCCCTTGAACGGCTCGCAGCCCAGCTCCTTCTTGACAGCGTCGTAAACGGCGGGGATACGGGTGGAGCCGCCGACCATCAGGACCTTGGCCAGGTCGGAAGCCTTCAGGCCGGCATCGGCCAGAGCCTTGCGGACGGGGGTCATGGTGCGCTCGACCAGATCAGCGGTCAGCTCATTGAACTTAGCGCGGGTCAGCGTCATATCCAGATGCTTGGGGCCGTTGGCGTCCGCGGTGATGAAGGGCAGGTTGATGTTGGTCGTGGTCGCGCTGGACAGCTCGATCTTGGCCTTCTCGGCAGCCTCCTTCAGGCGCTGGGCAGCCATCTTGTCCTTGCGCAGGTCGATGTTGTTCTCGCGCTGGAAGTCCTCGGCCATCCAGTCGATGATGCGCTGGTCGAAGTCATCGCCGCCCAGGTGGGTATCACCGTTGGTAGCCAGAACTTCGGTAACGCCGTCGCCCATCTCGATGATGGAGACATCAAACGTACCGCCGCCGAGGTCGTAGACCATGATCTTCTGGTCAGCTTCCTTATCGATGCCGTAAGCCAGAGAAGCAGCCGTAGGCTCGTTGATGATACGCTTGACGTTCAGACCGGCGATGGTACCGGCGTTCTTGGTGGCCTGACGCTGGCTGTCGTTGAAGTAGGCGGGGACGGTGATGACGGCCTCGGTGACAGGCTCGCCCAGATAAGCCTCGGCGTCAGCCTTCAGCTTGGAGAGGATCATAGCGCTGATCTCCTCGGGGGTGTAGTCCTTGCCGCCGGCATGGACCTTTTCAGCGGTGCCCATCTTACGCTTGATGGAAGAAATCGTGTTTTCGGGGTTGGTGATGGCCTGGCGCTTTGCGACCTGGCCGACCAGACGCTCGCCGGTCTTGGTGAAGCCGACGACAGACGGGGTGGTGCGGGCGCCTTCGGCGTTCGCGATGACGACGGGCTCGCCGCCTTCCATAACGGCGACGCAGCTGTTGGTAGTACCTAAGTCAATACCGATGATCTTGCTCATAAATAAAACTCCCTTCAAATTTGCTTTGAATGCAGTGAATGTCAATTTATATGGAAACGAATCGTTTGATTCGGTTCGACGTTATTCTGCGACGACGACCATCGCGTGGCGGATGATCTTGTCACCGATCTTGTAGCCCTTCTGGAAAACCTGCACGACGCTGCCGCTCTCCTGCCCTTCGGCGGCGGGGACCTGCTGGACGGCGTTCATAAAGTTGGGGTCAAACGGCTGGTTCAACGCCTCGATCTCGGTGATGTGCAGCGTTTCCAGAGCCTTGGCGGCCTTGTCCAGCGTCATCGTGACGCCCTTCTTGTAGTTCTCGTCCGCGCAGGCGGCGTTGGCGGCCATGTCCAGCGTGTCCAGGATGCCCAGGATCTGGGTCACGGCGTGGGACACACCGTCGTTGAACTTCTGGTCAGCCTCGCGCTGGGAGCGCTTGCGGTAGTTGTCATACTCGGCAGCGGTGCGGAGCAGCTGGTTCTTAAGGTCGGCGTTTTTCTTTTCCTCCGCCTCCAGCTTGGCCTGCAGGGCCGCGGTCTCGTGGTGGTGATGCTTGCAGTCGTGCTTGCCCTCGTGCTTTTCCTCGGCCTGGGGGGCCTCTTTTTCAGGGGCCTCCTGTGCGAGGGTCTCGGGCTTTTCAGCAGCCGCTTCCGTCTCCGGGGCGGTCTGTTTCTTTTCTTCTTGGCTCATTGCGGGTCTCTCCTTCTTCGTTTATTGGCCCTGCCCGGCCATGCTCTGCCCCATTCTGGCGGCAAAGTAGTCCAGGATCGGCAGCAACCGCTCGTACTCCATGCGGGTGGAGCCGATCAGTGCGACGGAGCCTGTCAGCCCGCCGCCGGCTAAGTACCGCTTGCTGACGATGCAGGCACCCGGCATCGCAGGGTCAAGGTCGCAGCCCAGCGTTGCGGTGATCTTGTTGCCTTCGGGGCGGATGAGCTCCGTCGCGGCCTCATTGTCGGAGAAGATCTCCAACAGCGTGCCGAGGTTCTGGCGGACGTCCGCCATCTTTGCCAGATACTGCGCGCCCTCCAGACAGGCCTGCGGGCCGGTGGTGACGAGCGCCTGTGCCGCCATGATGACGGGGGCCAGCCGCTGTCCTGCTGCCAGAACCATGCTGGCCATGAGCATCGGGCTTAAATCCTGCGGGGCGACGAAAGTCAGCCCGCGGTTGAGCAGCTGTGCCAGGTTGGCGGCATCGTCCCGGGTCAGACCGGTGTCAACGCGGGCCACGCGGGTCCGCACGCCGCCTGCGCTGGTCACGGCCAGCACTGCGGCGCTGTAGCGGCCCACCTGCACGACCTCAAAATGGGCAATGCAGAGATCCGGTGCCTGCGGTGTGGTAGCGGCAGCCGCGCAGCCTGTCATATCGGCCAGGCAGCGGGTCGCGGCGGGCACGAGCTTTTCCGGCTCGGCATCCATGGCGGCGAACAAATCGTCAATGCGGCGGCGGTCCTTCTCCGGCAGGGTGCCGGACTTTGGCGCGTCGATCAGATGATCGAGGTAGTAGCGGTAGCCCTGGGCGCTGGGCACGCGGCCCGCGCTGGTGTGGGGCTGTTCCAGCAGACCCAGCTTGGTCAGGGCAGCCATCTCATTGCGCAGCGTCGCGCTGGACAGTGCCATGTCAAAGTAGTTTGCCAAAAGACCCGAGCCGACAGGCTCACCGTCGTTGGCATACAGGGCAACAATAGCTTCCAGTATACGCTGCTTGCGCGCATCCATGGCCATGCTGCTCATCTCCTTTGGTTTGCTTTTGTTGGTTTGTTTAGCACTCTTTATCTCCGAGTGCTAAGTTTATTATATCCCCGTTTTGCAAACTGTCAAGGGTTTTTCCGAATTTTTTGTAAGTTTAACAGTTTCGTCACAATCGGATTGGGCAGTTTCCCTATTATTATATATGTAGGGGCCGGGCATGCCCGGCTTCTACGCTGCTATGCTTTTCACTCCTCCATCCACCGCGCCAGAAACTCTGCGGCGGTGGCGGCGGCGCGGACGGTCTCGGCGTTGGGCGCGGCCTCGCGCAGGGTGCCGTGCAGCAGCACGCCGCCTTCGATGTCACCGTGTACCAGGATCGGCGCGGCGCACAGCAGGTACCGGCTGCCCAGCGGCTCCCGCTCCGCGGCGGACGCCGGGGCCGTGTAGAGCTTGCGCCGGGTCAGCAGCGGCTCGATCTCGGGCGGGAGCGGTGCGCCGAGCAGCTCGCCCTTGCCCGCTCCGGCGGCGGCGACGATATGCTCCCGGTCACAGACGGCCACGGCGCAGCGCAGCCGCCGGGCCAGCACGTCCGCATAGACGGCGGCAGGCTCGCCAAGCTCGGCCAGCGGCGAATACTTTTTAAATATGACCCCGCCGTTGCCGTCCGTGTAAATTTCGAGTGAGTCTCCGGTGCGGATGCGCTGCGTTTTCCGAATCTCCTTCGGGATGACCACCCGGCCCAATTCGTCGATACGGCGCACGATTCCGGTTTCTCTCATACAAAATCCCCCCTGGTTTTTTCTGGTAGTATCTGCGGGGATGCCTATAAATATGTAAGGAGTTTGGTTATGGAACTATTGCAGACAACGCTTTGCTATCTCGAAAAGGACGGTGCGTACCTGATGCTGCACCGCGTCAAAAAGAAAAACGACGTCAACCACGACAAGTGGGTCGGCGTCGGCGGCAAGTTTGAACCGGGTGAGGACGCGCCGGCCTGCGCCCTGCGCGAGGTGCGCGAGGAGACAGGCCTGACGATGCACGCGCCGGTTTACCGCGGCATCGTGGATTTTTTCTGTGACCCATGGCCCGCCGAGCGGATGCACCTGTACACCTGCACGGATTTTTCCGGCGTGATGACCGACTGCGACGAGGGGTGCTTAGAGTGGGTGGACAAGGCCGCCGTGCAGGATCTTCCGATCTGGCAGGGGGACAAGATATTTTTCAAGTTGCTGGCGGAGGACGCACCGTTTTTCCATTTAGAGCTGACCTATGACGGGGATGTGCTGGTAAAGGCGGTGCTGGATGGGGTAAGCTTGGCGCTGTGATAAACGGGCAGCGGCGGCATGAGGGCATGCCGCCCTACAGGCAGATGGTATACCTGCTACTATGGCAAACGCCCCCGCGGGTCGTCGGGGACGCCGACCCCTACAGCTCCCGGTAGGGGCCGGGCATGCCCGGCCCGCAGCTTCGCGGGAGCAACCCGTTCACGGGCAATCACACCAACCCCCGGGCCGGGCATACCCGACCCCTACCGTGCGGCAAAAAAAGAGCGTGTGCTTTTCTGTGCACACGCTCTTTTCTTATGTCTCAATACGTCGTGATCGTCGTCCCAACGAAATAATGCGTCAGAATATCCTGATAGCCCCAGCCGTTGCGGGCGTAGCCGATGGCACCCCACTGGCTCATGCCGCAGCCGTGGCCGTAGCCGTAGACATCAAAGATAAAGCAGTCCAGATCGGCGTTGTAGCTGACCGTGAAGCACTGGCTGCGCAGGCTGCGCCCGTCAACGCTCTGGCGGGCCAGCAGATTCTCGCGGAACCAGCGCCCGCTGACGGTGCCGACGCCCGCGTCCGGGCCGACCTGGATCTTGGCGACCCAGCCGTACTGGTTGGCGGACTGGATCGTGAACCAGCTGTTGGGGTCCACGCCGGACAGGTCAATGTCCATCACATCGCGGATGCGGTCCTGCAGCGTCTGGCGGGAGAAGCGGGCCGTGCCGCTGGAATTGCCGTTCGTGTTCCAGTGGCTGGACACGCTCTGGTCATACGGGCTGTCCACGGCCTGCAGCCAGGCGCGGTCATTGCCCCAGACCTCGGCAGCGGAGGCCGTGCCGGTGCTGGCCGACGCAAAGTACGGCGTGAAGCAGACCTGCCCGTTGTAGGTAACCAGCACATGGGCGACCTCCTGCGCGGCGGCCAGCGCGGCAGCGCCCGGCTCGGCACCCAGCACCGACGGGTAGCCCGACTGGCTGATGATCCAGCAGTGGGTCGCCACGCATTGAGCCTTGTAGGCTTCGGCGGGTGCGTTGGGGCCCAGCTCGTTCTGGGCCACCATGGCCAGGCACTGCACCAGATCCATCGTCTGGGCCGTGCCGTTCATCGTCACGTTGATGGTCTCCCCTGTGCCGCTGTTGTCGGGCTGAGGAGCCTCGGTGGGGGCGGCTGTCGGCTCGGGCGTCGTCTCACCGGAGACGGCGGAATCCGCCGGGGGCTCGGTGGGCGCAGGCGTGGCGCTGGTCTTGATCTGATCCACCGTCACGGTCTGCTCGGGCAGACTGCCCTCGGCGCCCTTGTTCAGGTCGGCCTCCGCGGCGGAGGTCGAGCCGGCCACGTCGGTCAGGCCCGCCAGCAGCTTGTCGGTGCTGGCCAGCAGGCTGTCCGTGATGGCCTGCAGGTCGTCCGCGCGCTGTGCCAGGTCCGCCGTGTCCGCGGCGGTGTCGCTGCCCGTGCCGCCGTTCTTGCGGGCGGCCTGGGCAGCGGTGCTCTGCTGGGCGTAGCGGTCCACACTGGCCTGCACCAGCGTGCTGACCGTCGGCATCGGCTGGCCCTTGCGCTCATACTGGGCCGCCGTCAGCAGCGGTTCCTCCGCTGCCGCGATGGCCGAGGTGTTTAAAAGCTCTGCCTCTCCCTCGCGGATCAGCCGCCCCGTGATGCAGAGCAGCACGCCGCTCTCGTCACTGTGGGTCGTCACGGTCAGGAAGCGGGAGTCGTCACCCACGTCAACGCCGGTGTCAAACAGGCTGCGGGCCTGAATGCCCGCGACGAAGGTCAGGTAGTCGTAATAGCTCGACAGGTCGGTGCTGCCGTACAGGTCAAATGCGCCCGCGCCCTGCTCGGACGGGTCAAAATAGTAGACCGCGATAGCCTTGAAGCGGTAGACATTGCCCGCCGTGTACAGCGTGAAGCCGCTGTTCTGCTTGAGCGTATCCTCGTCGGCCAGCGCCTTGTAGTCGCTGCCCGTGCATTCCACCACGGTGTTGCCGGGGGTGGCGGCGTCCAGTGCGCTGGGCGTGGCAAAGCGGACGATGGACGGTGCCTCGCCGCTCTCGGGCGTTTCTGGGTCGGGCGTGTCGGCGGCGTAAACCAGCGCGCCGTCCAGCCCAGGCCAGCCCAGATAGCCCACGACGCCGGGGCGGCGCTCCAGCGCCTTGCCCAGATAGCTCTCGGCGGTCGTATCGTAGAGCGCCGTGCCGTAGCTTTTGGCCGCGGGGCGTGCGCCCAGATCACAGCGCAGGAACAGCCACAGCGCCCCGCCGCCCAGCACAAGCACCAGCGTCAGCACGACAAGCCCCAGAATAACGGTGCGTCTGCGGCGGCGCTCGCTCTTTTCAATGATCTCAAGGCTGCGGTTCTTGATGCTGGGCTGCACCGGCCCGCTCTCGGGCTTTTCGGCCTTGCGGCGGCGCTTTTTGTCGGTTTTCTGCGCGGCCTTTTCTGCGGCGGCCTCCTCAACGGCGCTGGCGTCAAACAGCTGGGTCGCAGCGCGGGTAAAGTCCTCTACGCTGGCGCTCTTGCCCGCGGCCTCGGCGGCGTCATCGGCAGCCTGCGCGGCGGCGATGGCGGCGGGGTCAAGATCCGCGGAGAAGTCGGGGATGTCATCGTCCAGCACCGACGGTGCGGGGGCACGGCCCTGCGGGACGTCGGGCAGAGGTGCTTCGTCCGCCGGGGCGGGCGGCTCCACGGGCCGGGCACGGCGGATGCGGGCGTGCCGCGGCGCTTCCGGTCCGGACGTCTGGACCGGCTCCGGGGCCGCCGTCTGCGCGTCCGCGTCCGTTTCAAAGCGGATGACGCCTGTCGGCTCGGAGACCTCGGGCGGCGTCGCGGCGGCGTCGCGGCGGTGCAGCGTGCGG